>Ga0209698_10006699_pt1 | contig 12204 bp, 14 predicted proteins | sample LitLauG_LLR_2012_FD_187203 | JGI IMG/M metagenome (GOLD analysis project Ga0209698, IMG submission 187203) | Freshwater sediment microbial communities from Pennsylvania, USA - Little Laurel Run_MetaG_LLR_2012 (SPAdes) (version 2) | ecosystem: Environmental > Aquatic > Freshwater > Creek >...
CGAAGCCCGACCGAGCCCAGTCGTCGAGGAGGGTGGCGTACGTATCGGGCGACACGTCATAGCCGTGGGCGAAGACGATCAGTGGGTAGCCGCCGACGTGGGCCAGGGGAGTGGCGCCCGCCGTCTCGAGCGCACCACCGTGCGCGGCGGCGATGGGGTAGCGGATCTCGGTCAAGAGGGTTCGTTGGGTCGAGCGGATTCTCGCGGGCACCGTGCTGTAGTCGTAGACCGACCTACTGGGATCGATGAAGGTGCATCGGGTGACGCCGACCGCCGAACGGTGTGACGCCGGCACCGGGGCGACGTGCGGGACGCTCGTGCGCGCGGGGACCGTGGTGGTGGGCGTTACCGTCGATGTCGAAACGTCGACGGTGGTGCCCTTCGTCGCGGGCGCGAGGCTGGTCGAAGTGGTCGAGCTGGTGGGCGTGGGACGATGAATGCTCACGAGGAGGCCTGGTGGCACGTCGTTGTGGGGCGCCGCCGAAGCGACCCAGGGGATGACCGCCACGTTGAGCGCCGCGGCGAAGCGCCAGCGCTGCCACGCCCGACGAGTGGGGGACGGCGTCATCGACCGTGATCCTTGCGCTGCACGCCACCTCGATTCATCTCGCCGGAAACCGACCGCGAGAACCCCCGCGACCGGTCACTCGCCTCAGGCGCCAACTCGAGGGTCCGGAAGTTGACCAACTTGCGACACCTGTCACTTTAGTGACCACTTCTCACGCGAGAGAGCACAACATGCGGACCCGTCGACGGCGTGGATGGGGCAGACTGAAGGCGGACACGGTCATGAGTGGGCGGAGTATCGCATGAAGGTAGGTCTCAGCACGGGGTACTGGTCCTCAGGACCTCCCCCGGAGGCACGAGCGCAAGTCATCGAAGCCGAACGCTGCGGATTTGACTCGATATGGACCTCTGAGGCGTATGGCTCGGATGCGTTGAGTTCTCTGGCCTGGTGGGGATCGATGACGACGAGAGTGCGTTTGGGTACCGCCATCATGCAGATGGCCGCTCGCACGCCCACGGCGACGGCCATGGCCGCGATGACGATGGATCACTTGAGTGGCGGCCGATTCATCCTGGGTCTGGGTGCTTCTGGACCACAGGTGGTGGAGGGCTGGTACGGTCAGCCCTTCGCCAGACCTTTAGCTCGCACCCGTGAGTACGTGGAGATCGTGCGTCGGGTGTTCGCCCGCGACGATCCGGTGACCTTCGACGGGGAGTTCTTCCAATTGCCGCTCGCGGGAGGCACCGGACTGGGCAAGGCGCTGCGGTCCACGGTGCACCCCTTGCGCCGCGACATCCCCATCATGTTGGCCGCCGAGGGCCCGAAGAACGTGTCGTTGGCGGCGGAGATTGCCGACGGATGGCTGCCCTTGTGGTTCTCGCCCAAGAGTGACGAGTTCTATCGCGACGCCCTCGCCGAGGGCTTCGCGCGGACAACGAGTCGTCATCATGGTCTCGACACGTTCGAGGTGGTCTCACTACTGCCAGTGATCGTGGGTGACGATGTTGAGGCCTGCGCTGATCTGCTGCGTCCGACGCTAGCGCTCTATATCGGTGGCATGGGCGCCAAGGGGGCTAACTTCCACTACGAGGTCTTCGCTCGCATGGGTTATGAGTCGGCGTGCTCTCAGATACAGGAGCTCTACCTCGCGGGACATCGACAAGACGCCGTCGCTGCAGTGCCCACCGCTCTCGTGGAGGACGTGGCCCTGATCGGACCCTTGGCGAAGGTGGCGGCAGAATCGCAGATGTGGAAGAACACCGTCATCTCCACCGCCTTGGTGACGGGACCCGCGTTCCAGTACGAGATGATCATCGAACTCTTGACGTAAGTCACCTCGGAAGTTTCCTGACACGACATCGCCTCAACCAAGATGAGGTCACAACGGGCACCTACGTGGCGACGGTCGACTTCGACGCCCGTGGGCAGTTCAACGTCTAGGTCTGAGACGCCACGTCAAACCAGATCCTCGCGCGCGCGTCCTAAATGGTGACCTCGCGTCTCCGCCAGGTCGTGTCCTCGGGATTATCCCTCTCGGGCGAGACACCCCCGTCACCCTCGGCGCAAGGCGTCCACGTCGAAGTGCGGGTGTGGACACCCGAGTCGTGGTCGGCGGACGGCTATGGCGTGGGAGTGCGAAAAGTGACGTGAGTTTGCCGATCGCGACGAAGGATGCAGGTGTTCGCGTCGCGCGTCGGACCGTCGTGGCGACACGGTGCACTCAGTGCGAATAGCGTCGTCGCAGGCGTTGGTGAAATACCGGACGAAGGTCGTGGCGAGGGTGGTGGCGCAAGCCTTGGCCGCGCGCCAACCCGTCGATGCGTCGCATCGCGGGTAGGCCCGGGACGACGAGGACGGTGACGACCACCCCGATCCAGGCCAGGCCCTCGCGCAGTCCGGTGACGTGTATCAGCAACGTCATCGCCAGGGAGCCAATCGCCATCCCGCCGACGTCACCCGCTTCGATCGCCCCCATCACTCGCCCCAGGACCTCGTTGGGCACCTGGTGTTGCAAGACGGTGATGGCGTTGACGTCGACGATCGAATTGGCGACGCCGATAAGACCCATGGTGAGCAGGGCGGCGAACTCGTTGGGAAAGATCGCGATGATCACCAGTGGTGCCCCCCACATCATGATGCCGATGGCGAAATGGGTGGCGAGGCGTGAGCGCTGCATCAACATCAGTGCGAGGAATCCACCGACCAGACCACCGATGCCCAGTGTCGACTCCATGAGTCCCAGCCCGGAGTTGCCGATGTGCAGCATTCGTAGAGCGATTGCCACGGTGAACACGGCCGAGGCGCCCGCCACGACGCACTGCAGGACGTAGAGGATCGCCAAGGTGCGGATGTCGCGGTGGCGGGCGATCTCTCGGAAGCCCTGGAGGGCGCGATGAAGGAAAGTCTCGGCCGCCGTGTCGGTCTCGACGGCGTGGCGAGACAACTGCGCACGGTAGGCCGGTGTTCGTTCATCGTCGTCCGGCAGGCGAATGCCCCATAGGAGGAGTACGGACCACACGAAGGTCACTGCGTCGAAGGCGAAGGCCACCGCGATGGACGAGAAGGCGAGGAGGAGGCCGGCCACGGCCGGTCCCGCGAAGAAGCCGATGCTCTCGATGGTGCTCGAGAGCACGTTGGCGCCGGACAACTCCTCCTCCTCGCGCGACAAGGACGGCAAGATCGCGGCCTGGGCGGGGCGAAAGGCCGTTCCCGCGAGACCGACCAGAATGATGAGTGCGTACACCGCGACGCGCGGACCGTGCACGGTGATCAAGGCGGCGGCGATGACTACCACGACGAGCCGCAGGACATCGCTCGCGGTCATGACAAGCCGGCGGTCGTAGCGGTCGGCCAGCGCGGCGCCCAGGGGAGCCACCACGGCGATGAGCACGTAGCGACAGACGGCCAGCACACCCACGGCGGTGGCACCACCACTGCGGTAGACGAAGACAGCAGCGCTCAGTGCGAAGACGCCGTCACCGATGAGGGAACCCGCGAAGGCGGCGAAGATGCGCCGTAGTGCGGGATTGGCGACGACGTGTGTCATCGCGGTGCGCGACGACGTCAATTCCTGGCGAATCAGACTCACTGGCGACCTCCCCGAGGGGCCGTGGTGCGACGCGACCCGTGGCCAACGGTTGGAGAGGAGTTTGTCACAACCGAGGCCACCTCGCGGGGCTGTCGCGGCGCGGCCGCCAGATACCGACGGGGCCTCAGTGCGTGGGCAGCGTCCTGACGAGGGCCCCCGACCCCAGTTGCAATTCCGTCAGTGCCCCGTGGGCCGCACCCGGTGTCTTGGAATTCGCACCGGTCTGACTGGCGACCCAGAGGTCATTGCCGGTGATGGCGAAGGCACTGAGCACGCTGAAGTAATAGGGACCATTGGTGTTGCACATGAACCAGTACGGTTTGGCGCTCGCCGTCGACACCTTGGTCACCATCGGACTGGTGCCCAGAGGTGTGGCGACGTAGATATTGGGTCCGGTCGAGATCATGAGCGTCGGGTGCCAGAACCCGTAGCTGGCGTTCGCGTCGGTCTTGGTGGTCACGACGCGTCCGCTCGCCTCGTCAATCTGTGTCACGCCACTGGTCGCTTGGTCGGCCACCCAGACACTGCCGCCTCCTACCGCGACGCCGTCGGGTGCGCTCAGGCCCTGGTTGGCGATGACGCGCACCAACTTGCCGTTGCGCGCGTCGATCTCGGTGAGTGAGTTATTGGCCTTGTCCGCGACGTAGATGCGCGAGTGGGCGGTGGCGACGGCGGCGGGCTGATCGAGGGCGTACGCCGCGCCGCGAATGTTCAACAGATACGCGCCGGTGTCGGCGGCGAACTCGGTGATCGAACCCGAGGGACCGGCATTGAGGACCAGCACGTCGCCGCCGACCGAGGTGATCGCGACGGGTCGAGCGAAGCGGTAGCTCGGACTCGTCAGACGCCGCACGAGAGCACCGTTGACCGCGCTCAGTTCAGTGACGGTGTTGTTCGCGTTGGCGACGAACAAGTCGCCCGCCACCGTGGTGATGGCGACGGGGTGCCAGAAGCCATAGGCGGGGGAGCGGAACGTGCCCATCCACGCCCCACTCGACGGATCGATCTCGGTGACCGAGGAGTTCGCCGCGTTGGTCACCCAGAGATGGGCGCCACTCACGGCGAGGCCCGAGGGAGCGTCGAACTCGCCGGACACGACCTGCGCCACTCCCGCCCACGCGCTCGTGGTCGGCACGAAGACTGTACTGGCCAGACTCAGTACCACGGGCGCAAAGAGCCACCTGCGAAAGTGCCGCGTGTCCATGACGGGATGCTACCCGCGATGCCGGACAACGTCGTGTCAAATTCTGCACAACGCGGTGATGGGTCACTGGCCTTCGACGGTCAGAGAAGTGGCAACACCTTCTTGGCGAGAGCCTCAACCTTGGCGAGAGAGACGTGCGACGCGCCGACACTCAATTCATTCTTCTTCTTCAGCACCACGACGCCGTAGGTGTAGCCGTAGGATGCCGATCCCAGAGAGGTGGAGAAGGCACTGTAGGGGGCGAAATGGTGGTCGGTGACGGGATGCTCACCCTGGGTCTTGGACTGTGACCGGTCAGAGGCGAAGACCGCGGAGCCAGCTCCGATGGCGCTGCGAACATAGATCGAATTGGGAATCGAACCGACTTGGAACCAGCACACCGTGACCGAGCCATTGATGACGGTCGAGGGCTTGATCGCTTTGACGCCCAGGGCCGCCGACACCTCGGCCGCCGTGACCTTCTGACACAGATTCGTCGCTGCGCCGGCCGGGCTGACGGCTCCGACGAGCGCAGCGCCCAGGGCGACGCACATCATGGCCGCCGCCGCCGCGACGCGGCTGAGCCCTGGTGACTTTATTGCCATCACTTTCCTCCCGGGTATCTCGTGCTCCGCGTCGACTCGTGTGGGTCGACGGGCCTGGCTAGGCCCACGATAGTCACTGCACGGCGCGTCGTCGTGTGACGTTGCGTCGATCGCGTCGTCGATCGGGACGTGGCTCGTGCGTGGGCGACTGAGGCGCTGATCTCGTGGGTGCGATTGGCCCTCACACCATTACCGTGAGACAGAGGGTTCGTCCAGTCGGTCGTTCCCATCTCGCACCACCATCGAAGGAGACACTATGAAAATCGCCATTGTCGGAGCGGGCAATATCGGGGGGAACCTGACTCGTCGCTTGACGCACCTGGGTCATGACGTGACGGTGGCGAATTCGCGCGGTCCCGCGACCTTGGTCGAACTGACGTCCGTGACGGGAGCGAGTGCGGCCCCGGTGTCAGAAGTGGCGAAGGATGCCGATCTAGTGATCGTGACGATCCCCGAGAAGAACGTCCCGGAGTTGCCTAAGGGATTTCTGGACGGCGCCCGCCCCCACGTGGTGGTGGTCGATACAGGCAATTACTACCCCCAACAGCGCGACGGCCTCATCGCGGCCATTGAGGACGGGATGACAGAGAGCCGTTGGGTGTCCACACAAATCGGCGTTCCGGTGGTCAAGGCCTTCAACGGCATCTACGCAGCCAACCTGATCGACCGTCCGCGGCCGGCGGGCGACCCCGAGCGAATCGCCTTGCCGGTGGCCGGCGACGACCCCGCGGCGAAGAAGGTCGTGATGGACCTGATCGAGGAACTCGGCTTCGACGCGGTCGACGCCGGCACCCTCGACGAATCCTGGCGCCAGCAGCCCGGCACGCCGGTCTACGGCGCCACGACGGACGCCAACGGCGTTCGACTGGCCTTGGCGGCCGCGCATCATGTACGCAGCGAAGAGTGGAGGGCGTAGTCGGACTCGTCTAGGGTCGCGCGGACAAGAGGGCGACACCGTCGCCCGTGAGGTCGCCGAGTGCACCCTTGCGCCCCGTCATGGCGAGCACCAGCGACTGCAGCGGTCCCTCGATGACGGGGCCGTGGCCGTGGCGCCACGTGACGTCCGTCGCCATCAAGGTCACTCCGGTGATTCGAGTCTTCGCGCCGATCAGGAGGTTCGAGTTCTTCCAACTATTCGCCACCGCCACGAGCGCCGCGGTGGGTGAGTGGTGGACGAGCCCGAGGGGGCGGCGGATGTCCTCCGCGTGCACCACAATCTCGCCCAACATCGCGATGACCGGAGCGGGCGGGTGGTTGGTGGTCGTCGTGCGTGCGCGCAGACGAGCGATCATCTCCGACGGCGACGCCTGAGCGACGGCGTTGGCACCGCGTTCGGCGAACACGTTGAACTTGAAGCCGGCAGCGATCAACTCCTTGTAGAAGTTCGGGAACGTCTGTTCGCTCGCGGCCACGATGTGACCCACCACCGTTCGCACGTTCCACCCCTGGCACCAGGTGTCGTGGTCCCACTCCTCGGGCGCGAGTTGCGCCAACGTAGCGGCGAGCTCCGCGCGCTCTGAGTGGATGTAGGACCAAATCTCACGTGACTTCATAAATGTGCCTTCTCTAATGGAGGTTAGTGAGCGCCCTGCGGATCGTCAGGGCCCGGATCGCCGCCCGCGACGACCACGACGAGGCGCTCGAGGTAGTAGTTCCACCCCTTGAGGTGGTCCGCCGTGGCGTCGTCGGGGAGCCCGCGGTGCACCAGGCGCAGCAGCGTGCCGTCCTCCTCCGGGATCAACGTGATCTCGACGGTGGTCGAACCCGCGGGTATAGGGTGGCCGGGCAGGTCCCAACCGAACGAGAAGACCACTTTCTGGTCGGGAACGACTTCGAGGAACGTCCCGGCGCTCGGATTCACGCCACCGCACAGTGCGCGGAATTCACCGCCGGGCTGCGCGACGATCGCGACGTCGGTACCCATCCACAGCACGAACTTCGCCGGATCGACGAGGTACGCGAAAATCGTGGCCGCCGGGGCTTTGATGAGGAGTTCCTTGACGGTGTCGCTCACGGGTGTCCTTTCGTCGCGAGGCTCTGTTCGGAGATATCGCGAAGGCGTTCGAGGCTGTCGCTCCAGAAGCTGTCGAGGAAGGCGCGCAGCTTGGCGATCTCCGACCGGTTGACGCAGTAGAGGCGACGCGTGCCCTCGCGACGCTCATGGATGACGCCGTTCTTCTTCAAGACACTCAGGTGCTGAGATATGGCCGAGCGCGTGACGTCGGGGAAGTACTCGGCGATCTCCGCTGCCGGGAGTTCGCGGGCCCAGATCAGTCGAATGATGTCGCGACGCTTGGGTTCGGCGATGGCCTTCAAGAGTGTGTCCACGGAATGTACGTTAGTTGATACTTACGTAAGTGTCAACTAACGTAAGTATCGAGCGTGTGAGGTGGATGATGGCGACGTACGACGTCGTAGTGTCCGCGCAGATGCCGGCCGCACCGCACGTGGTGTTCGCCGCGTGGATGAGCAGCGAGGGCCACTCGCAGATGACGGGAGCGCCGGCTGAGGTCGAGCATTCGTCGGTGGCACCTATCGCGCGTGGGACGGCTTTATCGCGGGCACCACGCTGGCTCTCGATGCGCCCCAGCGCGTGGTGCAGTCGTGGCGGACGATCGACTTCGACGATGTCGACGCGGATTCGATGATCGAGGTGACCCTCGAGGCGGCGGGGGAGGGCACGCTCGTCACCCTGCGCCACTCCTCGGTCCCCGCCCGGCAGCGAGGGTACGAGCGCGACGGCTGGACGCAGAACTACTTCGAGCCCATGAGGGAGTACTTCGACCGGTGTGAACGCTAGCGAGGGATGAAACGAGCAGCGAGCAGCGCTACGGCGAGCAAGGGACCAGCACGGCACAGGGTCTTCAGACTCGCCTCGAGCGGAGCGAGCAACATCTCCTTGGTCAGGGTCACGCTCGTGCCATCGACGCGGTGCACGACTCCCTCGATGGCGGAGGTACGACGTCGCAACTCGCGCGCCGGCGTGGAGAGTTGCTGCTGGGCCAAGGTGATCAAGGCTCCGAAACCGGCCGCGAACACCGCAGCGACACTGATGGTGCGGTGCTGAGCAAAGTCGGCCGTCACGATGGGAAAAGCACCCCACGTCACGACCACGACGACGCGCGTGTGGAGTCGTCCGTGGAAGAGCTCCAGGTTGTAGCCCACGGCGACCACGACACCTACGACGATGAAGACGGCGAACCAGGGCCCGAGGACGTGCAGGCCTACCACTCCCAGTGCGATCGCTCCGGCGATGGCGAGCGTCGCCGCGGTGGTCAACTGCCACGAGGGCAGACTCGTGCGCAGCGGACGCCCGTGCAATTCGTCGAGGCAGTGCGCACCGACACCGACGGCGAGGAAGAAGGCGGCCAACGTGGCGAGCAGTCGCGGTACGCTCACCGGCCCATTGAGACAGGCCCCGATGGTCACGAGCGAGAGGTGCAACAAGGTGTAGGGGGGATGCAAGACCGTCCACCACTCGCGCAGTGACTGGCGGGCTAAGAACCGAGGCTGGGCGTAGTACGAGGGCGGTGACGACGTGTCGGCCATGGTCAACTCCGTCGGTAGCCCGATATCACGACGCCGCCGCCCAGACTCATACGACGTATCTCGACGTGCTCGATGCCCGCGCGTTGCCAGGCGTCGCGCGTCCATTCGAGGGAGTAGAGCTGGTAGTGCCGAGTGATCGAGGGGCCCAGGAAGCGACCGGCGTCGAACCACGACCGTCCCCCGGTGACGTACCCGCCCAGTGGCAGGAGCACGCGGGTGTAGAGCCACCACAACACGTGCCACAGCGGCCGCTCGGGTACGGCGAATTCCAGAGAGGCGATAGCACCACCCGGCTTCAGCACCCGCGTGATTTCACGAAGGGTGGCGAGGGGGTCCTCGACGTAGCGCAGGAGGTAGGTGAAGGTGAGGGCGTCGAATGTCTCATCGGCGAAGGGGAGTTGTTCGGCCCGCGCGCGAACCAGTGAGACCCGAGAGTGCAGCGAAGAGCGTTGGACCATGATCTTGCCTTGGGCGAGCATGGACTCACTGAGGTCGAGCCCCACGATACGGGCATCGGTGAGCGCGGCCAACCTCTTGGTGACCGCGCCGGGCCCGCACGCGACGTCGAGCATCAATGAGGGTCGTGCGCCGGTGACCCGTGAGACCATGGCCCGTCGCCAACGCCGGTCCTGTCCGAAGGAGAGGACCTGCGCCAGGGCGTTGTAGCGCGCGGGCAGTTCGGCGAACAGTTCCTGGGAGAACTGATTGGGCGCGTGCCGGTAGGTTCGAATGACGCGATGATTGATCTTCATCGTGGTGAGGTCCTCGGCGATGGTCGACGACTATTCATCTTCCCTCCCTCGGTCGCGTTCACTGGCGTTTCACAGCTGGACGAGTAGCGACACGTGCGCCACTCAGACTCTCGGTCTAGCGCGGACGCGAGCGGGCGTGACCCGAGAGCGGCTGCGTCGACCGGCGACCTCGCGCGACGCCCTATGGTTTCGACTCATCGCGTGCTCACTCGTCGGCGCGCCGGCGTGTGAAAGACGGGGCCACGATGCTAGGGTCCAGCACAGGACGTCAAGACTTCGCATCCTTCGAAGGTCACCCGCGAGGTGCCGGACGGAGGAGTTGATCATGGGTGAAGGCACGACGCCGGCGCCGCGCGCCGGAGAAGATCTCTGCCTCACCACACCTCGCCCCACCTCGCCCGCGACCCGCCGAATACCGGTCGTCCTCTTCGCATCGCCGTCGACCACTGCGCCGCATCCAGACCTCGTGGTGCGCCCCAGAGCAATCAGGAGTTGTCAAATGTCCCCGATGATGCACCCCTCTCATACCGCTCGTCGCCACACCCGGTCGGGCTATGTTCTCTGAACGCCTCCTCTCCATCTTCGAGATGGTGGCCGCGCATGAGCGCAGCGGTGGTGAGCGAGGTTTGCTGTGTGCGGTCGCGACGGAGATCACCGGCGTCGATGCGGCGTCGATCGCCCTGTGGTCCGACGAACTTCCGCTGTCGCGATTTTGCGCCAGCGACGCGATGGCCAGGTCGCTCCTGGATCTCGAGATGACGGTGGGTGAAGGTCCGTGCACGGAGAGCATCGACGGCGACATGATGGTCAATGAGGTGGATTTGACATCGACATCATCACGTCGCTGGATGCTCTTCACGCCGGGCGCCCTGGCGTTCGGCGCGCGGGCGGCTTTCGGTTTTCCGGTGCGCATCGGGGTGATCCGTCTTGGCGTGCTGTGCCTCTACAGCGTGACGTCGGGTGAGTTGAACGACGACCAGACCACCGACGCGTTGTTGATGGCCTTGGTGGTCGGGCGAGGCATCGTGGCGCTGCAGGCCGGTGCTCAACCCGAGGACCTGTCGCACGAACTCCAGAGTGAGGCGACTCTTGACTTCTCGGTGCACCAAGCGGCCGGCATGGTGGCCGTGCAGGCGGCGATGTCAATCTCGAGTGCCCTGATCGCGCTGCGGATGCGAGCCTTCACGACATCGGAGAGTCTCTCGAGCGTGGCCGCTCGGGTCATCTCACGGACTCTTCGATTCGACGTTGCAGAACAAGAATGGATTGAGGGCGGGCAATGAGTCGCGACACGAGACTTAGGATTGTTCCAAGGACCCCAGTGGGGACACTCATCCACGCCGTACGCACGATCGCGCGAGAGAAAGGGATGGTGTCATGGCACGAGAATCGCTGCTAGTCGCCACGCTGGTCGAATTGGCCGACAACTTGGTGGACAACTACGACGTCATCGATATCTTGACGTTATTGAGCGACCGCTGCGTCGAGACCATCGACGTCGCCTCCGCCGGGGTGATGTTGGGTCTTCCCGGGGGCGAGTTGCAGTTCGTGGCGTCGTCCGATGAGTCGATGCGCTCGCTCGAACTCTTCCAGATCCAAGCGAACGAGGGACCCTGCGTCGATTGCTACGCCGACGGCGCTCCCATCATCAATCACCAACTCGTCGATCCCGACGAGAAATGGCCGCGGTTCAGTCCTCGGGCCATCGAGCAGGGATTCAAATCCGTGCACTGCTTGCCGATGCGGCTTCGGGGCCGCACCATCGGGGCGTTGAACCTCTTTCGCACTGACGTGGGCCTGTTGACACCGGCGGACGTGGTCGTGGCCCAGGGGCTAGCTGACGTGGCGACGATCGCGATCTTGCAGCATCAGACCTCGCTGAGCGCGAAGTTGCTCAACAATCAGCTCAGCTTCGCCCTCAACAGCCGGATCATCATCGAGCAGGCCAAGGGAATGATCAGCCAGTCGGTCTCGTGCACGATGGACGAGGCCTTCGCTCGGCTTCGTTCACACGCGCGCAACCACAATCTGCGACTCACCGACGTGGCCACCGAGGTCGTCGCCGGTCAGTTGCTCATCGACAAGCTCGACTCACCTCGCTAGAGCCTGAGGCCCCCTCGGCGCCGCGAGGATCGGCGATGACGCAATTGGGCAAGAATTGTGTCGACGTTGCGCGAAGTTTGTGGCGGCGTCGCGCGGGTCTCTGAGAGAGTGGCGCATGTGCCGCTGTGTCGGGTTTCTGGTGCGTCATCTCCAGCGCCGTCGTGGCGGCATCCGAGTCGCCACGGGAGGTGATCATGGCTACAGACACGACGTCGTCGACGGGTGATTCGCCGACCCTCGACCCCGGCGCGTCAGACCTCGATCACCTGGTCCTGCCTGGTCACCACAAACGTCTTAAACCGGACATCCGCCTCGAAGGACACGACCCCGACACGCTGAGTTCGTGGCGGCGCACCTGGCAGCAATTCGCCGCCCAACGCGATCAGCTCGGCTGGCAGATCGCCGCCACGGTGATC
>Ga0209698_10006700_pt1 | contig 12203 bp, 7 predicted proteins | sample LitLauG_LLR_2012_FD_187203 | JGI IMG/M metagenome (GOLD analysis project Ga0209698, IMG submission 187203) | Freshwater sediment microbial communities from Pennsylvania, USA - Little Laurel Run_MetaG_LLR_2012 (SPAdes) (version 2) | ecosystem: Environmental > Aquatic > Freshwater > Creek >...
CACATACTGAGGATGGTCGCTGCCCAGGATGGCGACGTCGCGCTGTTTCAGCCAGGGGATGACGGAGGGATCGAGCCCGGCCGACTTGCCGCCCTCCGCACGGCCGCGAAGCCACGGGCCGACCGCCTTGCGGCGGGCCCATACCCCGGTCCGCACAAACAGCGCGTCCCCGGCGGAAACTTTTACTTTCGCCTTCTTTTCCCACGCCTCCAGGTCCTCGACGTAGATGGGAGTGCCCGGCTCCAGGTAGGGCACGCCCTTCAGCCGCGGAATGTCGATCAGGATGCCGCGCGTGAAGATGCCGTTCTTCACGTTATGAATCGAATTTTTCGCATGGCCCTGCTTCAGCACCGTTTCCGCATCGGGTTGATAGCCGTTGTAGAAGACACCGTTGTCGTTGATGTGCGCCAGCGAATCGAGGTGCGTGTGCGCGATACCGTGGTAGTTGGCCGCGATCTGGTCCGTTCCGATGGTCAGCATTTTGAGCTCGAAAGGATTAGGATTGTCGATTGCCTTCTCGGTATCGGCATCGGCTGCCATGGAAACCGAAACGCCTTCCTTCACCAGTGCCGCCGCCTGTTTTCGCTTGGCCGGCGTAATCAGGTGCAGAGCGCCGATCTCGTCATCTTTGCCCCAACGTCCCCAGTTGGAGAGATCCTTCTTCCAGCGTTCCAAGTCGGCGGCGGTGACCGAGTGCGAAGGCGCGGGCGCCGTTGCCTGAGACGAAAGCCTGCCGCCCGCCACGGCCAGAATCAGCAACAAGAACAGACTCCCTGCAAACGCTTTCATGGTGACTCCTCACGGCCATCTATGGCCGGATGCAATTAGATCACACCGCAGCAGCGGGAGCCAGCGCCCCTAATTTAGGGGTTTCGTAGCCTGTCCCCGAAATTGGCCGAAATTGGCGAACCCCATTGACACCGGTACTTGGCTGAAATAGAATTCCGCCCAAGATATCAAAGTAATCGGGGAGCCAAACATGACCAACGAGTTCGCAAAATCCGTTATTGGCACGCTCGGCATTCTGGCGCTGTTCGCCGCCAGCGCCTCGGCGCAGAGCACAATTTCCGGTGTGGTGCGAGACTCCAGCGGCGCAGTGATGGCTGGCGTCAAAGTCGATGCCGCCAGCGACGCCCTCATTGAAGGGTCGCGCACCGCCCTTACCAATAACGAGGGACGTTACGCGATTGTAGACGTCCGGCCGGGCGCGTATCGCGTAACCTTTACCGTGGCCGGGTTTAGCCAACTGCAGCAGCAAGTCGAGGTGCCGGCGAACGTTTCCGTGCCGGTCGATGCCGAGCTGAAAGTCGGAGCAGTCGGGGAAACGGTGAAAGTGGAAGGTCTGGTGGCAACCGTCGACATCGACAACGTGGCGCATCCCGAGGTCTTGTCGCGGACCGACATGGACGCGATTCCGACGGCGCGAAACATGCAGTCGATTGGTTCCTACGTCCCGGGGGTGCACCTCAACACCCCCGATGTGGGCGGCTCCATGCAGGTGCAGCAGACTTACATGACCACCCACGGCATGCTGTCCAAGAATGACACCTTTCTGCTGGATGGCATGCTGATCAACACTACGCAAACCGACGGCCAGATCCAGACATACATAGACAACGCGATTGTTCAAGAGACGACCTACCAGACCAGCAACGTCACCGCCGAGGTGCAGGCCGGCGGCGTTTATACCAATATGGTTCCGAAGGATGGCGGCAACGAGTTTCATAGCGATATTTTCCTGGGGTGGGTTCCCTCCAGTTTCGTTGGCTCGAACATCGATCAGAACCTGATCGCCCGTGGCGTGACTGGCCAATCCGCCGTCAATCAGATCCAGGATTTCGACGGTTCCATCGGCGGTCCAATCAAAAAGAACAAGCTGTGGTTCCTGGTCACGGGCCGTAAGCAACTCGCCAATCTCCAATCGCCCGGTTCTTTCTACGCGGATGGGAGCCCCGGCATCGAGTACGATCACATTTACACCGGGACCGCACGCCTCACGTGGCAGGCCAATGCGAAGAACAAGTTCTCGGCAATGTGGACCCGGGACTGGAAATATATTAACGACGACATCGTTTCCGGTTCTGCCGGCGTCAATGAGACCAATCCCCTGGTGGCCTCCGATTATCGGAAGCCGGTCATGTACTATATCCTGCAGGGAAGATGGACTTCGATCGCCGCTTCGCGGCTGATCCTCCAGGCCGGCTTCTCGCTCGACAAACTGGACTACGATGTTCTCAACCAGCCCGGTATTTTAAAGACTCCCTTCACGCCGGAATGGTATGCGGGCGCGTCGCACCTGGACGTGGCGCTCAACCAGCGCAGCAACGCGGGTCCCACCAACGTTTACTATAAATTCGACCGCTACGTGTATAACGCGTCCGGGGCGTACATCACCGGATCGCACCAGATCAAGTTCGGAGTCCAGGATAGCTCCGGCATTTCCTACGCGAACAACTTGCTGAATGGCGACCTGGTGCAGCGGTACGCCAATGGCCAGCCGCAGGACCTGCTGGTTTACGACACGCCGACCGTCTCCAAGCCGCGGCTCAATGCCGACCTGGGGATCTACGCGATGGATACCTGGCATTTCAAGCGGCTCTCGATCACGGCCGGCTTGCGCTGGGAGTACCTGTCTGACCAGATCGACCCGGAGAGTGCGCCGGCCGGCCGTTTTGTGCCCGCCCGCAACTTCCCGAAAGTGGACTGCAACACCGTCAAGGGTCTGGGCTGCTTCAAAGATTGGGCGCCTCGGCTGGGAATCATCTACGATCTGTTTGGCAACCATAAGACGGCGCTGAAATTCGGCTTCGGCAAGTACGACATACCGGTGGTCGATTCGATTCTGGCCAACTTCAACCCGATGTTCTATACCTCGCAGGTGGTTCCTTGGGTGAATCCGGCTAGCGGTCCGGTGGCCCTCGGTAACGGCTTTGGCCAGGGGAATGTCGGTCCCAATCCCAATCCCGTTTTTGGAATCCTGCAGAACCGGGCGCTCGATCCCAATTTCCACCGCGAATACACCCTGCAATACAGCGCTGGGGTCCAGCAGGAGGTCCGGCGCGGCGTTACCCTGAACTTCAATTGGTACCGGACCGCGGATTACCAGCAGATTCTGACGATGAACAACGCCGTGCCGGGCTCGGCGTGGACGCCCATCCAGATCACGAATCCGCTCGATGGCACGCCCATCACTCTCTATAACCTGCAGCCTGCGTATTTCGGACTGACGCCGCAGTTGTACCAGACCAACAGCCGCCAGAGCACACGCTCCAACACGTACACGGGTTTCGAGACCTCCGTAGTAGCACGGCTGCCGCGAGGAGCTTTCGTTTTTGGCGGCTGGACCATGGAACGGACCCTCGACAAGGCCTGTGACCAGAACGCCAACTCCCTCAACCTGAACGATCCGAACTCGCTCCGCTTCTGCGACTGGACAGGCCAAATGTTTCAGGACCAGGGCAAGGTTCCCGCCATCCCGTACCGCAGCGAGTTCAAGATTACAGCCAACGTACCGTTGAAATGGGGAATCGAGGCGAACACGTCGTTGTACAGCAACCCCGTATACAGCTTGAACTTCACTACCAATATCGGCACCACCTACTCGCCTCTGGCCGTCTTCGATGGCCAGATCGCGGGATTTAAGGCCGTGAATTGGAACGTGGGTCCGACCACCAGATACCCGGCCGACTGTACTTGCCCGAACCCGGGCGGCTTGGTAGATCCGGGCTTGAAACAGGGCACGGAGGTGATCCCGCTGGTGGCTCCGGGGGCCCGGCTCACGCCGCGGCTGAACCAGTTCGACGTCGGCCTCCGGAAAGTCTTCCACATCCGCGAAAAAGTGTCGCTTTCCGGCGAAGGCCAGATCTTCAACATCACCAACTCGAATACCGTGCTGGTGGAAAGCGAGACCCTGGGAACCAAGGTCGCCCCCTACCTGTCTAGCGGACCCGGCGGCCCCCCCACGGTGATCGCCAACCCGCGCATGTTACGGCTGGCATTGCAGATCAAATTTTGAGCTTATGATATTGCGCAGGGGTTGCTCTCGCCTGAGCATTCACCAAAACCGGCAGAATGATTTCCCAATGCATTGAATCACTTCAGGACCTGAACACCTGATATTGCATAACCGCCGAGGGAAACTGAAATTGGGAAGAATTTGTGCGCCATCACCCAACCTGATCCATCGCCCGCCCCCGCGGCGCACCATCGGGAAGTGCGGAAAGACTGCCCTTCGATCGAAGTCCGGTTTTCGGTGAATTCCTCAAGCGCCGCATCGTCGTATCCTCCTCAACTGGCGGCACTTGCGCGGAGGTGCCAAAATCCTCGAGCTCTTCCGGTCAGCCGGGAGACGACGATTGCGAAAAAAGCCTCGTTTTGCGTCTCCCAATTTGGGGGCTGCCCCCGCAACCCGAGGAAACAAAGGAGCTTAGGCCAGCATGAATTCGGTGTGCAACATCCCGAATACCATCGTCACCCGCCGCAGGCGCCAGTCTGTCCCGCGCGCTCCGAAACCGCGGAAAGCGGAGCCTAGCCAATCGGCGGCGAACACGGTACAATGAGATTTGGATGTCGGTCCAAGCGAGTGGGCGAAAGCCCACTTTTTTGTTGGATTTGACACTTGTCGGAACGATGCGGGAAGCAGTGGCGTCCAAAATCGAAGCGATCGCGCAGCGCGTGACTGAGTCGGAAGGTATGGAACTGGTCGAGGTCGAGGTCAAAGGCGGCGGCAGGGGTGCCCGGTTGGTGCGGGTTTACATCGATAAGCCGGAAGGGATTTCGCATGCCGATTGCGAACTCGTCTCGCACCAGGTCGGTACCATTCTTGACGTGGAGGACGTGGTGCCTGGGCACTATACGCTGGAGGTCAGTTCGCCCGGCCTGGAACGTAAGCTGAGGAAGCCTGGGGACTATGAGCGGTTCCAGGGCAAGAAGGCTAAGGTCACACTGCGCGATCCCATCGAGGGGCGGCGCCATTGGGAAGGCACACTCGCCGGACTCCAAGCAGGCTCCGTCGCCCTGGAGGTCGATACGGGGAAAACCATCCGGTTCCCCTTCGCTCAGGTCGAGAAGGCCAACCTGAAGTTCGAGTGGTAACCCGCCGAAGACGCAAGCAAGCCAGAACTTTTGCAGGAAGAGGGCACTTTGGAAACGATTTTTCAGTCTATCGAGATCCTGAGCAAGGAAAAGGGCATCGATCCGCAAATCGTGCTGGACGCGGTGAAGGACGCCATGCTGATCGCCGCGCGCAAACACTACCGCACCAACGAAGACTACATTGCCGATATGGATCCGAAGACCGGCGCCATTCAGCTCTATGCGGTGAAGAAGGCTGTGGAAGCCGTCGCCGATCCGGTACACGAAATGACCTTGGGCGAGGCGCGGCGCATCGATCCTGCGGCCGAAATCGGCTCCGAGGTGCGTATTCAGAAGAAGACCGATGCCCTCGGACGAATTTCCGCGCAGACGGCCAAGCAGGTGATCTTTCAGAAAGTCCGCGAGGCGGAGCGCGAAACCGTATACCAGGAGTACTCCGGACGCACCGGCGAACTGGTGAACTGCACCATCAAGCGCGTGGAAGGGCCGGATTACATTCTGGACTTGGGAAAGACCGAAGCTCGCCTGCCCAAAAAAGAACAGTCCCGTCTGGAAAGCTACAGCGTGGGCGACCGCGTTCGCTGCGTGATCCGGCTCGTGGATAAATCGAGCAAAGGCCCGGGCGTGCTGGTCTCGCGCGCCGCGCCCGAGCTCGTGATGCGGCTGTTCGAACAGGAGGTTCCTGAAATTTACGATGGCACGGTGGCGATCAAAAACTGCGCGCGCGAAGCGGGCGAGCGTACTAAGATCGCCGTGCAGAGCCGCGACCGCGATGTCGATAGCGTGGGCGCCTGCGTGGGGATGAAGGGTATGCGTGTGCAGTCCATTATCCGGGAGCTGCGCGGCGAGAAGATCGACATCATCGAATTTTCCGATGACTCGGTCGTTTTTGCGACGCATGCCTTGAGCCCGGCGAAGGTGAGCCGCATCACCATTCTCGATCCGCTCGAAAAACATATGGAAGTCATCGTGGATGATTCCCAGCTCTCGCTCGCCATCGGCAAGAAGGGCCAAAACGTGCGGCTGGCCGCCAAGCTTCTGGGCTGGAAGATCGACATCAAGAGCGAGGAAGAGAAGCGGCAGGAAGTGGAGTCGGCCATGGCGGCGCTGGTCGGACCGGGCGCACCGGTTTCCTCCTTAATCGAATTCGGTTTGGCGGAGAAGGTCGTCGAAAAGCTGGTGGAAGCCGGTGTGGGGATGATTGACAAGCTGGGCGGCATGACCCCCGAGCAACTCGAAGAGATTCAGGGCATCGGGCCGGACCTGGTGGAGCAGATTCAGGTCTCGGTGAACGGCTATTACAGCCAGTTTGAAGACTCGGGCCAAGCGTCGCAGGAAGAGGCTCCGGCCGATCTGCTCGAGCCCGAAGCGGCGGTCGCGCCCGACCTGGCGGCAGCGCCGGAAGACTTGGCCGGCGTGGAAGCGGGCGATGCCGTCTCGTCCGGGACCCTGGACGACCTCGAGGAGCCGTTGGAACCGGGTGCCCCAGAAGCTGAAGGAGAAGCTGAAGCCGCAGCGGAACAGTTTGGTAGGATAGAAGACGCGGGTTCCCCCACTCACAATTCGGAAGGTGCGGAGCCACAGAGCGGCCCGGAAGGCACCCGGGAAAAAGATAGCGGCGAGTAGTCTCGTCGCGATTTCGAGTAGACGCAGACTGTCGTTTTATGAAGAAGATTCGCATTAACGAGTTGGCGAGGGAGTTGGAAGTGAAGGCTCACGAAATACTGGAGCGGCTCCCCGAACTGGGCGTCACGGAGAAGAAGACGCACTCCAGCTCCATCGACGAAGATGTAGCGATCAAGCTGCGGCGGTACTACGGGCTCGAGGGGCCAGAGGAGTCGGAGGAGCCCGAAGCGGAGGAAGTGCCGGTGCCGGTGGAAGCCGAGCCAATTCCCAGTGCGCCCCCGGCGATCGAGGGGGCTGCGCCTACGCCCATTGTGCGCGAACCGAAGCCGGCCGAGGCGCCGGCAGCGATGGCGGAAGAGACGCGACCCACGGCACCGATTCGTCCGCCGCTGGCGGCGGGAAGGCCGGTGCATCCGCCGTTCGGCATGGGGGGCGCGGCGCCCCCGAGCGCCCCGCCAGCGGTAGCGCACGCCGCACCGCCGGCGGTATTTACGCCCGGGAGGCCGGCGCCTCCGGTGGCCAAGCCCTTGCCGGCTCCCGGGCCCATGACACCGAAACCGGGTCAGATTCTCTCGGGCCCGAGGCAACCCTTTCCCGCGGCTCCCGCCGAAAGCGCTCGTCCGGGCGCGCCGGCGGCTCCCCCGAGCCCGATGCAGCGGCCCGCCATTGTGCCGCGGCCGTCGCGGCCGGCGGAGACGAGCCGGGCGGCCGCACCGGCGCCCTCTGCTCCGCCGGCGCCCATGCCGGGGGGGCCGCGAACGCTGGCAGGGCAGCCCGCCGCGCGGCCGGTAGTGCCGCCGCGACCCGACCTGGCGGAGAAACTGAGAGCCCCGCGCCCCGCCGTCCCCGGCGCGCCGCTAGCCGCATCGCCGCGGCCTGGCATTCCCAAAGTGCCGAGTGCGCCGGTTCCGGGGCAACCGATTTACCGCGGTCCCATCCGGCCCGGGCAGCCCCTCGTGGCGCGGCCGGGCGTCCGTCCATCGCTTCCCGCTCGGCCGGGCAGCGGGCCCCGGCCCCAGCACCCCACCTCGCGCGGCCGCATGGAACCCGGCCTGGCGCCGCCGCCCATGGAACAACCGCGCGGCCGTCCCGGCCAGCGTCCCGCGCGTCCCCAGCAGCGCGAGAGGATGGAGGAGGAGAAGATCCTGCGTCCCACGCGGCGGCAGGTCGAGGCAGGACCGCCCCCCATCAACCGCGAGATCACTATCTCGGAGGGTATCACCGTCAAGGAGCTTTCCGAAAAGCTGGACGTGAAGGCCAACCTGGTGATCAAGAAGTTGCTCGACAAAGGCATCTTCGCCACCATCAACCAGACGCTGGATTCCAAGCTCGCCACCGACCTGGCGCGCGAGTTTGGCGCTTCCACCGCCACCGTGACGTACGAAGAAGAGGCCATGCAGGCGGTCGAAGAAGCCGAAGAGACCAAAGATCTGCACAAGCGCGCGCCCGTGGTGACCATCATGGGGCACGTGGATCACGGCAAGACCTCGCTGCTCGATGGCATCCGCGAGGCCAACGTCGCGTCCCGGGAAGCCGGCGGCATCACCCAGCACATCGGCGCGTACCACGTGGAAATTCACGGAAAAAAGATTGTCTTCATCGACACCCCGGGCCACGAAGCGTTTACACGCATGCGGGCTCGCGGCGCTAAGGTGACCGATATCGTCGTGCTGGTGGTGGCGGCCGATGATGGTGTCATGCCCCAGACCCTAGAGGCGATCGACCACGCGCGCGCGGCGAAGGTGCCGATCCTGGTGGCGATCAACAAAATCGACAGGCCGGACGCGCAGCCCGAGCGCATCAAGCAACAACTCTCCGATCGCGGTCTGCTGCCGGAAGACTGGGGCGGCGATACCGTCATGGTGGCGGTGTCGGCGAAAACCCATCAGAATCTGGATCTGCTGCTGGAAATGATCCTGCTGGTGGCGGAAATGCAAGATCTGAAGGCCAACCCGACCCGGCCGGCGATGGGCACCGTGATCGAAGCCCAGCTCGACCGCGGGCGAGGACCCGTGGCGACCGTGCTGGTTCGCAACGGAACGCTGCACGTGGGCGATTCGTTCATCTGTGGCGCCGTCTTCGGAAAGGTCCGCGCCATGCAAAACGACCGGGGCTTGCAGGTGCGGAAGGCGGAACCATCCATGCCCGTCGAGGTGCAGGGACTCGATGCGCTGCCCGAGGTCGGAGATGATTTCCAGGTGGTTACCGACCTCAGCAAAGCCAAGCAGATTGTCAATTTCCGCGACCAGAGGGCGCGCGAAGCCGCACTCGCAAAATCGAGCCGCATCACGCTGGAACAATTGCACCAGCAGATGCAGGCGGGCGAAGTCAAGGAATTACCTATCATTATCAAGACCGATGTCGGCGGTTCGGCCGAGGTGCTGACCGAGACGCTCCAGAAGCTGTCCAACGAAAAGATCAAGGTGCGGGTGTTGCGGGCGGCGGTGGGCGCCATCAACGAGTCGGACGTGCTGCTCGCCTCCACTTCCAACGCCATCGTGATCGGCTTCAACGTGCGGCCGGAGCGCAACGCGGCGGCGCTGGCGGAGCAGGAAAAAGTGGACATCCGCCTGCACACGATCATCTACAACGTCACCGATGAGATCAAGCGCGCGCTCTCCGGCCTGCTGGAACCGGTATTCAAAGAGGTGTACCGGGGCCGCGCCGAGGTGCGGGACACCTTCCGCATTTCGAAAGTGGGCGCCGTGGCCGGGTGCCTCGTGCAGGACGGCTCCATCGGACGCGATTCCGAAGTGCGGCTGCTGCGCGATAACGTCGTGGTTTACACCGGCAAGGTGGCCTCGCTGCGGCGCTTCAAAGACGACGTGAGCGAAGTCAAGAGCGGAATGGAATGCGGGATTACGCTGCAAAACTTCAGCGACGTGAAACAGGGCGATATCATCGAAGCGTTCGCCACCGAGCGGGTCGCCAACGAAGTATTCGCCTGACCCCGTCATGGCGGTGATCGGAGTTCTGACCCTGGAATTGCGGCTGGAAAATTCGCATTCCTTGAAAGATAAGCGGAACGTGGTGGCCAGCCTGAAGCACCGGCTGCGGAACAAGTTTAACGTGGCGGTGGCGGAGATCGATTCCCAGGATTTGTGGCAGCGGGCGACGGTGGCCGCCGTGACCGTATCGTCGAGTCACGTGTTCGCCGAGAAGCTGCTGCGGTCGGTGGAAGACGAAGCGGCGGCGCTGTTGGGTGCGGAACTGGCGGACGCCACCGTGGAATGGATCAGCTAGGCTGGGGAACTCTCGTTGCCGGCCCCTGACCCCGGTTTTGTATGGACGAGCGGCGCACATTGCGGGTATCGGAGGCGGTCCGCGAGGAATTAGCCGAAATTATCGGGTTTGAGACCGAGGACCCGCGGTTGCTGGAAGTAGACGTGAGCGAGGTCCATGTGAGCCCGGACGGACGGCATGCCAACGTGAAGGTGGCGGTGCGGGGTGACCCACGGCAGCAAAGGGCCGCTCTGGAGGCGCTGGAGCATGCCCGGCATTATTTGCGTCACGAATTGGGCCAGCGATTGAGCCTCCGGCATGTACCGGAGTTGCAGTTCGTGCAGGATCGGGACCCGGACGTTGAGAATCGCATCGACTTCCTGATCAAGCGGGCAAAAAAATCTCGGGGCCGAGGCGAAAATCAGCCCTAAAATCAAACACTTTGTGATAGTTTTGTTTTGACTACCATGCGCGTGGCTCCAATGACAAGCCGCTTTCTGGACGCGTGCCGCCGCCGGCCCACGGATGTACGACCCGTGTGGTTCATGCGGCAGGCGGGCCGGTACATGAAACAATACCGCCAGATCCGCGAACGGAAGGGAATTCTGGAAATCTGCAAGCGGCCCGACCTGGCGGCTACCGTGACTCTGCAGCCGGTGGAGGTCCTCGACGTGGACGCCGCCATCATTTTCGCGGACTTGCTGCTCCCGGTGGAACCTATGGGCCTCCGCCTGCGCTTCGCCGCCGGCGAAGGGCCGATCATCGAGAACCCGGTTCGCACCTCTGATGACGTGGATTCGCTCTCGACTACCAACACGGACGATTTGGGATACGTGGGACAGTCGATTCAGCAGGTAGTGCGGGCGCTGGCGGGAAAGGTCCCCGTAATCGGGTTTGTGGGCGCTCCCTTTACCATGGCCAGCTACATGATCGAGGGCGGGGCATCGCGCAATTTCATCCGCACCAAGAAACTGATGTATAGCGACGAGACGCTGTGGCGGCGCTTGATGGGCAAGATCGTCGATGTTCTGGCGCCGTTCGCGCACCTGCAGGTCTCGGCCGGAGCGCGGGCCATCCAGGTGTTCGATAGCTGGGTGGGAGCGCTGGGGTCGGACGATTACGTGCGGTTCGCGGCGCCTTATTCCCGCGCGCTCATCGAACGGATCCGCTCCACCGGCGTGCCGGTAATCCATTTCGGAACCGGAGCCTCCGGGTTCTTCCGGGAGTTGCATGCCGCCGGCGGCGATGTCATGGGCGTGGACTGGCGCACCAATATCGACCAGGCCTGGATGGATATCAGCTACCGTTCGGCGATTCAGGGCAATCTGGACCCGGTGGCGCTGTTTGCCCCTCTGCCCGAACTGCGCCTCAAGGTTCACGAGTTGTTGAAGCGCACGGGCGCGCGGCCGGGGCATATTTTCAACCTGGGCCACGGAATTCTGCCGGAGACCCCGGTGGAGAATGTGAGGGCCGTCGTGGAGATGGTTCGGGAATTCCGGCCATGAAAACGGGAGTCCTGCTGCTCGCGCACGGGGCTCCGGAGCGGGTGGCCGACGTCGAGAGCTATCTCACCTACGTGCGGAGTGGCCGGCCGGGCTCTCCGCAGGTCGTCGAAGAGGTCCGGCACCGCTACGCCGAGATTGGCGGAAGCTCTCCCTTGCTGGCATGGACGCGGCGGCAGGCCGAGGCGCTGGCCGCTTCCATGGGCCTGCCGGTTTTCTTTGGGATGCGCAACTGGCATCCCTTTATCGCGGAGACCATGGAACGGGTGCGCGATGCCGGCCTGGACCGGATCGCGGCAGTTTGTCTGGCGCCCCAGTATTCGGAGCTGAGCGTGGGGGCGTATATCCGGCGCACGGAAGAGGCCAAGCGGGCGGCGGGAGTGACGGCGGAGATCGTATGGGCCAAAACCTTTCACGACGAGCCGCTCCTGATTGAAGCGTTTGCCGAGAGACTGGCGCCGGTCGCCGGCCATCGGAAGGTGCTGTTTACAGCCCACAGTTTGCCTGAGAAAGCGCTCGCGAACGGCGATCCCTACGATTGCGAGGCCCGTGAGACGGCGACCAGGGTAGCGGCACGGTTGGGGCTCAACGATTGGGACTTTGCCTACCAAAGCCAGGGGATGACGGATGACCGGTGGCTGGGGCCCACCGTGGAATCGTGCCTGGACCGGTACACGGCGGCGGGAATTCGCGAGGTGGTGGTGGACCCGATCGGCTTCGTCTGCGATCACGTCGAGGTCCTGTACGACATCGATATTC
>Ga0209698_10006701_pt1 | contig 12202 bp, 10 predicted proteins | sample LitLauG_LLR_2012_FD_187203 | JGI IMG/M metagenome (GOLD analysis project Ga0209698, IMG submission 187203) | Freshwater sediment microbial communities from Pennsylvania, USA - Little Laurel Run_MetaG_LLR_2012 (SPAdes) (version 2) | ecosystem: Environmental > Aquatic > Freshwater > Creek >...
ATCGATTTCTTACGCTCCTTCGCCGGGACGTCATAAAGTTTGGCGTAGATATTCATATTCTCTTCGACGGTCAGATCGAGATCGCTGGTCAGCGCCTGTGGAATCACGCCAATCATTCGCCGGGCGGCGTTGGGTTCCTTCGCTACGTCGTGTCCGGCAATGCGCGCCTTGCCCGATGTGATCGGGATCAGCGTGGTCATCATGCGAATTAAGGTCGACTTCCCTGCCCCGTTCGGACCGAGCAACCCGAAGATCTCGCCCTCTTTCACACCGAACGAGACGTTGTCCACGGCCGTAAAGTCTCCGTATTTCTTCACGATGTGCTCGACTTCAATCGCCGACGGAGCGTTGGGATCATAGACCGGCCTCTCCAGAGTGTGATTCGGAGCACGTGCACCGTTGCCCGGCTTTGCATTGGGTTCAGCTGCCATGGTCACTCCGAGGCCTTCGCGCTTTGAGTCGCACCGTTCTTGAGCTGTTCGGGTGAAACGAGAACTTCCGCGGTCATTCCGGGCACATAAGCCCCCTTCGGATTATCGAGCCGCACTTTCAACACGATAGTCTTGATGTCACGTTTGCGGCGACTGACGTCGCGCTGCGTCGCGTAATCTCCTTCCACACCTTTGAAGAAGACCTTGCCGCTGGTAACCGTTCCGCCCGGAAGGCGCACGCGCAAGACGTCGCCATAGCCAATGTGGTCGGCATAAGTTTCCGGAATCGCCGCGCGCGCCCAGGTATCGCTAAGATCGACAATCGTAACGATCGGTGCTCCGATGTTCACGACTTCCCCTTGCCGGGCAGCTCTCACAGAGACCGTTCCGCTGACCGGCGCATAAACATTCGTGTACCCCAGGCGAACCGCGGCCTGATTCTTCTGTGCGATGGCATTCTTGAGGTCAGCTTCCGTGGACGCCACCGTGCTCTTCGCCGCATTGGCCTGATGCGTTCGCGCAATCGCCGCTTTCAGATCAGCCTCCGCCGCCGTGACCAGATCCTGTTGCGCCTGCACATTGGCCTGCGTGGCCTGGAGATTGGTTTCCGCCTGGACGCGTTCCTGGTCCGACGCGATGCCGATTTTCGCCAACTCGATCATCCGGTGGCTATCACTTTCCGTCCGTGCGAGCGTCGCCTTCGCCTGGAGCAACTGCGCCTTCGCCGAGGAGAGTTTGGCCTCGGTGTTGGCTACGTCACTGCTAGTCGAGCCCGACGTCGATTCCTCCGTGTGCTGCATCTCCGCGACTTTATGTTGCAGGCTGGCAATCGTCGCGGTGGCTGCGGCTTCTTGCGCCTGAAGCTCCGAGGGATCGAGCACCGCGATCAAGTCGCCGGCCTTCACGGGCGTCCCCTCGTCCACCAGCAGCCTTTGTATGCGCCCCTCGACTTGCGCGCTGACGATCACCTGATTGGCGTCCACCGTGCCGATCAGCACCAGGTCCCGCGAGTGGTCGGTGGAGAAGAAATAGTAAGACGCAGCAACGACGAAGATAATGCCCAGGAGAATGAAGAATCGATTGCGCGCACTCATGAACGTGCTCCTTGTGAGGCGGTATGTGTGGGCAGGAACAATGCGGCGGAGATGAAATCAAGGACTGAGACCCGCCGCTCCGCGATTCGCTCCGGCGTTAAAGGATTGAAGCCAACGATCTTTTGCATCATCGGCGCACTGCTGAAGTAGAAGACGATCATGGCCACGATAGATTGCACGAAATGTGCGGGATTCACCGGACGAAAATGCCCCTCGGCAATTCCCTGCCGCAGCACTTCGCTGACCCGGAGAAATATTGGCTGGATGTAATTCTTAATGACTTTTTCGATGTGCGGCGACTGGCCCTCCCGCGCCCGCATCATCTCCCGCTGCATCAAGCGCGGATAAAGTTGGTTCGAGGCTATGAAATCGAAATATGCGCCAGCGTAAGCGAGCATCTTTTCGCGCGGCGGCAGATCGCTGTCGAGTACCTGGAACACGGCCTTCTTCAGACCGGAAAAGGCATCGTCGAGCACTGCCCCGTAGAGTGTTTCTTTGTCTTTGAAGTAGTAGTACAGCAAGGCTTTGTTGACACGGGCTTCGCGAGCTATGGCATCGGTGCGGGCACCGGCGATGCCGTACTCGGCAAACTCGTAAGCCGCAGCATGCAGGATGGCTGCACGGCTCTCCTCAGGCTGGCCGCGGGATCCCATGCGGCCGCGCCAGGTATTGCGACGATGCAAAATGCGAGGCATTTTCGTTAATTAACCAGTTAGTTAGATTATACACGAAGCCAACGACCGCCACAATCATGAATTTTTCTGCTGCTAAAACTTACCGGCGCAGGGGGACGAGAGGCGGGAGTCAGATCGAAAAGGTCAACATGGGAAAACCTCATCATGGCGATGAGGTCTTCTGGAAACTAGGCGAGTGCGGCCTCTAGAGCAGCATCTTTTCGCGCCTTCCGGACCGCAGGGGTTTCCTGTTTAGCTGCTGGTGCGGGTTGTGGTTTCGAGGGTGCAGGTGCGGGAGTGCTCCCGGCCGCCTTCTTCGCCTGCCGCGCCATCAACTTGGCCAGCAGCGTGTCGCCGTTGATCGCCGCGTCGTAGGCGTTCGGGTAGCTCGGGAGTGCGACTTCCAATCCGCCACTTGGTCCAACCTTGCACTCGGGAAAGTTTGGCAGTAGCAGCAAAATGAACTTGCCGTCTGCCTTCTCGATCAATCTGCCGAGGTCGATGCCTCGCGCAGCCCAGCCCTCTTTCAGCTTGGCGATTGTGGTCTGCTGCTTGTTGGCAGGCTGTGGTTGAGCGGTTGGTGCTGTTGCCGGCTTCGGCGCCTCCGGCGCCTTCGCCATGGTGGTGGGTGCTAAGGCTGGTTCTTTCGGTTTGTCTGGCTTCTTCGGTGTCATTGTGTGACCTTCCCTTCCGGCCATCTGGCCTATGTTTACCATAATGTAATTATAATATTGTACATACAATAATCAAGAGGTTATCTTTTACTGATCTGTGAATATCTTTCAGCAGTAGCCGCTGGGCGCTGGCGCTGCAGTAGCGGGCCTCTGGCAAATAGAAGTCCTTGAGAAGATTGGACCTTCTCAATAGATTTTTGTGATGAGATGCCGGTCAAAGTTTAAACTTTAGAAAATTCAAGGGACAGATCGCTGGGCTGAAGCCGGAAGGTCGCAACATCTCAGGATGTGTGCAACTCAATGCGGCAAGCCGAAACGACGCAGAAGTTCCCTGAAACGCGCATTATCGCGTAGGCCGTCCCAGTCCCAGGCTACGCCGAGATGGCCAAGGGGCGACTCACGACGGTCGTACGCCTTCTCCAGCCACTGCATCACCTGATCTTTATCTCCCGCATGGGCGTACAAGCGCGCAATTCGAATGGCCGGAACGTAGCTATGTCTGGAGCGGGCAGCCAGCACTTCTGCGCCGAGGTGCATTGCCCGGGCGTAGTTGTGGCTGGCATATCCGCGCGACAGGGCACTCTCGACTTCATGGTCACCCAGTACGGCGAAGAACTTCCTGGCCTCTTGCAAGGCCTCGCCGTACATCCCTTTCTTGTAGTAAGCCCCCCACAAGCCCAGATGAGCCGACGAAAACTCAGGGTTCGCGGCCAGGACTTTGCTGAGTTGTGCGATGGCCTCGTCGTTTCGTCCGAGATACACCAGGTGCCAGCCATAAAAGCACTGGTAGAAGGGATTGAACGGGTCAAGTTCCAGGGTGCGTTGAATCTCCTGCTTCCACTCCGCTTCCCTGTTCGTGGATATAAGAAAGTCTGAGTAAAAGAAATGTCCGTCGGCGCTGTTGGGATTCAGAGCGATGGCGCGCCGGAACTCGTGCTCGGCCTGCGCCCAGTCGTGATCGTACGGTGCAACGATATTTCCCAGCAATATGTGAGCTTCGGGCAGATTTTCATCCAGACGCAACGCTTTGCCAACAGCGGCTTTGGCTTTGGGGAATGCTTCGGTGGGGAGCAAGAATCCCGCATCGGCACGCATCATCCAGACATTGCCGATACCGACATAAGCGCGCGCGTAGTTCGGGTCTTTTTTCAGGGCGAGTTCGAAATAGCCCAGAGCCGTGTCGATGTGTTCCCGTGAGAGCCTATACCAATGGGATTGCCCTTTGAGGTAGGCATCGTAGGCCTCGGGATTCACTGTACCTGTCTGTCCCAACTGAGAGGCCTCTTCGGGCGTGAGCACAACCTTGATTTCACGCGCGACGGCTTGAGCAATCTCGCCCTCCAGCGAGATCACGTCTCGGGTGTCTCGCTCGTAACTCTCAGCCCAGAGGTGGGTGTCCGTCGGAGCATGAATCAACTGGACCGTGATGCGCACGCGCCCACTGGACCTTTGCACAGAACCTTCAAGAATTCCGTCCACACCTAACGCCCGCGCAATGTCCGGAAGTGGCTGCTCTGTGTCCTTGAAACGCATGACCGAGGTGCGCGAAATCACCTTCGCGGTATGCAGCTTCGCCAGATCCGTGATGAGGGCGTCGGTCATGCCCTCGGCGAAGTAGTCCTGTTGTGGGTCCCCGGAAAGATTCGCCAGGGGAAGAACTGCGAGGGAATGAATCTGGGAGTTGGCTGCTTTCCCTGGTACGCGCCCTCGCCCGAAATCCAAACGGAGAACCAAAAGCGCTGCAAGAACCACCAGCGCAACAGCTCCCAGGATCGTTATGCCGATGGCCACTCGACGCTTGCTGCGTGGAGCACGTAAGACTTCTGGCTGGGGTTCTGCTTCGATTGCCGCTATGAAGCGGTAGCCGTAACGCGGCAGGGTCTCGATGAACCGTGGATTCTCGGCTGAGTCCCCCAAGGCCTGCCGGAGTTTTTTCACCGCGTGGTTCAGGCTGTCGTCGAACTCGACGAAGGTGTCGGCCGCCCATAACTTAGCCCGCAGCTCTTCGCGAGTGACGACTTCACCGGGTCGCTCCGCCAAGGCGCGGAGGACTTCGAAAGCCTTCGGCGGAAGCGGAAGCTTTTGTCCGTTCCTGTGAAGTTCTCCAGAGGAACAGTCCAGGTCGAAGCCACAGAAAGATACTAACGTGGGAGGAGGGACCGCGACAGGCATGCAACCTCCGGGCGGCCTAAACCTAGCATTAAGCCACCGATCAGGCCGTGATTACGCTCACATTGAAATAGATGTCTTTCGCCACATTCAGTCGGTTCATCCACACATCAGGCAATGATCAGGCACCGTTCATTGTGAAAACGGCTTGTCCGTGAGATATCGCCAGGCATGGGAGAAAAGCTCCGGCGATTCCCCGCAAATCAGGAGATGGTTATGAAAGCTCTCTTCCGCTCGATACTTACGCTCGCGTGTATTGCGGCATTCACGTTGACCGCTGCAGCGCAAACCCGCTGGGTTGCTCCCAGCACAGGCAGTCTACCGCGCGACGTGTACATCCGGCATGTGGACCGGACTGTGCTCGGCGAAGATGTCGTCCACTACCGCTTTGAAGTCGCTGTGGGCCCAGGCCAGTTTGACCGTATCCGGCTTCATCGGATTATTCGGGAGAAACATCCTTATCAGCCAATTCATACCGTGAACGGGGTTCTCCTGTTCCCCGGCGGACCCAACTCCGTCGAGATGATCTTTATGGAGCCCCTGATTTCTACAGTGCCCAACTGGGATCAATCAATCACCGCATTCCTGGCCAAGAACAACATTGACGTCTGGGCAATGGATTATCGATGGGCTCTAGTTCCTGCCAGCACCACCGACTTCACCTTCATGAAGACTTGGGGCCTCAAACGCGACGTGGACGACGCGAAGATCGCTCTTTCCCTGGCACGTCTGATTCGTGGCGCGACCGGACAGGGGTTCGGACAACTCCCGGTGCTCGGGTTCAGTTACGGAACCTACATGGCCTACTCCATCGCCAATCAGGAAACCCAGACACCCAAAGGCCTTCGCAACGCCAGCGGACTGATTCTGGCAGATTGGGGCATCGTATACCGCTCCGATTCCCCTCTCCGGAAAGCATTCTGCGATCTCCTCCCGCAAATGCAGGCCCTGTTTGATGCGGGAACATACAACGAGGACAATACGGCAACGGCTCTGTTCGCGGACCTGGCGCGGTCGGCGCCTGACAGTCCTTCCCAGTTCATCGAGGGCTTGACGAACTATGAGTTTGCGCTGTCTCTGGGAACGTCGGTCGCCTATGCGCCGACTTGGCACTTCATGGCCGGCGTGTTTGATGACAACGGAATCCCCACCAGCTTGCAGTACACCAACCCCTTGCTGTGGTTTGACGTCCTCGGAGCAATCCCATCCTACTTTCCCGTGAAGGCTGATCTTGACACCGACAGGGTCGTCTGTGCCGACGCGGTGACGCCCTTCGATGAGCATATCGGAAAGATCAAGCTTCCAATTCTCTATATTGGCGCCGCAGGCGGCACAGGAGAGGAAGGATATTTCGCGGTGGAGCGCACGGCAAGCGCGGACGTTACGAAATTCACCGTACAACTTCATCCGGATAACGAAGCCGCGCTCGACTATGGCCATGCTGACCTTTTCACTGCCACTGACGCAGAAGGCTTGGTCTGGCAGCCCATTTTGGATTGGCTCCGAGCGCACTAATAGCGGTAAGGCTTTCTCGATCTGTGGACCATCGCCCAGCGAGGAAACAACAGAATCGAGAGGTGGCTCAGCCACGGAGTTCTGTACCTACAACCTACATCTCATTAAGACGGCCGCCCTAACCGGGGCGGCTGTCTTGTGCCCGGGGAAAGAATATGTACTAATACCGAGTTCTCACATCTTTGTCGCGGGAAAGGAAGTCTGCATTGAGACCCTCCACCAGTTTTCTCATCTTCACCCTTTTGCTTTGCGTTCTGGTTCAAGCCATGAGCGCCCAAGCACCCAAGATTGATCGCGCCGTCGCGGTTACCATTGACGATCTTCCGGCGGGCATGGCTGATCGCATGCCGGCTGCCGATATCACTGCCATGACAACCAAGTTGCTAGGGACACTTCGCGATCAGAAGATTCCCGTTGTCGGCTTCGTCAACGAGAAGAAACTGTACAAGCCCGGCGAAGTCGATGAGCGTATCAAGGCGCTGCAGATGTGGCTCGACAATGGGTTCGAACTCGGCAATCACACCTTCAGCCACATGTCGCTCAACCAGAGGGAACTGAAGGATTGGGAAGACGACGTAATCCAGGGTGAGAGCGTCACGCGGATGCTACTGGCGCAGCGCAAGATGAAGCTGCGGTACTTCCGGCATCCCTATCTCGACACTGGCCGCGATCTGGCGACGCGACGCAAGGCCGAGGAGTTTCTGATCCAGCGCGGATACCGCATTGCGCCCATCACGCTCGACGGATGGGACTGGGCGTTCGCCGGCATCTACGAAGACGCCAAGAAGCGCAACGATTCAGCCATGCAGCAGCAGATCGTAAAAGACTACCTTGCCTATCACGACGAAGTGTTCGCGTATACGGAACAACTCTCTGTAAAGGTTGTGGGCTACGAACCGAGGCAGATTCTGCTATTGCACGCCAGCAATCTGGAAGCCGATCACATCGGCGAGTTGCTGGATTTACTGCGCAAGCGAGGTTATCGCTTCATCGCGCTGCAAGAAGCTCTCAGCGACCTGGTCTACAGCCTGCCTGACACGTACGTAGGAGAAGAAGGTACTGGCTGGATCGATCACTGGGCAATCACGCAGGGCAAGATTCCCCAAGGGGCGCCCGTATTTCCGCAATGGGTCATCGATCGCTCCAAGCAACTGCGATTGTCAACCGGACAGGTTTCGGCGGAGACGCCCAACTAACTCCAGTTGAAGCAGTCACCGAGTCGCGGCCTGCGCCTGGAAAGCTGCAAGTACGTTCTTGACTCTTTCCGCACGCGGCCCGGTAGATTCTTCTTTCAAATACTGCTGCAACTCCGCGATGGAGTCGTCACTCTTGCCTTGCAGTTCGTCGGCCTTAGCGGCAACCACGTGCAGAAATGCGTGATGGCTCAACTTTGATTGATGCGCTTCACGGCTCGTCTCGATGGCTTGATCGAGATGGTGATCCGCGACTTGGGCATAGGCCAGAAGGTTAAGTTCGTCCGCATCGGCAGCAGCAAGACTCAAGGCCTTCCCGATGAATGTTTCTACTCCAGGGAAGTCTTTGGCAGCGAAGCTCAGGCGACCGAGGTTGACGTAGGCCAACGCCATGTGGTCGTTGAGAGTGACGGCCTTCTGCAGCGCCTCTCGAGCTTGCTCGATGTCTCCCATGCGAGAGCAGACTGCGCCCAGGTTGTTGTAAGCAACGGCATATTGCGGATACTTCGCGATCGCCTTGCGCAACCGCTCTTTCGCCTTCGCCCAGTCCTGATTGGAAATCAGGTGGTTTGCCTTCTCGAACTCCTTCCGGGCAGCGGACGGAACACTGAGGCCACTCACGGATACGAAGGCAGAGACGGCAAGTCCCTGACTCTCGGAACCGCCTGTGTGCCGGGCTCGCACTTCCACTTCCTGAAACATGCCTGGACTGACTACGAAGTCGGCGTTGTCGGCATTCGCGACGTCTGCACCGGTCACCTTCACGTGATAGTTCCCGGCGGAAACGTTAAAGAACTCGGCAGCGCATTGGCCGTCGACAGGACTATCGGCAAAAGTGAACCCTTCGTTGGCAGTCAGCGAGATGCGAGCGGATGGATCGCAAGCAGCATGGTCCGCGAACAAGATCCGCACCTTCACGCGTCCCGTCATGACCGCTGATCCAACGTTGAACTGGGCAAAGGCCTTGCCCAGAAGAAGGAGTAGCAGTACCGCCAGGCGAGCCGTCATAGAGCCCTCCGGAATCGCTGCCGTGCGTCCGTCCCTCCGAGCTTGCAGTCACATGCTGTCTGGGCGGTACGCGATCGACACTTGCGACATGAGACGATTCATTTGTGAAAGCGGTAGCTTCAAATGGGACACAACATGTAAATTCTTTCGCGACCGCATTGATCGTGATCCTGCACAGCACGAAACATGTGTGCGCGTGATATGTGTGGATCTGTATTGTTATTTGTCCGTCTGACCCACAGGTGCGGAAGGCAGCAGTGCGAAACAACACAAAGATGAGACACTGCGGTGCAACGAATCTCTGTTAGGCCCCGATTGTTGGAGAGCAAAAGCGATCGGATCAGTGCGCCGCGAGGTGCGCCTGCAGCGTTGCGATTGCGCTCCTGACTTTCTCGGCCTGAGGACCGTTTGGTTCCTCGCCGAGATAAAGCTTCAGTTCCGACATCGAATCCGCGATCTTGCTCTGCTGCTCGAATGCGTTGGCAGCAACCAGGTGCAAGTACGCGTGGTGGTCTAGTTTTGCCGTGTGTCCTTGCCGGCTTGTCTGAAGCGCCTGATCCAGATGACGATCGGTGAGCTGAGCATAAGCGAGCAGAAACAGTTCGTTTGCATTCTCAACTGGAGCCAGACTCATGGCTCTGGTTAGCAGAGACTCTGCGCTGGAGTAGTCCTTTTCCAAAAAGCTGAGACGAGCGAGGTTGACATAGGCTGGGGCCAGACGATCGTCCAAGGCGATCGCTTGTTGCAGCGCCTCGCGCGCCTGAGCGCTATTTCCCTGATGGGAATAGACCGCACCAAGGTTGTTGTAACCAGCCGCATATTTCGGAAAGATCGCGAGCCCTTTTTGCAGCCGTTCTGTTGCTTTCGCCCAATCCTGCTTTGCGATCAACCGGTTCGCTCTCTCGAATTCCTTTGCGGCGTTCGATGGAACTCCAAGCTCCGTTACGGAGACGAATGAGGCGCGTGCGGCCCAGGAACTCGGGGCCGATTCTTCAGTGTGCCTTACCCGGACTTCCAACTCCTGACTGATGACCGAATTGACTTCAACGTCGCCTTCGTCGGCATTCGTGGCATCTGCTCCACTCACTCTCACGCGATATCGACCGGCGGGAACATCGAAGAACTCCACTATGCATTCGCCGTTCACCGAGCCTTCCGCCAGGGCAAAGCCCATCGATCCGGTGAGCACGACTCGAGTGGAGGAATCACAAGGGGCATGGTCTCCGAACGTGACTCGTACCCGCAAACGTGCCACAACGTCAGATGATCCAGATCCAGATTGCGCGCAGGCTGCACCGATGAGAACGAGAACTACCGCGATCAGGCGACCGGTCATAGACCACTCTCGAATCGCTGCCGCGCATCCTCGTTCGTTCCGGAGACGTCGAATTCTGCTGCAGGTGCGGCGACGATGCGAGATCAGACGCGGCCGCTATAAAAGCGGTAGCTCGAATTGGCGTCACCAAAATGTAAATTCTTCGACTACGATCTCAATCGTGAACTCACATCAGAAAGGCGCCTGTGCGCTCTCATGTGGAAAGATGTTTTGTGGATGTCGTGATCGGTCACCACGATCTTCGAAGAGAGGCGTAGAGCGACAGCAACAGATGACACTGAAATGTTCTGGGTGGAATGTTTCTGCCGCACTAAGTCAGGCGTGAGTTCGTGATTCGAAAAACTAGAATGTGACTATTCGACTCCTCCCGCGATTGAGGGTACGAGCAGAACTTCATCACCCTCCTGGAAGGCATACGTCTGTCCGCCCAAAAAGCGGATGTCTTCCTCGTTCACGTAGATATTCAGGAAGCGGCGGATCTGGCCCTTGTCGTCGCGCAGGTGCGGCTTGAGTTCGGGAAACTTCTCGTCGAGCACTGAGAACAACTCAGTCAGATTCGACGCGGCGCAGGTAATCGAGCCGACTCCAGCCGTGTGACGTCGTAGCGCAGTCGGGATTTGCACCGTGATCGGCATGGTTACGCTCCCACTTCAGCCGCTTCTTGCGCCGCGGCGACAACACCGGGGACTTCGTCCACATCAAGCGTCTGCTGCAGGTAGGCCTCGAATTCGGTGAGCTTCGGCGCGATCGGGCGTTCCGTCTTGTACACGCCTGCAAGCACATCCGTCGTCTTCAGGCCATTGCCGGTGATACAGAGGACTGTGGTTTCGTCGGGCAGAATGCGGTCTTGGCGATACAGCTTTCCAGCGCATCCCACCGTGACTCCACCTGCGGTCTCGGTGAAGATGCCTTCGGCCTCGGCCAAAAGGCGAATCGAGTCGACCACTTCGGGATCGCTGACGTCTTCGCTCCATCCTCCGCTGTTCTTAATCGTCTTGAGGGCGTAGTGTCCATCGGCAGGATTGCCGATCGCCAGTGAGCGCGCAATGGTGTTCGGCTTTTGGGGCTCGATCTCAGAACTACCTGTCTTTACGGCCGTTGAGATCGGAGAACATCCAGTCGCCTGCGCGCCGAAGAACTTCACTTCCTTCGGCTCGACCAAGCCCAACTTAATCAACTCGTCAAACGCTTTCTTAATCTTGGTGATCAGCGATCCGCCAGCCATCGGGCAGACGATGTTGTCGGGCAAGCGCCAGCCAAGTTGTTCAGCAATTTCGAACCCGACTGTCTTCGATCCTTCCGCGTAGTACGGACGCAGGTTGACGTTCACAAATCCCCAGCGATGCTCGTCGGCGATTTGCGAGCAGAGACGGTTGACCTGATCGTAGTTTCCGGCGATGCGAACAACCTTGGCGCCGAAAACGTTCGTGCCGAGAATCTTCGCCGGCTCGAGATCGGAGGGAATAAAGATCCATGCCTTCAGGCCTTCGCGAGCTGCGTGCGCGGCAACCGCGTTCGCCAGGTTTCCAGTCGAGGAACACGAGACGGTGTCAAAGCCAAACGCACGAGCTTGGGAGAGGGCTACAGCAACAACACGATCCTTGAAGCTCAGCGTCGGCATACAGACTGCGTCGTTCTTGATGTACAGATTGCCCGCGACAGCGGTACCGCTCAACTTCTGCGCCAGATGCGGAGCGTTGAACAGCGGCGTGAATCCAACCGGCAAACGTGGTGTGAAGCTTTGGGGGAGGGGCAACAGTTCGGAGTAGCGCCACATGTTCGGTGCCCGCTGAGAAATGCGCTCGCGGCTGAACGTTCCTTCGACAACCTGCGTTCTCAGCGCGTCGTAGTCGTAGGCGACTTCCAGAGGGGAGAAACACTCGTCGCAGATGGAGCGGGGCTGGTTTCCCCAAGTCCGTCCGCACTCGCGGCACCGAAGTTCGTAGTGAGACATATTGCTACTCGCTTTCGTAAAACTAGCGAGTAGCTGAGGACGAGCCGGAAAAATCGGCCATAAAAGCAAATGGCCTCTTTTTCCAGGAAAAGGAAAAGAGGCTATCGGAAAGCAAATACAGCGCGCTTGCCGAATCCCATGTTCCCTGTTTCCA
>Ga0209698_10006702_pt1 | contig 12201 bp, 10 predicted proteins | sample LitLauG_LLR_2012_FD_187203 | JGI IMG/M metagenome (GOLD analysis project Ga0209698, IMG submission 187203) | Freshwater sediment microbial communities from Pennsylvania, USA - Little Laurel Run_MetaG_LLR_2012 (SPAdes) (version 2) | ecosystem: Environmental > Aquatic > Freshwater > Creek >...
CCGGCACGGACGAAGCCTCGATCGTGAAGATCGAAACCCTGTGGCAGCGGTGCGGGGCGCAGACGGAGCGGATGGAACCGAGCCACCATGATCGGGTGCTGGCGATTGTGTCGCATCTGCCGCATTTGATTGCGTTTACCATCTGCGGCACCGCCGACGATCTGGCGGACGAAAGCCGGCAGGAGGTCGTCAACTTCGCGGCCTCCGGGTTCCGCGATTTCACCCGCATCGCGGCGTCCGATCCGGTGATGTGGCGCGATATCTTCCTGAATAATCGTGAGGCGTTGCTGGAGATGTTGCAACGATTCATGGAGGACGCGCAGGCGATGGCCCGCGCGGTGCGCTGGGGCGATACCGCGTATATCGAGGACAAGGTCGAACGCGGCCGGAAAATCCGCCGCAGCCTGATCGAACGCAAGCAGGTGTGAGACTTGCCCTTTGGCGTCGGGCGGAGTCACACTAACTCCACGAGGCATAATCGAGGGAGCCAAGTCATGACCGCGAAGAGCAAGGGATTTCTACGCCACGTCGCACTCAGCGTCACCGACCCGTGGGAGACGGCAGAATACTACAAGGCGACGGTTGGTCTCGAGGAAGTGGCCGAACTGGACGGACCGCTGGCGGAAGGCGTGTTCCTGACCGACGGGGTAGTCAATCTGGCGATCCTGCACTTCAAGGACGAGGAAGCCGCTCAAGGCAAGGGCGTCGACTTCGTCGGCATCCACCACATCGGGTTCTGGGTCGACGACATCATCGTGTCCGGCCAGCAGGCTCGGGCCGCGGGTGGAACGTGGATCATGGGCGATCCGAACAACCCCGATGGCTATGAGGTCAAGCACACCGATCTGTCCGGGATCATCTTCGACATCGCCGCGCATGGCTGGGCCGGCTCGCAGAAGCGCCCCGGTGAGGCGGAAAACGAAATCCATCCCAATCCCCGCCGCCGGCTGGCGAAATTCGATGAACGCCGGGAGGCAGCGCGCCGGAAGATCGAGGCAAACAGGATGGCCGAAGCCGTTTGACAGGCGTCATTGAATCGTAACGACCAGGTTCGGATCTGGTCGTTACGCCCTGGCGAACGGAGCGAAGTCAGGCCGGAGCGAACAAGCGTTCCTCGCCCGTCTGGGTCTTGGTTGCCGTCGGATCGATGATCCCTTGGAACGCCGCGTCCCGCTGCAACACTGGCATGACCTTCTCGGCGAACAGCCGCATATTCAGTTCGGCCAAATGATGCGGCATGCTGCCGAACGAGAACTCCGTCACAAGATGATCCATCCCAGTCAGGCGCCGTAGTTCGGCGATCTGCTGGATACAGTCATCGGGCGTGCCGACAATCTGAATACTCAAATAGAAGTCAGTGGCTTTGGTTCGGAAGGTTTCGTCCTTCATCTTGGTGTATGTCTTCGCCAGCTTGCCGTAGGATTCGTACCCTTTCACGCTACCCAGGTGACCGTCCGAAAAATGGTAGTGGTTATCAATGGAATCCCATTTCTCGCTGAGGTAGCGCATCGCCCAGTCCCGCGCTTCCTCTCGGGTCGGGGCGCAGGCGACGTTGGTCAGGATGATCGGTGGCCGAGGCGTGTGGCCAACACTTTGAACCATTTCGCGATAGCGATGAACATCCTCGGCGGCCTTTGGCCATTCGTTTTGCATCACGATCAACATCCCGAAACCCAGCTTCGCCATGACCTCGGCTGACTCCGGGCTGACCGAGGATGCGTAGAAACGTCGTTCCGGGTGAGAGATGGGTCTGGGGCGGATCGATACTCGTGGGATTTTGTAAAACTCGCCGTCCCACTCGAACGAATCGTTGCTCAGCGCCTTGATGATCAACTGTGCTGATTCGACGAAGCGGGGTCTGGCTTCCTCCATCGGGATTCGAAAACCTTCGTATTCGACGCTGGCTGCACCACGACCGAATCCCATTAGGGTGCGGCCGCCGCTGATGACATCCAGCAGGGCGATCTGTTCCGCCACGCGGATCGGATCGTGCCAGGGCAGCACGATCACGCAGGTTCCCAAGGTGATCCTTTTCGTCCTGCCAGCATAATAGCTAAGCAGTTGCAGAGGTGACGGCGACATTGAGTAGCCGGTGAAGTGATGTTCCAGCGCGAACAGCGAATCAAAACCCAGCGGCTCCGCCAGATCACCAAGCGACATATGTTCGTTGAAAAGCGCGACGTCCGGCCGATCGGGCTGGGCCAGGATACTGAGCGCTGTTCCGACTTGCATGACCGCCTCCCTGTTTTACCGCAGTGGTGAACACGAAGCTGGCATGACCAGCTTGTTTTCCTGTTTCAGCACCAGGCCGGCGGCGGCACCGCCGGGCGGCCAGATGCCACGGGCAACCGCATCGGCGCGGATGCGCTGGCGTTCGGCGGCATCCTTGTAGGCCCAGATGTGGACCCACTTGTTCAGGCCGCCAAACTCCGAGTACCAAGCACCCACAAGCGGCGACAGCTTGACGCGCTCGTCGATCTTGGTGGCCCAGCGCTCCATCATGCCGGGCACGGCGCCGGGGGCCAGGGTGTAGGACCGAATTTCGAACAGCGGTCCGACTTCGCGGGGTGTCAGCGCCGGCGAGAACGGAGCCGGAATGAAAATCTCGCTTTGCATCGACACGATGAACTCGCCGAGCTTCGGCGGCCACACGCCGGTTTTGATCGCTTCGGCGCGGATCGCCGTCCGCTGTGCGAAGCTGTCATAGGTCCAGATGTGGGTAATCTCGTTCAGCGCGCCGACTTCGGTGTGCCAGAGCGCGGTCAGTTTCGACAACTTCTCCCGAGCCGGCAGGCCTTCGCCAAAGCGTTTTTCCACCTCGGCGACGGAGCCTGGCTTCAGTTGGTAGGTGCGAACTTCGATGATCATTGACGTGTCTCCCATCCCATGGACGAACGATAATGAGATGCGGCGGCGTTGTCACTTCAGCGCGGCTGTCGGTGTTTTCTTGCTTAACGATGTTTATCCGGGCAACAGGTGACACGCCGCCTGATGACCGGGGTCGAGCACCCGCATCGCCGGTTCATCCGTCTGACAGACCGACATCGCATGTGGACAACGCGTGTGGAAACGACAGCCCGGCGGTGGTGCCAGAGCCGTCGGAATATCCCCGGTAATCGGCGGCTGACCGGTCACTCCCCGCTTGCGCTGGGACGGATGCGTTGCCGGCACCGAGGCCAGCAGCGCCTGCGTGTAGGGATGCGAAGGACGTGCGTACAACGACCGCTTATCCGCGACTTCGACCACCTTGCCCAAATACATCACCGCCACGCGGGTCGAGATATGCTTTACGACACCCAGGTCATGCGCGATGAACAGATAGGTCAAACCCAGTTCGGCTTGCAGGTCCGACAGCAGATTAACGATCTGCGCCTGCACCGAAACATCCAGCGCCGACACTGGTTCATCGCACACCACTAGTTTCGGATTTAGAATGAGCGCCCGGCCGATGCCGATGCGTTGGCGTTGTCCACCGGAGAATTCGTGTGGGTATCGGTAGCGGGCGCTGTCCGGCAGGCCGACTTTGTCCAGCATTCGGGTGACCGCCTCGCGGGCTGTTGCGCCGCGCCGGCTGCCATGGATCAGCAGTGGTTCCATAATCGTTTCTTCGACGGACATCCGCGGATTGAGCGCTCCGAACGGGTCCTGGAACACGATCTGCATGCCTCGGCGAGCCGCACGGAGTGCATTGGCATTGAGGCTGGTGATCTCTTGTCCATCGAAGACGACCTGACCGGCGGTTGCCGGGACCAATCGGATCAACAGCCGGCCCAGCGTGGATTTGCCGCAGCCGGACTCGCCGACGAGACCGAGGGTTTCGCCAGGATTGATCGTCAGGCTCACGCCATCGACGGCACGCAGGGCGGTCTTGGTGCGACGGAACAATCCACCGGCCTCGACCGCGTAATGTTTTGTCAGTCCGATAGCTTCCAGCAACGGTGGCATCAGGCGATTTCCCGGACACGGATGCAGGCCGCGGCATGGTTGGGTTCGAGCGTTTCCAGCGGCGGGATCCCTGCCCCGCAGGCGGTGATGGCATGCGAACACCGGGCGGAGAACCGGCATCCACCGGGGCGGCGCGAAGGTTCCGGCAGGTTGCCCGGAATCGCGATCAGCCTGTCCTGGTCTTGATCGAGCGTCGGCACGCAGGACAGCAGGCCACGCGTGTAAGGATGCAACGGATGATCGAACAAGCGCGCCACCGGGGCCTGCTCGACCACTCGCCCGGCGTACATGACCATGACCCGATCGGCGGTTTCGGCGATGACACCCATGTTGTGGGTGATCATCATGATCGCCATGCCAAACTCATCCCGCAGATCCATCAGCAGATCGAGAATCTGTGCCTGGATCGTCACATCCAGCGCGGTGGTCGGTTCGTCGGCGATCAACAGTCTGGGCCGGCAAACGAGCGCGATCGCCAGCATCACGCGCTGGCGCTGGCCGCCGGACAATTGATGCGGGTAATCCGTCATGCGGGTGGCGGCGGATGCGATGCCGACTTTCTCCAGCATCTCTACCGCTCGCCCGAAACTTTCCTTCTGCGACAGGCTTTCATGCGCTCTGATGGTTTCCATGATCTGTTCACCAATGGTGAAAACCGGATTGAGCGAGGTCATCGGTTCCTGAAAAACCATGGCAATCCCGGGACCGCGCAGCCGCTGCATCGATCGGTCCGACAGGGTCAGCAGATCCTGGCCTTCGAAACGAATAGCACCGCCCAGGATGCGCGCCGGCGGTCGGGGCAGCAGACCCATGATGGCCAGCGCGGTGACACTTTTACCGCTGCCGGATTCGCCGACGATGCCCAGGATTTCTCCCTTCTCGAGACTGAAGGAGATGTTTTCGACCGCCGTCACCTCGCCGCCGCTGGTCTGGAACGATGTCGTAAGGTCAGTGACCTCCAGCAAACTCATTGCTGTATCCTTAAGCGAGGGTCGAGAACGTCACGCAGGCCGTCACCCAGCAGGTTGAGGCCGAGGACGGTGATCATGAGGGCGGCACCGGGAATGGTAATGATCCAGGGGGCGTCGATCATGTACTGGCGGCCCTCGGCCATGATGTTTCCCCAGGTTGGTGTGGGCGGCACCGCGCCGACGCCCAGAAACGATAATGTCGCCTCGGTCAATACCGCATAGGCGAACAGAAAGGAAAGCTGCACGATCAAGGGCGCCATCGCATTGGGCAGGATGTGGCGGCGCAGGATGCGCCAATGCCCCGCCCCGGCCGCCCGAGCGGCCTGGACGTATTCCATTTCGCGCAACACGATCACCGAGGAGCGGACGATCCGTGCGGTGCGGGGTGTATAGACAATCGACAGGGCGATGATGACGTCGTTGACGGACGGGCCCAGCACCGAGGTAACGCCGATCGCCAACAGCACGGCGGGGAATGCCATCAGTGCGTCGTTGATGCGCATCAGCCCATTATCCAACAGGCGAAAATAGCCGGCGGCGGCGCCGATCGCGGTCCCCAGCACAGCGTTGATCGCGACCACCGCGCCGCCGATGAACATCGACAGTTGCGCGCCCCAGACGACTCGAGACCACAACGAGCGGCCGAAATTGTCCGTGCCGAAGATGAAATCAGATCCCGGAGGACGGAATTTCGTGCGCATCGACAGTTTGTTCGGATCAACCGGCGCGATCAACGGGGCGAAGATCGCCAGCAGCAGAATGAGGCCGAACAGCACACACCCCAAAACGAACAGTTTGTGGTGCAGCAGGCGGCGGATCGTTGCCCAACCGGGTGAGTGCCGATCAAGTCCCGTCATAGCGCACCCTGGGGTCGAGCATGGCGTAACAGACATCGACTAAAATATTCACCAGTACCAGCAAGACAGTGGTGATCAGCAGGCCGCCCTGCACCATCGGATAATCCCGGTTCAGCACCGCCTGAGTCAGCAACTGGCCGATACCGGGAATCGAAAACAGGGTCTCCACGACGACGGAACCGGATAGCAGCAGACTGACGATAATTCCGACAACCGTGGTGATCGGGATCATCGCATTGGCCAACGCGTGCTTCATCACCACCGTTCGATTCGGCAGACCTTTCGCTCGGGCGGTGCGGATATAATCCTGGCGCAGAACCTCCAGCATCGTGGAGCGCGTAATCCTTGCCAACAAACCGGCCAGCAGAAGAGCCAGGGAGATCGCAGGCATCGTCGATGTTGCCAGCCAGCCGACCGGGTCCTCGGTCAAGGCGATGTAGCCGCCGGTTGGAAGCCAGCGAAGATCGACAGCGAAGGCGATGATCATGAGTAGACCGAGGTAAAAACTCGGCAGCGAGATACCCAGCATCGCCAGCACCATGGCTGCCTGATCGATCCAGGTGTTCTGCCGCAGCGCCGCGACGATGCCGGTGGCCAGGCCGATCAGCAGCGTTAGCACCAGCGCGTACGCGGACAAGGCCAGGGTAACAGGCAACCGCAGCATCGTTGCCTGGACCACGGGTTGCCCGAGCAGGAGGGAGCGGCCGAGATTGCCGTGGAGCAGGTTGGCGTACCAGTCCCAAAGCTGGGACAGCAACGGTTGATCCAGGCCCAGGTCTCGGCGGATATTGGCGATCTGCTCAGGTGTGGCGGACATACCAGCGATAGCCACGGCCGGATCACCTGGAATGAGATGAATCATGCCGAACGTGATCAGACTGACAATCAGCAGGACCGGCAGAGCGCCCAACAGTCTGCGGACGAGAATGCCACCCATCAGGCGATGGTCAATGGTCGAACCAGACGTTGGTCATCCGCGGGATGCGGAAGGGCACGAAACCGGCGACATTGGACCGAACGGCCTGTACCTTGGTGAACGCGCCGAACGGAACGGCATAGACGCGTTCCAGCACCAGTTTTTGCATCTGGACGAACGCAAGCTGTCGCCCTTCGGCGGTTGGCAGTGTGTTCATGTCGTGCCACGCCGCCAGAACGTCGGGATCGTCTTTTCCCTCCACCGGTTTGTAGGCGGCGTTCGGCTGCACCAGAAATTGCATGGTCGCCAACGCGCCAAGCGCGGGCTGCGTGCCCCAGCCGGTGAAATGGAAGTTCCAGCCCTGGGTCGTGTTCATCCACATCTGGACGGACGTCGGCCAGTCCACCACCTTCATCTGCGCGTTGATGCCGACGGCCTGAAGCTGCTGCTGCATCACCAGCGCCGAGTTATACATCGGCGGGTAATCCTTGTTGGTCAGCAGTACCACGGGCTCCCCCTGATAGCCGGCCTCGGTGAGATATTTCTTGGCCAATTCGGGATTGTGCTGGTTGTAGGTTTCCTTGCCGGCATCGGTGTAGTCGGGCTGGTTCGGATACTGGAAGCCGACATTCAACTGGTAATTGCCGTCCGAGGCGGCATCCATGATCTCATCCATATCAAGCGCGGCCTGGATCGCCTTGCGCACCAGCAGATTATCGGTGGGCGGGTTGGAGGTGTTGGGGTTGGCGATCTGGATCCACCAGTTCTTCAGCGGCAGAATGGTGATGTTCTTATCCTGCTTGAGGTCTGCCGCGGATTTTGCCGGCACGTCCTCGACACCCTGCAATTCGCCGGTGCGCAGGCCGGCCACGCGGGCGCCGGGTTCGGTCACGATACGGAATGTCACCGTGTCGAAGCAGGCCTGTTTGTAGCCGCCGAAACCGGTGCGTTCCTGGAAACTGGTGTTGGGTTGGTAGCCGTCGAAACGTTTTAGCTTAACCGCGCTGCCGGGGACGGATTCAACGAGCTGGTAAGGTCCGGTGCCGATGGGCTGGGTCAGTTGCTGGGCAGGGACGTCGCGATTTTCGGCAGGGATTATGACGATGGGGACGCTGAAGGACGACAGCGCCTCTATGAAGGTCGGCTGTATCTGCTTCATGTGAATGACGAATTTATTGGCATCGGGGGCGTCCCAACGATCGACGTTATCCAGCGTGCTGCGCTGGTTCCCGACCTTTGAATAGCGATCGAACGACGCCACCACGTCGGCCGACGTCAACAGCTTGCCGTTGTGGAAATGGATGCCCTGTCGAAGCTTAAACGTGTAGGTCAGATGATCGGGCGCTTCGATCATTGCGTCGGCCAATTCCAGGATGGGATGGTTGTTCTCGTCCCGGGTCATGAGTGATTCGTATATGTTCATCGCGATGTTTCGGGTCGAGATCGTCGATGACGTCATCTGGTCAAGGGTATTGATGTTGGCTTCCTGGCCGAAGACGAAATCTCCTCCGACATGGGGACACTTGAACGGTTCAGCGCGTGCCGTCGTGGCGAACAGGGAAGCGGCCAGGCCAAAAAAAGCCAGCAGGCGATGCATCATCCATAGTCCCCCAGGGCGAGCCATTGCGGCGGAGAGGTGAGCGTGACCTCGCCGCTGGAGGGCGTCAACCCGGTAATTCGAGCACGTTCTTGGCCAAAATGTTGCGCTGGATCTCGTTCGACCCGGCATAGATCGTGGCGGGACGCGATTGCAGGAACAGACCGGCCGGGTTGAGGTCGCGATTACCCTCCATCGGGCCGAGACCGGCGCCGTATTCGCCAGCGATCTCCAGCATCGTCTCGGTGATGCGCTGATACAGTTCGGTCTGGTTGATTTTCAGCATCGAAACATCCGGCCCGAGGGTTTCGCCGCGCCGCACCTTTTCGACGAAAGTTTCGTAAAGGTCTTTATGGTCGTTGAGATCCAGCCGAAGGCGGGTGTAGCGGTCCTGGAACTGATCGTCATCCCACGCGCCCATGCGCTCCGCCAGCAGCTTCAGACGCTTCAGTGCATAGGCGGATTGACGGGGCGAACCGGAGCCGATGCGCTCGAACCCCAGCAACGCCTTGGCCATGGTCCAGCCCTTGTTGATCTGGCCGACCAAATTGTCCTTCGGGACCCGGACGTTGTCGAAGAAGGTTTCGCAGAACTCGTCCGCCATATCGATGTTGGTGATCGGGCGGACGGTGATGCCAGGCGTGTCCATCGGCACCAACAGGAAACTGATTCCGTCCTGCTTCTTGGCATGCTTATCGGTCCGCACGAGCAGGAAAATCCAGTTCGCGTCCATCGCCAGCGAGGTCCAGATTTTCTGCCCGTTGACGACCCAATGGTCGCCGTCGAGCACCGCTTCGGTACGCAACGACGCCAGGTCCGATCCGGCGTTCGGCTCGCTGTAGCCCTGGCACCAGATGTGCTCCCCGGCCAGGATCTTCGGCAGAAAATACTGTTGCTGTTCGGGACGGCCAAACTTGATCAACAACGGGCCGATCATCGTCATGCCCATGTCGTTGACGCGGGCACAGCCGTACCGTTCTTTTTCCTCCAGGAAAATCAGTTGCTTGCTGGCCGATATCCCCATGCCGCCGAATTCCGCCGGCCAATTCGGGCAGAGCCAGCCTTGTTCGGCCAGCTTCATGTACCAGACCTTGTTGTCCTTGAAGTGCAGGCGCCGCGGCGGGTTGCGGATCTCCGCCGGATAGTTCGCTTCGATCCAGCCCCGCACATGTATGCGGAACTGATCGTCGGAGAGTGCGTCGAGATCACTCATGATAACACCGTCAGACAAAAGGGGCTGGTTTGGCTTCGCGGAATGGCGTGCCGGTTTCCGCCAGTTCGCGCAGCAGGCGGGATGGGGCCCAGCGCTCGCCATACTGCTGATGCCAGGAGGCGATCTGCGCGTAGACGTTTTTCACTCCGATCCCGTCCGCCCAGTACATCAGGCCGCCGCGATACCGTGGAAATCCAAATCCATGCAGCCACATCACATCGATATCGCTGGCTCGATAGGCTTTGCCTTCCTCCAGGATGCGGCATGCTTCGTTGACCGAGGCGAACAACAACCGTTGCAGGATTTCCGTGTCCGTGAAGGACTTTTGCGGCACGCCCATTTCGGCGGCGACGGACTTGATGATGGCGGCGACTTCCGGATCCGGGTGCGGCGTGCGGTCACCCTTTTCGTAACGATACCAGCCGGCGCTGGTCTTCTGACCGAAACGACCCATCTCCACCAACTTGTCCGCGATCGGCAGTTTGCGATAATTCGGGTTCGCCAGCGCTCGGCGTTTGCGGCCTTCCGCACCGATGTCCAGGCCGGCCAGATCGCCGACCGCGAACGGTCCCATCGGGTAGCCGAAATCGACCATCACCTTGTCGACCTGCTCCGGCAGGCAGCCTTCCTCCAGCAGGATGACCATTTCGCTGTTGAATGGCGCGCGTGACCGGTTGGCAACGAAACCGTCGGTGTTGCCCGCCATGGCGGAGATCTTGCCGATACGGCGGCCCATCGCCATCGCGGTCAGCAGCGTTTCTGGCGAGGCTTTCGATGGGCGCACGACCTCCAGCAGTTTCATGACGTTGGCGGGGGAGAAGAAATGCGTGCCGGCGACGTATTCCGGCCGTTTCGTTGCCGAGGCGAGTTCGTCCATGTCCAGCGCCGAGGTGTTGGAGAACAGGAACGCGTCCGGCTTCATGACTGCGTCGAGTTTCGCGAAGATCGGCTTCTTCACGTCCATCCGTTCGAACACCGCTTCGACGACGACGTCGCAATCGGCGATGTCCTCGTAGCCCGCGACCGGGTGGATGCGCGCGAGGCGGCGGTTCATTTCATCTTCCGCCAGGCTGCCGCGTTTGACGGATGTGGCGTAGTTGTTACGGATACGCTCCATGCCGCGATCCAGTGCTTCCTGAGTGGCGTCCATGATCTTCACGTCGTATCCGTAGTCGGCGAATGACATGGCGATGCCGCCGCCCATGGTGCCGGCACCGATCACGGCGGGATTGGTGAAGTCGCGCGGCGCAACGACCGAGGGCAGGTCCGGGAGTTTGGCGACCTCGCGTTCGGCGAAGAAGGCGTAGCGCAGCGCCTTGGCTTCGTCCGCGGTTTCCAGTTCGGCGAACAGTTCCGCTTCGCGCTGGATGCCCTGATCGAACGGCAAGGTGCAGGCGGCTTCGACGGCGGCGATGCAGTGATACGGCGCCTTCTGGTTGCGAGCCTTGCGGGCGATCGATTTGCGCATCGCGTCGAACACGCCGGGTTCGGCGGTGACGGACTTGTCGCGAACCCTCGGCAACGGGCGGATGCCGGCGATTGTCCGGGCATAGGCGACGGCCGCCTCGCGCAGGTTGGCGCCGTCCGGCAGCACGGCGTCGATGATGCCGAGTTTTGCCGCCTCTGGCGCGGGGACGTGGCGGCCGGAGGTGATCATTTCGAGCGCGGTTTGTACTCCAACAAGGCGCGGCAGCCGCTGTGTGCCGCCGCCGCCGGGCAGGATGCCGATCAGGACCTCCGGCAGGCCCACTTTCGCGGAGGGCACGGCGATACGGTAGTGGCAGCCCATGGCGTTTTCCAGACCGCCGCCGAGGGCGAAGCCGTGGATCGCGGCGACGACAGGCTTGGGGCTGGCGTCGAGAACGTCGTAGGTGCGCTCGCCAATCGGCGCACGCTTGCGACCGGTGCCGAAGCCCCGGATGTCGGCGCCGGCGATGAAGCTGCGGCCGTCGCCCATCAGCACCATGGCCTTGATCGACGGGTCGGCATTCGCCTTGTTCAGGGAGTCGATGATGCCCTCGGACACGCCCGGGCCAAGCGCGTTGACGGGTGGGTAGTTGACGATGATGACGCCGATTTCGCCGTCTTTTTCCAGGCGGACGACGGGGGAGTCTGACATGGAGCGCGTTCCTCTTGCGGTTGAGGAAGACGATAGGCGCGGGCGGCGACCGCGTCCACAATGGGCCGGCGTGGCGCTTATCGTATTGACATATCGTCCCTACAGAACCGCCTCCGCCACCACCCGCAGGACATCGATGCTGGTACCCTTCAGCACCATCGTGCCGACATGTCCCGCTTTGGACACCTCTTTCCAGGCCTGCAACCGATCCTTGATCCGTTCGGCCGGGCCGCACAACGAAATCGCATCGATCAGCGCGTCCGGCACCGCGGCAGCCGCCTCGTTCTTCTTGCCGTCCAGATAGAAGTCCTGGATCGTCTTGGCCTCACCTTCGAACCCCATCTTCGAGACCATATCGTTATAAAAATTCTTCGTCCGCGCCCCCATGCCACCGATATACAGCGCCAGTTCGGGCCGGAGCGCATCCCGGCACGCCGCCACGTCCGGACCCATCTTGGCGCGCACGAACGGCGCGGAATTGAAACCGTCCATCGTCTTGCCGGCCTTCTTCCGGCCCTCCAACGTCGGGCCCGTCACCACATCCGGTGAGTCCGGGGAGAAGAAGATCGGCAGGTTGCCGTCC
>Ga0209698_10006703_pt1 | contig 12199 bp, 6 predicted proteins | sample LitLauG_LLR_2012_FD_187203 | JGI IMG/M metagenome (GOLD analysis project Ga0209698, IMG submission 187203) | Freshwater sediment microbial communities from Pennsylvania, USA - Little Laurel Run_MetaG_LLR_2012 (SPAdes) (version 2) | ecosystem: Environmental > Aquatic > Freshwater > Creek >...
TCTTCAACCTGTTCAACCATCCCTCCTTCGCGAATCCGGCGTTTGCGGCGGTGGGTTCGACCCCAGGCTCAGGCTCTGCTCCGATCACCTCAACCATCGGCACGCCGAGGTTGATTCAGTTTTCTCTGAAGTATTCGTTTTGAGTGGAGTAGGGCCGTCCGCGTCTCTACGCCACGGGTCGGAATCGGGTGTCCCCAGAAGTGATGTCCCACCTTCTTGACTGGATTGCATTTGCGGCGATGTGAGAGGCATTCATGCACTTGAGAAATAGTCTGAGTTTGTACCTGCTCGTGGTCCTTGGGGCCGCTGCCGCGGCCCAGAACGTGGTGAAATATCATGCGACCATCAACGATGTGAAGTATGTGTATGGAGTCGCTCCGCCGGTGGCCCGGCTGAAGCCCGGCGACGTTCTCGAGACCAACACGCTCGATGGCTTCGGGAACGCAATCAAGAAGCCAGGGGACACGCTCAGCATGGTAAGGGGCGATAACCCTCTCACCGGGCCGTTTTTCGTGGAGGGAACCGCCCCCGGAGACACGCTGGCCGTGAAGATTCTGGATCTGCAGGTGGACGGCGACCAGGGTATCGGCGCGATCGTGCCGGGCTTTGGAGCGGTGAATGAAACGAGTTACACCCCGATGCTGCATTCGCCGCTGCCCGAGAAAATCTGGTTTTATCCGATCGATCACGCGACGAACATGGCGACGTTCACGGCATCCGACTCCGATTTCTCGGTGAAGATTCCGGTGCATCCCTTCTTCGGATGTATCGGCGTGGCCCCCGCCAACGGCGAAGTGCGCAGCTCGGTGGTCCCGGCGGAATTTGGCGGCAACATGGACGCTCCCGAGGTGAGCGTAGGCAATACGCTGTATCTTCCGGTCAACGTCGAGGGCGCTCTCCTGTACATGGGCGACGGCCACGCGGCCATGGGAGACGGAGAAGTCGCGGGAACGGCGATTGAGGCTCCCTTGCGCGGGCGCTTGCAGGTGGAGGTGCTCAAGGGGCAGAAGATCAACTGGCCGCGCTTTGAAAACGATCAGGCCATCATGGCCGTGGGCATCTACCGGCCGCTGGACGATGCGCTCCGCATCGCGTTTACCGAACTGGTGGGCTGGATCCACCACGACTACGGACTTTCGGAACTGGACGCTTATGAGTTGCTGTCGAAGGTGGCTAAAATCCACCTGGACGAAATGGTGGATCCAAATTACGTGATTGTTGCTTCGATCGAGAAACGGTATCTCCCACCCAAGAAGAAGTAAGTTCTGAGTTCAGTCCTTAGAGTTGAGGTTTGCCAGACCAGCCTTCACAACCTCGATCATTGAAGCCAGCAGCACGGCTCGACACGCAATTGACATGTGTTGACAAGCGTGGTTTAATCCGTCCTCGCACGCACAGTTGTGCGATCCTAAAAACAGATGTGAGGTCGTGATCATTGATACATTTTTTTGTGGACACGGCCAGCCGGTATCCTGCCCACGAACAGATCAAGGAAAGAGTGAGAATGGCCCTGGCGTTTGGCGAACTGCAGCCGGGCGATACTCTGCCTTCGATCCGCGAGTTGGGGACCGAATTAGACATTGGCCCGGCAATTGTGCGACGCGCCTACGAGGAACTGGCCCGGGCGGGCATTCTGACGATCAGCCGCAGCCGCCGGGTCATCGTGAACCGCGAGCTGCAGTACGGAGGGTCTCGCGAAGGGTCGAAAGAGGCGGTTCGGAAGCTGGCCGAACAGGTCTTGAAGCAAGTCCTGAAACTGGGGATTCACCCGCAGAGCTTCGCCCTCTACCTGCAACACCGGCTTCGCCAAGCAAGAAGCAACGAGAATCTAATCTTGTTTGGCGAGTGCAACCGGGTTCAAGCTGAACAGTTCGCCACCGACATTTCCCAGGCTTGGGGTGTTCCTGTGCGCGGCATGGATTTCGACTCGTTGCGCCGGCTTCCCCAAAAGGCAACTCGGGGGACACGATACTTGTGCACGGTGCCCTTTCATTACGAGGAAGCATGCCGGGTCGCGCGCAAGCACAAGCTGAGAGTGGTCACCGTGTCGGTGCACTGGGATCCGAAGGTGCTGCAGAGAATTTCGAACCTCAAGCCGGGCAGCCGCATCGCCCTCGTGTTCAAGAAACGCGATCACGAAGAGTACGGCCGGTTGTTCGTCAGACAGATTGAGAGCCTGTTTCCAAACTCGAGACTCCATTTTGGCGCACTTGTGCTTGAGGAGATAGAGCCCCTCAAAGAGTGGCTGGATCGCGGTGAGTGGCAACTGCTTTTCTTCAGTAACCGAATCTGGGACGAATTGCCCGAAAGCGTGCGCTCACGGCCTGATGTCGAAACGCCGACGTTGCGGGCCGACCCGGTGTCTCTCGAGAAGGCACGCTTAGAGGTCGGGATTCTCTCCTAGGCCTGGCAGGGAAACCACCGCACCACTGCTTCGTCGCCGGAACATTCGCATCCTGCAACACCGTGAGGGACTCACCATGCCCTCATGAAGGAGGACATCTCGTTGAGTATCAGCGTCGCCACGGATGTGGGTGGAACTTTTACGGACCTCGTTGCCTACAATGAGAGGACCGGGCAGCTGATCGTCGCCAAAGAGTCCACAACGCCTGCCGATTATTCGCGCGGAGTCTTGGCTGCCCTGGCGAAGTCCCGCTTGTCTCCGTCGTTGATGAAGCGATACTTCGCAAACGGCTCGACCATCGTCATCAATGCCCTGACCGAACGAAAGGGAGTAAGAACGGCTCTGTTCACAACCCGGGGCTTTCGCGATGTCCTCGAAATCCAGCGTTCGAATCGCCCCGACATTTACAACTTCAGTTACGCGAAGCCCCGACCCTTCATTCCTCGCGAGCTTAGCTTCGAAGTTCGCGAGCGTCTGGATGCTGACGGAGGCGTGATCGAAGAACTGCACCTGGAGGACTTGCCCGAACACATTCGACGCTGCAGAGACAAGAAAGTTGAAGCGATTGCCGTGTGCTTCTTCAATGCATACGTCAATGGCTCTCACGAGCGGGAGTGCGCCGCCTGGATCCGCGAGCACTCGCCGGAATTCCTGGTGTGCTGCTCGCACGAGCTGACCCAAGAGTACCGGGAATATGAGCGGGCCAACACGACGGCGCTGAATGCGTACGTCCAGCCGGTTGTCGCGCGCTACTTCGGAAACTTGGGAGCCGGGCTCCGCAGCCTCGGCGTCACGGGGCATCTCTACGCCATGGCCTCGAATGGTGGCGTCATGAGCTTCCCCCAAGCCGAGCGGGCACCGATCCAGGCAGTCGAGTCGGGCCCGGTCGCCGGAGCGATTGGTGCGCGAGCGATCGGAGAGTTGATTGGTGACTCCAATCTTTTGACCTTGGATGTCGGCGGAACCACTGCGAAGACCACCCTGATCCACAAAGGTCAACTTCGGATCAACACCGATTATTTCATTGAGAAGACCCCAACGTTTGCGGGTTACCCGTTGAAGGTCCCTTCGCTGGACATTGTCGAAATCGGTGCTGGAGGGGGCAGCATCTTTAACCAAGACGAAACCGGCGCGCTGCGCGTTGGGCCGGTGAGCGCGGGAGCGGTGCCCGGTCCAGCCAGCTACGGACGTGGCGGAACCAAACCCACGGTAACAGACGCTTTCTTGCTGGCCGGCGTGCTCAATCCCAGCTATTTTTTGGGCGGCGAAATTCCTCTCAGAAAAGACCGGGCACTCGAGGCGTTTGGCGCGGAGTCCCGGCGATTGGGGATACCCGTCGGGAAACTGGCTCACGGAACGGTACGGCTTGCGAATTCCCAGATCATGAATGCGCTAAAGCTGGTATCGGTGAAACGGGGCTACGATCCTCGGGATTTTACGCTCGTAGCTTTCGGGGGTGGCGGGCCGCTCCATGCATCGAGCGTTGCACGCCAGCTCGGTATCTCGAAGGTACTCATTCCGCCGCTGCCGGGGGTTTTCTCGGCGTGGGGAATGCTCCTTGCCGATTTGCGGCGCGATTTTCTTCGTACTCAGCTCCTGCCCGTCGATAGCGAGTGCAGCCAGCGGCTCCAAAAAGTGTTTGGCGAATTGGAACAACAGGCACGCCAGACATTTTCCGAAGAAGGCTGCGAAAAACGGATTCGAATCGAGCGCTATGTTGACGCCCGCTACTTGGGCCAAGAACACAGCGTCAAAGTACCGTTGGACCCGACGCCTTTCAACGGCCGCGCGATCTCCGACTTGCGGCGCCGCTTTGAAGAATTACACAGGCGCTCCTACGAGTTTACGCTGCCAGACCCGCTTGAAATCATTACCTGCCACCTGGTTGCTTATGCGAAGCTACCCAAGCCGCCAGTGAAGCCAGTTCGCTCTCGGAAACGCTCTCGCCCAGACCCGAAGGAATCACGGGTCATGCACTTGGAAAACAAATCGGGAAGGGTGGCGGTGTTCGAGCGTAGCAGCTTGTCACCGGGAACGCGGCTCAATGGCCCCGCTGTCATTGAGGAGCCCACTTCTACAACGATCATCAATTATCGAGACCGGCTGCACGTCGATGACTACGGAAACCTGCGTCTTGAAATCAGCCGCTGATGCCTGCTCAGCGCGCCTGAGGCGACACATCATGTTTCCACAATTGAGCGTTCCATGCGGGCCCTCATAGCGGCAGTTGCTTCCCGCTCCACGTCCAACGTTTGTCGATTGATCACAACCGCGTACAGTTGTTGCGCCTGGTCAACGGTCAACAGGTCATTGCGAACATCTTCCTGCACGGCCTCAGGGTCGCGGTCGATCGCTCGGCCAAATCCGCCCCCGCCGCCGGTTGCGAGGCGGATCGCATCGCCGGCCCGCAATTTTCTGGCAGCGATTTTGCCGCGCGACTCGGGCGGCGCTCCCTGGCAAGTAATCGACGCTCGGTTGCAGGTTCCAGCCCTCCCTCCCAACAAGCCCCAAGGCGGGAATTTTGCGCGGCCGAATGAAGCGGTGAAGTCGGCCTCGCGACTCAGCACGCGATAGTCCTTGACTACCCCAAAACCGCCGCGATGTTTCCCTGCCCCGACTCCCGCTTCGACATTCAATGCATACTGCTCCACGCGAATCGGATATCTCGCTTCGATCACTTCGTTGGACATGTTCAGGGTTTCGCCGTCCCCCAGGCAGAATTGGCCGCTCGGGCCATCGTGAGTCGCCGTGGCTCCCCACCCACCGGGTTGCGGTTCTACCAGGGCATACGACTGTTTTCTCCGGTCGTCGTAGCCGCCCAGGATGGTACCGCACACGCTTAGAAAATGGCCGGCGGGCAAGCGATCTGGAATATGCGGCGCCAGCGCTTTCATCATCAAATCTCCAACGTAGGCATCGGTCTCCCAATAGGTCGATGTGGGTGCTGGTGGGAGCGCATGAAAGATGCTTCCGGGATCCGTCAGGAGCTGGAGCACTCGGAAGTTCCCGTCGTTTGCGGGAGCGTGTGGCGAGGTGATTGCCTTGAAGGTAGCCTTCGCCGTGCACAGGGATGCTGGAAATGAAGCATTGATTGAACCGCTGACCTGTGGGCTCGATCCGCGCAGATCCACCACAAACTGCTTGGGTGAGATCGTAACTATTATCCGTACGTGTATTGGCTGATCGTGAATTCCGTCGTCATCAATGAAATCTTCTGCTACGAACACTCCGTGCGGCAAACGCTTCAGTGCCTCCCTGCTAACCCGTTCACCTGAAACAAGAATCTTCCGCATGGCCCGCTTCGTGTCAACCAACCCATACTTGGCGCAGAGTTCTTCGACATGTCTAGCGGCAACGCGGAGAGACGCTTCCTGCGAAAACATGTCGCCGAGGGTCATTTCAGGGATTCGCACATTGTGGCGAATCATATCGATCAGATCGGCGGACGGCTCGCCCCGGTTGTAGAGCTTCATGACCGGCAAGAAAAGCCCTTCCTGATAAATCTCGGTCGAATCCGAGGTCCAGCTCCCGAAATGCATGCCGCCAACATCGGACCAGTGGCCTTTGCTGACCGCAAAGGCGACCAACACTTCACCATATGTTATTGGGCGAATCAGAGTGACGTCATTCAAGTGAGTTCCGTTCCCGTACGGATCATTGGTGATGAAGACGTCACCCGCATAAATGCGGTTCTTGAATTTAGACAGAGTTTGCTTGACGGCAAGGTCCAAGGTGCCCAGAAACCCGGGCACACCGGCAGCTTGGGCGATCAATTCTCCTTTGTGATCGGTGAGGCCGCAGGCATAGTCGAGCACTTCGTAAATGACCGGGCTCTTGCTGGTGCGTCCGAAGGCGTGAAACATTTCTTCAGAGGCTGAGATGAGCCCCTCTTGAATGATCTCGAGTGTAAAGATGTCAGCCATTTTGCGAACCATCTCGGACTCCGCATGAGAATCGCGCAACCTCGATGATCAGATCACCGTAAAGACCTACCGTTACCTTGTCCCCCGGACCCACCACCGTCGTAGCGGTGGGCTCCTCGACAATCGCGGGACCGGTGAATTTGTTGTTGCCGAACAGTCTTGAGCGGTCATATACCGGCCAAGGTGTTGCCCCGCCCAGTTCACGCCAGTAGACATTCCGTCGCTGCTTGATCGCGTGCGAGGCATCCTCACTGGCCGTTCGAATCGGCTTCACTTCTGGTTTTTCCACTCGTCCGACCGCCTGCACGCGGAAATGCACGATTTGTACCGGTTCGGCGGTTCGGTGGCCGTAGGTGCTTTCGTGAAGCTCGTGGAAGGAAGCTTCCAATCGCTCCCGCTGTCCCACAGTGAACCTTCCGGAATCGACGGGAACAGTTACCGAATGGCCCCCCTGCCCAAAGTAACGCATATCCAGGCTGCGATGGACTTGCCGGTCTCTCGCTGCGCTCCCGTCTGCCTCGAGTGCGCTTTCTCCAAGCGCTTCTAAGTCTCGGAAAGTCGATTCGATGAGGTTTGCGGTCGCGTCCTTGAGATCCAAGACCAGTGTTCGCGAGTAGTGATGTACCAGATCGGACATCAGCATTCCCATGGCGGAGAAATTTGCTGGAGCAACCGGAATCACTACTTTACCGATATCACATCGTCGCGCTAGATTGCATCCGAAAAATGGGCCGGAGCCTCCAAACGCTAGCAGGGCAAAATCGCGTGGATCAAGGCCCTTTTCGATGGTCATTTCTCGGATCGCGCCCGCCATTTTCGTTTCAGCAATGGCGAAGATGCCGCTGGAGGCTCGGGCGACGTCGAGCCCCAAGGGCCTCGCAATCTTTGCATCGATCGCTGAGCGTGCCCCTTCGTAGTCGAGCCGCATTTCTCCGCCAAGAAAGTATTCCGGGTCGAGCACGCCCATACAAAGCGCGGCATCCGTCACCGTGGGTTGATCTCCACCCCGGCAATAGCAAATCGGCCCCGGATTCGCCCCAGCGCTCTCCGGCCCGACTTGCAGGGCGCCTCCAGAATCGACTGCGGCAATGCTCCCGCCGCCGGCCCCGATAGAGCGGATATCCAGAATTGGCAGCAGCAGCTTATATCCCTCGACCATGGTTTCAGAGGTGACGCGAGGCTGCCCGTTCACGACCAGGGAAACGTCAAAGCTGGTGCCCCCGCCATCAGCCGTGATCAGATTGGGCAGCCCGGTCAACCCTGCGAGTCGGCTCGCTCCCAAAACTCCCCCAGCTGGGCCGGACATGAGCGTGAAGATCGGGCTTTCACGCGCTTCGGCGTAACTCATCGCTCCGCCGCTTGAGCGAAGCAATAAGAACCTCTCCAAAAAGCCCTGGGCTTGCAAAGTCTTCTGCAAGCCATCGAGATAGCCTTCGACTAGCGGCTGAATGTAGCTGTTCATCACTGCGGACATCGTCCGTTCGTATTCGTAGTATTCCCGCAGAATCTGGTGTGACAACGTGACATAAAGCTCGGGTGCTTCTTGGGCGAGAATTGTGCCGATAGCTTCCTCGTGCAACGGATTCGCGTAGGAGTGCAACAGGCAAACCGCAACCGCTTGAACTTGGTGACGTCGAAAAACCTCGATGGCCTCTAGCACCCCTGCCCTGTCCAGCGGGCGCAAGATAGTTCCGTGTGCGTCGATGCGTTCTTCGACTTCCAGACGCAATTGCCGTGGAACAAGCGTCGGCGGCTTCTGGTACGTGATGTTGTACATGTCGGGCCGGTCCATCCGCGCGATTTCGAGAACGTCACGAAACCCCTTGGTGGTGATCAGTCCGGTGCGGGCGCCCTTCTTTTGCAGCACCGCGTTGATGCCCAGCGTCGTGCCATGCACGAACAGGTTCACGTCGCGAAGCGGCAGTTTGTGCTTTCGGATGACCTCCAACACTCCCTGGCTCGGCTCGGCCGCGGTCAGAGTCTTGTTCGATCGGATTTCACCGCTCTGCAAATCCCAACTGATGAGGTCAGTGAAAGTCCCGCCGACGTCGACCGCGAAGCGGATGTTTTGATTGATGGTTGCCATCGCTCTCGAATTCCGCTTTCAGCTACTGGGTCCGCGACCGCAGCTTGGCTCGCAACGCTGCCGTCTGGTGGCGATCAACACTGAAGTCTCCCGCGACATCGCTCACCACCACGCCATAATCCCGCTCCGCGGCGGCTCGGCTGACGTAGCCGGCAATGACGTCTGCGAGGACGGCGCGTGGATCGCGCTCCAAGGGACTGCCCCAACCAGCGCCGCCTCCACTCCGTATCCGGACACGGTCTCCGGCCTCAAGCTCTGCCTTGTGCTTGCCGCGCTTTAACTCCCTTGCCGTTCCGGGGAAATAGGTGATTTCATTCAACAAACCGCCCTTCCCGCCGTCAATCCCTGCGGTTCTCGAGGCCTCGGTGCGCTCGGCAATCGAAATCGCCGTTGTGGGCCCAAGGGCGTGATATTCCTTTACGACACCTACGCCGCCGCGAAATTTGCCGGCTCCGCCAGAGTCTTCGCGGAGTTGGTAGCGCTCCACCAGCAGCGGGAGGCGCGACTCCTCCACCTCGTTCGGAATATTGCAACAGCCTGACTCGCAATGATGAAGGAGCGCATTCTCGCCGTCTCGATACAAGGTTGCGCCCATTCCCACCGCCTCCACCCCGCCACCGTAATCGCCGCGTCCGGTCTGGTAGTCGAAGTAGACCATCAGGAAATCACAGCAGTCGCCGCCCGAGTGCGCCGGAACCCGGTCCGGTATTGCTTTCGCCAGCGCCATCGGTATCAGATCGAACAGCCGCTGTTCCGGCCAGGCATAAAGAAAGCAAGCAGCCGGTGGCTGGGGATTGAAGATGGAGCCAGTAGGCGCAATTACTTTTAACGGCCGGAAATGCCCCTCGTTGGCGGGCAGGAGCGGCGTCGTAATCGCTTTCAACACGTACCGGCACGCCGACATTGTTCCCGGAAACGGCGAATTAATGGGACCGCGCTGTTGCCGGGCGGAGTCGGAGAGATCGACAATGAAATCGCTGCCACGAACCGTCACGCGCGCGGAAAGCTTCACCGGTTCGGCATCGACGCCATTGTTATCCATCCAATCCACCACTTCCCAGGTGCCATCAGGGATTGCTTCGACGGCGGCACGCGATATTTTTTCACCGTGGGAGATCATCTCTTGAACCGCCTTGCGAAAGGTCTCTTTGCCATATCGCCGCACGAGCGTTTCGATGCGGCGTCCACCCGCCCGCAGGGCTGAGGCTGCGGCGAGGAAATTAGTGGCCGTCGTGTTTGGAATACGCGAATTGGCCTTGATGAGCCGCACAATTTGTTCTTGAAGCTCGCCCTTCCGAAACAAATAGAGGGCGGGCATCATCAGTCCTTCCTGAAACATATCCGTCGAGGTCGTGGGATAGGGGTCGATGGCGCCCAAGTCGCCCATGTGCGCCTTCAGAGCTGTGTACGCTACGATCTCATCTTCATAAAAAACCGGAGCCACGAGGGCCGCATCGATCGGCTGACTGCCAATGTCGAAGGAGACGGTGGTCGTGAGCACGTCTCCGGGTGCCAAGTTCTTCAAGCCCACTTGATCGATGCAGGACTGCACGCAGTAGTTGAGTGTCCCTGAGAAGAGCGGAATTCCAGGAACGTCAGCAATCAGGTTCAACTCATTGTCATAGATTGAGATGCCGAAGTCGTTGAGTTCGTAAAGTACTGCCAGAGTCGTGGTCCGCTTAAAACCTCGCTTCATCTCCTCGGCGGCGGAAATCAATTCATATCGAATTACCTCCGTCGTGATCGGATCGTTGATCGCAGCGTCCCTCTCCATGGCCATCGCCCCTAACCTCTCTTGGGTCCCCCCAATTTTGGAACCGCTCCGCCGTCCCAACTGGCCGCTGAAATGAATCGACCGGATTACTTCTCTCGATTGGACGCCAAGACCGCCATGCGCTACCTTTCGAGAATCAGAGGCGAAGCGTGCTGGCTGTCGCCGGCCAAGGCCCAAACAACTCCGACGATTCGCTACGGCCCTCGAATGCAGCGCAGAAAGTTGTGCTTCTTCTAGCACAAATGTGCCGGATGTCAAACAAAATCCTCTTGACAGGCCGAGTGGAAGGGCGTAACTTTCCCGCCTACGAAACATGCCCTCGATGTGGACTCCAGTGCTTTGGAGGTCGCTTTGAACATCGGTGATGATAGCGATGGAAGCCTCGGACGTCCGTTACTTGTCCGGAAGTTTCGCACCCTCTGTCAACTGGCCCTGCTCTTCACCACGGCCGCGATCACAACACACGCGCAAACATTTACCAGCGTGAGTGGGTCGGTGCTCGATCCCACTGGGGCAGCGATCGCGGGTGCTCAACTGACCATTTTGAATGAAGGCACTGGAGCCAAGCGCAGCACGGTTAGCGGAACGTATGGCACCTATGAGTTCTCGCAGGTTGCCGCCGGACGGTACACACTCACCGCCGAGGCCAAAGGCTTTAAGCAAGCGATTCGTGAACATGTCGGTGTGTTGGTGGCCACACCAACCAGAGTCGACGTCACACTGCAAGTCGGTGAAATGGACCAGTCGGTTACCGTGGAAGCCGAAGCACAAACGGTAAACACTCAGGACGCAAGCGTCGGATCCACTTTCCAGCAAGACCAGATCATTCAGTTGCCTTTTGCGGCTCGCAATCCAGTGAATCTATTGACCCTCCAGCCCGGCGTTGTGTTCACCGGTTCCTCTAACACTGACTTGCTCTCGATGGGCTCCACGCAAAATTTAGATCCGCGCGAGGGTGTGGTCAACGGCGTACGCGGAAACCAGAGCTACCTCTCGCTCGACGGGATCGCATCGAATGACTATCAGAATCAATCGGCGTTCACCAGCGCGCTGCCCATCACGCTCGATGCTCTCCAGGAATTCCGCGTGATCACCACCAATGCGAATGCGTCGAGTGGGGCCGCGGGCGGTGCGCAAGTAGAAATGGTTACCAAGTCCGGGACAAACAGTTTTCACGGCAATCTTCGCTGGTTCAATCGCGACACCTCCTTTGCCGCCAATTCGTTCTTTAACAATATGGACGGTGTGCCCAGAGCGAAACTGATCCGAAATATCTATGGGGGATCGGTTGGTGGTCCAGTACTGAAAGATCGCCTTTTTTTCTTCTTGGATTATGAGGGAAGAACTGATCGCAGCGCGACGCCGACGAGCCGGGTCATCCCTAGCAATAGCCTGAAGGCAGGAGACCTGATCTACCAGGTGGCTAATTCGGGTGCCGGGGTTATCCCTTGCCCGAACGGCGCCGGACAGTATTGCGAGGAATTGACGCCGACACAGGTGGCGGCGCTGGACCCCGGTTGCTCCCAGCCTGGCTCCGCGGGTTGCGGTGTGAATCCCGTTATGCTGCAGTTGATGACCCTGTATCCATCCGGCAATGCTCCCAGTCTGGGATTTGACGGAGGCTTGAACAGCACAGGATTTCTCTTCAATGCCCCCACGAACACCGACAACAGCATCTACACCGCCCGGCTGGATTTCAAATTGACGGGCGATGGCAAGCACACAATTTTTTGGCGGGGGAACCTGGCCGGGATCAACACCGACATAACTCCCGCTGAGTTTCCCGGACTTCCGCCCAACAACGCGTTCTTGAACAACAGCCGCGGGATGGCGCTGGGCTATACCGCGGTGTTGAGCCCAAACCTGGTCAATACCGCGGAATGGGGATTCATACGCCAGGGGGTTGCGGAAAGTGGCGGCACGTCTGACGCGCTCTCGGCGCAAAATTTTTCAGATCCGCTGAACTTTACCCGTGGCTTCGCCCGGACCGTGCCCACCCAGGAACTCAGGGA
>Ga0209698_10006704_pt1 | contig 12196 bp, 5 predicted proteins | sample LitLauG_LLR_2012_FD_187203 | JGI IMG/M metagenome (GOLD analysis project Ga0209698, IMG submission 187203) | Freshwater sediment microbial communities from Pennsylvania, USA - Little Laurel Run_MetaG_LLR_2012 (SPAdes) (version 2) | ecosystem: Environmental > Aquatic > Freshwater > Creek >...
ACAGCGACCAGACGCCCAAGCTGCCCGACTGGGCCATCGTGGACATCAGCGCCCCCGCCGACGCGAAGTGGCCCGGCCTCATCTACGACGCGGGTTTCTTCGACGAGCACTGGAAGTAGCGCCTGCGCTACACCAACTGCACGACGCCACTGCCGGACTCGATTCGGCCGATGAAGCGCGCCCTAAGTTTCGCCTTCACCAATGCGGCGTCCTTTTCCGCGATGATGACGGTCATGCCGATGCCCATGTTGAAGACCTGATACATCTCGTCGTGGTTCACCCCGCCGTCACGCTCAATGTGCCGGAAAATCGCGGGGACGGTCCAGCGTCCGGTGTCGATGATTGCGTCGCAGTTTTTCGGGAGCACGCGCGGGAGATTGTCCACGAGGCCGCCGCCGGTGATGTGCGCGAGACCCTTCACGATGCCGTCCGGGAGCTTCGCAAGCGCGGGCTGGTAGTTGCGGTGAACGCGCAACAGTTCGTCAGCAAGCGTGCCTTTCACGCCGTCGAGCTTGCTCGTGAGCTTCAGGCCCATCTGATCAAAGAGAACTTTGCGCGCGAGCGTGTAGCCGTTCGTGTGAAGGCCGTTTGAGCCGAGGCCAAGAATGACATCGCCGGGGCGGATGCGCGAGCCATCGAGGAGCTTCGGGCGATCCACGACGCCGACGATGGTGCCGGCGAGATCGTATTCGCCGGGCTGATACATGCCGGGCATCTGCGCGGTCTCGCCGCCGACGATGGCGCAGCCCGCGGCCTTGCACGCCTTCGCAAAGCCCCGGAGCAACTCGGTGAAAACCGCAGGCTCCAATTTTCCCGCGCCAATGTAGTCGAGAAAAAACAGCGGACGCGCGCCGATGACGGCGATGTCGTTCACGCAATGGTTCACGAGGTCCTGGCCCATCGTGCCGTGGCGGCCGGTCATGAAGGCGAGCTTCAGCTTCGTGCCCACACCGTCCACAGAGGAGACGAGCACCGGGTCTTTCATCCCGCGGAAATTCGGACGGAACAGCCCGCCGAAACCGCCGATGCGCCCGAGCACTTCGGGCCCATGTGTGCCCTTGACGAGCGCCTGAATGCCGCTCTTCACGCGGTTGCCGAGGTCCACATCCACGCCGGCGGCGGCGTATGCCTTTTGGGATTTAAGATTTAAGCCTTTGGATTTCAGATTTCTGGCCATTGGAAAATCGGTGCGGGCTACTTAAGCTTTCCAAAAAGCTCAGTCTGCGGATTCGTCTCAGGAGCGAGGCCCGTGCGCTGCTTGCCCATCACGTATTTGCCCGCGCCCTCGGGGACGGGCACGGGGTATTTGCCATCGAAGCACGCGAGGCAGAAATTTTCGCCGGCCTGTCCGCTCGCAGTGATCATCCCTTTCACGCTGAGGTAGCCGATGCTATCCGCACCGAGGTAGCCGGCGATGGCTTCGGTCGTGTGCTGGTTGGCGATGAGTTTTTTGGGATCGGGGAAATCAATGCCGTAGTGGCACGCGTGCTTGTGCGGCGGGCAGCTCACGCGGAGGTGGACTTCCGTCGCGCCGGCCTCGCGGAGATTCTTCACGCGTGCCATCGCGGTGGTGCCGCGCACGATGCTGTCGTCCACGACCACGACGCGCTTCCCGCGCACCATCTCACCGATGAGGTTCAGCTTCACGCGCACATTGAAATCGCGGATGAGCTGCGAGGGCTGGAGAAAGGTGCGGCCAATGTAGTGATTCCTGACGAACGCCTGATCGTAGCGGATGCCGAGGTGCTCGGCGAAACCAAGCGCGGCGTAATTGCCGCTGTCGGGCACGGGCACGACGAGGTCGGCCTCCACCGGCGTCTCAATGGCAAGCTGGCGTCCCATTTCAGTACGCACGCGGGCGACGTTCACATTCGAGATGATCGAGTCGGGCCGTGCGAAATAGACATACTCGAACATGCAGAATGCGCGGCGCGCGGCGTTGAACGGGAACTCGCTGCGGATGCCGTTTGCGCCAATGATCACGACCTCGCCCGGCTCAATCTCGCGCACGAATTCCGCACCGATAAGATCGAATGCGCACGTCTCGCTCGCGAGCACATACGCGCCGTCGAGCCGGCCCAGCGCGAGCGGGCGAAAACCGTGCGGGTCGCGCACGCCGATGATTTCCGTCTCGGTCATCATCACCACGGAGAACGCGCCCTGGATGCGGCGCAACGTCGCTAGCACGTTGCCGCCATAGGTCGGCTGCGCAAGCAGGTGCAGGATGATCTCGCTGTCCACCGTCGTCTGGAAAATGGAACCGCTGGCCTCGAGTTCCGAGCGCAGCAACGAGGCGTTCACGAGATTGCCATTGTGCCCGATGGCGATCTGCCCGCGCGCGCAGTCCACCATGAGCGGCTGCGCATTTGTGAGCGTGCTGCTGCCGGTGGTCGAATAGCGCACGTGGCCGATGGCCCGGCTGCCTTTGAGCCGCTCAAGATCGGAATTTTTGAACACGGTCGAGACGAGGCCCATGTCCACGTGGCGGAGGAATGGCGAACCGGGTCCGTCGGCAGTGACGATGCCGGCGCTCTCCTGACCCCGGTGCTGAAGGGCAAAGAGACCGTAGTAGGTCAGCATCGCCGCATTGGGATGTCCGAACACGGCGAAGACGCCGCACTCGTGTTTCGGGTGGTGGTGGTTCACGCGAGGCAGGCGGCGGAGATACGGGGCATTGCCATGCACGTCAAGCGGAGGTCGTCGCGGAGCGTCATAATCTGGATCCCAATCGCAATTTCTCCCGGATTTCCGGGGCAGTGCGCGTTCACGGGAGCGCAGGATTGCAATCAGAAAGGCTGCCCGTGCGTCGCGACGGTCCGGTGTTCAGTCACCTTGCGAAGCGCGGTTTTCAATTCATGAAGCTGCCACGCCGAGGTCACACGTGCGCCGTCGAGATCGGTGATGTAGAAGCTGTCAATGGCCGCGCCTTTTTCCGTCGTGATGCGTGCCGCTCCGATGAGAAACTTCGCGTCGCTCAGCGCGCGAAGGATGTCGTAGAGAAGGCCGAGCCGGTCGGGCGCGGAGATGTCCACGACGGTGCAGTGGGGATTGATGTCCGGGCTGATCGTGATGCGCACGGGGAAGTCGAGCGTGCGCTCCCACGGCTGCACGCGGCGCAGGCGCTTCGCGAGCAGCGGCGCAAAATCGTGGCTCTCCACCATGAGGGCCTCGCTGAGCAGCTTGGTGACGCGCTGCATGTCGCGCTCGTCGTCAACCGCACGGAAACGCGTCGTCGTCACGCGGAAAATGTCGAGCACCAGCCCGTCGTGCCGGGTGAAAATGTCGGCGCTCAGGATGTTCAGTTCGTTCGCAGCGAGCGCGCCCGAGATGCGCGCAAGCAACTGGTGCCGGTCCCACGTGCAAACCCAAAGTTCGCTGTGGCCCGCATTCGGCCGCGGAATCCATCGCACCACGGGCAGGAGCGTCCCCTCCTCAGTTGCGAAATGCTTTTCGAGAAACACATGCACAAGCTTCAAATGCTCCGCGATTTCCTCCGGCGGATGCGTCTGGAAATACCGCTCGGGCATCGAGGCAAAGTGCGCGTCAATTTCCAACTCGAAATCCGCGGGCAATCGCTCCGCCACCGCGGCCTTGAGTTCCTCGCGTTCGACCTTCCGCTGTCGGCGGAAGCCCTCGCTGTCCGCCAGGCAGCGCGTCGCTTCGCGATAGAGCTGCCACGTGAGCGACTCGGTCCAGCCGTTCCAGATTTTCTCGTCGCCCACGCCGAGCCCGTCCGCGGCGGTGAGCAGCATCAGCGCATCGAGATTTTCCTGATGTCCCACCAGCGCGGCAAAACTTTCAATCGTCGCGGGGTCCGAGAGATCGCGCTGCCGTGCGGTGCGCGACATCAGGTCGTGGTTGTCCACAAGGAAGATGAGCAGCTTGCGCTGCTCGCTTTTGAGTTGCAGGCGCCGGGCAACTTTCTGCGCGTTGATCGTGCTCTCGATCGCATGGTGCCGGCTGTTCGCGGACTTGCCCGTGTCGTGCAGCAGCACCGAAAGGTAAAGCACGTAGGGGTCTTCGAGTTTCTGGAAAAGATCCCGGTAGCCCTGGTGCCGCGGCTCCTCGGTGTCGAGCAGGCTGTCGAGCTTTTCCACGCAGACAAGCGTATGCTCGTCCACCGTGTAGCGGTGGAAATACTCGTGCTGCACGAGCGCCGTGAGCCGGCCAAACTCGGGCATCCACCGCCCCAGAAAATCCACCCGGTGCATCGCGTGCAGGATGTGGCCGACCTGCCCCTTCTTGCGGAGAATGCTGGAGAACACCTCGCGGTTCACCTTCAGGTAGCGGAACGTGTTGTTGAGATACATCAGCCGCCGCCGCACGAGTTGCCGCAGCTCCGGGCTGATGCGCAGGCCGCGCAACTGCACGTGCTGGAAGAGCCGCATCATGCGCGCGCTGTCCTCCTTGAAAATCTGCCGGTCGCGGTAATAGAGCCGGTCGCCAATCGCGACGAAGCCGTCGAACTCCTCGCGCTTTGATTTCACACGCCGCCCAAACGGGAGAAACCGGAAGAATCCCCCCGGCTTCGGGTCCTCGATCGTCGGCAATGCGAGACGCTCGGAGACAAGCTCGGTCAGCTCGTAAATGGCGCGTGCGTGACGGTAGTAGTCGCGCATGAATTCCTCCGTGCGCCGCAGCACGTCGGAAAATTTTTCCCGGTAGCCCAGCCTGTCCGCAAGATCCTTCTGGTTGCCGACGAGAATCACATCCGCATGCCGCTCGGTGACGTAATGCAGCTCGGTGCGCAGCCGGAACAGGAAGTCATACGCGCGATCCAGTTCCCGCTGCTCGGTCTCATTGAGGTATTTTTTCTGCACCAGTTCGTGCGTCGTGCGAACGCGATATTTGAAATACGCCATCCACAGAAGGTTCTGGTAGTCGCGCAGTCCGCCGCAGCCGTTCTTCACGTTCGGCTCCTGCATGTAAACGGTGTGCCCGTATTTCGCGTGCCGCAACGCCTGGTCCGCGACACGCGCCGCGAGGTAATCCTCCGTGTGTCCGTCCACGCAGGAATGGAGGAAGCGCGCTTGGAAAGCCCCGAACAATTCCCTGTCGCCCCACAGGTATCGCGCCTCGAGCATCGCCGTCTTCGACTGCATCTCCTTGTTCGCCTCCGCCACGCTTTCACTGAGGTTGCGTGTTGAGTGCCCCGGCGTGAACTCACACGCAAAAAGCACATTCAGCACATCCTTCACCACAGCCTCAACGCCCGCTGGCAGCCCCCGCCTTCCTCCGTGAAGAAAGGCAATGTCCACGTCGCTCTTCGGATTCAGTTCACGCCGTCCGTAGCCGCCGATGGCCATCAGCGTGAGCTTCGGCGGCTTGATGCCTTCGCCGCCCAGATGCGCAATCGCCGCACCCATCAGGTGGCACGTGAAATCGTCAATCGTGTCCGCGCGCATCCGTCCTCCCTCGATGCCGCCACTCATCCGGCGGTGCTGGAGTTCGAGCCATTTTTCCTCCACGCGAAGCGCCTTGCGGTACGCGGCCACGCGTGTGTCGAAGGTGTAATCACCCCCGGATTTCAGGCGGGATTCGACTTCCGCCAGGACCTTCGCAAAGCGTCGCATCAGGATTTGTAAAAGCCGCGCGCCTTAAGCCAGCGAGAACGCCTGCTGCGCAGGCGAGCCTGCCGTGCCACGCACCTTCACGTCGTTCGCCGCGAGATGCGTAAGCGTGTGAAACACCGCCTCCGCATCCTCCCCGGTTGCCTGCGCGATCTGCCCCGCAGTCTTTGCTTCCGCGCTCAACGCGGCGCGCACCTTGAGCTGCAGCTTCAGCACCGTCGCCGCCGCCTTCTTGCCCGCCTCCACGCCCGGCTGGTGATACGCGTTGATGTTCACCAGCGTCGCGTAGAATCCCACCGCGCGGTCATAGAGCGCAATGATCGCGCCGACCGTCTTCGGCGACACCTCGGGAATGCTCAGTGTCACGCTGTCGCGCCCGCTTTCGTACAGCGCCTGCCGCGTGCCGCGCAGAAAGCCCTGCAAATAATCCCCCGCCGTCACGCCCGGCTCCACCTCGATGCCAGCGGCCGTGCGCGCCTTGCGCACCTCGATGAATGTCGCGAAGAAATTGTTCACACCGTCGCGAAGCTGCTGCACGTAGGCGTGCTGATCGGTCGAGCCCTTGTTGCCGTACACCGCGATGCCCTGGTGGACTTCCCTGCCGCCGAGATCGAGCTTCTTGCCGAGGCTCTCCATCACGAGCTGCTGGAGATACTTTGAGAAAAGCGCGAGGCGATCCTTGTAAGGCAGCACGACCATGTCCTTCGCGCCCTTGCCGCCGCCGGCGAAATGCCAGCTCAGCGCGAGCAGCATCGCGGGATTCTTCCGCGTGTCGGTGCTGCGCGTCCATTCGTCCATTAGCGAAGCGCCTTCGAGGATGCCGCCGATCTCCAGACCTTGCAGCGCAAGCGGCAGCAGGCCCACGGCGCTCATCACCGACGTACGCCCGCCCACCCAGTCCCACATCGGGAAACGCGCGAGCCACTTTTGCTCCAGCGCGTATTTGTCGAGCGGCGAACCCAGGCCCGTCACCGCGACCGCGTGCGAAGCGAAATCAATTCCCGCGCGCTTGTAGGCCGCCTCCGCCTCCAGCATCCCGTTGCGCGTCTCCGGCGTGCCGCCGCTTTTGGAAATGGTCACGACCAGCGTGTGATCCAGCCGGTGCGCGAGTGTCGCGAGCGTGCGGTCAATTCCGTCCGGGTCCGTGTTGTCAAAAAAGTGCAGGCGCATTTTGTCCTCCTGCGTCCCGAGCGCATCCGCGACGAACTGCGGCCCAAGCGCCGAGCCGCCGATGCCCACCACAAGCACATCCATGAACTTCTCGCTCTGATGCGTCCGCATTGCGAACTCCTTGATATTCGCATAGCATGTCACGATCTCCTCGCGCAGCGCGTCGTTCGGCGCGATCTCCGGCGTGCGCAGCCAGTAGTGCCCGACCATCCGCTGCTCGTCGGGATTCGCAATGGCGCCCTTTTCCAGCGCGTCCATCGCCGCGAATGCCTTCTGCACCGCCGGCTCCATTCCCGCGAGCCACGCATCGTCGAACCGCATCCGGCTCACATCGAGCGAGACGCCGAGTTCGTCGTTGGCCGTGTAGAATTGCTGAAACCGATCCCAGAGCGAATTGGACATAAGGCCGCGAATGAAGCGCCCCGCACGCGCGCACGCAAGCCCCGGCGGCGGAATCGTTCGGTTCAGTCGCAGCGCGGTCCTTGCGCCTGCTAATTTTGTCTTTCAACGCCGTCCGTGGCGCGGAGAATGCGGATTCCCCAATTCCGCGCGGCGGAGCCAGTCCCCAACAAACCAATGCACACCGGCAGTACCGCGAAAAACGCGATGGACGCGCAGCCCCGTGCGATCTGCCGCCTTCCCTCCTGCGCGCAAACTGGCTACCTCCCGCCCATGTCTGCCCAGCTTAGCATTTTCACGTCACCGCGGTTCTGTTAGCCGCAGTCCCAAACAGATGAGCGCCATCTTCGACCGCTCCAAAATTCTTGACGACATTATTCTCCGGGTCTCCGTCATGCAGGAGTGTCTGAAATGGCACTCCAAGCGCGGGGAAAATGACGCCTGTAAGACCGCTGAAGATGTCGTCGCGCGCTTCCTTGCGGCTCTCTGCGGTTGGAATTTGGTGAACCTGAACACCATCAGGACGAACTACCCCGCTGCCGACTTGGGTGATAAGGCGCAGCGCCTCGCCATTCAGGTCACGGTCAATGGCACTTCCGAAAAGATCCGCGAAACACATCGCAAAGCAGCAAACCATCACCTCGGCAAAGACTTCGATCGGCTCATTATTCTCTTCCTTTTGCCCCAAGCACCCGGCGATCCCGATGCCTCGGATTCATTCACTCCCTGCACGAGCCCCAAGATTGAAAGCTGGGCGCGTCCCAACATTGACGCGTTGCTCGACAAATGCCCCACTGAGAAGCTCCGCGAAGTTCTCGCCGTCTTGGAAAACGAGATGAGCGCAATCACGGAGATTCTCCGGCCCGTTGCTGCCCCCCGCCCTTGCAATCTCCCTGAACCCATCGGCGATTTCTTCATCGGGCGCGATGCCTTCCTCGACGATCTCCGCAAGGCACTCACCACGACCGACACCACCGTCATCCACAGCCGCCAGGCCATCCACGGCATGGGCGGCGTCGGCAAGACACGCACCGCCATCGAATACGCGTGGGCGAACAAGATACTCTACAATGCCCTCCTCTTCATCACCGCCGATTCCCACGACGCACTCGAACGCAACCTCGCCGCCCTCTGCGAACCCGGCATCCTCAATCTCCCCGAACACAAACTCACCGAGACCGAAGCCCAGCTCAACGCCGCCGTCCGCTGGCTTCAGGCCAACCCCGGCTGGTTCCTCCTAATTGATAACGCCGATAGCCCCGAGGCGCAGGAGGCCGTCCGCAAGCTCACCGCCCGCATTCCCCACGGCCACATCGTCATCACTTCCCGCAGGACGGATTGGCCCACGAACTTCTCCACGCTCAGCCTCGATGTTCTCGACGCGCCGAGCAGCATCCGCCTCCTCTTCAAGCATACCGAGGGACGCCGCACCCCGACGCCGGACGACGACATCTGCGCCGCCAAAATCGCCGGGAATCTCGACGGCCTTTGCCTCGCCCTCGAACAAGCCGCCGCCTACATCCGCAAAGGCCGGCTCACCTTCGCCGCCTACCTGGCTGCGTGGGAAGCATCCAGCGTCCTCCTCCACGGGCAATACGGCGAAAAAGGACTCAGCGACTACCACGCGGAGATGCCCGGTGTCCCCCGCAGCCTCTGCGTCACCTACCAGACCAGCCTCGCCGAGCTTTCGGAACATGCGCGCGAACTCTTTCGCATCCTCTCCTGGATCGCTCCCGATCCCATGCCCGTCTCGGCCATCGAGAAAATCAAATCCCTCCCCGACCCGCGCAGTCTTCTCGTCGAACTCGCCGACCTCCACCTCGCCCGCCTCAGCGCCGACAATTCGACCTGCACCGTCCACCGCCTCTTGCAAGAAATCGCTCGGAAACAGCAGAACGATACGGAACCGCCGGCGCTCATTGTAGCTCTACTATGGTTGAACGAAGAAATGCACAATGACACGGACGAAGGGCTCACATGGCCTGCCGCCGTCCCGCTCATTCCACACGCCATCGCAACAGCTAACTTCAGCGCAGATTACAACTTTCTAGAACCGTCCGAGTGCCTGCTCAGCCAAGCTGTATTTTTACTAAATGCCCAGGCCAACTATCGCGTCGCCGAGCCATTGATGCGCCGAGTGCTGAGTAATGTCGAGGCGAGGTATGATAAAAACCATCTAAGAGTGGCTGACAGCATTAATAGCCTTGCGACATTGCTGCTAGCTGTTGACCGCCTTGCCGAGGCAGAACCGATGATGCGTCGCGCGTTGGCGATTTATGAAAATAACCGCGGCACGGACCATCCTGACGTCGCCAGAGTCCTCAATAATCTCGCGACCCTACTGCGCATCAATAACCGCCTTACCGAAGTGGAACCGATGATGCGCCGAGCTCTGGCCATAGATGAGAAAAACCGAGGCATGGATCATCCCCAAGTCGCCATTGACCTCAATAATCTTGCCCAACTGCTGCAGGATACCAATCGCCTTATTGAAGCTGAATCATTATATCGACGTTCTCTAGCCATTACTGAGGCCAGCTTCGACAATAACCATCCCAAGGTCGCCCTGCGCCTGGGAAATCTCGCGCAATTGCTGCTCAATACGGACCGTGTTGCCGAAGCCGAACCGTTGATGCGACGAGCACTCGCCATTGATGAGGCTTTCTTCGGGAAGAACCATCCCAATGTCGCCAGAAACCTCAACAATCTCGCGCAGTTATTGGCGGCCACTAACCGTCTTGATGAAGCTGAAAAATTATATAGGCGTGCGCTAGCTATTGATGAGGAAATCTTTGGCAAGCACCATTCCATCGTAGCTACCCGTCTCAACAATCTCGCGGTCTTGCTGCATCGAACGAATCGGCAAACCGAGGCCGAGCCGCTCCTACGTCGAGCGCTAGTCATTCTTGAAACCAGCTACGACGAGGACCATCCCGAGGTCGCCAGAATACTAAATAATCTCGCGTCATTACTCCAAGCCACCGACCGTATCGCCGAAGCGGAGCCACTGATGCGGCGGCATTTGGAGATTCTTCTTCGTTTCAAACGCAACAGTGGCTACCAGCATCCGAACCTTGAAACTGCATTCTCTAACTACATCGGCTTGCTCGAAGAAATGGGCGATACAAAGGAGCAGATGAAAGAGAAGATTCGCGCGGTGATGGCACCGTTTGGGATGTCCATCAAGTAGGAGCGCCTCCGCCTCCTGCCAAATTTCAAGCCACGCTCCGGGCGGCTGCCTCCGATGCCATCCGGTCTTGCAGCCTGCAAATGTCCACGACCAGCCAAAACCGGAATGCGCGCCCTTCGTCGCGGATGGTGCGATCCTCATCATCCTCCTGCCACAACGCCCCGTGCCAACCGGGCAGCCGGTTGGATGTGGGTCTGGGAGCGCGTTTTCTCCAGTCGCGCCGTTGTGGAGCCACTCATTTGAAACCAATCTTCCCACTCGTAAGCACGCAATCAGCAAACATCAAACCGGGGCTGGCACGACGATGGTCGAGGCGAGGCGCGGGATGCTTCCCGATTGCCCATTCATGGCGAGTGCTTCCCTTTCCAAATTCCCCGGCGGAGTATGCATAATGCGGCCTCGGATATGACTAATGCGAGCTTCCACTTTGCTATTCCGCGCCTTCCAACCCAAATTGCGGCAGGCATTAGGCCAATTCCCCGCCGCATTTTGACTGTTGAAGCGGGCATTTTGCAAATTGCCGCTTTGGTTATGAAAGTGCTTCCGAGGAAATCGAATCCCGCCGAAATCGGCCGCATTACGCACGCCGGCCCCCTGCGAACCTGTGGGAACGGGCGGACTTGGCAATCGGCAATCCCGGAGTCGCCCTTCAGGCGCACGGATTATCGAAAATGAGCGCCGCATTATCCAAATTGGCGCGCGGATTATCGAAGTTGGAGGCATGCACTTTGAAGAGGAAGCGCCGAAACTCCCTATTGGCCAAAGGAGTTTTCCTGTTCCGGCAACCATTATCGCTACCGGGAAAAGGAATATCGCTTTGGAGGATTCCAAAATGACCGACTTGCAACAGTGCGACGCAGAACCCAGCCATCCTCCGGGGCCCGCCAGTCGTTCTCCAAAAACTGATTCGCGTCCGCTTCTGTCCTAACAACGGCGATCACGCGGTGTGAACCTGCCGCAACAACCTGATTTTCCCCCATGCCCCCGATGCGTTCGCTCCTCATGCCAGTGGTCACTGTTCTCACCCTGGCAGTGCCGTGCGCTTTTTCCGCAGACGCGAATGCGCCCGCGCTCAGGACCGAGCATTTTGACCGCGATCCCTGCTGGGAGGGACACAACAACCGCATCGTGCCGAAGAATGTGAAGCCGGTGAAGCAGGACTTCGGCTGGAGTGCGACGAACTTTGCGGGCAAGGCTGCCGGTGAGATGGGCGGGACCATCCAGCGCGCATCCAAGCCGGCTTCGTATGCCGCGGCGCTTTCGCCGGCGAAGACGCTCGAAGACAGGCTCTCCGCCTCCGGCACTTTCGCCATTCCCGTTCGCGGCAGCGGCGGTGTGTTCTTCGGCTTTTTCAATTCGCGGCAGCCGGGCGGCAACGGACGGCCCATCGGCTCGCTCGGGCTGGATTTCGATTTCGAATCCCACGGGGGCCGGCTTGCGGTGCGCATGATTTCAAATGGCAACCAATCGTGCGGCACGTTTATCACGCCGTATCTGCCCGGAAAATTCCGTCCCACACCGATCAAGTGCGATGGCACGAAGTATCACTGGAGGCTCGACTACGACCCGCAGGGCGCCGGGGGAAACGGCCGTTTCACTTTCACCATCGGCAGCGACACGCACAAGACGCAGGACTACGGCAAGCTCCCCGAACTCCACGAGAAGGAGGCGCGCGCGCGCTTTCCATTCACGACCACATTCACGGTGGATGTCCCGGCTGATCTGCGGAAGGACGGTGCGACCTTCGATCGTTTCGGCGTGAACAACATGATGAAGGCCGGAGGAACGGCGACGATCTATTTCGACGACCTGCAATTCAACGGCCACGCCGAGGATTTCTCGAAGGACCCCGGCTGGGTCGGCGTGC
>Ga0209698_10006705_pt1 | contig 12195 bp, 9 predicted proteins | sample LitLauG_LLR_2012_FD_187203 | JGI IMG/M metagenome (GOLD analysis project Ga0209698, IMG submission 187203) | Freshwater sediment microbial communities from Pennsylvania, USA - Little Laurel Run_MetaG_LLR_2012 (SPAdes) (version 2) | ecosystem: Environmental > Aquatic > Freshwater > Creek >...
CCCAAGGCGCGCCGCTTAAGACTAGCATCGCTTCGAGCGCCGGCAGAATCAGCGCGCATGCGGCTAGCCCCAGGGTCAATCCCCAGGCAGCGAAGACATACCGGTTGCGGCGCGCCTTGGGAAACCGCGTGAACGCGATGAAGTAGGCCGCCGCGCAGCCTAGCGCGCACAGCGCCCCCACCGATGCCGCATCCTGGAACCCGGCGACGAGCAGCGCTCCTCCAGCGGCAAGAACGAACGCGGCGCTGACTTGCACGACCTCGGCGACGGCAATGGTATGGTGCTTCGCCACGCACTGCCACGCCGCGCTGGCCGCATAAATCGCCAGGAGCGCCGCGCCCAACGCCACGCACACGCCAACCGGCACGGCGCGATAATGCTCTGGCCAGCCGCCAGGACGTGTCGCAAGGAAGAGCAGCAGCAACAGCGCAAAGTCGGCGGCAAGCGCGGCCATCGCCCGCATGTTTCGCCCATGGCCGACCGTCGCGCCCGCTTCCACGGCGGCGGCGATTCCGACGATTGCCAGTTCGAACGGCAACAGGTCGCCGGTGGAGATCATCAGCACGATGGCCGTCGCCAGCGATGCTGCGGCTGTGACGGCGGCAACGGGCGAGGGCGCTGTGATCTCCCGTTTCCAGCTCAGCGCGAGGCCGACGGCGAAGAATAAGGTGAGGATCGCCGCGGTCGCCGCAGGCGGCAATGCATTGAAGCGGACCGTGCTCTCCCACAGCAGAGGCGTCAGGATCAGCGAAGCTGTCACCGCGTAGGTGGTCCCGGCCAGCGCATTCTGCCACATCGCTCGCGCCGACCAGATCAGCCAGCCGAAGGCGTAGATGATCGCCACCAGGGCGACGGAGGCGCGGGGGAGGGAACCCGTTTCAGATAATGCGCGCAACAGATATGCGCCCGCCAGTCCGAGGACGGCGCGGCCCAATATAGGCACGGTACCTGGCATGCCCGCTAAACCTTGGAGAGACGGCTCAAGCTCCGGGATACTTGGCGCCCCGCCTGCCGGCAACGGAGCCGTTTGCAAGCGGGGCGCTCCCGAACGCTCCAGCGCGTCCACGCGGCGCTGTAAGGCGTGCAGCTCTTCGCGGAGCTGGTCGAGTTCTAGTTGTTTCTCATGTTGCGGACTCATGATGTTGCCACGGCGGTAGCAGCCTAGCCAGCACGTATAAGATACCTAGGGGCAGCAGCGTGAGAAAAATCGCGGTTCCCAGGCCCTCCCTTGATCCGAAGTGCAGTTCGTACGTGGTGTAGCCGAGCAGGCTCTTCGAAAAAAGCTGCCCACCGATGACGACGTTCCAGCGCATCGCGAAAATGCCCACCAGCGTCAGACAACCCGCCAGGACATACAGCCGCTTCCGTGCGAATTCGGTGATCGGAAGCAACTGTGTCGCCCCCAGGATGCCGATGGGAACCAGAGTCCCCAGGAGAATTTGGATGATGACGTGAGGAATCCACAGACTGGTGTGGACCATGAAATCGAGGCTCCGGAAGGATTCGTCGGCCTCATAAATGCGGTGGATCAGATCCAGCATTTCCAGCGAAAAATCGATGATGAAGATGTAGAACAAATACTTCGCCACCGTGTCCACGCAAGGCATGCTGATCTTCTCCCCGCGGATTTTGGTCAGCGCCATGTACAGCAGCATCACCGCCGCGATTCCCGAGACCATGGCCGAAAAAATAAAAACGACCGGCATCAGGGGACTGGACCACCATGGGTTCGCTTTAATTGACCCGAAAATGAATCCAACGTAGCCGTGCAGCAGGAACGCCGAAGGGATGCCAATGACCGTAACGATGTAGCCCACGCGATCGTCCACGCGCAGCGACCCTTCGCTGATGTTATCCGAGCCGAGCGTCAGCACCTTGTAGATCAGCTTCAAAAAGCCCTTGCTGGAACGCGCCAGCAGCACGATGTCGCGCCGGTAATCGAGCCAGATTTCCAGCACCAGCACGGCCATCAGATACCACAGATAAACGAAGCCAAACATCGCCATAGCCGAGGATTTATGCGGCGTCAGATACATTTCCAAGGACCGCTCCGGATGGCCCAGGTGCAGTTGCAGCGGCAGCGGCGCGACCAGCAGGAACGCCAACGCTGTCAGCAGCGCCAGGCGGTAGGTCGGCTTCACTGCCTCCACGCGGAACACGCGTTCGAGCGACGCCAGAATGAAGGCGCCGGCGACCAGTCCGGTGATGAAGGGATAGAGGACGATCAAAATGCTCCACTGGAGCTCGGTCTCATTCGGGTAGGTGAAATTATTGAGAGGCAATGCCATGAGGGCTCCTTACCGTACCGATCCGTCCAGGTGCGCGTAGAACGCCTTTGCACCGGTGGCCATTTGCGGTTTCAACACCTGGACGCTGTGCGTCCTCATGAATTCGTGAATCGGGTCCTTGGGATTTTTAAGATCGGCGAGCTGACGCGCCGCCGTGGGGCAAGCCTCGCAGCAGGCCGTGGTCAGTCCTTTGGTGATGCGGTGATAGCAGAGCGTGCATTTCTGCGCCACGTGCTTCTCGGGATGAATGAAGCGGCAACCGTAAGGGCAGGCCTGGACGCAGTAGCGGCAACCCAGGCAGTATTTTTCATCCACCAGCGTGACCCCGTCGGGCGTTGTAAACGTCGCGCCGACCGGGCAAACCTGCGTGCACGGGGAATCGATGCAGTGGTTGCACATCTTGGGAACGAAGAATTCCTTGATGGTGCCGGTGGTCAATCCCGTGCCGGCGGCGCGCTGCGGAAATCCGTTGATGCCTCCGTTCGGCGAATCCACTATCGGTTCCGTCATATTCTCGTCGTCCACCTGATAGCGCTCGATCCAGGTGCGGTAAAAGCCTTCGGGGACGTTGTTTTCGGCCGCGCAGGCGCGTACGCAATTGCCGCAGCCGATACATTTTTCGACGTCGATGAGCATCGCCCACCAGTGGTCGGCCACCTTATAATTAGGGGACTCCTCGGGCGATCCCGCCAGCAAGCTCTCCCACGCTACGGCGGCCGCGCCCGTCAGGGAAATAAAGAAGCGGCGATTCATGTTCATTTTTTGCCTCCCTTCGCGGCGTCGTCGTCCACAATCTTCGGACTGTGCGGTTTGTGGCAGGTGTTGCAGGGCATGCCCATGGAATGCTCCGCGGTAACGACGGCGGGGAATCCTTTGGGCTTGGCAGAATTCGCCTCATGGCAGCGCGCACATAGCACACTGGTATCGGGAAGCACCGGCTTCACCGATCCCGGGTCCTCTGCATGTTTGCCCTGCGGACCATGGCAGGCTTCGCAATTGACGCCCGCGTGTTTGCCAGCTTTCTTCACATCCAGAACGTCGGAGTGGCAGGACTCGCAAACTTCATGGCCGGCGTGCACCACGGGAAGCGCGGCAACGTCCTTCATCGAATCCGCACGGTAATGTCCGTATTGGCCGAAGCTCGGCGGAACGAACCACGCGCGAAACAGAAGGAAGGCCGTGACCCCTATGAGAAAGACGCCGGCCACGCGGAGGAGGTGTTCTGCATCTTTGAATCGATTCATACCCGCCAAGGAGTTAGCAATTCAGGCTCCTAAGGCTAAGCGCTTGGTTTCATTGATGCAGTGAAACCGGAGGTGGGCCGGAAGGCGCAGTGCCTTCTTTAGACCTGGGGCTTTTGGCGAAGTAGGAATTCAATCCAGGCGTCCATGCCGGTGCCTCTCTTGGCCGAAACCTCGAATACCTGCATCTCCGGGCGCACGCTACGAATATTGGCAACCGCCAGGTCGCGGTCGAAGTCGCAGGCTTCGGCCAGATCCATCTTGGTGATCACTGCGACGTCGCTGGAATGGAACATGGTCGGATACTTCAAAGGCTTATCCTCGCCCTCGGTCACCGAAAGCAGCGCCACGCGCATGTCTTCGCCCAGATCGTAGCTGGCCGGGCACACCAGGTTGCCGACGTTTTCTATAAATAGTGTATCGATCGTGTTCAGTTCCCAGCCTTCCAGATGTGAGGCGATCATGTTCGCTTCCAGGTGGCAGCAGCCGTGGGTCTGAATCTGGCGGACGGGCGCGCCGCTTTCGGCCAGACGCCGGGCGTCGTTATCGGTTTCCAGATCGCCGACCAGCGCCGCCACTTTTTTCCCACGCGCCAGCATCGCGGCCAGAGTTTTCTGTAACAGGGCCGTTTTTCCCGTACCGGGGCTGGACACCAGGTTCAGCGTGAACACACCGGCGGCGTGCAGGCGTTCGCGCAGTATATGCGCCAGCTCGTCATTCTTGCTCAAAACCTTTTTGCGGACTTCTACAATACGGGGCGTCATGGAACCTCACACTCGATGGAGCCAATCTCCAGCTCCTTACCCTGGCGGACATCGCCGCTGGGGGTTCCGCAAACCGGGCAGCGGAAGCGTTGGATGTCGGGCAAATCCTGCACCTGGTTGCACGGAGCGCAGAAAATTTTTACCGGCAGATCCTCGATTTCCAGGCTGGAGCCTTCCAGAAGAGTGCCCTGGGTGCTGAAACTGTAGCAAAACAGCAGCGAATCTTTTACCGCACCCGATAACACACCCAATCGTAAATACACTTTGGAAACGTGCGTAGCGTTGGCCAGCGCCGCCGCCTCCGCCGCAGTTTCGACGATCGAGTGGACAATGGAAAGCTCGTGCATCGGCTAACTTCCGAGAGTAGCGCAAAGTTCGGGGTCTGCAAACGAGCACATCTGTAATCGAATAAATATTTCAGGAATTTGCCGCATATCTCTCTGTTACGAACGCTTGACAGGGGCTGAGTTCCGCGCCATACTTGCAACATTATCGGCACGATTTGTGCCTTGAAGCTGTCTCCCCCGCGGCTCCGTTGCCGATCCCTGCTAAGTTCTTCGCCTGCGAGTTTATCTATTTGATCGGGAGGATTTTACGTGATGCGAATTGCCAGTTACCTGTCTGCGGCCCTAGTGTTTGCGGCGCTCGTCGCCACGAACCTGAACGCGCAATCCACCGGCGTATTGTCCGGAACGGTGACGGACAGCGCAGGAGGCGCGGTCTCCGGAGCGAAAGTCACGCTGACAGCTCCGGAGCAGGGAATCACGCGCGACGCGGTCACTGACGATGGCGGACGCTATATTTTCCCGCTTCTGGGCGTCGCGAACTTTAATGTCCGCGCCTCGATGAGCGGATTCCAGACCGCCGAAGCGAAGAATATCCGCTTGCAGGTGGACGAGCATCGCGAACTGGATTTCAAGCTTTCGCCCGCGTCGGTGACCACCAGCGTGGACGTGACCGCGACGCCGGTCGAGGTTCAGACTTCCAATCCGACGCTCGGCCAGGTGATTACGGCACAGCAGGTGGCCGACCTTCCGTTGAACGGCCGCGATTTCGTGCAGCTGGCGACGCTCACTCCCGGCGTCACGCAGGAAACCAGCACCGGCAGCTTCTTCAACGGAGGCCCCAGCAGCGAAGTTTCCGCTCGCGGATCATTCTCACTTTCGGTTGGCGGATCGCGCGCCAACAGCACGGATTGGCTGCTGGACGGCAACGACAACAACGAACTGACCGCCGGCGGCATCTCGATTCTCCCTTCGATCGACGCCATTCAGGAATTCAAGGTCCTGACGTATAACTACTCCGCCGAGTGGGGCACGCGCGCGGGCCCCACGGTGCTGGTGACCACCAAGTCCGGCACCGACAAACTTCACGGTACGGTGTTCGAGTTTTTGCGCAACACCAGCCTCGATGCGCGCAGCTTCTTCGCATCGTCCACCGAAAAGTTCAACCTGAACCAGTTCGGATTCTCGCTCGGCGGACCCATCAAGAAAGACAAGATCTTCTTCTTTGCCGATTACGAGCAGAAAGACCAGCGCCACGGAATTCCCTTCGTGGGCCTGGTTCCCTCCGTCGCCCAGCGCGCCGGCGATTACACAAAGGACCCGTTCGGCAACCCCTTCACCGGCCAGTTGATCAATCCCAACGTGACTGGCGCCAAAGACACTTCGTTCCAGTGCGACAGCAAGGGCAACCCGATGCCGGTCGCGCCCGACGGCAGCCAGCAGTTGGCCGCCGATTGCAACAAGATTCCGTCGGCGTTGATCAACCCTATCGGCCAGAAAATGATGAACCTCTATCCTTTGCCGAACGCCAATAACGCCGCCCTCGGCTATAACTATGTGAGTCAGCCGGTGCGCAAGTTGAACGAAGGCAAATTCGACACGCGCATCGATGAGAACATCTCCACCAAGGATTCGCTGTTCGCGCGCTTCAGCTACGATCAGGCCGTAAGCTACGTCCCCGGAGGCTCTCCCGGATTCGCCGAGCAGAGCCCGTTCGCCAGCAACCAGGGCATTTTGAATCACGGCCGCAACGCCGCCATTTCCGAGACGCACCTCTTTTCGCCGAATATGGTGAATTCCTTCAGCGCCGGCTACAACCGCATTTTCAATTACATTTCCTCGCAGGGCACGGGCAGTTGTCTGGCACGTTCCTTCGGCATCCCGGGCGCGAACCTGGGCGGACAGGATAGCTGCGGCCTGACGTCCACGCAGCTCGACGGCGGCTACTGGTCCCTGGGCGATCGCGGCTTCTCTCCGTTCCAGGGCGGTACGAACGTGTGGTCGTTCTCCGACACGTTTGACTTTGTGCAGGGCACGCACAACATCAAAATCGGATTCGGTTTCCGCGCCAATCAGATGAACGTCAATACCGAAGGCTTCGGCGACGGCTATTGGATCTTCACCGGCAGTTGGGCGGGTGAGCCGTCGGCGGACTTGCTGATGGGCTTCCCCAGCCTGGCGATTCATGACCAGACCTTCAATGGCACCACGACGGGCCGCCGCTGGAAAGTGGGCCGTCCTTTTATTGAGGACAGCTGGCGCGCCTCCAAGGATTTAACCGTGAATATCGGCCTGGCATGGTCGCTGGCGACGCCGGAATCGGAAGCTCACAATCGCATGGCGAACTTCGACCCGGCCACGCAGGCGTTCTTCATCGCCGGCCAGGGAGCCAGCAGCACGGCGGGCATCCATATGGACCTGTCGGCGTTTGAGCCCCGCATCGGCCTCGCCTGGAAACCGTTCGGCAGCTCGAGAACGGCCATCCGCGGCGGCTATGCAATTTTCCACGACTCCTCCTGGAGCCAGGGCGCACAAGGATTGTGGCAGAATCCCCCCTACTTCGCCGAGTCGGATTATTTTGGCTTCGGAGGCGGTTGTACCTTCGCCACCGCAGCCTGCGCCACCAAGTACGGCCAGACTCCGGGCGCCCAGAGTGTTTCCCAGGGATTCCTGCCCATCTTCACCGCTCCCCCGAATCCAGCCGACTTCAGCGGCACCATTCAATCGCAGAACCGCGATTTCCGGCAGGGCCGCGTGCAGCAGTTCAACGTGAATATCGAGCGCCAGCTTCCGGGCGAAATCCTGCTGACCGCGGGCTACGCCGGATCGCGCAGTTCTCATCTTCTGATCGACGGTAACAATCTCAATGTCGGATCGCCGGCCGCATGTGGCACGGTTAGCGGATACACGCTCGGCTGCGGCCCCGGGGGCAGCTCGTTCGGTGTGCCCTTTCAGGGGTACCCGTACTCGACAGTTTCCAACATCAACGACATCGGCCGCGCGCATTACAATTCACTGCAGATCAAGGCGGAAACCAAGAGCGCCCGCTACGGCATCTACGCGCTGATCGGCTACACCTACGCCCGCGCCTATGACAACGGCCTTACCGATGGCTTGGGTACGCCTATTGGCGCGACGTATTTCCCCTTGCCGAACTGGCAGAGCCTGGATTGGGCGAAGTCGCAAATCAACCTGAACAACAGCTTCACGGCCAGCATGATCTACACGCTCCCCTTCGGCAAGGGTCGCAAATTCGGCGCCAACTGGAGCAGCGCGGCGGACGCCATCGCCGGCGGCTGGGAAGTGACGGTCATTGAAAAAATCACATCCGGTTTCCCGGTGTTCGTCGTCGATAGCGCCAACGGCTCGGGTGTAAATTTTCAGAACAATGGCAACAGCCTGAATCGTCCGAACCAGGTCTGCGCGCCGCAATCGGGCGGCTCGACGCTCGCGGCGTGGTTTAAGACGTCCTGCTTCGGGGCTCCCGCGGACGGCCAGCTCGGCAATGCGAACCGCTCTCCGGTCAACGGGCCAGGCTTCGTCAATACCGATTTCTCGATGATTAAGCACTTCGCGCTAGGGTTCCGTGAAGGCGCCCGGCTGGACTTCCGCGCCGAGGCCTTCAACCTGTTCAACCACCCTCAATTCGGGCAGCCGGCAGCCGACTTTAACTCGCCGGCCACTTTCGGAGTGGTGAACAGCACGGTGAACAATCCGCGCCTGTTCCAATTAGCTCTGAAAGTCGCCTTCTGAGAACATAGAGGAATGCGAACTTCTGTAGTTCTCGCGCTGCTGCTGGCGTCGCTCGCTTCGGCGCAGCCGCGGCGCAAGATCGTTATCGACGAGGACTGTTCCGGCCCCGCCGGCAGCAACCTGCAGACGGTGCTGCTGCTGATTCAATCTCCCAAGGTTGAGGTCCTCGGCATCACCGTGGTCACCGGCGATGCCTGGCGCGACGAGGAATTGGCGCACACGCTGCGCTTGCTTGAAATCATCGGCCGTACCGATATCCCGGTGTTCAGCGGCGCGGCCTTCCCTCTGCTCCGCACTCGCGCCGAGGCCCGCCAGTGGCAGGAAATGTACGGCAAAACGTCGTACTCCGGAGCCTGGGACGACCGCTGGTATCACGAACCGTTCGTGATTCCCGACATGCCCGAAGGCAAGCCGTCGATCAAGCCCTCAGCCGAGGACGCGGCGCATTTTCTGGTTCGCACCCTGCGCCAGTATCCGAATCAGGTGACCGTCTACGGTGGTGGCCCGATGACTAACCTTGCCACGGCCATGACCATCGAGCCGCGCTTCGCCGAACTGGCTGACGAATTTGTGTTCATGGGCGGCAGCCTCAATCCGCAGACCGCCGACCCTGAGTTCGCCAACAATCCGCGCCACGAATTCAATTTTTGGTTCGACCCGGAGGCCGCGGAGATCGTGCTGCGCGCGCCTTGGCGTAAGATCGTCTGCACGCCAACCGACATCTCCATCAAGACCAAGCTCACGGTGGAAATGGTGAAGAGAATCGAAGCCGCCGGTACGCCCGCCGCGCGCTATCTGGGTAAATATTTCAAGCCCGGAGACGGTAACGATTATATGTGGGACGAACTGGCCGCCGCCGCCTGGATCGACCCTTCGATCATCACGAAAACCAAGCAGCAATACATGAGCGTCGATGTAACGCACGGCCCCGGCTACGGCAACACCATCTTATGGTCGGAATCCGACAAGCCCCACCTGACGGGCCGCCTGGTGGAGATCCAAGTGGATCTGGACGGTCCGAAGTTCTACAAGATGTTCAGCGATCTGCTGAGCGCCCCCACGCCGAAGCGATAGTCTTCGCAACCACTCCGTAGCGCACGCGTCCACGCGTGCCGCATCGACGTTCGCGTCGATGGGCACCAGACGTCGAGACAGATCTCGACGCGGCACAGCTCACGGACAATGCTCCAAAATAACTCCTCGGCAATCCTCAATATAGAGGTTCGTCGGCCGCTTCCTCCGCTCCCTGCGACGGATACTGAGCAACGGAATAGGGACGCCTTCGAATGAAAGGAAGGGCCTGACGCGTTTGGCGAAATTACGAAACGAACCCAAGAGGTCCTTTGGCTGCAACAAAAAATTACAGAACGAACCCAGAACGGTTCGCTAGCTACGCGAGCGTTCCAGCATCAGCGCCGCGATAGCCTTCGCATCCGCCACGATTTTGGCGAACTGCTCCGGGTAAACCGTCTGTGCGCCGTCCGACCATGCCTGATCCGGGTGCGCGTGCACCTCCACCAGCAATCCCGACGCTCCGGCGGCGATGGAGGCCAGCGCCATGGGATACACGCTATCGCGCTTGCCCGTGCCATGGCTGGGATCGGCCAGGATGGGCAAGTGGCTCAGCTTTTGCACGGCTGGCACGATGCTCAGATCCAGGGTGTTGCGCGTGTGGTCGGCGAAGGTGCGGACGCCGCGCTCGCACAGGATCACTTCGTAGTTGCCCTCGGACAAAACATACTCCGCGGCCATCAGGAACTCCTCCAGCGTAGCGGACATGCCGCGCTTCAGCAGCACCGGCTTGCGAGCCTTGCCAGCCCGCTTCAGCAGCGAATAATTCTGCATGTTGCGCGCGCCGATCTGGATGCAGTCGGTGTATTTCTCTACCAGGTCGAACGTCTCCACGTCAATCGCTTCCGTGACGATGCCGAGTCCGGTCGCCTCCCGCGCCTCGGCCAAAAGCTGCAAGCCTTCTTCGCCCAGGCCCTGAAAGGAATAGGGCGACGTGCGAGGCTTATACGCGCCTCCGCGCAGCAACTGGCCTCCCGCGTTCTTCACCGCGTCCGCGGCCTCCAGAATCTGTTCGCGGCTTTCCACCGAACACGGACCTCCGCAGAACACAGGCGCGTCGCCACCCACCGCCACGCCGTGAATATGGACCAGGGAGTTTTCACGCTTCACTTCGCGACTGACCAATTTATAGGGCTTGGTGACGCGGATCGCGTCCGCTACGCCGGACATTCCTTCGAACAGCACCGGGTCCACCGGTTTGGGATTCCCGGTGATTCCAACCGCGGTTCGCGCTGCGCCGGGCATAATATGAGGGCGGAAACCGAGGCTTTCAATCTTCTTTCGGACCGCTTCGACATCGGCCTCCGTGGCTTGCGCCGTCATCACGATGAGCATGTTCTCTTATGATAGCTACATGGGTGCCAGCGGTAATGAATGACATCGTCGTGGTGGGAGGAGGGTTGGTCGGGCTCGCCACGGCTTGGCGCATCGGGCAGCGTTTTCCCGAGAAGCGCGTCCGCGTCCTCGAAAAGGAGGCGCAGGTGGGCATGCATCAGAGCACCCACAACAGCGGGGTGCTGCACTGCGGCCTCTACTATAAACCGGGCTCGCGCAAGGCCCGCTTCGCCGTCGAAGGCATCCGCCAGATGACGGCCTTCTGCCAGGAACATGCCATTCCTCACGAAATCTGTGGCAAGGTAGTCGTCGCCACGGAGCACGAAGAGCTTCCGCGCCTGCAAACGCTGTTCCAGCGCGGCACCGAGAACGGTCTCGAAGGCCTGCGGATGCTCACCGGCGAGGAATTGCGCGAAATTGAGCCGCACGCCGCGGGTATCGCCGCCATCCATGTACCTCAGGAAGGCATCGTCGATTATCCGCGCGTCTCGGCGGCGCTGGCCGATCTGATTCGCGCGCAGGGAGGGGAAGTGGTCACTTCGGCGCGCGTGACGGCGATTACGCGCGAAGGCTCGGGCTGGCGCGTGCGTTCGACGGCGGGCGATTATGCCTGCGACCGCATTGTGACCTGCGCGGGGCTCCATTCGGACCGCGTGGCCGCGCTCACGGGCATGCCGCGCAGCATCCGCATTGTGCCGTTCCGCGGCGAATATTATAAAATCCGCCCGGAGCGCGAAGGCTTGGTCAAGCACCTGATCTATCCCGTGCCCGATCCGAAATTTCCCTTCCTCGGCGTTCATTTTACCCGCATGATCCACGGAGGCGTGGAGGCAGGGCCGAACGCCGTCCTTGCCCTTTCGCGTGAAGGCTACACGAAAACCGCGTTCAAGGCGGGCGATTTGGCCGACGCGCTGATGTTCCTCGGCCTGTGGCGATTCCTCGGCAAATATCCCAAAATGTGCTTCAACGAAATGCGCCGCAGCTTCAGCCGCGCGCTGTTCTGCGCCTCCTTGCAGAGGCTGGTGCCGGAAATTCAACCGGACGATCTGAGCCCCGGCGAGGCGGGCGTGCGCGCGCAGGCCATGTCGCCCGACGGCAGCTTCGTCGAGGATTTCGCCTTCGTTAAAGGCCCCGGCGAGTTACACGTCGTCAATGCGCCCAGCCCCGGCGCGACGGCGTCGCTGGCCATCGGCGCGGACGTCGCCTCAATGCTCGCGTGACGACGTTTTCAGAAACTGCGCCAGTCCGTCCAGGTTGCCTTCGAAGAAGCGGTCCAGCATTTCTTTTACCGCCGCCTTGCGCATCTCGTCCCGCGTGGCCAGCGGAGTGTAGACGAACGATCGCCCGTGCTTTTCCCGCGCCACGGTGCCCCGTTTTTCCAGCCGGTCGAGCAGCGTCATCACCGTGGTGTACGCCAGTTTTCGCGTATGCATGGCATCCTTCACCTGGCGGACCGTTC
>Ga0209698_10006706_pt1 | contig 12195 bp, 10 predicted proteins | sample LitLauG_LLR_2012_FD_187203 | JGI IMG/M metagenome (GOLD analysis project Ga0209698, IMG submission 187203) | Freshwater sediment microbial communities from Pennsylvania, USA - Little Laurel Run_MetaG_LLR_2012 (SPAdes) (version 2) | ecosystem: Environmental > Aquatic > Freshwater > Creek >...
CACACCATTCGTCGCCCCGTGTCGGACGGGCCACCGAATGACGGCAGGCACTCCACACCCTTCACCGTCTCGCCAAGCGGACCGAACTCCGCTTGCCGCTGAAGTGATCCGTTCCCCTTGCGGGGCCCCTCTCACTTCCGCCTCCCTCTCCTTTCGGATCGGTCTGCGTCGGCAGGTACTGCGTGGACTACGAGAAACACAATGCCATCGACCACGAGCTCCGTGAAGGGCCGGAGACGAAATCGAGAAGTTATGCCCAGAATCTGTCAACTTTTGCACCATTTTCCTCACGCTCAGGACACTTATGCACCACTAAATCCCAAGTTGTGCACATCGTGCACCCGTGTAATTACAGGCGTAGCGGTACTGGGAGCCGGTCGGCCGCGGCCGCGACGGGGTCCCGGGAACCTAGGAAGTGGTCAGAACGCCGGCCGGAGCCTCGCGCAACGCCTCGCGCCCCTGCGCGTAGGTCAACCAGCGGCCCTCGTCGAAGTCGTAGAGCTTGCAGGCGCGAGTGTTTCGTCGAAAATCGCGGAACCGTAACGGGGCGTCGTGCACCACGTCGGGGTACACCTTCTCGATCGCGGCGGCGGCCATCTCCAAGTTGTACATGGGAATTCGCATATCGACGTGGTGCGGTGAATGAATCATAATCCAGTGGAAGAAGAAGTTGACGCCGCGGGGAACGCGCAGCACCGTCGTGCCCTCCATCTGGCCCTTGAACTTGTTCCAGTCGTTGCGCTTCCACCAGCGGATGTCGGGGGCCACGTGGTGGACGTGCACCACCGATCCGATCATCGCGGTGAAGCCGAGGAACGGCACGACTTCGGCCCGGACGATGAGCCAGAGGGCCCCGCCCCACGAGTGCGTGCGCAAGGCACCCACGACGGCCAGTCCCGTGGCGAACGTCAACACGAACGACCAGGTCAGTCGGCGATCACGGCGAATCGCCGTGACCCAACGCGCGGGGGCCCGAAAGACGATCATCTTCTGCCACCAGACCTCTTTAAGGTAGTAGACGCCCGTCCCCCACCAGGACCACTCCACGCGGTGCAGGAGTCGTCCCACCGGCGACAAGTCGCGATACTCCTGCGCCGTGACCGGGTGCCACACGAAGTCGTATCCCTGGCGCACGGTGAAGGCGTGGTGGATCCGGTTGTGTCCGAGGACCCAGGCTTCGAACACGTGCCACGAGGGCAACATGGCGATGTGCCCGATGAGGGAGTTCTTGCGCTTGGTGTCAAAGAGTGCACCGTGGGCGCTGTCGTGGGCGACCACGAACAGTGCGGTCACCGCGAGCACGGCCACCACGTCGAGTCCGGCGTCGACCCAGGGGTTGGCCACCACGATGAGCGCGGCGATGGTCGCCACGTAGATGACGACGTCGCGGGCGAAGTAGGCCATGCCCTTCCAGGTCGGGTTCTCGTACGCGGCGGCCGGAATGACGTCGATGACCGGCTTGAGGGAGCCGACGCGTTCGTCGCGTTCTTCTCGTTCGAGGGTTTCGTCGCTCACGCGACGACTGACGGGGGGGAGCCGTACGCGAACACCAGGCGACGACGAACGAAGATGAGAATCATCGACTTCAATCGTAGTGACGGGCGAAGTCGAAGGCGAAGTGACCAAAGTCACTCCATCGCGCCGACCGGATGCGCGGCGCACTCTGGCGTGACGTCGCACAGAGTGGTGCCGCGAAGACGCCAATGACGAGCGCTCTCGAGGCGCGTCGCGTCGCGATGCGAGATGACTACGAGGATGCCCTGGCGGTAGTGCGCGCGCAAGCTAGCGAGGAGGGCCCGGGCACTCTCGTCGTCGAGCCCCTCGGTCGGTTCGTCGAAGATCGCGATCGCCCGACCGCTCAGGAGCTCGCGCGCCACCCCGAGACGTCGTTGCTCTCCACCCGAGAGACCCGTCCGCGCTCCTCCCAGTCGCGTGGCAAGACCCGCTGCGAGTCCGCGGCGGTACTCCCCCAGCCCCGCGGCGTCCAGGGCTTGCTCCAATTCAACGTCGCGTGCGTCCGGACGAGCGACTCGAAGATTCTGCGCCAGCGTGGCGTCAAAGACGTGGGGGGCGTCATCGACGAAGCCCACCTCCGCGCGCACTTGGTTCGACGTCAGGCGAGTGGTGTCCACGCCCCCGAGGGTGACCACACCTGACGAGGGCTCGAGGAACTTGACCACCAGCCGCGCCCAGGTGGTCTTGCCCGCGCCACTCGGCCCGTCAATGACGACAGCGTCACCGGGCGACAACGTGCGCGTCACGTGGTCGAGCACCACGACGCCGGGGTACTCAAAGGACAGTTCGTCGCACGCGATGCCGGGGTCCTCGCCCACCGCCTCAGTCGTCGTCATCGGTTCACGCACCGGATGGGGACGATCGCGTAATGCGCAGAGCCGTCGTACGGCCGCGAGGTCGCGGGCGCCGCCCACCAGGGAAGTACTCAGGACACTCACCAGTTCCAACGTCGCGAGCGCCGTGAGGACTGGCACCGCGACGAGAGCGGTGGGAAGTTGACCGGTGCGCAGTGCGTGCACGGTGGCCGTCGCGACCGCCAACCCGGCCATCGCATTCACGCCCACGCCCACTACCTGCACGAGTCCCCCGACGTCGCGGCGCCGACGCGAAGCCTCGTCGAAACGATGATCGAGTGTGGTAAGTCGCGCGTGCAGGGTGTCGAGCGCTCCGACGGCGATGAATTCGTCACCACCCTGGGCGACCTGATCGAAGAGCGCGGTCAACTCTGAGTGGACATCGTCGAGCTCGCGGGCGCTCGACGCCCCCCGACGAACCGCCACCAGGGGGAGGACCACCGCGTCGACCAGCAGCGCTGCGAACACGATCACCGCAGTACTCGGTACCATCAGGCCGCACACCACCACGCTGACGAGGCCGGCGGCCACGCTCGTGATGAGAGGGCCGGCCACCGCGGTCAACAGGTCCTGAACGCGTTCCACGTCGCGCAACACGCTGTCGACCACGTCCGCGCTACGTGGTCCGAGTCCCGCCGGGAGCAGCGGCTCCAGATCCGTCGCGACGCGTGAGCGTACGTGGCCCATCGCGCCGAGCGCGGCGCGATGGGTCTGGGTGCGCTCCCAGTAGCGACCAGCCGCCTTGGCCAGCGCGAAGAGTTGCACCAACCCCATCGGCACCGAGAGCGACAGCACGCTCGGGCGCTGCGCGGCACGCACGATGAGCCAGGCCGACGTGGCGGCCAATCCGACGGTGGAGAGTGAGACCAGCAGACCGGCGGTCACCGCGACGCCTACCGCACGACGTTGGGTCCGCAGGGCGTCGCGCACCAGGCGCGCGGCGTCACCCACGGTGCACCAACCGCGGGTCGAGCTCGATGAGGTGGTCCCCCGCGAAGGGGCGATGGGAGACGACGAGGCGGGTCATGGTCAAGGTGCGAATCAGTTCGGTCACGATTCGGTCGCTCGCGTCGTCGAGGTGGGCGGTGGGTTCGTCGAGGACGAGGAGCGACGGCCGACGCACCAAGCACCGCGCGAGGGCCAGGCGTCGACGCTGTCCAGCCGACAACGCGTTCGCCCCCTCGCCGAGCTCACGATCGAGCTCGACGTCGAGCTCGACGCGCGCGAGCGCGTCGAGCAACGCCGCCTCGTCCACGGTGGCGTCGCCGAAGGTGAGCGCCTCGCGCACGCTCGATCCCGGCAACCGCGGATCTTGGGGCAGATACGCGATCTCGCCGCGCCACGCCATGATGTCGAGGTCGGCGAGATCGACGCCATCGACCACCACCTCGCCGCGAACGCTGGGCTCCAGCCCCATCACGGTGCGCAACAGAGTCGTCTTACCGGCGCCCGAAGGACCGCGCACCACCGTCAGAAGTCCGGCCGGCACCACGGCACTGACGCGATCAGCGGACCCGCCACCGCGTAGCGGCACCTCGCGCAACTCCACCCGCGGCGGGGTCACCGTCGCGCGACGTCGGCCGACATCGTCGGGGCCGAGGAGATCGAGGAGCGTGGTGGCCGCGGCGATGCCGTCAGCCGACGCGTGGTACTGCGCGGCCGATCGCCGTAGCGGCAAGAACACTTCGGGGGTGATGAGCAGGACCGCCAACGCCGTCGTGAGCCGCAGTGAGCCGTCCAGTAATCGAATGCCGAGCACCAGAGCGACCAGCGCGGTGGCCAACGACGAGAGGAGTTCGAGCGCGAAGCTCGATAGGAAGGCGACCCTGAGCGTCGACATGGTGGTGCGTTGGAGGGCGCGTCCCACGTCGTCGAGTTGGTCGAGTGCGTGACGCGCACGCGAGTGGGCCTTTAAGACCCCCATGCCTCGCACGACGTCCCCGAAGTATCCCGCCAGACGTTGCTGATCGCGCCAACGCTCGTCCATCTTGTCCTTGGCGGCGAGACCGAGCAGCACCATGAACACCGGAAGCAGTCCCACCGCGACCGCGACGATGATGCCGCTGATCGGGTCGCGCGCCACGAGGAACGCGAGGAAGACGAGCGGCGCCATCGCCGATAGGACCAGGGCCGGGACGTAATTAGCGACGTAGGACTCGACCGCATCCACGCCGGTCGTGGCCAACTGCACCGTCGCGTCCACCGTGTCGGGTGTCCCGTGACGCATCACGCGATCGAGCAATCGTCGGCGAAGGTCACGCCGCAGTGGGGCGGCGATGCGCGCGTTCACCGGTTCGTTGAGTCCCACCGCGAGGGCGCGGAGCGCGGTGGCGGCGCAGAACCACATGACGTCGCGCGCCAGTGACGCGTCGCGATGCGCCGCGACGCCGCCGAGCAGGGCCGCGAGCGACGAGGCCTGGACGATGAGCGCAACGGACGCGACCATGCCCAGCCCCACCGACACCCCCAACGCGCGACGCACGAGTGGCGACGCCCGTACGAGGCGACCGAGCAGGGCCGAGGGTCGTTCGGCCACGCTACGCGTTCGTGACGACGGCGGTCACGGGTGCGTCGGGACGACGAACTCGCTTCCTGAACACCCAGTAGGTCCAACTCTGGTAGGCCAGCACGAAGGGCGTGAAGAGGAGCGCCACCCAACTCATCACCTCCAGGGTGTAGCGGTGCGACGCCGTTCCCACGATGGTGAGGGTGTCACTGGGCGACACCGACGAGACCAGCACGTTGGGATACAGATTGAGCATCAGCGTGGTGAAGAACGCCACGATCGTGATGGCGGTACCGAGGAAGGCCCACCCCTCGAGGCGTTCGCGCACGAGCCATCCCACGGCCGCCAGCACGCCCACGCCGACGAGGGGCAGGAGCGGAGGGACGAGTCCGACCTGGTGACGGGCGTGCGCGGTCAGGTAGGTCCACCCGAGGAAGGCGAACACGATGACGAAGGTGAGCGGCGCCAACCACGTGGCGATGACCTGGGCGCGCACGCGCACCGGACCTTCCGCCTTGAGTCCGAGGTAGGTGGCCCCGTGCAGAGTGAAGAGTGACAACGTGGCGAGTCCACCCAGGAGCGCGTAGGGCTTGACGAGATCGAAGAACGTGCCCGTCCACGCCGCGTTCGCCGTGATCGGTACGCCGTGGACGAAGTCGGCGAAGGCCACCCCCCACAGCAGGGCCGGCAGGGCCGATCCCCAGAAGATGGCGCGGTCCCACCACGCCGCCCACTTGGCGTCGCCGCGGTGTCGCATCTCGAAGGCCATGCCGCGGAAGATCAACGCCGCCAGGAGGACGAAGAGGGCCAGGTAGAAACCGCTGAACACCGACGCGTACCACTGGGGAAACGCCGCGAACGTCGCTCCCCCGGCCGTGATCAACCAGACTTCGTTACCGTCCCACACCGGACCGATGGTGTTGATGGCCACGCGCCGATCGAGGTCGTCCTTGGCGACGAACGGCAGGAGGGTCCCCACGCCGAAGTCGAAGCCCTCGAGGAAGAAGTAACCGAGCCAGAGCACGGTGATGAGGGCGAACCAGAGCTGTTCGAGTCCGCTGGGTGAGAGTTGTGCGAGCATCGTCAGTCTCCTAGTAGATGAGTTCGGGGATCACCTGGTCCTCAGACTCGCTGAGAACCGGAGTGGGCACCTTGGCGAGACGAATCATCAGACCGATCTCGACGATGGCGAGCAGGGTGTACACGGCGGTGAAGCCGATGAGCGACGTCGCCACGTAGCCCGGGGCGATGAGGGTGACCGCGTCCGAGGTCTTCAAGAGGCCGTAGACCACCCAGGGTTGACGCCCGATCTCGGTGAAGATCCATCCGGTGGTGTTCGCGATGAAGGGCGCGAGCACCATCCACGACGCGAAGCGCAGGAATCGCGGCGAGTACTCGAGACGATGGCGCCTCATCAACCACAGACCGACTCCCCCGAGAAGGAAGAGCAGGATGCCGAGGCCGACCATGATGCGAAAGGTCCAGTAGAGCACCCAGATCACCGGCACGTAGCTACCGGCACCGTACTTGGCGGTGGCTTCCTTTTGGAGCTGATTGATGCCGTCGACCTTGCCGTTCCAGGTATTGGTCGCGAGCACGCTCAAGATATGAGGCACGCGGACTTGGAACACCGGATTACCCGAGAGGTCACCGATGGTCAGAAGGGAAAAACTCGCGCCATTGGACGTGTTGTAGAGGGCCTCGGCCGCGGCCATCTTCATGGGCTGTTGCTGTTCCATCTGCTTGGCCTGCGAGTCGCCGAGGAACATCGTGGCGACCGCCGTGATGAGCGTCGCGACGACCGCGATCTTGGCCGCCTTGGCGAAGCCCGCGAAGTCGTGACCCTTGCGCAGGTGCCAGGCCGAGATCGCCAGCACGAAGACCGCGCCGGTGAGGAATGCGCTGAGCAGGACGTGACCGTACGCGAGCAGGAACGTCGAGTTGAAGATGACCGCCCAGAAGTTCGTCATGATCGCCTGGTGGCTCACCGGATCGATGGAGTAGCCCACCGGGTGCTGCATCCACGCATTCGCCGCGACGATGAAGGCGGCGGAAAGAATGGTCCCCAGACTGGCTAGCCAGATGGACAACAAGTGGATGCGGTCGCTCACGCGACCACGACCGAAGATCCACACGCCCAGGAATGTCGATTCCATGAAGAAGGCGAGGAGCCCCTCGATAGCCAAGGGGGCACCGAAGATGTTGCCCACGAACGTCGAGTAGCGAGACCAGTCCATGCCGAACTGGAACTCCTGGACGATACCGGTCACGACCCCGATGGCGAAGTTGACCAGGAAGAGCTTCCCGAAGAATCGCGTCATGCGGTCGTACGCCGGATCCTTGGTCGTGTAGAACGCCGTCTGCAAGATGGCGACCAGGAGACCCAGGCCGAGGGTCAGAGGCACGAACAAGAAATGGAAGACCGTCGTGATGCCGAACTGCCAGCGGGCCAGGGACAGTGTCGAGATACCACCGAGAATTATGTTCATATAAAAAACCTAAGATTTCTACGTTGACGAGGGGCGTTGTTCGATAAGGGCGTTGGTCATTTCGTCGTCGCGCGATGAATGACCGCGGCTAGTGGTTGCCCTTGGTGATCATGGTCATGAATCGGATGTTGAGCGCGACGAACCGCCACGTCTGGAAGAGCAGGTTCTTTCGTCGTCGCAGGGTCGACGCGGTGGGCAGCGGCGCCGCCGCAATGTCGTGAATGGCGTTGTCCATGGGGAATGTCTCCTTGATTATTCGGGGATGAGGTACCAGAGCGGACGAGCCTTGGCCTTGTAGATGAACAGCACGTGGAGCATGAACTTGATCCAGTGGCCGGCCAGGCCAATCTCGCCGAACGTGTCCTTGGTGCTGCGGCCCGTCTCGGGGTAGGTCGCGTAGTCGGGCACCACGGGGTACATGGTCATGGCGGCGGCCGTACCCCGGCGAAGTCCCGTGCCCGACGACGCCACGCAGGCGGCCCCCATCGTGGCCATGGAAGCGTGGCGCGCGGGTGTCGCATTCCCCCGGCGCACTCGGTCCACGATGGTCATCGCCACGGTCTTGCCCATCACGCCCGACGGCATTCCCGTACGCGGGGGCGCGGGGGCGATGACGGTGCCGTGGGGACTGGTGCGGGGACGCGAGATCTGGTGCGGCGGCGCGAAGGCGATGCCCACGCCGAAGACGTTGGGGAGGGTGGCGCTCTCGTAGGTGCGGGGCCAATCGGCCGCCGACCACTCCTCGTAGGGCTTGGCCTCGTACTGGGCGTCGACCTTCATGAAACCGCTGGGGGCGAAGATGTCCGCCGTGATGTCACCGCCGGCCGCGTCGAAGGCCTTCAGGTCGGCCCCGCGAAAGGGCGGCAAGAGCATGGCGAAATCGAAGTCGAGCGTGTTCTTCGACCCGTCGAGCTGCTCGTAGTGGATCGTCCCCGGGTCGATCTTCTCCACGTGAGCCTGCAGGACCGCCTTCACTCCGCGCTCGCGAAAGAGTGACTCCGTCCACATTTTGGAGGTGGTGGAGAACCCACGTTGGGCGAAGGTCATCCCGCCGACGCCGAAGTCGCCGAGTTCGTTCTCGTTGCTCAAGTAGGTGACCTCCGCCAGGTCGCGCACCCCCGCTTCGCGCAGCTCGTGCTCGACGTTGAAGCAGTACTCGAAGGCCGCCCCTTCGCAGGTACAGGTACCGTGACCCACCCCGACCACCAGGCGCTGGCGCTCGCCGGCCTTGAGTTTCGCGACCACCTCGGCGAACCTCTGCGCCGCCTCCACCGCGTGGCCCGCAGTGCAGACCGAGACAGTGTTGGCGTCCGGCCCGAGTCCCGGGGTCGCCGCGAAATTCAGCTTCGGTCCGGTGGCGTTGATGAGGTAGTCGTAGGTGAGTTGGGCTTCCTGACCCGCGCGCGCGGGATCGGTGTAGCGAATCGTGACGAAGGGCGCCGGGTCGTCCAACGTGCCGTACGGGTGCAACTCCGTCGCGAGGGCCTGGTGGAATTCGATCTTCTTCTTCTGATAGATCGGCGCCAGGGGGAACGTGACTTGCTCGGTCGTCATCTTGCCGACGCCCACCCAGATGTTGGAGGGTATCCAGTTCCACTTCGAATTGGGCGAGACCACAATGACCTGGTGCGCACCCTTGAGGTGTCGCTTCAGGTGCAACGCGGCCGTGTGACCGGAGATGCCCGCTCCCAATACGACGATTCTTGCCATGTGCGTGCGTCCTTCGCTCGGTACCAACGTGCTCACTCTATACCCCTTGGGGTATCTGCACCAGGGGCGAAGGACTTAGGTCCCGACCCGTCCGCCGATTCCGCCGAGTCGCCGTGAGAGTGACCATCGCCCCTAGAGCGTCGACGCAGCGTTCGCGCACAATGGAGTCATGACGGTCGTCGAATCCCCAGTCAGCGATGCCTCCGTGCCCGGAACCAGTCATCGCCACCAGGTCCTGCAGCGGCGATTCCACGACCGGCCACTGCTCGTCTTTTGGGAGATGACCAAGGCCTGTGACCTGGCGTGCTTCCACTGTCGCGCCGACGCCCAACACCAACCCAATCCCTGCGAGCTCTCGACCGACGAAGGGCGCGCCATGATCGACGAGTTGGCGCAGCTCGCGAGCCCTCGTCCGATTCTCATTCTGACCGGCGGCGATTGCCTCAAGCGTGACGATCTCGTGGAGCTCGTCGATTACGCGCGCGAGCGTTCCGTCCCGGTCGCGCTGGCGCCCTCGGTCACTCCCCTGCTCACGGTCGATCGCATGCGCGAACTGCGCGCGCACGGCATCAAGACGGTGTCGATCTCACTCGACGGCTGCGACAGCGCGACCCACGACGCGGTGCGCGGCGTGGTGGGTCACTTCGACGCCACGATGGCCACCCTCGACGCCCTCAAGGACGCCGGATTCACGGTGCAGATCAACACCACGGTGATGGCGAGCAACCTCGAGCAACTGGCCGATATCGCCCTGCTCCTGCACCGTCACCACATCGACATCTGGGAAGTCTTCTTCCTGATCTCCACCGGACGCGGCGTCGACGTCAACGCGTCGAGCCCCCAGCAGAACGAGGACGTCAGCCATTTCCTAGTGGACGCGTCGCGCTACGGCTTCACCGTCCGCTCGGTCGAGGGACCGTTTTTGCGTCGCGTCGCCCAGCAGCGCCACGAGAACGTCGCCGGACCCGCGACGTCGGACCTCTACGACCGATTGCACCGACGCCTCGAGGAACTTCTCGGAGCGCCCACCCACGACGTCTGCGCCCCGAGCGCCGCCACCCGCGACGGCAACGGCATCGTCTTCGTCGGCGCCACCGGTGACGTCTACCCCTCGGGCTTCTTACCCCAGACGCTGGGTAACGTGCGCGAGCGGACTCTGGTGGCGATCTACCGTGACCATCCCCTCATGAGGGCGATCCGCGACGCCTCGTTTCACGGGGTGTGTGGGACGTGTGCGTATAAACAACTCTGTGGCGGATCGCGTTCGCGCGCGTACGCCTCCTCCAGTGACTCGCTCGGTTCGGATCCCGCCTGCCTGCTGGTGGAGCGCGCGACGCTCGCGTGCGCCCGCTGAACTACTCCCGCGTCGCCGGCACGAGGGGATGCCCCTCCTCACACCGAGGTGCCGACGAGCGCCCCGATGCCGTAGGTCACGGTGAGGGCGACCGCGCCACCAATGCCGACGCGCAGGGCACCCCGGAGTCGCGACGCGCCACCGAGGGCGGCCCCGACGACGCCCAGGACGCACAGCGACAACAACGTGATGCCCGCGATGACCAAGGTACGCGCACCCGCCGACGTCAACGCCGCCGCGAGCAAGGGAATTAAGGCACCGAGGGCGAAGCTCGTCGCCGACACCCCCGCCGCCTGCAGCGGTCGCGCCGTCGACGTCTCGGTGTGGCCCAGTTCATCGCGCAGATGCGCACCGAGGGGATCGTGGGCGTGCAGCGCCGTCGCGACTTCGGCGGCCAGCGCGGGCGGTAATCCTCGTTCCTGGTAGATCGCGGTCAATTCGCGTAACTCGGACTCGGGGTCCGCCGCGTGCTCCGCTTCCTCGCGGCGCCGGTCGGACTTCTCGGTGTCGGCTTGGGCGCTGACCGAGACGTATTCGCCAATGGCCATCGCCATGGCACCCGCGCTCAGCGCGGCGATACCGGCGGTCAAAATTGCACTTCGACTCGAGCCGGATGCGGCGACCCCGACCAACAACGCGGCGGTCGAGACGAGACCATCATCCGCTCCGAGGACGGCGGCGCGCAGCCAACCCGAACGTCCCGATCGGTGCCCTTCGACGTGCGTTGCCATAGAGCCACCGTAATGCTTGAGGCACTGGGGCGACCACGGGTGGTGCCAGCGACCACCGCCGAGGTACTCCGGCGCGAGGTAGGAAGGTGGCGATCGTCCAAGTGACGGGGCTCGAGCTCGGTGATGTGAGCTCGAGCGGGTCGTTCACTCGTGACGGTGTACGCCAAGAAGCGACTGGCGACCGCCACGGGCCGACGACGTACTCCGATCCCTCGCGAGGGACTCGGCTATCGCCGCCAGAAGAACAGGTGCGTCACTCCACTCGGGCTGGGCACCTTTTCCAGGAAGAAACGGTCCATGAGCTCGTCGGGTCTATCCCACAGACGCTCGCCACGACCGATTTCGATCGGTGCGACCACGACATGCATCTGATCGATGAGATCGGCGTCGAGAAACTCACGCACCGTCGCGACACCGCCACCGATGCGCACATCCTGGCCGTCGGCCGCCTCGAACGCCCGGGCCAGCGCCTCCTGGGGCGACGCCTCAAGGAAGTGGAAGGTGGTGTCGCCCAAGATGAGGTCAGGACGCACGTGATGGGTCAACACGAATACGGGGGTGTGAAAGGGCGTGTCCTTCCCCCACCACCCCTCCCACTCCAGGTCCTCCCACGGTCCTCGCTGGGGGCCAAACTTATTGCGACCCATGATTTCCGCGCCGATGTTTCGCGTGAAGTCGCGAGTGCAGTAATCGTCGATTCCGTACGTCCCCCCGGCCTCGGTGCGATTGACCCAGTGCGCGGTCGCCCCCGCCCACGAGAAGAGCTCGGCGGGATTGGCGTGACCGAAGGGATGATCGAGACTTTGTCCCTCGCCCGAGCCGAAGCCGTCACTCGACACCGTGAAATTGTGGACACGCACCGCTGGGGACATGGGATCCTCTCCTCGCTGTCACGATACCGATGGTGACACGGCACTCCAAGAAAGCTACAACGGTGAAGGGTTGAGATCCTCTGGGTGGAGGTGATGGGATTCGAACCCACTGCCTCTACATTGCGAACGTAGCGCTCTACCAATTGAGCTACACCCCCGAAGGA
>Ga0209698_10006708_pt1 | contig 12192 bp, 3 predicted proteins | sample LitLauG_LLR_2012_FD_187203 | JGI IMG/M metagenome (GOLD analysis project Ga0209698, IMG submission 187203) | Freshwater sediment microbial communities from Pennsylvania, USA - Little Laurel Run_MetaG_LLR_2012 (SPAdes) (version 2) | ecosystem: Environmental > Aquatic > Freshwater > Creek >...
CCGACGCACTTTCGACCGTTCGAACCAGGGATTCTAGCGCTTTCGTGAGTCCAATCCGGTCCAACTGATAAGGCCGCAAATCATAAGCGATGTCTCGCACTTCTCTGGTGGCTTCCGAGGCTTGATTGGAAATCTCTTCGACGCGCTCGCGGCCTTTTCCATCGCGTGACTCCCCCTGCTGCAGCCAGAGCAGTGCCAAGTTTTTGATGACCAGCAAGCGCTGGCCCAGGCTATCGTGAAGTTCGGCGGCGATTCTCTGCCGTTCACTTTCTTGCGAAGCAATCAAGCGATGCGTGAAAGCCTGGCGCAAGCGATACGTTTCGAGCATGCGACGCCGGCGCGATTCAATGACAAACGCCACCAGCGCAAGGCCTGTCAGGACGAGCAGCAACTTCATCCACCAGGTTTGATAGAAGGGCGCCAGAACGCGTACGGTAATTCGGGCGGCGGGTTCTTTCCAATCTCGTGTAGCAGAATCCGCTGCTTGTAAATGGAAGACGTAGTCACCCGGCGGAAGATGGGAATAGAAAGCGGTACGCCGGCTGCCGACATAAACCCAGTCATTGTCAATCTCGCTCAATTGGTAGCGAAATTGTACCTGCTCCGGATGATAGGCGCCGAGCGCAGTATAGCGAATGGCCAGGTTGCTTTCGCCCGGGCGAACCGTAATGCCAGACGGTTCGGACGAATGCAAAGTGGATGAATCAACGACGTGCTCTTCAATGACGGCATGGGTTTGGGAGGGCAGGTTCTGCATGACATTCGGCGGGACCGATGCTACGCCGCCCAGTAACGAAAACCAAATGGTTCCATCCGCAAGGTGGAGACTGCCGCGATCTCCGGCGGGTTGCATTGAGTTTGAGAGAAGGCCGTCCGCTTCGTCGAATTGAGCGATTTTGAGTTCGGGTTTCTGCTGCGCCGACTTTGATGACAAGCTCTCTTTGTCGATGCGGAGCAGGCCTGAATCGGTACGGAGCCAAAGATAGCGTTCGTCGGAAGCATCGATGCTATAGATCGTGTTGGTGGGGAGCCCGGAACTCTCATTTAGAATCTGAGATATTCCATCGACAAAATGGACGATGCCGTTAGATGAGGTGCTGAGCCAAAGGGAGTGTTGCGGATCCTGGCTTAACGAAGTGATACCGCCGAGAGTCCAATGAAGATCCTGCGGCAGCTTCGCCACGTTGCCGTTTGAAACGAGTGCCAACCCCTTGTCCGTTCCGACCCAGAGACGGCCCGGCACCGCCGATTCGAGCAAGCAACAAACATTGAAATTGTCTAAGCCGGAAATGCTTTGGGCGCGCCCTTCAGAAAAACGAAGCAGCCCGGTGGTGGTTCCGAACCATTCATCACCCGCAGAATCTAACAAGATTGCGCGCACTTTGCCGGTGATAGAGGAATAGCGGGGCGCGGGAACGACCTTGTTGCCTTGCAGAGTGACAACGCCGGAACGAGCGCCGTCGGCGAGGAGCAGGGTTCCATAGCGGTCTTCTCCAATGGCATAGGTAATGCCCCAATGACGAAATTCATTTCCCAACGAAGCCACGGTGCTCCGCTTGCCGTTGGCGAAGCGAACGATATCAGTGGCCGCCGCCCAGATGAGTCCGTTTTTCTGCTGAAAGAGCAGGGGACCGATTTCAGGTGTCTGGAGGATCGGGATTTTCGTGATTAATCTGGAACGGAAAAGAAAAAGCTTGCTGAAAAGGGTACCGGCCCAAAGTCCGCCATCCGCGGTTTGGATCATGTGTGTGAGGTAAGGCGTTTTAAGGGAATCAAGAGGGTAAAGACGGCCATTTTTCCAGCGTGCGGTATTGGCTTGGTGGTCCGTGAGCCATAGGAAGCCTTCTTGATCGCAAAAAAATACATGGGCGTTCGTGGGGACCCCTTGATATTCCACGAGCGCATTTTCTGGAGAAACCTGAAAATATTTGCCCGGCGCGGAAAGGGGGGAGTACCAGACTCGATGCAAAGAATCCTCATAAATGGAGCGGATCAGCACTCTGCCGTCAGCTATGTTGCCGGGCGGGATGGGAAAATCGCTCCAATGCCCATAGGCGAAGCGCTGGAGGTGATTGTGAGAGGACAAGCGCCAAAGACCGACGCGCGCCATGTCAAACTCAATATTGGGCGTGCCGGAAACGAGACTGCCGCGGTCACCATCCTCTTCGGGACGAATGAGTTGAAGCGCGCCTTTGTCCCAGCGGCAGACTCCTTTCGTGGTAAGAATCCAAACTGCCCCGCTCGCGTCGCCATCGATGCGTAAGACCGAGTTGCTCGGCAAGCCATCACGCGTTGTGAGCGAGGAAAAACGGATGCCATCGTAGTGGGTGACGCCGCCTTCCGTTCCAGCCCAAACGCCACCCTGGGCGTCTTCCCACATGGCGTTGAAGTTGGTTTGCGCTTTGCACATGCCGGGCGTGGTGGCAAAAGGAAAGTCTGTGAAACGAACACCATCAAAGCGAATCAACCCTTTGTTGCTGCCGATCCAAAGATAGCCTTTGTGGGTAAGCAGAAGCGCCTCGATGACCTGATAGCGATTTTCACTTCCGGGAACCCAGCTCGTTTCAAGAAGCTGAGAATCATTTTCGGCTGCGGGGGACTCACTTGCGCTGGCTACAGAAAGAAAGAGGAGTGCCGGCAGAAGAAACCAAGACGCGCCTGTGTGGGGCCGGGTCAGCATGAGCGATGAGGTTAGCTCTTACGTTATACCGTAGATTGAACTCGTGGCGGGTGGCGTTGCGTGCCGAAATTGCGCGTCCGATGGGCATAGTAGGTTCCGTGCGCCCAGAGTTACGCTTGACGCGGGGGATCGACGGCGTTTACGACTTTGAGGTCGATGGGACGGGTCATTTTGCGCGACTTGGCCGAAGTTACAACCTTGAAAGATCGCAGCAACGGGGGCGCCGCGAGGCCGAGTGAGTGGGCAAGTAAGTCCTAGTACCTTTTTGATTGCGGCTTCGACGTTCAGATGGCTACGATTGGAGGCAGTACTCGAAGGTCTTGCTTGGAGGCACCTTTGAAGCGAATTTTTCCCACAATTACGGTTTTCTTCTTTCTTTCGACTCTGGCGCTAGCTGTTGGACCTGTCGCTGTTAGCGACTTTGGACAAGTTGCGCTGGGAGGCAGCACTTCGCAGACGGTGACGATTCCGCTTACGCCGGCACAACTGGCTTCGGCCAAACAGTGCGCGCTACATTATGGGATCGATTTTTCGGTGAGCGCTGCTTGTTCGCCCACGGCGAACGGTGTTCGTGTGACGGTCAGCTTTCAGCCTAAGTACGCAGGACTTCGACAAGATGCGGTGATTGTGGAAGATGGATCGGGCACGCTCATCGCCGAAGCGTTCGTGCATGGGATTGGCAGCGGACCTATGGCGGCGTTCCGGCCCGGGGTGATTCGGCAGCTTTTGCCGAGTTCGGGGTTCGGCGGGAGCAACTCGCCTTGGGGTTTGGTGGCGGATCGGGAGAACGGTTTCGCGTATGTAGCGGAACGAAACCAATCTGTCGTCTGGCAAGTAAAACCGGATGGAACGATGGCGATTTACGCGGGCACTCCCAATCCAACCACTGTGAACTCGGGAGACGGAGGCCCGGCGACGGCAGCGAGCATCAATGCGCAAGCCATGGCGTTGGACCCGGCGGGCAACCTCTTCATAGTAAGTGGCGGGAACATCATCAGGAGGGTGGATTCTGTAACTGGAATCATCACCACTTTTGCAGGGGGTGGCAGCGATAGCAACGGCGACGGCGGACCAGCGACAGCGGCGAGTCTGCCGACAGTGACGGGGCTTGCGGTGGACGCGGTGGGCAATCTGTATCTGGCTGTGGGCACGATTCGCAAAGTAGATGCAGTGACGGGCATTATCACGACGATCGCGGGGTCTGCCACAGCGTCGCAATATGGCGATGGGGGACCGGCTTTGCAAGCTGCGCTGGGAGCAACGGAGATTGCTTTTGATTCGGTGGGCAATCTTTACATGACGTGCGCCAATTGGTTCACAGTTCGAAAAATCGACGCACGGACGGGGATTGTGAGCACGGTGGCCGGCATTCCAGGGCAACCTACCGAAAACCCGGATCAAGACGGCGTTCCTGCTACATCCGTTAGCCTTTACAACCCAAGCGGGATAGCGGTGGATGCGGCCGGCGATGTTTATTTTGGCAATGGATTGCATATACGCAAGGTGAGCGCGGCTACGGGACTGGTGACTAGCCTTAATGACGGGGATGCGTCGCTTTTCAGTACGTTCGCGGGCGAATGGACTTCGCTGAGCGGCTATCCGGCCAACATGGAAGTGGAAATCGGCTACTTTGGCATCGATGGCGCGGGGAATCTATTTACTCCGACGATGAAGATTGAGCGCGATGAGGGCACGTTGTTTTTTGGGCAGACGAGCGTGGGGCAAACGTCGGCGACGCAGAATTTCACGATTGAGAACATCGGGAACCAGACGATGCAGGTGACGAATGCGCAAGTTTCGGCGAATTTCACGTCCGCTGGCGGTTGTATTGGGTCGATGGCGGCGGGGCAAGAATGCCCACTGTCCCTTTCGTTTAACCCGGGCCAAAGCGGAGGCATTTCGGGTAGCGTGACTGTCACAGACAATAGCTTGAATCAAGCGGGGGCACAACAGGTTTCGGTTTTGCGGGGGCCGTGGGCGCAGGCGATTCCCTTTGAAACGGCGGTCGATTTTGGAGCGACGGTGCACGCCCTTCAATGGTCGAGTCCGTTTAGCTTTGGCATGCAGAATCCCGGCGATATCCCAATCCATCTGACGACGGTGGTGAGCGGGCCCAACGCTTCGGAGTTCGCGTTTCTGAACGATAGTTGCGGCTTGGCGGGGACAGGGATGATTGCGGCGCAACAGACTTGTTACTCGTGGATCCTGTTCGAGCCGCTCACGGCCGGCCCGAAGAGCATCACTTTGACCATCACCAACGACTATGATTCGACAGTGCAGACGATTACCGTCACCGGCACAGCGCTCCCTCCGTTGCTACCGCAGATTTCTTTTAGTGAGAACAGCATCAACTTCAGCGGACCGCAATGGAAATCGGGCGGGATCCAGACTTTTACGATTACGAATACAGGCACGGCTTCGCTGAAGATTTCGCAGATCGGATTGCAAAACAACGCCGATCCGAATCTGTTGCTTTACCCGGTCACCTGCTCTCCACAGTTTCAAGGAATTCAGCCGGGGCAGAGTTGCCAGTTACAGATTTTGTTTTCCGCTGGGGCTGCAACGACTGACAGCAATGCGCTGGTGATTACGGACAACGCGGCCAATTCGCCGCAAATGGTACCGATTACGGTATCGATCACGCAGACAGCGCTGCAATTTGTTCCTGTTACGCCGTGCCGGATAGCGGATACGCGAGTGGGCTCCACGCCGATTGCGGGGCAAAGCAGCGGTTTCTTTACGATCTCAAATGCAGCCTGCGGCATTCCGGCTAGCGCCGCCGCGTATTCGTTGAATGTGACGGCGGTGCCGGCAGGCGGCTTGGGCTATTTAAGCATCGGACCGCTGGGAACACCGTTGCCCTTGGTTTCCACACTGAATTCAGATGGCCGCGTGAAGGCGAATGCGGCTATTGTCGGCGCAGGGGATGGCGGGGTGCAAGTTTATGTTTCGGACAAAAGCGATGTCATCTTAGATATCAATGGTTATTTCGCTCCTGCGGCCACGACTAACAACGCGGGACTCACGTTCTATCCGGTGACGCCTTGCCGGATTGCGGATACTCGTAACAACAACGGGCCATTGGGCGGGCCTGCGCTTAGTGCAGGGGTGAGCCGGACATTTCCCATTCTTTCGAGCAGTTGCAATCTTCCCAGCGGTGCACAGGCTTATTCTCTTAATTTCACGGCCATTCCGCATACATGGCTCGGGTATCTTTCCACTTGGCCGACGGGGCAAACACGGCCGCTGGTTTCCACGCTCAATTCGCCCGGCGAAGTGACGGCTAACGCCGCATTGGTACCGGCTGGGACGAATGGAAGCATTGATGTGTTCGCCAGTAACGATGCGGACTTAGTTATTGACGTGGATGGTTACTTTGCGACGCCCGGGACAGGCGGGTTATCCTTCTACAGCGTGCCGCCTTGCCGCGCCATTGACACGCGAATGGTGGGAAGCGGCGCGCCTTTCAACGGGACGATCCAGGAGACTGTGACGAGCACTTGCGGCGTGCCGTCAACGGCCAGCGCAGTGGCGTTGAATGCCACGGTGGTCCCGACGGGGCCGCTTTGGTATTTGACTCTGTGGCCGGATGGAGCCACGATGCCGGTTGTCTCAACGCTGAACAGCGATAGCGGAAAGGTTGCTTCCAACATGGCGATCGTTCCGACGACGAATGGCAGTATCGACGCCTTTGGGACGAATCAGACACAGATCATACTCGATATCGCCGGTTATTTTGCGCCGTGATATTGGGCGAGGTGTTGCGCCCGCCCTGCCTGGGGAGCTTACTGCCTTAGTGGTTGCGGTCGCGATCCCGATCGCGATCATGGGCACGATCCTGCTCTCTGTGATCGCGATATTCCAGCAAGCGGTGCAGCAATTCGGGGTCGCCGGCCCAGTTATCCGGAATTCGCAAGAACGAATTTTCGTCCACGGTGATTTCGCGTTCTTCCCCACTCGACAGGAAGCGAATGGTGAGTTGCTTGGGCACGTTGAGGGCGGGGTCGCCGCCGAGTTCGTTGTTGTTCACGGGCATTTCAAGGACGCCATCGCGGACGTGGGCTCTGACGCGGTCGGTGACGTCGGCGCAGTAACGTTCGCGGCAAAAGGCATTGGGCGGCATGTCGTTGGGATGATAGCTAGCGGCAATGACTCGGCGCAAGAGAACGGGCGCGAAAAGTCGCTCGTTTTCGGGCACAGAGACAGCCAAACGGCGGTCGCCGATGCGGAAGAGAACGTCCAAGCGTTTGGGCACGTTCGGAAGCGGGTCGCCGCCCAGATTCTCGTTTCTCACTACTAACTCGAGTTCGCCGTCGTTCGTGCGTGCGGCGCGCACAAAGCGGGTTACGTCCACAAAGCGATCGCCTTGCCCGTAGAGTGCTAGTTCCACGTCCCAGCGACGCCAATCGCGGTCGCGGTCGCGGTCATGGTCCTGAGCGAGGGCGCAAACAGTGGTGAGGGCCGAAGCCGCGAGGACGCAAAAGACAGTGCGACGGGCGACTCGCTTGAAGCGATTGTAGCTGTGGCGTGCCGGGCTTGCATTCGCCCCATTCATGGTGGTTTCCAAGTTCTTCATTTCCCAAGAGTCTCCTTCTCTTATATACTTGAGCACGTTTTGAGGCAAGGTTCCATGGGGGAATGGGAAGGCAACCAGGGAACACGGGGGATCTTCACTTCCCCGCACTTCGCAATTCCGCCAACATCCGGACGTCTACCTTCGCTTTCACCGTGCGCCTGTCCAGTTCCAAGCGACGTGCCGTTTCTTCATAGCTCCCCGTTTGGCCATAGACCAACGTGCAATACCGGCTGAGCAGCTCATTCGCCGTCAGGGTCCCTTGACGTGCCTCGGCAAACAAATCTCCCTTCTTGCCGCGGCCGGTCGCCTCGGGTCGCCGTTGCGGATGATAATCCTTGCGAATCAAAATATTACGGACACACTGCTCCAACTCTCGATAATTGCCGGGCCAGGCATAGCCGGCGCTTAAGTTGGACTCGATCCAATGGGTCGCCTCCTCGGCCAGCAGCGCGCCTTCGTTGCCAGCTACGCGGCGCGCCATAAACAAAATCAAATCCCGCAGGACGTCCGGCGATTCGTCTATCTGCTGCCGCAAGCTCGGGGTCGCGATTTGATCGGAACAAAGGCGGTAATAGAGGTCCTCCCGAAACGTCCGCTTGCGAATGGAGCGCTCCAAATTCCGATTTGTCGCGGCGATTAGCTTGCCCTCAAACTTATGCAACTGGGCGGACCCCTCGCCCACTGCCTGAAAGCTGCGCGTCTCAATCACGCGCAGCAACTTGACCTGAATCGCTAAATCCAATTCGCCGATCTCATCCAGAAACACGGCCCCCAGCGGCGGGCACTCTTCCAGCCAGCCGCGTTTATCCTGGACCGCCCCAGTGAACGATCCGCGCTTGTGCCCAAACAACTCCGATTCCACCAGTGTGCCGGGCAGGGCCGCGATGTTGATGGGGAAAAACAGCCCCGTCAATTCTTCTTCAAAAGCTAGTTTGTTTTCATTGAACGGCACATAGCGGGACATCGCGATCGAGCGCGCGACCAATTCCTTGCCCGTGCCCGAGGGCCCGGTAATCAAAGTTGCGAACTCATTCATGCGTCCGTACAAAGTCCGCCGATAGCGGCGAATATCGTGCGTGAACACCGATTGCCAAACGGCTGCCCGCAGGCGTGCTGCCGGCTGCGAGTTGCCGATGATCTGGTCAAAGATGTGGTGGAAGGCGCGGACCACCTGGTAGTAACAAGCGAACGTATGCCCGGCTTGGTGCGCGGTAGGCAGTTTTACGTTTGCGATTTGAAAATGGTGTTGCCATTCTTGGCAAAATTCGCGATAGAAGGCCCAGCGGGCCTTGCCGCCGCCGATACCAAACGTTGCCTGCACAAAGCGCTCGTAATGGAGATAGTAGAAGTAATAAAGCAGGCCATCCTCATAGAGCAGCAACTCGGCTTGGTCCGCCGGTGCGCGGCCATGCGCCAAGTCTTCGCGCAGAGTTTTGAGCAACGGCCCCAGGCGCTTCATGATCAGCCAGGTATTTGCCCGGACGCGGTCGGGGTTGCTGACGGATGCGCTCCATAGGGGATCTTCTTGAATCGCGTCGCGCTGCAACGCTTGCTGCTCGTACGTCACCATCTCAGGAAGGAATGGATTGACGTACAGTAGATGGGAAACAGCGTCCAGAAATCGGCGGTTGGCCGCACCGAGAAAGGGCATGGCATTGATTGTATGGGTTTGTTCAAGAAATGTACAGCGTGGGGAAGGCCGACAGATGGCGGTTTTTCTAACTTGCTGATAATGCAGGATGGCCGACTGTGGCAGGTGACGTGCCTTTCAGGAGCGTATGCATACCGAAGGTAGTTATCGCGAGGTCTTGAAAGTCCCGGGCGTTCAGCCCTTTTTGTGGCTGCAGTTCTTCAACGCTTTTAACGACAACATGTACAAGATTGTTGTCTCGCTGCTGGCCGTGGCCCTGGTGGGCCAAACCCACAGCGGCGATTATTTGGAACTGGCGAGCTTTATTTTTGTTGCTCCGTTCCTGATCTTTGCCACCTATGCGGGACAGCTTGCCGACCGTTTCGAAAAGCGCTCGGTGGTGTTGTTCACCAAGGCCATTGAAATTTTCGCGATGATCTTCGCGCTGTTTGCATTGCGCGCCGCGAATGTCAATTGGATGCTAGGCGTTCTCTTCTTCACAGCTACGCAGGCCGCGTTTTTCAGTCCGGCCAAGTACGGCATCGTTCCCGAATTGGTGGGCGAAAAGCACCTCGCGCGCGCGAACGGCTTGCTGGAAATGAGTACGTTTGTCGCCATCATTCTGGGCACGGTCGGTGGCGGACTGCTTGTTGCCTACCTAACTACCGTTCAAATCGGCTTCGTCCTTATTGCGGTTGCCGTGGTGGGCACTTCGTTCGGCATTCGCATGACGCGCACTCCGGCCGCCGTGGCGAAACGGGCCTGGACGTGGAACCCGATCGGCGATTCTTTGCGTGGCTTCGTGGGTCTTTTTGCCGACCGCAATTTGCTTATCACTGTGCTTGGCACTACTTATTTCTGGTTCCTGGGCGCGCTGCTGCAAATTCTTCTGCTGTTGTTTGGTAGCGAAACTTTGCACGCGGACGCCCGTCACACCAGCCTTCTGATGGCGAGTCTGGCGATCGGCATTGGTTTGGGCAGTATGTTGGCTGGCCGACTGTCCGGCCAGAAGATTGAACCCGGGTTGGTTCCAGTCGGCGCATTCGGCATGGCTATCGGCGCGCTCTTTTTATCTCACTTTGTGCACACTTTGGCGTTAGCCGCTGCTGCGCTTGTGTTCATCGGTTGCCTGGGGGGACTCTTCATCGTTCCGCTTAACGCTATCTTGCAGCACCGCCCCAAGGCGGATGAAAAGGGCCGGGTCATTGCTACTAACAATGTTGTTAACACCATTGGCATGATGTGCGCCGCGGGTGTGGCCAATGTCTGTCAGCACTTTTTTCATCTGACCGCCGCTGAAATTATCGCGGTCGCGGGTGGTATGACTCTGATCGCCGCCTTCCTTTCGTTTCAAATCATTCCCGATTTCACCACTCGTTTCCTCGTTTGGCTCTTAACTCACACGGTCTACCGGATTCGCGTTCTGGGCGCACAAAACATTCCCCAGCGTGGGGCGGCGCTGCTTGTGGCTAATCACGTCACCTTTGCCGACGGCTTCCTGATCAACGCCTGTGTCCACCGATTCACGCGGTTTATGGTCTACCAAGGTTGGTACGACCGTTTTCCGGCAATCTTTAAATGGATCAAAGCCATTCGAGTACCCGATGGAACACGCCGCGCCGTTGTTTACACGATCGCCGCGGCCCGCGAGCAACTGGAACAAGGCCATGTGGTCTGTATTTTTGCCGAAGGTTCACTCACCCGCACCGGCAATCTCGCCGAATTCCATCGGGGTTTGGAAAAAATTATTGAAGGGCTGGACGTTCCCGTGATTCCCGTTCACCTGGGCGGTGTTTGGGGCAGCATCTTCAGTCTCGATCGTCGCGCTAGCATCTGGCGCTCGATCCGCAAATGGTCTTGCCCAGTCACAGTGGCTTTCGGCGGCCCTATGTTCGCGCCTAAAGCGGCGGAAGTGCGTCAGGTTGTTTCTGAATTAGCATCCGAGGTGGGGCCCACCGACATTCGCACGAAAGAAACCTTGGCCACCCGCTTCGTGCAAACCGCCCGGCGCCACTGGCGTGATCGCGCCATGACCGATTCCAGCAGCCGTACGCTCACCTATGGCGAAGCCCTCGCCGCGAGCTGGCTGCTCGCACTCCGCTTGCGTCGCGCCCACCGCGACGAAACGATGATCGGGGTGATGATGCCTGCCTCCACAGCGGCAGCGATTCTCAACCTTGGCATCGTTCTTGCCGGCAAGGTTCCGGTCAATCTCAACTTCACCGTTGGCCGCGACGCTCTCGAAAGCGCGCTGTCACAATGCGGCGTCAAAACCATTTACACGTCCGAAAAGTTTCTTGAAAAAGCGAAGATCGAACGCCGTTCGGAAATGCGTTTTGCGGAAGATACGCTGCAATTCAGCAAGAGTTCGCAAGTAGCGTCATTCGTATTGACGCGCGTTCTTCCCGCGACGCTTCTCTTGGGTTTGCGCCGGGCCAACACCGATGACCTGGCCGCCGTCCTCTTCTCCAGCGGCAGCACTGGCACGCCTAAGGGTGTCATGCTTTCGCACCGCAACCTCATCGCGAATGCGAGTTCGGTTCATGATCTATTTCAGGTGGATGAGCACGATACCATCGCCGGTGTGCTGCCGTTTTTCCATTCGTTTGGGTTCACGTATACGCTCTGGTTCCCCTTGCTGCATGGAGCGGCCGTGGCTTATCACGCATCCCCTCTCGACGCCAAAGGCCTGGGAGAACTAGTTCAAAAAACGAATGCCACGATTCTGCCCGCACCACCAACGTTCTGCCAGGCTTATTTACGCGCCTGCAGCAAGGAACAGTTCGCTTCTCTGCAGCACGTCCTGGTAGGCGCGGAGAAACTCCAACCCGCTTTGGCCCAAGCGTTTGAAGAAAAATTCGGCCTACCCTTGCTCGAAGGTTATGGCGCAACGGAAATGTCGCCCGTTATCTCTGTGAATGTGCCCGACCGCGAACAACTCGGCGTCAAGCAAATCGGTACGCGCGCTGGATCGGTCGGTCAGCCCGTCCCCGGTGTCGCGGCAAAAGTGGTTGATCGCGAAACCGGAGAAGCGGTTGCTCACGGGGAAGAAGGCATGCTTCTTGTGCGCGGCGCGAACCGCATGCTCGGCTATTTGAACAAGCCTGAAGAGACGGCCTCCGTCTTTCGCGACGGGTGGTACATCACCGGCGACATCGTTATCATGGACGCCGACGGCTTTATCCGAATTGTTGACCGCCAATCCCGCTTCAGCAAAATTGGTGGCGAAATGGTGCCTCACGGCAGGGTTGAAGAAGTTCTGCACTTGGTTCTGGAGCAGGATGCGCGCTGCTGCGTCACTGCTGT
>Ga0209698_10006711_pt1 | contig 12188 bp, 11 predicted proteins | sample LitLauG_LLR_2012_FD_187203 | JGI IMG/M metagenome (GOLD analysis project Ga0209698, IMG submission 187203) | Freshwater sediment microbial communities from Pennsylvania, USA - Little Laurel Run_MetaG_LLR_2012 (SPAdes) (version 2) | ecosystem: Environmental > Aquatic > Freshwater > Creek >...
TTCGCCCGCGGATCGTGGTGCCGCGCACTCATCCACCATACAGTAGCCGATCTCCCACGCTTTGTCCAGCAAAATCGACCAGGGTACTTGAACTGTTACAAAAACAATCACTGCGGCAGACCAAGAAGAGGATGTATACCGCGAGCAAGATGCTTCTGCAGAATCTGAAGACGACATCACCGGCGTAACGGCAAAATCGCTGAGTAATGCGGTCGTCTGGGGAACGGACTGGACGGCGGCGACCGTTGTGGATCAGCTGAGGCGAGGAACGATTTCGCTCGATCCCGCCTTCCAGCGCCGGGACGCCTGGACGGATGATCGGAAGAGCCGATTCATTGAGTCGCTCATGCTCGGACTTCCGATACCCCAGCTCGTGCTCGCTGAGAGCCAAAAGGCAAAGGGCCGATTCATTGTGATCGACGGCAAGCAGCGCCTCCTTAGCCTCTCGAAATTCACTGGCGTTGGGCTTGCGGAAGATCAAAAGCCTCTCACTCTCACGGGCCTAAAGGTCCGTACAGATCTGAACAAGCTGACATTCGAGGACATCAAGGCGAAGGTCAAGTACGAAAGCCTCGTGTCCGAGTTTGAAAACCAAGCGGTCCGAACGGTGGTCATCAGGGGGTGGGGCAGCGAGGAAGTGCTCTATACGATTTTTCACCGGCTCAATACGGGCAGCGTTCCGCTGTCCCCGCAGGAGCTTCGCCAAGCGCTCCACCCTGGCGGGTTCCTGTCATTTGCGGCGAAGTTCTCGGAGCAAAGCCAGCCTCTGAAAACGCTGCTTGGACTCACCAAACCTGACTTTCGGATGCGTGATGTTGAACTCGTGGTCCGGTTCTACTCATTCAACCTACGGCTGGGCCAGTATAAGGGTAACCTCAAGAAGTTTCTGGATGACTCTTGCGATCAGTTGAACAAGACTTGGACGGCGGAAGAGCAGACCGTTCGCGACATCGCCACTCGCTTCGACGAATCTGTCGAGGCCGCGTTGAAAATCTTCTCAAAGACGAACGTGTTCAGGAAATGGGATGGCGAACGGTTCGAAAAACCCCTCAATCGGGCGGTTTTTGACGTTGTCGCAAACTCGCTCTTTGATCCTCAAATCCGTGCGGCCGCTCTCAAGGAAAAAGACACCGTTGTCGGGGCGTTCAAAGCGGTCTGTACCGAGGACGGTTTCCGATCCTCGATCGAATCCACGACCAAAAGCAAGGATGCAGTCAGCACGCGATTCTCAAAATGGTACCGCGCCCTTGGTGATGCCCTTGGAAAGAAGATAACGGTGCAGCTTCCGGAGTAGTGCTCGCCATGCCCCGAGGGTCAAAGAGATACGTGCAACTCGAATCGCGACTGGTGGAGCTGCAAAAGAACCTGCTGCCGTTCTTACCGGTGCCACCGGCCTACCGCACTACGTACACCGACCAGGAACTCGACGCGACACGGGCTTACATCGTACTGGCTCATGCCGAAATCGAAGCCTTCTGCGAGGACGTTGTAAAGGAAAAGGCGAAAACAGCAAAAGACCTGTTCGATTCGCACCAACGCGTAACGCCTGTTCTCCGGCGAATCGTTTCGTACTACGTCGGAAAGAGCCGGAAGTCATGGAGCGAGGTCCGGACTCCATCGGCTGACACCGTCAGGAGTGCCTCAGAATCGCACTTGGGGACAATCCACGAAAATAATGGCGTTAAACGCCAAAACCTCGAAAGACTCCTATATCCCCTTGGCGTTGTTGACGCACATATGAACGCGACCTGGCTGGCCCAAATGGACTCCTTCGGGGCTAAACGCGGCGACATGGCACACAGAAGCGGAGGCGTCGTCACTGCTCCGGACCCGGCTGGTGAGGTGACAACGGTGGAGCGGTTGCTCGTGGGCCTGCTGGCTTTGGATCGCACCCTGGCCAGGTTGCGGTAACCCAGGTCAGCCGGGCCAGGGAACACGGGGGCCGAACGGAGCCTTTCCGCTGGAGCCGCGTGACCCGGAACGATAGGTCCCCGCAAGTCGGCTAGCATTGAGGAACGCGGATTGCCATGCCACATCTTAAGCGAACCGTATTGGGTTAAGATTCCACTATGCACGCTCCCGCTAGCCCCCGGTGGATCGTCGCCCCGCTGTTTCTGGGAATTCTCGGCTGGGCTTTCGAGAGCTCTATACCTCCCATCCATCCCGTTCTGACCACAGAAGAGGGACAATCCGTCGCTTTCGATCGTTTCACCTGGCAGCACCGCGAGTTGGCGAAGATGCTGCCCATTTCGGACGCCTGGCCAACCGGCGCCGACTTCCAGAACGCGCTCCGGAAGTACGGACTAGCCGAAGGGGCGCCGGCGGAAGCCATCCCTGTGCCCGCGCGCATCGCCGCAGACGTCTACCTGGTCGGTCAGGATCGCGTCAGCAATCTCACATACATGCTCGATTGTGGACCCGAGGGCGTGGCCATCGTCGACCCGACCTACGAATCCGAATTTGAGCGAACCATCGCCAACGTGGAGAAATGTGGGCGTAGCCGAAAAGATATCCGTTGGGTGCTGAACACGCACTGCCATGTCGATCATGCCATGGCCGACAAAAAGTTCCGCGACCTGGGCGCGAAGATTGCGGTCCACGAGGCGGACGCCGCCGCGATTGAGAGAGGAACGCTGGTGACGGCGTATTTCCTGTTGGCCTCGGAAACCGGCGAACCGGCGCGCTTCCCGCGTTGCCCCATCGACCTGCGGCTGGCGGACGGAGAAGAACTGCATCTGGGCAACAAGGTGCTCGATGTGATTCACACTCCGGGGCACACGCCCGGCTCCGCTTGTTTTCTGCTCCAGGCGGGAGGGAAGAACATTCTCTTCTCCGGAGATACGGTGTTGTACGACGGCCGGCTGGGCTGGCAGGGGAATCCCTACGCGGATAACCGGCAGTACCTGTCCTCGCTGGAAAAGCTGAACCACTTTACGCTCGGTTCGGCCAAGGTGCAGTGGGACATGTTGCTTCCCGGCCACGGCGCTATCGCGATGGATAAAGCGTATCTGGATGTGCAGAAGGACCTGGACCTGGTCGCGTTGCTGCTTGGTGAGGGCCGCGACATTCCGGGAGTACCATTTGCGCTGCCGGAGTATCGCAAACACATGTACGGGCGGCCGCCTGTGGCTCTGCCCTGATTTTGCCGCGCTATCTGGCGCTTCTGACTATTAGGTCGGGTGGAGGAAACTTATGAAGGTGGGACGAGAGTATCGACGGGTGATGTTTCTGGCTGCGGTTTGCTTGGGTGTTTGGTTTCTGGCTCTGCGCTCAGCGGGGGCGCCTCCCGCCGGCGCTGCGGATCAGGCCCCCACGGAACTGGTTTTTGTTCCGGTCAAGATTGATGGCCCGGTACACGATCCGGCGCATCATACGTTCTGGTATGGGCCGTTCAGCGAGTGTGCCTCGGTCCTGGATTTCGATGGGGACGGAAAGCCCGACATTGCCGCTGGCAGGAACCTGTACCACGCGCCGAACTGGGAGAAGATCCGGGACTATCGTGACGGCGCCGAAACAAACGGACCGGAAACCGACGATAACAGCGAGTTCGCCATGGACGTGAACCGCGACGGGCGTATGGATATCGTCAGCTCGGGCTGGATGCGCATGAAAGGTGTGTTCTGGTACGAGAACCCCGGCAAGCCCGGTGAGAAGTGGCCGGCTCACCGGGTTCATTCTGCCGAATCCATCGAGGGAGTGATTCATGGCAACATTGCCGGGCACGGTGACGGCGACATACTAGTCAACCATTGGGTTCTTCAACCTGGCCAGGGGTTGACTTGGTTGGAGCATCTGGATCAGGCCCCGTGGTTCAAAGAGCATGTCCTGGGTCCGGAAGGCGAAGGACATGGCAATGGACTTGGAGACGTGAACGGAGATGGCCGTCTGGACATTGTCACGCCGACAGGCTGGTGGGAGTCGCCGCCCCATCCCGCCGAACAAGCCTGGACCTTTCACCCCGACTACAAATTCGAGGGCGGTCCGGCGTCCCACCCCATACTTGTCTATGACGTGAATGGCGACGGGCTGAATGACCTTATTATCGGCTCCGCGCACAACTACGGCCTGGCATGGCTCGAACAGAAGTTGGAGCACGGCAAACGCACCTTCGTACATCACTGGATCGAGCGGGACTTGGGTGGCTTCCATACCATGGAACTGGCCGACCTCGACGGCGACGGAAAGCCGGAACTGATCACTGGCAAACGGCTCTTTCCCCATCACGGCCGCGATGCCGGGGAATTCGACCCTCTCTTCCTGTTCTGGTACAAAATTGAAAATGGCCGGTTCGAGCGCCATATCCTGGCGTACAACCACCTTCCGTGGTATCCGGCGGCGGAGACGGGCAACCCGCCACCGAATTATGCCATCGGCGCGGGCATGCGGATCAACGTGGTGGATATGGACGGCGATGGCCGACCGGACATAGTCGTGTCCGGCAAGAGTGGGCTATACATTTTCTATAACAAAGGCGTTCCGGTCAAGACGCAAGTTCCGAACCGGCTATCGCCCGAATCGACCTATCCGACATGGAAGGATTGGGCGCCCAAGCCCGCGAAGTAGCCTGCCGGAATGGCAGAGACAGGAGAACGCTATATGAAGATACCCCTCTATATCTTGACGATGCTTCTCGGAATAGTGCTGGCCGTGCATTTGGCAATGAACGGCAAGGTGGGCAGTTTGTTGAATAACGTGCGCGTGGCCAATGCGGTTTTCTGGTGCATCGGAGCGCTGGGAGCCACACTGATTGGGCTGACTGGCTGGCAGACGGGCGCCCTGAGCCCCCTAAAACAAGTGCATCCCCTGTTGCTGACCGCCGGCGTCCTGGGCGCGTCCCTGGTGTTCGCGATTGCCTGGCTCATTCCCCAGGTGGGTGCGGGACCTGTCATGATAACGCTTCTGGCTGGTCAGGTCCTTGGCGGGTTGATAATGTCCCATTATGGCTGGCTGGGTTCTCCGGTACAGCCCATCACTATGGCGAAAGTCGTTGGGGTCCTGATCATGATCGTTGGTGTTTTCCTGACGACCTACAACAAGTGAACCGGCCGCCGGTCGGACCGTTCGGCGGCGATGGGAGCTTTGCTGATGAGAAAAATTAGACTAGGTACCTCGGACCTCGAAGTTAGTGAGCTATGTTTGGGGACGGACTTGATCGGGAGCCGAATAGACAGGGAGACGTCATACAGGCTGCTCGATCTTTATGCGGAAGAGGGCGGGCGGTTCATCGATACGGGGAACTTTTACGCGAGTTGGCTGCCGGGTTGCGTTGGTGGTGAAAGCGAGACCGTCATTGGCGGATGGATGAGGGATCGAGGAGTTCGCGATCAGATGGCGATCGCTACAAAACTCGGTTTCGATTATCCGGGTTGTGCGGGCGGCCTCAGTGCGGGTGAGGTGGAGCGCGAGTGCGAGAAAAGCCTGCGACGTCTGCAGACTGACAGAATCGACTTGTATTACGCCCACCGGGATGATGCTCAGACCCCGCTGGAAGAGACCATGGCGGCGTTCACTCGATTGATCGAAGCTGGAAAGGTACGCGCGATCGGGGCCAGCAACCTGAGAGTATGGCGCATCGCCGAAGCCAATACCGTGAGCCAGACGCACGGCTGGGCGCGGTATTGTGCAGTCGAGCAGAGGCACACATATCTACGCCCCCGCCACGGTGCGGACTTCGGGCCGCAGATCCCGATCAATGACGACCTGAAAGATTATTGCCGCTCCCGCGGAATCGCGCTGATCGGCTATTCCGTTCTCCTGCAAGGGGCATACGTACGGGCGGACCGTCCCATGCCCGCGCAGTACGCCGGTCCGGAAGCCGATCTGCGCCTGGCCGCGCTGCAGGCCGTCGCTCATGAAGTCGGCGCCACTTTGAATCAGGTAGTCATTTCCTGGATGCTGCAGAGTGACCCGCCGGTGCTCCCTATTGTGGCCGGCAGCGGTCCCGAACAACTGCTCGAGAATATCGGGGCGCTGCGCATCACTCTCACAGCGGATCACATCAGGCGTCTGGATGCCGCGGGCAATCCCGACATCAAACAGGCATGGCTCCGCTAGCTGGGTGATACTGCGTCTTTTGGTAGCATGAGGTACGATACTCTCATGCGTACATTTCTCATGCTGCTCCTCTCCGCCGCCGGCTTAGCGGCTAGCAGCCCCTTCGATGGCCGATGGGACATCACCGTCCTCGGCGACAGCAGCCGCGCCTGGTGGCTGGAGCTGAAGGGCGCCGGCACCCCCGACGCCAAAGGGACCTTTATCAGCGATTATTTTGGAGACCTCAACAAGATCGATGAGATTTCCGTGAACGACGGCGAACTTACCTTCGGTTTTCGCCACAAAGAAAATGGCACTGAGATCCACGACATTTACACCGCCCGCATCAAGGGCGGCAAGCTCATCGGTACCGCCCGCAAGGAAGGATCTTCCAATACTCCGCAGGAATGGACCGGCGTCCGGGCTCCCGTCATCCGCGACAAGGATGACGGCTCCTGGCGCGAAACGCAGCCCATCACGCTGTTTAATCATAAGGACAGCTCTGGATGGAAATCGCTGACGCCCGACAAGCCCTTTGGCTGGACCGTCGAGGATGGCGTTCTGAAGAGCGCCGGGGGAGCCAGCAACCTGATTAGCGAGCGGAGCTTCTGGAATTTCAAATTGCACGTGGAATTCCGGCTCGCCCAGCATTCCAACAGCGGCATCGGGCTGCGGGCCCGCTATGAAGTGCAAATCCTCGACGACTATGGCAAGCCGCCTAACACGCATGGCAACGGCGCATTGTACAGCCGCATTCTGCCCCGTGAGAACGCCAGCAAGCCCGCCGGCGAATGGCAAACGTACGACATCCGCATCGTGGGACGCCAGGTTACGGTCGTTCTGAACGGCAAGGCCATAATCGACAAGGGTGAGATCGAGGGTCTTACCGCCATCGCCAGCGACCCACACGAAGGCCAGCCCGGACCCCTGATCCTGCAAGGCGATCATGGCCCCGTCGATTTTCGAGAAATCTCGCTGACGCCTCTGGTGAAGTAAGGCGGGAATGGCGGCTGCGGCGTTGGCCGGCTAACTGCCGAAAGCTCACAAATGAAAAAGACTGTTCTTGCCCCTCTCGGTCTCCCGGGTGGTGAAGCATGAGTTCCACTTCGGGCGGAATCCCTATCCCTCGGAATAAAACCTTCGCTTCCTAGTTATCGACACTGAACGGGCGGAAAACCGCTCGACAAATTCTGTGGTCCAAATGGTCCAAATGAAAGGAACGAAACCGTATGAAAAATGTCCTGACGTATCTTTTGAATCCGCCCACGAAGGGTCCAACCTCCACGCTACTTCTGAGACTAATGGCAGGAGGAGTGTTCTTCTGGGAGGGGATCTTGAAGTTTGTTTATGCCAATCAGGGAGTCGGCCGCTTCACGAAATTAGGTATGCCGTTTCCTCACATGACCGCCAACTTCGTCGGCGGCCTTGAGATCGTTGGGGGATTGTTGTTGCTTTCAGGCCTCATGACGCGGCTGATTGCAATCCCGTTCATCATAGAGATGATCGTGGCCATACTTTCGACGAAAATCTCGTTGTATCTCGGGACATCTCCCCTGCCTTTGCCGCCGTCGCCGCCGCAGTTCGGGATATGGGCCGTTTTGCATGAGGTTCGATCCGAGTATGCTCAACTGTTCACGGCGGCCTTCCTGTTGATCAACGGCCCAGGAAAATGGTCCCTGGATGCTCTTCTCCAAAGGAAGAAGGAAGAGAGACATCTGGATGGGCTCCCTGGAAGACCCAGTCCGTCGATTCCCGAGCTCGCCGCCTGATCTGGAAGGCGGGCTTGAGCCCGCGCGGGGCTTTAGCCCCGCTTGGAGCAACCGATGAACGGGGTACCATATTGAGTTGTGACAGACCGGCGCACCAATGCCCAGTCTTTCGAAACGCTGGCGATGCCCATGTTCGCCTCGCTGTACAACTTCGCGCATTGGCTTACCGAGAACCGGGAGGAAGCCGAAGACCTCGTGCAGGAGACCTACCTCAAGGCACTCAAAGGCTTCGGGTCATTCCAGCAGGGGACCAATCTTCGCGCCTGGATGTACCGAATTTTGCGGAACACGTTTCTGACGTCGCGCACCGGGCTGAGTGTGAAGATGACCGATCCGCTCGACCTTGAAGACGACCGAGCGGTGCTGCCCGTAACTTCCGATACGCCGGAGTCGGTGCTACTTGCACGAGCGGACCAGCAGGTAGTGCAGGATGCCCTCGAACGGTTGCCGGTGCCATTCCGCGAAGTGATCCTGTTGTGCGATATGGAGGAGATGAGCTACCAGGAGATAGCTGAAACGCTCGGAATCCCGATCGGTACGGTAATGTCACGACTGTCGCGAGCGAGGAAATCGATGCGCGAATTACTCGCGGCGAGAGTGCATGGAGCTTTCTAAATGAGTTGCGACTGGGGTGCGAAACTCGACCGTTACGTGGATACCGAGCTTTCCGGCAGCGAGTTAACGGAAATGGAGGTGCATCTGCGCGCGTGTCCGGCCTGCGCGGCAGACGCGCTAAGCCGCCTGCAAATGAAACGAATGACTCAGGCCGTTGGGCGCCGGTTTTCTCCCAGGCCGGAATTTCGCCTGAAAATCGAACAGAGCGTCGGCGCGGCGCAGCGTCCCTGGTGGGCCGGGCGATGGGCAGCGGGTTTCGCCGCGGCAGCGGCCGCGCTCGTGTTGATGCTGATTTCCGCGGCCCTGTGGCTGCAATACTCGCGTGGTGAGCAGGCCCTGGGCGAACTCGCGGACCTTCATGTTTCCACGTTGGCCAGCGCTAATCCGGTTGACGTAGTGTCGTCCGACCGGCATACGGTCAAGCCTTGGTTTCAAGGCAAACTCCCGTTTACTTTCAACCTGCCCGAGGTGCAGAACTCGCCGTTCAAGCTGATCGGGGGACGCCTCACCTACTTCCAGCAGAGCCCCGGCGCACAACTGCTGTTTGAGGTCCGCAAACATCGGATTTCGGCCTTCATATTCCAAAACCGCGCCGAGCTGAACCGGCTGAATTCGGGATCATCCTCGCTGCGCAGGAAGCTGGCCTTCAGCAGCGAGACGTGGACAGAAGGAGGCCTCCTGTACTTTGTCGTCGGCGACGCCAGCCCTTCCGACGTTTACGACCTCAGTGAACTTTTGAAAAGTGCCGCACGATCCTAGAACACGTACTCAACCATCATGTACGGAAAGCTGTAGTCCACACCCTTGGTGGTTTTGTTCAGGAACTCGCCAGTGAAGATGTGGCCGTACCCAAAATCGACCTGCGTCTGCCGGGTGGGTGTGTAGATAGCCTGAATGTCCAGTTCTTCGCCTACATGCGTGCCCGATTTGCCCTTGGCGTCTTGCGCAATCGCCGACCCGCGTGTTGGATATAACGCGTCGTGAGCGTTCGCCAGCCAGAAATCGTGGACGCTGGTCGCCAGAACCCATCTGCGGGCGAGTTTGAACTCCTGTCCGAACCGCAGATCCTTGATATTCCGCCAGCCGAACTGGTCCGCCAGGCCGAGCTTATCGTGCGTGCTGGGATAGATCGGATCGAATGTGTTGTCGTAACCGCCCTTGGTATTGGGACTCCCCGAGCCGTAGTCGTATTCGGCGAACAGGCGGGGCCTGAGCCGCGCCTCCTGGAAGGTGTAGCCAAGCACCCAGTGGCCCATCCAGGTGCGGATCTTGTCCACCGAAAGCGTGCCAAGCTGGTAGGCCATCTCGGTACGGTAATCGAGGTTCGCGGGCAGGGCTCCCACCCAGCGGAAACCGGTCGTCCACTCATTCAGGTGGCCGGGTTTGACGCCGGCCAGTGCAAAGCTGGGCCGTAGATTCCAGAATTCGTAAACATCGAGGGAGGCGTGCGGAATCACGTCCCTTGCGGTGGCATACAGGCCATACAAGTTGTTGCCAGCGAGGCTATGGTCGATCACGCCGTCGCGGACGATGACCACGGAGGTGGCAAAGGCGTCCACCCGGAATCTGCCTTGCTGGTAGCCGGCGCGGAAGCCGTCGAAGCTGCGCGACACGTTCGTCCACCAGGAGTTGCCGATGAGCCGGTTATTGCCATAGGTCATATCGAAACGGCCACCCTGCAACGTAAAGCCATTTCCTTCCGGGTTGCCCAGCTGCACGTAGGCCTGCCGGACATCGGTGGCGTTCTGGTAGGGCGGCAGCGCCGGAGTGATGCCGAAGACGCGCGCGTCCTGCATCTCGATAAAGAATTGCAGCCAGTGTGTGGGCTGGATCTGCATCCCCAGTCGAATGCGCTGCAGGTCGTAGTCGTTCGTCGAATTCGGTTTGAAGCCGCCTCCGCTGTAGCCTTCGAACCGTTCGCGGAACTCGCCCGAAAACCGCAGCCACGGCGGCAGCAACTCGTTGAACTTCTCGGAGAGCGATGGAGATTGCGGTTGCCCGGCCCAGATTCCAGTCAGCCTGGGGTACGCTAGTAGAACGGTCGACACCGGCGTGGGCGGCTGGCCAATCTGGCTCGCCGCGCTTCCGCCGCCCCCCGGCTGTCCGTTATCGGGCGTAGAACCCGCCGTGTCCGCGGTGGCCACGTCAGCCCCTTGCTGAGCGCAAGCCCGCGCCACAAGCACGCCAAACACCACCAGGACCGCCAGCGTCTTGGTCCCGGCCATCAAAGAACTCATCCCTCTCCCCCCTCACTTCAGACGGCCTCTGGTCGCCCGGCCTATTTCAGATAGAATTACTCAACTAGACCCCGCTTGTCAAGTTTTATCTAGTGATTCGATAGAAATAATTCTTACCAGTTGCCAAATCCCATATTTTGGCAAGCTAACCACTTTAGATATAGGCATTTGGGCTTTGTTCGTTCAAGAACGGCAGGACGGGCTCCTAGCCCGGATAAGCCCTCAGGCCTCCGGCAGGACCACCGTGAATCTAGAGCCTTTGTTCAACTGGCTCTCCACCGAAACCGTACCCTGCATCTGCTCGATGACGTGCTTGACAATCGAAAGGCCCAGACCCGTGCCGCCCACCTCGCGTGACCGAGCCTTATCCACACGATAGAAGCGTTCGAAGATCCGCGGCACATCCGCGGAAGGAATTCCGATGCCGCTGTCGGCAATGCTGATGGCCACTTTGCCTCCGGGGAGGCGGGCCGCCTCCACCCAGACTTCCCCGCCCCCGCGGTTAAACTTGACAGCGTTATCCAGCAGGTTCACAAACGCCTGCTCCAATTTGATCTTGTTGCCCATCACTTGCAGATCCTCTACGGTGCCCCAACCCAGGTGAACCTTCCGCATGGCCGCCTCGGATTCGACCGTGCGCATGGCGGCCTCCAGCGTCGCCAGCACGGACAATTTGCCCGGAGCCACCGGCGCCCGTCCGGATTCCAGTTCCGAGAGCGTCAGCAGGTCCGAGGCGATGTTGTTCAGCCGGATGGCATGCGATTGAATGATCTCGACGAACCGGCGCCGATGGTCGGGATCGTCCAGCGCGCCGTCAAGCAAAGTCTCCGCGTACCCGCGAATGGCGGTCAGCGGCGTGCGCAACTCGTGCGAAACATTGGCCACGAAGTCCTTGCGCACGCGCTCCAGACGTTCCAGGTCCGTGATGTCGTGCAGAATGGCCATGGCGCCGCTGCTGGAAGGGCCGGCCAGCGGCGCCGCTTGCACCTCGAAGGACCGGCCGTCGGCGCCGGTCAAATGCATACGGCGCTTCAAGGACTCCCCCGACACCACCACCGTGCGAAGCATCTCCAGAAAATCCGGATCGCGCACCAGCCGCAGCACCGGAAGACCCGCCGGCACCGGGCCCTGCACGCCGAATGCGGTGGCAAACGCCGCATTACAAAACGTCACGCGCAGTTCCCTGTCTACCGCGAGAACGCCTTCTACCATGCCGGTCAGGATGGCATCGCGGCGCGCGCCCTCCAGCCTCACCTCGTCCACCAGATCGGTGACTTGGGCCGCCACCCGGCCCAGCGCTTCTGCCAGCGCGCCCAATTCGTCCGCCGAGTCGGGCAGCGCGAGTTGCGCCGGTCCCGTGACGAGGCCCTCGACAAAGACTCTGAGCCGTCCGATGCGCTGCCGGAGCCGCCGCGTAAACAAGAACACCCAGGCAAAGCCGGCCAGCGCGGTCGCCAGGGTCGCCAGGGCCATGCGCCAGCGCAGGTCTGACGCCGCCGTGCCGATGTCCAGGCCCATGATCGAGAAATTCAGC
>Ga0209698_10006712_pt1 | contig 12187 bp, 6 predicted proteins | sample LitLauG_LLR_2012_FD_187203 | JGI IMG/M metagenome (GOLD analysis project Ga0209698, IMG submission 187203) | Freshwater sediment microbial communities from Pennsylvania, USA - Little Laurel Run_MetaG_LLR_2012 (SPAdes) (version 2) | ecosystem: Environmental > Aquatic > Freshwater > Creek >...
CGATGGTCGATCAGTAATGGAGCGTGCCCCAGTCTCTTCGCAAAATGGAGGAATACTAGAGCGCAAGGAGAGTAGCCGCCCGGGTCAGGCTGCGTAAAAAGGCCCGTATCCGGATCCATCTGCTGGTAGAAATTTCCGCTGCGAATGATTGCTTCGCACCAGCGCTCCATCAATATCCGCTGTTCCGAGGCCTTCCCGTAGTGATCCATCCAGCGGAGCGTCCGGAGCGCTGCGAGCGCCTGCGAGGCTCCTCCCCAGGAGTTGCGCGGAACTGGCCGAACAAATTTGGGATCGTCCAGCGCAATACTTGGAAACGGATATCTGGCCCAGTAGGCTTTTGGATTGTGCAATTGCCTGTCCCACAAAGCATTGAACATTTTCCGCTCGCGCGCCACGTCAAGCCGCAACACATGTTCTCCAAGTACCCGGCAATTCGCTATCGACCGAACCCGAACGAAACTCCCGGAAGGATCTACATCGTAAAAGCTTGCATCCTCTTCACACCAAAGCTTTTGGATGATCAACTGGCGAATGTGTTCGGCATCGTCCGTCCATTTCTGGGCTTCGGCCTTTCTACCGAGGGCCGTGGCCATCGCGCTCAACGCAATCCTCGCGCCGAACGTAGTTGCTGAGAGGTCGGGACATAGTCGCGGAACCGATTGGCCCTGCGTAAACTTCCTTGCATCGTGGTCGGGGCATTCGTCCGATACGCCCGCGAATCTCGGACTGTTATCCTGACCTGTGTCATAGGTGCAGAACGCTTCAATCAGCCCCTTACCTCTGGTGTCACGGTAACGTCGGAGCCAGGCGTCCCATCGGCTGCACGCATCGTAAGCCTGAGCAAGAAACCCTTCGTCCTTTGCTTTCTGAGCAATCTCCCACGCAGTTGCAGCGATGGGGACAGCCATCTGAACTTGCCCCCAATTCATCCCGCTGAGCTTTACACTTGCGGGAAACTGACCATCTTCCCGCTGCAAAGTAAAAAAGGCTTGATGAGTATTCTTAGCAACTTCTAGCGGTGAAGGTCTGCCCTCGGCAGGCTTCACGAATTCGGCAAGGTCAGTATAGGCGAGGCTCTCGTGGGGTCCGCATTCCATCCAAGTGCCTCGATACGCCGATCCCTCAAACAGCACCAAGCCATCGAAGCGAGGTACATGCTTCACATTTCCGGCCAGTACGCCCAGTGCCAAATCCCAGGTTTTCGTCCAGGAGTCATCAGGCTCTTGCGACCGCCCCCCCGGAAATACTGAGGATGCACTCGCAAATAAAGAGGTCCGCAGGAACGAGCGTCGATGCATTGGAATTCCGCCCCGATTGTGATTTCTAGCGATAGCAGAGCTACCTTGGCGGGTACTCTGCAAGCGATCTTCGTTCTCCGGATGACGAAGCCGCACTCCGCGCTCTGAGGAATTCTACAACTATTGGTCTGGATTCCCTCATAGCTGGGATGTCTCGTATTTAGCCTTCGGTCCCTGATGAATGTGAAACGCAATAAAGGTCTGTCGAACAACGCAACTTTGATAGACCTGGCTCAAAGGTAAAGCGGGAGACTGGGAACCGGCCCCCGCTTACCCGCGCCGAATGGAAAGGTGTCGTCGACTTTTCGCGAGCCGTGAATGCCGAGTTGGTCACTTCGGCAGCAATCAGCGACGGCACGAGAGACGCCGGCGGCGCATGGCCCCCTCTACAAACGAAGACGCTTTTCGACTACCCAACACACCACCTAGGGTGATGGCATAGCCCAAATTCCGAACGTGGCCGCTGCCTGCAGGAGTGGCGACTTGATAGGTTGCCGCTTGAATGCTGCTGCAAGGCCCGCGACGTTCGTCGGGGCCTTGCTGGGTTCATAACCTGGCGCAAGAAGACTATGCCAAAGCAAGCACTCCGTCTTCCTTTACGGACGTCCCGCTGTGGGTTCCGGTGATGTCCAACACGATTCTGCCATCGATTTTGCCGGCCCGCATACGATCAAAAACATCGTTGATGTCTTCGATCCTTTCGGGCTTGACGGTGGCATGGACCAGACCTTCTCCGGCGAACGACAGTGCCTCGGCCAGATCCAACCGCGTGCCTACGATGGAGCCACGGATGGTGAGGGCCTTCAGCACGACGTCGAAGATCGGCAGGGGGAACGACCCCGGAGGCAGGCCATTGAGGGCAATGGTACCGCGTGCCCGGGCCATGCCGATGGCCTGGGTGAACGCCGGAATAGAGGGAGCGGTCACCAGGACAGCGTGGGCCCCGCCAATTTCCTTCTGGAAGAAGGCTGCGGGATCCTGCTCTCTCGCATTAACGGTGAGCTTTGCACCGAAGGAACGCGCCAGCGCGAGCTTCTCTTCCGAGACGTCGACTGCAGCGACATGGAGACCCATCGCCTTGGCATACTGGACAGCAAGGTGACCGAGACCGCCGACGCCGGAGATGACAACCCAGTCGCCCGGTTTGGCTCCAGTGGATTTGAGACCCTTGTAGACCGTTACGCCGGCGCAGATGATCGGCGCGACTTCAACGAATCCGACGTTATTGGGTAGATGAGCGACGTAGTTCGGATCGGCCACCGCATAGTCCGCATAGCCGCCGTTCTTGGTGTAGCCGCCAAACTCGGCCTTGGAACAGCAGGATTCCTGCCCGGCGAGGCAGTCAACGCACTGCCCGCACGCCGAATACAGCCAGACGATGCCGACGCGATCGCCTTCCTTCACCGTCTTGACGTTCCTGCCAACGCCGGAGACGAACCCAACGCCCTCGTGCCCCGGGATGAAGGGCGGCGTCGGCTTGATGGGCCAGTCACCATCTGCGGCATGCAGATCGGTATGACATACGCCGCAGGCTTCCATTTTGATTTGAATCTCTTCGGGACCTGGCTCGGGAATTGCTACTTCCTGGATTTCGAGTGGCTTGCCAAACTCACGAACTACTGCTGCCTTCATTGTCTTTGCCATTTTGTTTTCCTCTATCTGGTACGCATATTCTTTCGCTGTTGATATGCGGTGTTCGGCGCCACTACGAGGGAACAAGATGCTCTCATTCCGAGGATTTCAGCAGATGCAAAACCGCCTGGGGCTCATCGGACTACGTCATCCAATGAACCCCCATTTACGGTGTGTTTAGAAGAAACCTAGAGCCTTGGGGCTGTAGCTCACCAGCAGGTTCTTGGTCTGTCGGTAGTGATCGAGCATCATCTTGTGCGTCTCGCGTCCGAAGCCGGACTCCTTGTAGCCGCCAAATGCCGCACCGGCCGGATACAGGTGGTAGCAGTTCGTCCAGACGCGGCCCGCCTTGATGCCGCGTCCCAGGCGATAGGCGTCGGTGCCGTTGCGCGACCAAACGCCTGCTCCAAGTCCATACGGTGTGTCGTTAGCGATTTCGAGTGCCTCTTCCAATGTCTTGAAGCTGGTTACTGACAGCACCGGTCCAAAGATTTCTTCCTGGAAGATGCGCATTTTGTTATGGCCCTTGAAGACGGTTGGCTGCACATAGAAGCCATCCTCGAGGTCGCCTTCCAAATGCAGTTGTTCGCCGCCTGTAAGGCAAACCGCACCCTCAGCTTTGCCGATCTTGATGTATTCCAGGATCTTTTCCATCTGCTCGCGCGATGCCTGAGCGCCCATCTGGGTCGTAGGATCGAGCGGGTTGCCAACCTTGATCTTCGCTACGCGAGCCACGGCGCGCTCGACGAATTTATCGAAGATCGACTCGTGCACAAGAGCGCGAGACGGGCAGGTGCAGACCTCGCCCTTGTTGAAAGCGAAGAGCGCAAATCCTTCCAGAGCCTTGTCGAGGAAGTCATCGTCGGCATCCATGACGTCGGCCATGAAGATGTTGGGCGACTTGCCGCCGAGCTCCAGCGTCTGCGGAATGATGGTCTCAGACGCATACTGCATGATCAGACGGCCAGTGGTCGTCTCGCCGGTGAAGGATACCTTGGCGATGCGCGGGTTGCCGGCGAGTGCCTTGCCGATCTCGCCACCGGGTCCAGTTACAACGTTGATGACGCCGGGAGGCACAATGTCACCGATCAGGCCCATCAAGGTCATGAGGCTGAGCGGGGTGTTTGAGGCCGGTTTGATGACCGTGCAGTTTCCAGCGGCGATTGCCGGTGCAATCTTCCAGGCGGCCATCAGCAACGGAAAGTTCCACGGAATGATCTGCCCAACGACACCCATGGGCTCCTTGAAGTGGTAGGCGACGGTGTCGTTATCGAGTTCGCCAGCTGAACCCTCTTCGGCACGGATGCAGCTTGCGAAGTAGCGAAAGTGGTCGATTGAAAGCGGGACGTCCGCGGCGCGGGTCTCGCGGATGGGCTTGCCGTTGTCGATGGTCTCGGCAAGAGCAAGGAGTTCGAGATTCTCCTCCATCCGGTCAGCGATCTGATTCAGGACAAAGGCGCGAGCGGCGGGCGAGGTGGTGCCCCACTTATCCTTCGCCGCATGGGCGGCGTCAAGAGCGGTCTCAACATCTGCTGCTGAGGAACGCGCGAAGTCGGCGAGATGAGCGCCGTTGATCGGGCTGCGGTCTGCAAAGTACTTGCCGTTGACCGGAGCGACCCATTCGCCACCAATAAAATTGTCGTACCGTGTGCGGACGCCCTCTGCGTGGATGCTGGCAATTGCCTGCTCGAAGATTGCATCCTGGGTTGCTACCGTTTCTACCACTGCTGTAGACATAAATTTCCTTCTCTCCTGAAGCCTGGACCATTGACAGCGATCTTCTTCCCCTTGGCATAGGGCTGGATGTGATAGCTGTCACGAGCGAACGTGCTGTAATTGTCGGCCGCTGCTGGTTGGCCTTCCAAGCCCAGCTACGCTCAATCGAAGACGTGCTCACTCCACGGCGGGGGTTGGTTCGCGCGGCTTATGCCAGCCGCCGTCGGACCCAATCAGTGCATCCGCTTGTTTTGGTCCCCATGTGCCGGGCTTATTGGGGCGAGCACGGGAATGGTGCTTTAGCACGTGATCTACCACTACCTACGCATTGACGATCTCCTCTTGCTGAACCACTCCTCTCGCCTTCGGTGTTTTGTCGAACCATTCATAGAGCATCGGCAATAAGAAGAGGGTGAGGAGGGTAGAGCTGATCAGACCGCCGATCACCACTGTGGCGAGAGGCCGTTGAATTTCAGCCCCGATTGATGTGGACATGGCCATAGGTACGAAGCCAAGACTCGCGACGAGAGCTGTCATGAGCACAGGACGCAAACGGCGTCCCGCTCCCTGTAGGATCGATTCGTGCAGCGATGCACCACCGTCGCGCAGTTGATTGATGGAGCTTACCAGGACGACTCCATTGAGTACCGCGACACCAAGCAGAGCGATGAATCCGACCGATGCTGACAAGTTGAGGTTGAGGTGAAAGATCCAAAGTGCCGCTATCCCTCCGACTAAGGCAAATGGAACGTTGATAAGGATGAGCGCAGCCTGCTTCATCGAGTTGAAGGTGAGGTAGAGCAATCCCGTTACGATCAACAGGGCGAGCGGGATGACGAGCAGGAGTCGATGCGTAGCACGCTGCTGATTCTCGAACTGTCCTCCGTAGGTGAGGGAGTATCCGGGCGGTAGCTTGACGGTGGCTCCTACCTTTTGTCGAACCTCCGCTACAAAGCTGCCCAGATCACGTCCTCGTACGTTCGACATGACGACGATACGGCGCTGCCCTTCTTCCCGGTTGATCTTCTCAGCTCCTCGTGTCACGGTTACGTCAGCTACCTGGCCCAGAGTGACGATCTCTCCTCCCGGGGCATGGAGAGGAATGGACCGCATCGACTTGAAGTCAGTTCGATATTGATCGGGCAACCGCAATGCGATGGTGTAGCGACGCTGCCCTTCTATGACCTGGGATATGACGGCTCCCGATGCGCCGGCCTCGACCGCCTGCTGAATATCGACCACATTCATACCGTATCGAGCAAGAGCATCTCGGCGAATGTTTACGGTCAGCTCCGCCACTCCGGAGTTGATCTCCATCTGTGCATCGGCTGCTCCCTGGACGGAGTTCACCTGATGCAGAACCTGCTGCGCCAGAAGATCCAGCTGCTGAAAGTCGTCTCCGAAGATCTTCACTGCGAGATCGGCTTTTACTCCCGAGACGGTCTCGTCGAGGCGCATTGCCATGGGCTGCGTGAAGTCATAGTTGATGCCTGGAATTTGGGCGAGAGCTTTATCCATTGCATCGATGAGTTCTTCTTTGGAGTGGTAGCGCTTCCATGCCTTCATGGGTGTGAGTGAAACGTAAACATCACCTTCGTTGATGCCCATCGCTTCGGTCGCAAAGTCGGGACGGCCGATCTTGGTGGTGACGTCCTGAATCTCGGGGAAGGAACGGAGAGTGGCCTCCACTCTTTGCGATATCTGGATAGAGTCTGTGAGGGATATGCCCGGAAGCTTGCGGGTCTCGACGAGGATCGAGCCTTCATCAAGGCGTGGCATGAACTCCGTGCCGATGTAAGCAAGAGAGCCAAGCGAGACGATCATGACCACAGCGGATGTCGCGACGACTGCGATCCGGTGGCGAATGACCCAGGAGAGACCGCCCATGTAGCGCTTGACGATTCGGTCCATACGGGTTTCGACATGCTGCTGCTTGGGCTTCGCTTTGCCGTGAAGTCCAGTGCGAAATACGAAGGAGCTCAGGACCGGGATGACCGTGAGCGCGAGGAACAAGGAGCCTAGCAAGGCGGCACAGACAGTGATTGCCATCGGGCGAAACATACGCCCCTCAAGGCCTTCGAGGAAGAGGATCGGGAGATAGACGGCGATAATAATGGCCACGCCAAACGACATAGGCCTTGCCACTTCCACACCGGCGATGGAAATCGAGGTCATTACGTCTTCCTCATCGCCATGCTCCTGCATCCGATGGACGGAGTTCTCGATCATGACGACTGCGCCGTCGACGATCATGCCGAAGTCGATCGCTCCGAGGCTCATGAGGTTGGCGCTGATCCCGAAGAACTTCATGCCAAGGAAGCTGAAGAGCAGGGAAAGTGGAATAATCGATGCCGTCACCATGGCTGCGCGGAAGCTGCCGAGGAATAGCAAGAGAACAACGGTGACGAGGACGAAGCCTTCAAAGAGGTTGTGTTCGACCGTGTGGATCGTTCCGTCGATGACCGTCGATTGATCGTAGAACGGCTTCAGCTCAACACCTGCGGGGAGGTGCAGGCTGGCCAGCTTCTCCTTCACCAGCTCGATGACGCGCTTCCCGTTTTCGCCTTTCAGCATGATGACCATGCCGGAGATGGCTTCTCCGTTGCGCAGAACAGCACCCTGTCGGGGCGCGGGGCCAATCTCAATCTGGGCGACATCGCGCAGGACAACGGGCGCTCCCTGATTCGCGAGCATTACGATGTTGCCGATATCTGCAATGTTTGCTGACCTGCCAAGGCCCCGGAGCGTGTACTGCTCGTAGGCGTGCTCGATGTATCCACCACCGAAGTTGGTATTGTTCTCTGCAACGCGCGCAGCTACATCCTTCAACGTCAGGCCGTATTGCTGCAGCAGAGCTGGATCAACCTTAATCTGATACTGCTTGGTCTCTCCGCCCCATGTATTGACATCACTGACACCGGGCACGGTGCGCAGTTGCGGCTTTATCGCCCACTCCTGAACATCCTTCAGCTCCATTGGGGTGAGACCCGTTCCGGTAAGGGTGTACTGGTAGAGCTCACCAAAGGCTGTGGAAGGTGGAGTGAGGACGGGCTGAATGCCAGCTGGCAGCGAACTCGACGCCTGCTGCAGTCGCTCGTTCACAAGTTGCCGCGCGAAGTACGTTGGCACGTCATCGTCGAAGACGACGGTGACCATCGAAATTCCGAGCTTCGATAGAGAACGTACCTGCTGCTGCTTGGGCATACCCAGCAGCGTTCGTTCGATCGGATAGGTGACGAGTTGTTCGACTTCGACCGGTGGCATGGATGGTGCTTCGGTGACGATGACGACCTGATTGTTGGTTAGGTCGGGAAAGGCATCAACTGGGATTGTGCTGACGACCCAACCTCCTCCGGCGATCACTGCGACGACGGCAATGAGCACAGTCCAGCGATGGGCTAATGAGAAAGTAACGATCTTTGCAAACATGTCTCTTTACTCTCCCTGCATCGAGGTTTTGAGGAGTTGAGATTTGAGGAGGAAGCTACCTTGCGTGACGACCTCTTCCCCGGCATGGACACCATCCAGGAGAGCTACTTTGCCATTGATCGTGTCGCCCACTTTGACGGACCGCAATATAAAGCGGTCCGCTGCCTTGCGGATGAAGACGACATCTTGCCCATTGACCTGCTGAATGGCGTCTGGCGCGACGAGGACTAGCGGGTGAGTTTCGCCGACTGAAATTTCTGCGGTGGCCAACATCTCCGGGCGGAGGATCTCCTTGGCGCGATCCAAGTCAATCCGCACTTGCAGCCGCCGCGTGGTCGGGTCAAACTCCTGACCGAGGTTGGTGATCCTTCCGGAGAAACGTTCTCCGGCTATGCCGGGCAGCGATATCGCGGCCGTCTGACCGACCTTCAGCCGACTGACCTGCTCCTGACCGACCGAAGCCAACATCCAGAGATGGCTCGTGTTACCAAGAACGAAGATATCTGTCGCAGGACCAACCGTAGTTCCGGGCGTGGCACTTTTTTGTAGAACGTAGCCGCTGGCCGGAGCGAGGATGGGGATCAGTTCTGCGGTCGCAGGATTAGCATCTGCGGGGAGGTCGGCTGGAATGCCGAGGTTCTCCTCCAGGTGGGTCTTGCTGCGCATCACGTCGATCTGTCCGTTTTCCAGCGCGGTCTTTGCGTTGACGAGTTCCTGACGCGATTGCTCTACCTGTTCCACAGAGGCTGCTCGCAGGGTGTAGAGGCGCTGCATGCGGTCGAAGTTGATCTGAGCAAGCGCAGCGGCTGCCTGCAATCGACCCTTCTCTGCCACTCCCATGGCGTAAGTCGCCTTGGCGTCATGTACGTCGTGGCTATGCATCCGGGCCAGTACTTGGCCCTGATGGACGAAGTCGCCTAGATTCGCATAGACCCTCTCAATACGGCCGGTTGAAAGAACGCCTACATGCCAGCTCTCGTTGTCGGGCAGAACTATCTTCCCTGGGAATTGAAGCTGATCAGGCTCGGACTGAAGAGCCAGGATGGTGGTTGCAATTGCTCCGCGCTGCTCGGTGACAGGGAAGGCAATTTCACCTGCGGGTGTGGGTGCTTTCTCCTGAGCGCGCTCGACGGGCGTCTCGGTGGATCGACAGCCCAATGTTCCTAGCCCAATGGAAGCCAGCGCAAAGACTGCCAGGGTGTTGTGGCGATACTTTCGTGCACAAATAACCTGCCGAAGATACTTCATAGGTTTCTTCCCTCGTGCGTTCAAGTGAAAACTGTTCATGGTTCGAGGCCTTCTGCATACTGCAGCGCAAGGACGCTCTGGTGGTAGTTGCTTAGTGCGTCGACCCAGGAACTCTGGGTGTCGACACGCAGCTTTTCAGCGTCGAGGAGACGTAGAAAGTCGATGCCTCCCTCGCGATAGGCGGAACGGCCAATGCTGGCGATGTCGATCGCTTGATTAAGCAGTGGGTGATAGCGTTCGGTGATTTGGCGCTTCCACATCTCGTACGCCATGCGAGCCAGTTCCAACTCACTCTTGCTTTGGAGCTGGGTTGCGGCAAGGCTGGCTCGGCTGGCCTCGACGTCTATTTTTGCTGCGGCAACCGCACCCTGATTGCGATCGAAGAGAGGGATGTTTACTTGAAAGCCGGCTATCATCGTGCTCATGCCTGCGGTCCGCTTGTAACCGAATAGCGCATCCAAATCCGGTCTGCCCTGTGCCTTTTGAGACAGGAGATTGGCACGCGCTGCTTCAATAGCCTGCTGGGCAGAGCGAACCTCGATACGGGCTTCCTCGGGGTTGTCAGGGTTGTTGGGAAGCTGTGGCTCATTCAACGTTTCGAACGACTCGCTTAGGCGCCACGCTTCCGGCTTTGGGAGTCCGATCTCACGGGCGAGCCGTTGCTTGCCTTCCGCTTCGCTCAGCCTGCTGAGTTCGAGACTAGCTTCCGATCTTACTTCTTCCAGTCGGAGGCGCATGACGTCTACTTCGGCCAGCTTCCCTTCGTGGAGACGCTTTTCCTGGTAGTCGAGAATCTCGCGGTAGTAGGTGACATTCTGTTCCGCCAGTCTGCGCTGGTATTGCAGCCGGACGGCATCCCAATAAGCCTGAGCGACATGAAGCTCGATGAGCCTCTTCTGCTGTTCAAAACTTAGTTGGCTGCGAGTGACTGCGTTGTCGGCGACTGAGATACGTGCAGCCCGCCGTCCAGATACTTCAAGAACTTCCGAAGCATAGGCGTAAGTATCCACGTTTTGGGTGAAATCGGCTCCGGGACGAAGATTCTCCGACTGATAGAAGACTCTGGGGTTGGGAATATACGCGGCCTGCTTTCTCAGTTGCGTTGCGGCCTGTTGTCCAAGACCGGACGCAACAAGCTCTGGCCGCTTGTTGAGCGCGGAGGTGATGGCGTCGCGCAGAGAAAGGTCGCGAGTCGAGGGGTCGTCTGCCCAGACGCGCGGGGCGGCGAACACAAGGATGCCAACCACCAGGAGTGGGAGTGTAATGCGGAATGTTTTTCGCTTGCTCATATGTCTGTCATGGCTATGGCAATTGGGAAGCCAAACCTGAGAAGCCAAAACGCTGGTTTTTGGCGCTGGAGGCTGGTGTTCGGGAGTAGGAGTTCAAGAATTTGAACGCGTTCGTTCAGATAGTCAAACTGTGTCTGAATGAGAGCGACTCTATTGCCCACTTCGTACACGAGCCCACGCCGAGCTTCTGTGGTTTTTCCGATAGCTGCGGGTGCCACTAAACCCTGCTTGATATCCCATCCAGTAGTGGTCGTACGCTTCAGCGGCGATGCATTTTGAGGGATGTCTGCGACGTGCGGCTACCCGATGGTCTTTGAATCCATCGCGGTTGCCGATGTTGAAGCAGTGGTTAAGCCTGAAGTCCCTGTCAGACACGGCATCGCTGGCGACCTTGGAAGTTGCGCCGTGTAGACCGACGAAATCTTCGACGGTCGATTGAGATTGGACAGGGTGTGATCCGAGCACGAGAAGTGCGCTCAGGATCAAGGTGGAGAATTTCGACGGGAAAACCTTTGGATGGCTCATAGACCGTCACTCAGGCAAGTGAATGGCCACAAATTGTCTGCATCGCGACGCGTTAAAAAGCTGGCCCCGGGTTCTTGGCTCGAACCGTGATCCGCAGCCTAGAGACCATACTTTGAAAGCTTGTAGCTCAGATCGCTCTTCGAGAGGCCGAGTCTTCGCGCTGCCTCGGTCTTCGCCCCGTTCGTCTTCGTCAACGTCAACTCGATGATTCTCTTCTCCCAAGAAGCGAGGGTGCTCCGGAGATGAAACTCGTCGGGCAAAGTGTCTCCTTGAAACTGAGGCAACGTCGAGGTTTTCGATAGGTCTGGTGCATCTTCGGGCAGATCGATCCAGATGATTTCAGGAGAACAGGACAGGATGCAGGCGCGCTCCAGGAGGTTCCTTAGCTCGCGCACGTTTCCCGGGAAGGAATAGGACATGAGCTGTTGAAGTGCATCGGGATGGAGCGTTCGGGGCGTAGCAAGCTTAAGGTCCGAAGCGATCTTGTGCAGGAGGTACTGTGCGATTTCCGGAACATCCGTCAACCTATCGCGAAGCGGCGGCACGGAGATCGGCACAATGGCGAGTCGATAGTACAGGTCCTGCCGGAATCGACCTTCCTGAACTTCCTTTCTGAGATCCCGATGCGTGGCCACGAGAACTCGAACGTCGACATCCCGGGACGTGGTCGAGCCGACTCGCGTAATCTTGCCTTCCGCGAGTACCCTTAGCAGCTTAGCCTGGGCTCCAGCCGACATCTCGCCGGCCTCGTCAAGGAAGAGCGTCCCCTGATGTGCGGCCTCGAAGAGCCCATGGCGGGTCTTGTCGGCCCCCGTAAAGGCACCGCGTTCATGGCCAAAGAGTTCGCTCTCCAGAAGAGTCTCCGTGAAAGCCGCGCAGTTGACGCTAATCATGGGCTTATCGGCTCGACGACTTGCTTTATGCACCGCGCGTGCGACAAGCTCTTTACCTGTACCGGTTTCCCCGCTCATCAAGACCGTGGCATCCGTTGGGCCGACACGATCAATCATTTCGCGAAGCTTCAGGATAACCGGACTTGTTCCCCGGATC
>Ga0209698_10006713_pt1 | contig 12186 bp, 8 predicted proteins | sample LitLauG_LLR_2012_FD_187203 | JGI IMG/M metagenome (GOLD analysis project Ga0209698, IMG submission 187203) | Freshwater sediment microbial communities from Pennsylvania, USA - Little Laurel Run_MetaG_LLR_2012 (SPAdes) (version 2) | ecosystem: Environmental > Aquatic > Freshwater > Creek >...
CACCTATTGGGGTGGCAAGGTCTATCTCGACGAGATCCAATATCTGCATTACGAGGCCGAAAACCAGCTGGCTGCCCTTCAATCGGGCCAGGTGGACGGGATCTATGAGTTCACGTCGGATCAGATGGAAGTGGCCAAGTCGATCACGACCGGTCAGATCATCCCCGCTCGGACCGCCCAAACCAACGTCTGCCGCATGCAGGTGGACAAAAAGCCGTTCGACAACATCAAGATCCGCAAGGCCATGCAGATGTGCCTCGACCGGGCCGCGGTCAAGGATCTGGTGTACCCAGAAGGTGGCGACGTCGGCGAGGACCACCATGTCGCTCCGGTGCATCCAGAGTATTTCGCGCTGCCGCCGCTCAAGCGCGACATCGCTGGCGCCAAGGCGCTCCTCAAGGAGGCCGGTGCCGAGAACCTGGAAGTCACCATCGATGTCGGCAATACCGAAGGCCCCTGGCAGCAGCAGATGGTCGAGGCGATGCGTGACCAGATGGCCGAGGCCGGCATCAAACTGAACCTGAACGTGATGCCAGCGGACAAGTATTGGGAGATTTGGGACAAGACCGTCTTTGGCGCCACGTCCTGGACCCACCGTCCGCTCGGCACGATGGTGCTGTCACTTGCCTACCGCAAGGGCGTTCCCTGGAACGAGTCGCACTATAGCAACCCGGACTTCGAGACCGCCCTCAACGACGCCGAGGCCACGCTCGATGTGCCGGCCCGCAAGGCCAAGATGGAGAAGGTGCAGAAGATCATCCAAGGTGATGCGGTCATTCTGCAGTCCCTTTGGCGGCCGGTCTACGTCATGTCGACCAAGAAGGTTCACGGCTATCCGGCGCATCCAACTCAGTACCACCAGCTTAACAAAGTTTGGATCGAAGCTTGATGTTATACTGGAATGATGCAAAAGTCTTCATGCTGCATCTCCGTTCCATGATCGACTGACTTTCGACGCGTACCATACTCAAAGCGTGCGCGGCATGGGTAGTGCCGCGCACGGAGCGAAATTCCGGAATTGAATTTGTACTTTTTAATCTGTGCGTAGGATCAACCATGATTCAGATCATCGCAAAACGAATTATACAGATGATCCTGATAATGATCACAGTTTCACTGATCTTATTTCTGATCTTCGATAGCGATACTTTCAAAAAGTCAATCGCGGTGCATGAATTGGGCGGTTATGCGGTCGCCACCTTGTCCGACAGCGACTACCAGGCCTGGCTGGACAAGAAGGGCCTCAATGTCCCCGCGCCTCAGCGCTATATCAAATGGGTCGGCAACATCTTTCGCGGTGACCTTGGGGTTTCCTATCTGAAGAACGAACCCGTCGCCGACCTGTTGTGGGAGCGGCTGCGAGCGACCGGGGTGCTGGCATTTTGGGTCTTCGCGCTGATGGTGCCAACGGCGCTGGTGTTCGGCATATTGTCCGGTATGCGCGAGGGATCGGCTCTTGATCGGGCGCTGTCCGTGACGGCCGTCGTCACGACCTCGGTGCCAGAAATCGCGACCGCGGTGTTTCTCGCCGTGATCTTCGCGTTCGGGCTGCATTGGCTGCCGGCCAAGTCGCCAATGTCCGCGGGGTTCGATGGATGGCAACTTGTTCTGCCCGTCCTGTCGCTGCTGCTCTTTGATTTCGGCTATGTCGCGCGCATGACCCGCGCCTCGATGGCCGAGGTGATGCAGTCACAATACATCCGCACCGCCACGCTGAAGGGCTTGCCTTACTGGCGGGTGATCCTCACGCATGCGTTGCGCAATGCCCTCATCGCGCCATTCACGGTCATCATCCTACAGCTCAATTGGCTGCTTTCGGGGGTGGTCGTTATCGAGGTTTACTTTGAATATCATGGCTTTGGTCAGATGCTTCTGGAGGCGGCTCGGGGCAGCGACATTTACGTGATCCAGGCCGCGACCCTGGCAGCTGTCGCCTTGGCCGTGGTCACCCAGCTCATCTCCGATATTGGCTATATGATACTCAATCCGCGCATCCGTTTTGGTTGAAAGGTAGGACGTCTATGGCGGTCACGACCGTTAATAGCATCGCGGTACCGCGTCGCGACTGGGCTACGGCCATCAAGAGCGTTCGCGGGATAATCGTCCTCATCGCACTCGTTTGGTTGCCGCTCATGGCCTATGTCATGGCAGGCAATCTTATCGGCGATACGCTGAAGCCGATCGTGTTGTTTCCAGCGGTTCCCGCTTGCATCGCGCTGTTCGTGGTGGCCTACAACGCTTGGAAGGAATCGCCCACGGCGGTCGTCGGTCTGCTTCTGGTGTTTTTTTGGCTGTTCGTCGCGGTCTCGGCGCCCTACCTGCCGATCATCGATCCGAACAAGCCGCTGATGCCGCTCGCCCCGGTCGGCGCTGTCAAGGCCGGTCATATGTTCCTGCTCGGTGGCGATACCAGCGGCCGCGACATGCTTTCGCGGGTGCTTTGGGGCAGCCAGCGTGTCTTCATCTGGGGCATCACCGCGACCGCTGTCGCATATGTCGTCGGAACGCTACTCGGGCTCGTTTCGGGCTATCGGGGCGGGTGGTGGGACGAGATCATCTCATTCATTGGTAATGTGCTGCTCGCTTTTCCAGTGATGGTGCTCTACGTTTTGATCCTCACCTACCTTGGCGCCTCGGGGTTCAACCTGATCATCGCGGTCACTTTCGCCGCCGCGCCCGGCATCATGCGGATCGTGCGTAGCCTGACGCTGGAAGCCAAGACGCGGGACTATATTTTCGCTGCCCAAACCCGTGGCGAGAGCCCACTCTACATCATGCTCGTGGAACTCCTGCCGAACGTGCGTGGACCCCTGATCGTCGATGCCTGTCTGCGCCTGGGATACACCACCGTTTCGATCGCCACCCTGACCTTCCTCGGTCTCGGTCTACCGCCGCCCTATCCCGATTGGGGCCTGATGATCAAGGAAGGCCTGCGTTCAGCCGAATTTCATCCGCTGGTGATCGTTATTCCCGCGCTCGCCGTTTCGAGCCTGATCCTCGGCTTCAATCTGATGGCCGACGGGTTGCGCGAAATCAGCCTCAAGGATTGATCGAATGGCCGAACCGCAGCCCAACTCCGTCCAGCCGATCCTGGAATGCCGCGATTTGTGCGTGTCCTACAAGACGCGTCGAGGCGATGTGCCCGCCGTCATCAATTTCAACCTCAAACTCATGCCTGGCGACGCGCATGGCATCGTCGGGGAATCGGGCTGCGGCAAATCCACGGTCGCCCTTGCCATCATGAACTACATGGGGCGCAACGGGGCGATCACCGGCGGGCAAATCCTGTTTGAAGGCAAGGACCTCCTCAAATATTCGGAAGAGGAACTGCGCCAGATCCGCGGTTCGCGCATCGCCATGGTCTACCAAGAGCCGATGGCCTCGCTCAATCCATCGATGACCATCGGCGAGCAACTCGCCGAAGTGCCGGTCTATCACGATGGCGTCGAGCAAAAAGAAGCGCTCGAGCGCGCCGAGGCGATGCTGGCTTCCGTGCGACTACCCGATCCAAAGCGGATCATGGGCTGCTATCCACACCAAATTTCCGGCGGCCAGCAGCAGCGCGTTGTCATTTCCATGGCGCTGCTCTCGAATCCGCGCCTGTTGCTGCTCGATGAGCCCACGACCGCCCTCGATGTGACAGTGGAGGCGGGCATCGTCGAGCTCATTCGCGAGATCTCGGCCAAATATGGCACCTCGATGATCTATATCTCGCACAATCTCGGCCTCATCCGCGAAACGTGCCAGCGCATCACCGTCATGTATTCGGGCCAGGCGGTGGAGGTTGGCGGCATCGGCGAAGTCTTCCGCAATATGCGCCATCCCTATACGCGCGGGCTGTTCGCATCCATCCCGGTCCCCGGCGCCGACAAGAATGCCCGCCCGCTGGTCGCCATTCCCGGACAGCTCCCGTTGCCACAAAACCGGCCCACCGGCTGCTATTTCGGCCCGCGCTGCTCGTATTTCGTCTCCGGCCGCTGCGATGCCGGTCCACTAGCGATGAGGCCGGTCGATGCCGGGGGCTCGCATGCCACGCGCTGCGTCAGGTTCGACGAGATCGACTGGACGGGCAAGAAAGCAACGAGCGCCGCGCGCGTCCCGGTCATCGCCGGCGATGTCGTGTTGCGGGCCGACAAGCTCAGCAAGCAATACACGTTCGTCAAGCCGGGATTGATGCTGTTCGGCGGCGAGGAACGAACGGTCAAGGCCAACCAGAACCTCAATTTCGAGACGCGCGAGGCCGAGACGGTGGCCATCGTCGGCGAATCTGGTTGCGGCAAATCCACCTTCGCCAAGGTGCTGATGGGCCTCGAGGAGGCCACCACCGGCTCGCTGGTGATGGGCAACCTCGAATTGTCACATCTGCCCGTGCAGCGGCGCAACGCCGGGACCATCGGCAGACTGCAGATGATCTTCCAGAACCCGTTCGACACGCTCAACCCCAGCCACACGGTCGGTGGCCAAATCGCCCGCGTCATCCGCAAGTTCGGCGTCGAGCGCGACCCGGACAAGGTCGCTGCCATGGTCGACAAGCTGCTCGATACGGTGAAACTTCCGCGCGACTTCGCCAAGCGCCTGCCACGCCAATTGTCCGGTGGCCAGAAGCAACGGATCGGGATCGCCCGGGCTTTTGCCGGCAATCCCAAGGTGGTCGTCGCGGACGAGCCGGTTTCGGCGCTCGATGTGTCGGTGCAGGCGGCGGTCACCGAGCTGCTCATGGACGTGCAACGCGATCACCGCACGACCATGCTGTTCATCAGCCATGACCTCTCGGTGGTGCGCTATCTCGCCGACCGGATCGTGGTCATGTATCTCGGCCGGATCATGGAGCAAGGCACGACCGACGAGGTTTTCTCGCCACCCTACCATCCCTATACCGAGGCGTTGCTGGCGGCGGTGCCGATCGCCGACGCCAACGTGGAAAAGCGGAAGGTCGTCCTCACCGGCGAAATTCCCTCTCCGGCCAATCCCCCCAAGGGCTGTCCGTTCGTCACTCGCTGCCCCTATGCCATCGTCGGCACCTGCGACAAGACGTTGCCACCCATCCGGCAATTCGGGCCAAGCCACCAGATCGCTTGCCATCTGGAGCCCGAAAGGTTGTTGGCGATGACCCCGGTCATTTCCATCAAGACGCCACCGGCTTCCTCGGCCACGCCGCCCGATCCGGCGCCGGTGCCGGCCGCGATGTGATTTCCGGGCCGCCGGTCGGGCTCACTTGGCGAGCCTGGCGTGGTGGCCTTGGCTTACCGGATCATGCCGAACTCGAGCATGTAGGCGTTGAGCTTGGCGAACTCTTTGCGGGCATCGAACTCCTCGACGACCGTCCGTCGCCCGGCGTCGGCGATGCGCTGGGCCAGACCCGGTTCAGTCTCGAGCCTGACGATGGCGTCACACAGGCTGTCGATGTCCGAGGGCCGAATGAGCAAACCCGAGACCCCATCCTCGATCAGTTCGCTCGTTCCGCCCACATTGGTTGCAATGACCGGCACCCCGACCGCCATCGCCTCCATGGCCGACACCGGCACCCCTTCAACGAAACTCGGCAATATGAAGACATCGGCTGCGTCAAGTTCCGCACGAACTTGGGGCTCGGTCAGATAGCCGAGGAACCTGACACGGTCGGTCAGCCCCTTGGCTTTCGTCAGTTCCTCCAGAAAGGCCCGGTCGGGACCATCGCCTACGAGGTGTAGCTCGAAATGATGCCCAAATCCCCGCAGCCGATCCATCGCCTCGATCAGAAACGCCAAGCCCTTTTCGTAGGAAATGCGGGCAACGCACAAAAGCCGCTTGACCTCCGCCCGCGGAGCGCGAAACCGGTAGTCCGCTATATCGATGCCGCAATGAACGATCTTGAACCGCGAGGGATCGCGCGATCGGGCGAACAGCATCAACTGGCTGCGGCAGAAATAGCTGATCGACCGCGTGAAGACCGCCCGATTGACCTTTTCACCAACACGGGCGTTTTCCGCATCGAAAAACACCGGCCAACCGTGAAACGTGATGCTGTAGCTGACGCCCGCCATCTTCGCCGCGAGCATCGTCACCGTGCCGCTCTGGTCGCCGATATGATTGTGGATGTGGGTGAAAGCCTGTTGCCGGACGATGCCTGCCGCCAAAACCGCCTCCAGGAAATAGGCGATCTGCATGAGGCCACCCTTGACGCCAGGTTTCCCCGTCTTGGCGGCGAGCCAGGCCCCCGCGCAGAACGCCCCCGGATGTCTGAAGCAGAACGCGAGAATATCCGAGACCGTTTTCGTTTTCGCCGGCAGAAGGAATGACGTCAGCGGCCGCCACTCCGTCAAACTCTCCTCTGTCGTCTCCTTGCCGGTCGGGGTCCAAACGGAAATGACGCGAACATAGGTTCCCGCCGCGATCAGCGCACGGATCTCGCGCTTGATGAACGTGTCGGTGTTCCCCGGAAAGCGGTGCAACAGATAGGCGATCCTCGGAGCCACCTGCGTCATCGCTGTCCGCCCGATGGGGTGCCGTTAGCCCGGAAAGGTCGCATCGAGGCACTCTTGGTAGGACAGGGGTGGGGTCCAGTTCAGCACGCGCTCCACCTTGGCGGTGCTGAACCGGAGCGGCTTGAATTGAGCCTCGTACCGGCGCTTTGTCAGTAGACTCGGCAATTGCCCGCGCGCGCCGAACTTCCACGAACTCAGACTCGTCGCCGAACTGGCGATCAACCGCCCGAAGCCATAGGGCATCGGCAGCCTGCGCGCCCGAATGCGCGACCGCCTCAGATAGTCGCCCGTATATCGCCATGCCGACACCGCTGGTCTGTCCACGATGTTGAAGACCTCGGGCGAGGGCAGCTCGGCCTCGGTTGCCGTCACGACACAATCGGCGCAATTGATGACGTGGGTCAGCGGAAGCTCGTTGCCGGGACCGACGACTACGAACACCGGGCCAACCTTGCGCCCCATACCGGCAAGCTCGGCATGGCCCTTGCCCCAAATGAAACCTGGACGCAGGATCGTGACCTTGCAACCGGTTTCCTTGGCATGGGCAAGCACAAGCCGCTCCTGCCAGGCTTTGGCGATCGTGTAACCACCCATTCGGTAAATGTCGGCTTCGAGCGGCGAGTCCTCATCAAGGATGTGCTTGGCTTTGGACCAATCATAGAGCACGAAGCTGCTGATGAGGACGATCCGCTTGATGTCGGCAACACCCATCGCCGAAAGGAGCTTTTCGGTTCCACCGACCGTGGAGGCGAATTGCTGGTCTTCCGAGCCACTGGTCGCTGCCGCGACATGTACGACGACGTCGATACCCTTCAAGGCCTCGACCAAGCCATCGGCAACGCGCAAATCGACACGATGGACCGCGACGCGGTCTGCCCAGCCGGGCGCCTCGGCCGCTGGCCGGATCAACGCCACAACCTGGTGATTTGAACGCAGCAGCCGCTCGACCACCTGCGATCCCAAAAAGCCGTTCGCCCCCGTCACCAGAACCCTCATTTGCCGCTTGCCTCCGAGAACAGGCGCTCGATCAGGCGACAGCTGTCATCGATGCTGTCGATCGAGGGGGAGGCGGTGCCGGGCGCGTCCAAAGCGGCATAGCAGCGTGCGAGAAACGGGCCGAGGCCATCATAACGGGCGGTTCCCGAGAATTTACGGTAGAGCCCGCGCAGCGACCCGCTGGCTATTTGCCGCCCCTCGGCCAAGCCATCCCGTAGCGTTGCCAGGGGTTTGGGGCCGCCGCGCTGCCGGCGGATCGCCAGCCGAGGTGGCTCGAACAAGTTCGCCTCGACTTCCCCCTTGCTGCCGATGACCTTCACCCAAAAGCCCGATGGTTCACAATTGCCACTGAAGCTCAAATAGGCGACGCCGCTTTGTCCCTTCACCAGCGCGCGGAACTCATCGTCCGGCTGCGACGCGTCGGGAGACCGGCGCTGCCATAGCGTTTGAGCGGCGTCCGCTCTACCGAGATAGTGCAGCGTTAGATAGGACATGTGGGTAATAAAATCGCCGACGACACCACCTCGCAGCCTGGCCGTGTAGTGCGGCACGTTCGGATCCATGAACGCGCTGCCGGGACCATGGATGTCCATGTGAACCTGGATCTGCACCTCGACCAAGTCTCCAAGCTCACCCGAGCCGAGCATCTGATCGATCTTCAGAACTGACGAATGGCAGAGGTAATTGTGGTTTTCGAACAGGAGCAGGGATTTGCTCCGTGCGATCGCCTTTAGACCCAGGAATTCGTCATATGATCCGGCAATCGGCTTTTCGCAGATCACGTTGCGGCCGGCCTCGAGGCAGGTCCTTGCCAATGCGACATGTGATTGTGGCGGCGTCGTCACGTGGACGAAATCAGCGTTGGTTTGTTTGAGCATTTCAGCGTGGTCGGTGAACCATTTGGCAATGCCGTGCCGTTCGGCCGCCGATTGCGCGCGCGCTGGTGACAAATCGCAGACCGCCTCGATCTCGATATTGTCCATGGATTTGAGCGCGATGATGTGCTCGCGAGCGATCGCGCCCGCTCCGATGAACACGGCTTGCTTCTTTGGCATCGCCCGCGGCCCTCAAGCAGTCTTCCGTTCGGGCATTTAGCTCCGCGCCCGCTCGGTTCGGTGTTCATATGTGAACGTTGTCCCCCACTCCGGGATCGAGTGGGATATGGGGCGCCGAGCGCCGCTCCCGCAATCCTCGACTGGGTCCATCGTTAATGTCGTCCTGGGCCAAGCGGAACGCGATCGGCATGAACAAGTGAAATCATGGGCTTCTGGAGGGTAATACAAGCAGTCGCGGTAAGCCGGTTTGTAACCTCATGACCAAATAGAGGAATAGCTGCTTGATTGGACCCCCACAGCGGCATTAGATGTCACCCGGTCGCACGGCGTCTAGCGGGCAACGACTTCGATGAAGCATTCTGTCGCCGCGCACCCGTTGAGACACGAGCCTTCGGTGGTCGCGAGCGGGCGGAGTTTCGGGTGAAGTGGATTGTCGCGGTTTACGGCCTTGTTGCAGGCGCCTTGTTCATTTACGGGTTGCGCCGTGGTGCCCGAATTGCGCCCTGGCTATGGGTAGCGATCGGCGTACTGCCGTTCATTGTCTCGTCACTGCACCTTTACTTCGCCCTCGTCTCGTGGCCCACTTGGTCGGGCTATTGCAAGGGTTATGAAGTATCGGCGATCGACGGCCTGATCATCATTGCGCTGTTCGATCGGAGGCTGGATCGTTCGATCCCATGGATGATCGTGCCGCTCTTAATATATGGCGCGACGATCATTTTAAGCGTCCAGCGAGCCGCGGTGCCGACGGCGGCCGAGTTTCCAGTCTGGCAACTCGCGCGCATGATTGCACTGGTGACGGTGGCAGCTCAGGCTTGCACCAACCCGCGCGTTCCGCCAGCGCTCATGCTGGGTGTCGGCATCGGTGTGTGCATCGAGATGTTCACCGTGTTGGACCAACGCTACGCACAGCACATATTGCAGACGCCCGGCACATTCGTTCACCAGAATACACTGGGATTGATAACCAACTTGGCGGTGATGCCTTTCGCGGCAGTCTTTATCGCTCGGCCGCGGAATTTCTGGGCAGCGATCATCGCAGTGGCCGGGATTGTCATCGGCTTGATGACTGTATCACGGGCAACGCAGGGGCTCTATGTCCTCGGGCTCGCGCTGTTGGTTGTCATCTCGCTGGTCCGCAGCTTTACGCTCCAGCGGCTGACTTTTGCCCTTGCTACCGTTGGAGTTGTCGGTGTTGCAACTCCTGTCGCCATGGCGACCTTGTCACAGCGCTTCAAGGAAGTACCCCTTGATCCGCTCTATGACGAGCGCGCGGCTTTCGAATTGGCGGCATCAATGCTGTTCAAGGATCACCCTTGGGGCATTGGTGCCAATCACTACGTGATGCAAGTTAATCTGCTGGGTTACAATGATATCGCCCGAGTGGCTTGGACCTCGTTCGATGCGACGGTTCACAACGTGTATCTGCTTACTTCGGCCGAACTTGGCTATCCGGGGTTGGCGGCATTGTGGCTAATGCAACTCGTGCCCATATTCGTTGCCTTTCGTTGGGGCTGGCGCGACCGGGGAGACATCAGAAGCGATGTCCTGATAGGCGCAGGCGTCGGGCTGATCCTCACCACCCTTCACAACAGCGTTGAATGGATTTTTGTCACCATGGAAGTGCAATACGTTTACGCACTGTCACTGGGATTGGTGGCAGGCCTTTCCATGCGCCTACGGGCTGGGCAGCTGGCTGAACGGCGAGCGCGGGCCTCAAGACCTCAGCCGGGTGTCCTGGGCCCTGCGTTGGCTGGCGCTGCCCTTGCCGGTTAGCGCCATGGGCGGACGATCCAAGGTTACAGTTAAGGCAGACTTGCGTGAAGCGCCTAATAACTAGTCTCGCGATTGCACGGTGCACCACGGATTAGGTTCCGATAGGTGTGTGGACGGGTGCGGACATCGACCAACGGCTGCGGCACTGACAAAGGGTATTGAAAAAGTGGAGACGAAGCTATCTGCGACCACCTCGGATCTGCCCCCGGAATGGAAGGATCCGCTCGGCCTTGGTCAACATATGAAGCCAAGCATCGATATCCTCGCGAAGATTTTGGCCAATTGGAAGATCGTGGCGGGGATCATGGGTTGCGCCCTGGCTGTGGGTGTGACGCTCGTTTGGATGGCCGGCAAGGTATTCACCGCCGAAGCCGAGATCGAGATCGAGCCCCAGGATAGGCGCGTGGTTCGTGTCGACTCAGTGCTCGGTGATTTTGGCACGGATCGATCCGTCATCGACGGGCAGATCGAGCTGATCCAGTCTCCGACGATTGCTCGACGCGTGATCGCCGATCTCGGGCTATTCAAGGACCTGAAGCGGAGTTCGCCGAACGAAGAAGATCCCAGTACGATCAACGACGAACAGCTGCAAGCTTTCTTGAGCAGCTTGAAGGTCGAGCGGGTTGGACTGACGTATCTTGTCAACATCAGCTATCAGAGCCGCGATAGCAAGCTGGCCGCGGCTTGTGCCAATGCCGTCGGTCGGGAATACATCGATCAGCTGAGCAAAGAGGGGCTCAATGCGACCCGCGAGGCGACGCAATGGCTCCAGAGCCAGATCGACCAAATGCGTGACAAGCTGCACGCCGCCGAGCAGCGCGTTCAGCAATATCGCCTCGATCACAATCTGGTTCAGATCGGCCCGAACAATCTCACCGACCTTGAGATCAGCGAATATGCCAAGAAGATCGTCGATTCCCGCACAAAGGTTCTTGAAGCGTCAGCCCGCGTGCGCCTGCTCGATCTCATCGGAGACGACAAGAGGGTGCTGCGGGGACTTGATTTCGTGGCCGAGTCCAAGCTCTTCGGCGATCTACAAAAGCAATACGCGGAACTCAAGGCTAAGGCAGCCGACCTTCGCCTCAGGTTTGGCGCCAGTCATCCCGATGTCGCCATCGCGGAGTCGCAACTCGACGAACTTGACAAGCAAATCGATGAAGAAGTCCTGCGCATCGTCGCAAGCGAACGCCAATCGCTGACGGTCGCCCAGAAGGAAGCCGCGTTGCTCGACGATGATTTCGTCAAGTTGAAGGAACAGGTCTCGCGGCAAAACCTGGATACCACCGAGCTTGGTGAACTCGAGCGCGATCTTGAGGCAACACGCGCGCTTTATGTGAATTTTCTCACACGTCTCAAGGAAACAAGCGCTCAAGAGAGCCTGCCGTCCCAGCGCGCCACTTTCGTGTCCGAGGCCGATGTCCCGTCCCGGTCCGCGCGACCCAAGTCCCTCGAAACGTTGGCAGTCTCGGGGCTTATCGGCCTTTTGTTCGGCTGCCTGGTGGCGCTCGTGTTTGGGCGCAACAACAGGTCGACCGCGATCGGTTCCTGGGCCGGCACCTCTGATCGAACCACTTCGGTTGTTGCATCGCCAGCACCTTGAGCCTTGGGTGACTTCGCTTTCTTGGTTGGTAACGATAGGTCCCGGTTCTCGCAGCCAAGCGCGGGAGCCGGCTATGTCATGAGAGTGATGTGCGGATTGCATTTGCGCTTCCTGGGTTGCACCGGGTGAATCGTGGGGCGGAGGTCGCCTTTGAATCGGTTGCCCAGGAGATCGCGCTGGCCGGCGCCGATCGCGTGACGCTCATTGGATCGGGACTGGCAAGGGCCGACCGCGCCTATGGCTTTCAGCACGTGCCCGCGACCCCGCGCGAGAGGTTCGAGCGTTGGCCTAAGAT
>Ga0209698_10006714_pt1 | contig 12186 bp, 11 predicted proteins | sample LitLauG_LLR_2012_FD_187203 | JGI IMG/M metagenome (GOLD analysis project Ga0209698, IMG submission 187203) | Freshwater sediment microbial communities from Pennsylvania, USA - Little Laurel Run_MetaG_LLR_2012 (SPAdes) (version 2) | ecosystem: Environmental > Aquatic > Freshwater > Creek >...
GAACGATGATGAGAACGATCTGCACGAGCGTGGAAACGAGTACGGTCCACGTCTTGTGCGTCTTCCCGGTCGCTACAAATGTTTGCTCAAACATCTCCATAGAAACACCCTCTCCTCTCTACTTAGCCACTTTGGTGGGGCTCTTTCGAACCGCCTCCGCCCGCACCGGAGCCGTGGCGGGCGCTCTCTTCTTTCGCTGATCAGCGTAATTATGCCAGAAAAGAACGATGGGACTCGCCACGAATACCGACGAATAGGTGCCCACGACAATCCCGCACACCAGTGCGAAGGAGAACCCGTGAAGCACGGGCCCACCCCAGATAAACAACGCAATGACCGTCAGAAAGGTGAGACCCGAGGTCATTACCGTGCGGCTCAGAGTCTGGTTGACGGCCTTATTCATGATGGTTTCCAGCGGCTCGCGGCGCATGATCTTCAGGTTCTCCCGAATGCGGTCGAAGATCACGATCGTGTCGTTCATCGAATAGCCCACCAGCGTCAGGAGGGCCGCGATCACGGTCATGGAAATATCTTTGTTAAAGATCGAGAACAGGCCGATGGTGATGATGGTGTCGTGAAAGCAAGCGATCACCGCGCCCAGCCCGTAAATCCACTCGAAGCGGAACGCAATATAAACCAGCATGCCGGCCAGGGCATACAGCGTAGCCAGCACGGCCTTATTCCGGAGTTCGGCGCCTACGCGGGGACCTACCATTTCGACGTTTCGGATATTGAACGGCGCCAAATAGCTCTCCTGCTTGAGAACGTTAAGAATAGCAGGACTCACGCCCGAAACAGAAGACAATTGGTTGAAATCGGTAATCAGCCCGGAACGCGGCGGGGTGTTGCGGAAGTTGAGAACGGCCGTGACCAGGCTTTGCAGTTGCGGATCGCTCATCGCGACACCACTGCGCGCCAGCGGCTCCCGCAAGCGTGTCATCAGATCCTGCTGGCTGGCATTGTTCAGATCCAGCTTGCCGCTGTTCGGCTGTCCGAAAGTTGTGGTCAGAACATCGGCCATCGCCTGACGGTTGAGGTTCAACTGTTTCTCTTCCTCGAGTTCCGTGCCGATGACGACTTCGTTGTTGGCGGATATATCGGTGAAGGTTTGTACGCTCACTTCACCCTTCACCTTCTGCGCCAGTGCAGAGCGAATCTTATCCAGAGGCGGTGCGTAAGCGAACTTCACCGTCATCTGCGCGCCGCCCTTGAAATCGATCCCGTATTGCAGCCCGCCCTTCATCGCAATGCTGGCAAAACCAGCCACGGTAAGCACCAGTGAGGCAATGATGAACGGCCACTTCTTGCCTAGAAAGTCAAAATCCGTGTTCTTGAATAATTGCATCGAACCTTGCCAGGCTGGTGCTGTCCAATACCCTTTGACACCAACCTCTAAAATATAGTTCCCAAGACCGGCGACACAGGCGCGAATCCCTGTGCCACCTCAAATGCTCAATTCCTGCATGCGCCGGCGGCCCGCCAAGTCGTATTCGAAGATGGTCCGCGACACAAAAACCGCCGTGAAAATGTTAGCGGCCAAACCAATCGTTAAGGTTACCGCAAATCCACGCACCGGGCCTTCCCCAAAAAGGAAAAGAAAGGCGCAGGACACGATAGTAGTAACATGCGTATCGACAATAGTCCACCAAGCCTTCCCGAAACCCGCATCCACCGCTGAAACCACCGCCTTACCGGCGCGTAATTCCTCTCGTATCCTTTCAAAGATCAGGACGTTAGAGTCGACCGCCATACCGATGGTGAGGATGATGCCGGCGATGCCCGGAAGCGTCAAAACCGCCTTGAAGTAGGAAACCGCGGCCAAAAGTACCACCGTATTGAGAATTAGTGCCAGTACCGCATTCACGCCACTGCGCTTATAGTAGATCAGCATTACCACCACGACGGCGGTCAGCCCCGCTATCCCCGCGAGGAAACCCTGATGAATGGAATCGGCACCCAGCGAAGGACCGACAGACCGCTCTTCCATATAGGTAATGCCTGCGGGAAGAGAGCCTGAGCGGAGGTAGCGGCTGAGGTCAACGGCCTCGTCCTCGCTTCCCAGCCCGGTGATCCGGCCGGAATCTTCGATGCGGCTCTGAATGGTCGCTACGCTTACGATATTCGCGTCTAATACTACAGCCAGACGGTTGCCGATATTGGCTTCGGTAAAGCGGCCGAAGCGCTTGCCCCCATCTGGCGAGAGACTGAAGTTGGTCTCCCACTTGCGGAATTCATCCTGGCCCGAGCGGGCGTTCCGCATGTCGTTGCCACGAATGACCGCATTCTTGCCGACCAGATACCATTGCTCGCCCTCACTGCCGCCCCGCGGGAGAGACCGCACGAGCTTGGTATTCAGGGGAAGAACGCCTCCGTGTTGCGCCAACCCGGCCTCGCGGCTGGCAAAGGGTCCGTCTTTAACTTCCGTAATCTCCAGCACCGCAGTGGTTCCGATCAGCTCCTTCACACGGGCCGGATCGTCCACTCCGGGCAACTGCACCAACACTTCGAACTGATCTCCGGCTCGCCCATACTGCTGCACGGTCGGTTCGGTGAGCCCGAGCTGATTGATACGGTTGCTGATGGTCTGGATTTCGCGCTCGACGGTGTCCCGTTTGAGGGCGACCAGATCGGACGGCTTCATCCGCAGGGAATAATCCGTCGAGTTTTGCGCCGTAAGCACCCAATCGCTGTAGCGCTCGTTGATGAGATTTCGGAAAGCGCTGGACTGAGTAGCCATTACGCCTTTGATGGTTATTTCAACACTGTCCGCGTCTTCAGGCCGCTGCGGGTCGTTGCGGTCCATACTGTTCCAAGTGATGTTCTGCTTCTTGAGATCATCCTTGAGCCGCTCCATCGCCTGATCCGCATTCGCCTTGACGGCGTCCTGGACCTGAACCTGGAGCACCAGGTGGCTGCCGCCCTTCAAATCCAGCCCCAGACGAACGTTGTTCCCCCAATTTCGTTTGAGATCGGCCATTGACTTGGGGAAGCCGATAATGCCGAAAATACAGGCCAGGATGACCGCTATGATGATGCCTGCTCGTGCCTTCAGATTTTTTGCCATGGAAATTGTTGCCCGTCCAAATCGTCCAAATAAAGGATACTACGCCTGCTTCTTGGCTTCACCTGACACCAGACTCGAAACTGCACTGCGCGCCACCTGGATCTTTACGTTGTCGGGCTTTACCCGCAACACCAGGGTGTCATCGCTATCGATGGCGACGATCGTCCCGACAATTCCTCCACTCGTCAAGACCACCTGACCGTTCTGCAAGGCAGCCAGCATCTGCTGCTGTTTTTTTTTCTGCCGCTGCATGGGCATGAACAACAAAAAATAGAAGATTCCGAAAATGAGGAGAATCGGCAGGAAAGTTCCGAAGGATCCCAGCGGCGAGGTTGGCGGCGATGTTTGCAAAAACAAGCTTAGGAACACGTTACGACCACAAGGATATCACCCGGCGTCCGGCGGGGCCGAGCGGACACTCCTCCAGTATTCAGGAAAGTAACCCGATAGTATAGCCTGCCTGATCTCACGCATGATGTCAAGGTACCGCTGAATGTTGTGCCGGGTAGCCAGGACTGCATACAGAATCTCCCCGGAGAGGAACAAATGGCGGAGGTAAGCTCGGGAGTACCTGGAACAAGTATAACATCGGCAATTCTCGTCCACCGGCCCGGAGTCGTCCTTATAGCGCGCGTGTTTGATGATCACGCGCCCCTGGGAGGTGAACAGGTAACCATTACGGGCATTGCGGGAAGGCAGCACACAATCCATCATGTCCACCCCACGGGCGACGTATTCGGGCAACTCGGCCGGCATGCCCACCCCCATCGCGTAGCGCGGGCGGTTTCGCGGCAAAATCTCCTCCGTCGCCCCGACCGCTTCCAGGCTAAGGGGCCGCGGCTCGCCGACGGAAAGGCCTCCGATGGCGTAGCCGTCCGCGTCGAGCGCCGCCAGGGCTTCGGCGCACCGGCGGCGCAGGTCGGGAAACATCGAGCCCTGCACGATGGGAAACAACGCGTGCCGCGTGGGGCACTCGATCATGCGTCGGCGAAAGTGCTCCATGGCCTGCCGCGCCCAGCGTACGGTGCGTTCCATGCTCTCGCGGGCATACTCGTGGCTGACGGGATACTCGGGACACTCGTCGAGCACCATCAGAATGTCGCTGCCCAAGGCAAGCTGGACGTCGACCGTGGATTCCGGAGTGAACGTATGAAGGTCGCCATCCAGGTGCGACTGGAAAACCACGCCGCCATCGGTGATCTTGCGCAAACCGCTCAGGCTGAATACCTGGAAGCCGCCCGAGTCGGTAAGGATCGCCTTGGGCCAGGACATGAACTGGTGCAGCCCGCCCAGCCGCCGGATCAATTCGTGGCCAGGCCGGAGAAAAAGATGATAGGTGTTGGCGAGCAGGATCTGCACGCCCAGATCTTCGGCCAGGTCTCGCTGGGTCAACCCTTTTACCGTGGCCTGCGTCCCTACCGGCATGAAAACCGGCGTCTCGATGGACCCATGCGCCGTGTGGAGCAAGCCGGCGCGCGCACGAGTCTGCGGACATTCGGCTACTAGTTCAAACCAAATTGGGGGCAATTTCGATTGTAATCATCCGGGCGAGCCGCGAGAACTGCTCCCCTTGTCAGAACAGCTTGATGCGCAAAAATTTTTGCGGCTCCCGCCGGAATTCGCGAACTGTGCTGGCCAGTTCTTTGGCGGAACCGTTGAGACTATCGTATACATCCGCGCTGCGGAACACGGGGTTGGCATTGAACTCGTCGACGCTTTGAATGAGGGAGGCGAGGCTTCGATTCCAACCGGAATACATCTCATCGGATAGCAGGAATTGGTTGGCCCGGATACCTGCGATCGATTTCCGTAAGCTGGCTAATTGATCCCGAAGCTGAAGGTATTGCGCTTCGTCGCGCAGCAGACGGCCAAATTGGCCTTGTCCCCCCTGAAGGCCCGCTAATGCGCTGTCGACCTGCACCAGGGGCCCGCTGATCTGACGGTAAAGCTGGTCGGTGTAGAGCATTGTGCCCAGGGTCCCTGTGCTCGTGGCGATGGTCCGGACTTCCTGCTCCACGTCTGCCAGCGCCTTGCGCAGCTCTTGGTATAAATCTTCTCTGAGCACAAATTGGCCGACCCGGCTCCTGCCCTGCTCGATATCGCTCAGCATCGCATCGATGGTACGCAGCCGCTGGGCGAACTGTTCGAGATCGAGGGTCTTTAACAATTCGGGTTGATCCCGGAACGTGATTTCGGCGCCTGGCTGGACATAGGAATTCGCTTTGCCCCGCGTGATATCGACATACTTATCGCCGATGAGCGATTCGGAGCTGAGCTGTGCGAACGAGTCGACGGGAATATCCGGCAGATGATCCTTCTCGACGCTCATCGATACCCGGACAGTTCGGCCGGGCTGGTTGGATCCGGAGAACGCAACACTGCGTACCTTGCCGACGCCGGTGCCATTCACTCGCACAGGGGAACTGGAGCTCAGGCCGGTGGCATCCGGGATATCGATAAACAGCATCGCCTTTTCGGTGAGCAGGGTGCCGCCGGTAAGCAGGTAAACGAGGACGGAAAGAATAGCCAGGCTCGCCACCGCCACCGCCGTAATGCGAAGTTTGGCCCAATTCACCTGGCTGGCAGACGGCATTCAACCGGATTGTACCGCGAGACTGCCGCCGGGAACTGTGCCTGGTCCATCCCGGGGGCAGGGGCTCATCGTGTCGCCGGGCGGGGCGAACCCGCCGCCCGGCCGTTCACCAGCGCCTGGACTAAAATCCAGGATTTCTCCAGGGAAGACAGCCGCACGCGCCGCGAGAAGACATCGTAGTTCGTCTCCTCGATGCGCTCCAGCAGCCGGGAATAAATCGTGATCAGCGCCCACAGCGAAGGCCGGCTGCGGGGATGCACCAGTTCCAGCAGAGGCATCGACTCGTCATAATATGCCCGCGCCCGCGCGCCTTCGAAGCCCATCAGCCGCAGAAAGGAATCGCTGCGCTGGCCGGTGCGCAGATCGCTTTCCGGGACGGCGAACCGGCGCAGGTCTTCGGCTGGGACATAGATGCGGCCGCGCTGGGCATCCTCCCGGATATCCCGCAGAATATTGGTCAGTTGAAACGCCACCCCGCACTTCTCCGCCAGGGGGAGGACGCTGCGGGTGTCGAAGCCGAAGATATGGACGATCGTCAGACCCACTACGGAGGCCACCTGGTAGCAGTAACGATATAGCTCGTCGAACGTTTCCACGCGTCGCGGCTCCAGATCGGAAGCCACACCGGCGATCATTTCGCGAAAGTAGTCGTGGGGGATGCCGAAGCGGCGCACGGTGTGATGGAACGCAGGCCAGACGGGATGTGTGCTGAAGCGGCCCTGAAGCGCGTCTTCCATCTCCGCGTGCCAGCGGTCGATGGCCGCGCGCGATGCGCCCGGTTCGTCGCTCAGGTCGTCGCAGTACCGCATGAACGCGTAGATGGCGCACATGGCTTTGCGTTGTTGCGCCGACAGCAGCAGGAAAGAGTAATAGAAATTCTTGGCGCGGCTGCGCGCGATCTTTCGGCAGTAAGCGTAGGACTGCTCGATGTCCGTCATCATGCCGCCCGCGAAAAGGCCAGGCGCGCGAGCGAGCCCAGCAGCAGCCACACGCGTTCGGTCTTGGAAATAGCCGGCCGGGCCCTCAGCACGTCGTAGCCCCGCTCTTCGATCTTTTCCAACACCCGCATCCCCCCGCGGCTGAACAGGTCGATATCGAGCGCCAGCCGCCGGTCCACCATTCCGGCGAGCGGCAGTCCTTGCAAGAACAACTCGCGCGCCTTCTCCACCACTTCCTGCATTACCTCGCGAAAGGCAGGCGTGAAATGGCGGGCGAACAGTTGCTCGGCGGTATAGCCATGGCGTGCCATGATGTCCAGCGGGATATAGATCCGGTCCTTGAGCAGATCCACGGTTACATCCTGCCAGAAGTTGGCGAGTTGCAGAGCGGTACAGGTGGCATCGGAGAGCGCCTGCCGCCCGGCGTCGCGGTAACCGCAGAGGTAAAGCACCAACCGGCCCACGGGATTGGCGGAACAGCCGCAATAAGCGAACAACTCGTCGAAGCTGGCGTAACGCGTGACCGTCTGGTCCTGCACAAAGGCGGTCACCAGGTTGGCGAACGGTTCGCGCGGAATAGCGAATTGACGCACCGTCGGCAGGAGCGCTACGAACACGGGATGCGTGGCCCGGTCCTGGTACATCGCGTCCAGTTCCCTGCCCCACCATTCCAACAGGCGCAGACTTTCGGCCCGATCGCCCATCTCGTCGCCCAGGTCATCGGCCCAGCGGCAGTACGCGTAGACGTTGTAGAAATCCTGGTGCAGCCGTTTCGGCAGCAGAAAACTGGCGACATGGAAGTTTTCGTAATGATGCGTGGCGAGCCACCGGGTGTAGGCGCGGGCCTGCGGGAGCGTATAGCGCCGGCCCAGCGCCTCCGGCGATCGGACGAATTCGGCGGGAGACAAATGCGCGGGTTCGCCCACCCCGGCTCCTAAGGAAGAATCGCCGTCTTGAGGTGCCCGTTGTGGCTCATCAGGTGGCGCATGACTTGCAGCAGGTTGGCCAAAGGTTCTTCGCTGTTCACGAAGAATGCCGCCGTGATGTGCCCGGCACAGATCAGGTCGAGTGCTTTGCGAATGTAGGCCGGCGTGTGGTGGAAAGTCGCCTTGCAGGTGATCTCGGAATAGTGCAGCAGGGCCGTATCGAGACTGACCTTGCTGTCGTTCGGGCACCCGCCGAAGAAATTCACCGTGCCGCCGCGGCGCACCATGTCTACGGCCCAATGCCAGGTTTGCGGGCGGCCAACCGCTTCGATCGCGATGTCGACGCCGCGGCCGTGCGTCAGGCGCCGGATCGCCGGCACGGGGTTGGAATCGGAATGTGCCTCGATCAACTCATCGGCCCCCAACGACGCCGCCCGGTCCAGTTGCGTTTTCCGCCGGCCGACCGCGATCACCCGGCAGCCATACAGCTTCGCTAGTTTGACGAACATCAGCCCGATGGGGCCCAGCCCGATGATGGAAATCGTGTCGCCCGGCCGCGGCGCAGTCTCCTCGAACCCCCGCAGCACGCACGCCAGCGGCTCCACCAGCGCCGCGTCGTGGTAACTTACGTGTTCCGGGATCACGTACGTATTCCGCTTCACGATGCGCGCCGGAATCCGAATGTACTCCGCATACGCGCCGTTATTGAAAAGGAGGTCTTCGCAGAGATTTTCCAAGTCCCGGCGGCAGAAGAAACACGTGTCGCACGGGGCCGAGTTGGCTGCCACCACGCGCTCGCCCGGACGAATGCTCCGGACCTCCTCGCCGACAGCGACCACATCGCCAGCCAGCTCGTGCCCGAATACTGCGGGAGGCACGATCATACGCGCGTGATAGCCGCGGCGGAAGACCTTGACATCCGTCCCACAGGTCAGCGCCACTTTGACTCGAACCAGGATGTCTGCGTTACCAATATTAGGAACAGCCACCGCCTCCACTTGCAAGTTTTCCTTGCCGTAAAGCACGGCAGCCATCATCTGGTTATTCACTATAACCACCTCTGTGGCTGAACGATTATTTTCAACGATTTAGGTCCAGGATGCAATGCCAAATCGAAACCTGAACGGATTTTAACCAAAGGTAAACGATGCGAAATCAATTCGTCCAGGGGCATTGCGCCAGAAAATACCAGGGCGGCGGACTCTTTCTGCAGGTCCACCGAAGCACTATAGCAGCCGAACAGCGTCCGCTCCTCGGCGCAGATCTCCGCGCCGGAAGCTTCAATCCGTTCGGCGGAAGAGGTTTGTGCGAACAGCAGAATACGGGCCCCCGGGCGGGAACAGGCGATAGCCTGTTGCACAATGCCCGGCACCGACGCCGCTACAATGACGAGATCCGCGCCCCGCCGGTCCGTGCGTTTCTTGATTTCCGCAGATAAGTTGGCTGAGCTGGGGTCCCACGCGAAATCGGCGCCGCATCGGGCAGCGATGGCCAGGCGCTCGGGAATGGTGTCGGTCACCCCCACCCGCGCACCGGTGCGGTGGGCCAGCATCGTAAACATCAAACCGATGGGACCTTGTCCCATGACCAGCACGAAATCCTCCGGCTGCGGGTCGCATTGCGTCACTGCCTTGAGGCACGTGTTGAGCGGTTCAACCAGCGTGGCACGCTCGAAAGAAACTCCTTCGGGGATTTTTTCGACACCGCGCTCGACGATCCAATCCATCACTCGCACGTATTGCGCGAAACCCCCGCCCGCCGGCTCAAAGCCCGCCGTGATCCCGACACGCTTGTATACGGGGCACTGCGCATAGAACTTCCGCGTGCAATAGAAACAATCGAGGCAGGGGATATGGTGGAAGGCCACCACGCGATCGCCCACCTGGAATTTGCTTACCTCCGTACCCACGGCGGCTACCACGCCCGCCGTCTCGTGACCGTATACACGAGGAGGCTCGAGCAGGTTGTACTCGATCTTCTTCAGGTCCGTATGGCAGATGCCGCACGCCTCCACGCGCACCAGGATCTCCCCCGGACCAATTGCCGGAGTGGGAATCTCCTCCACGCTGACAGTGCTTTGCCCGCGGTAGACCGCGGCGCTCATAGTCATAGGTATGGCGCTCACGTCAAAATCGACAGTCGGCAAAAAATTCTCCCAGGGTTCGACCGGCACGCTCACAATGCTGGCGTAACCGGAGCAGTTCCGGCAATCGGGTTACCGGATGGCGCAACGCATGGCTGAAAATACGCATTGTACCGAAGTGGCCGTCGGGGCGCAGCGCCTCATTAAAGTCATTCGCCATATCTTCGCCTGCCAGATCGGTGACGGCGCGGACACAATACAGCGGGAGCCCCCGCGCCGCGGCGCTCGAGGCCACTCCGGCCGCTTCCATTTCGACCACGCTGGCGCCCTGGGCGCGCAAGACGCGCTTCTCTTCCGCCGTGCGCGCCACGTGATCGATGGAACAAATAACCCCCATATCCGAGGCGATTCCGGAGCGGAGGGGGAGCGCGGGAAACCGCTGGCCGCCCGCCGCCACGCCGGTTCCGATCACCACATCGGCGATGCCCAGCCGTGGATCGAGCGCGCCGCAGAACCCGGTGCTGATCACCGCCTCCGGCCGGAAGGCCTCGCACCCGGCGTCCACGGCAGCCGCCGCCCGCTGCCACCCGGCCCCGTTTGCAGCCAGCAACACCTCATGCCCATTCAGCTTGCCCCTGCGGGCCCAATCCACGCCAACCCGGATCTTCTGTGTTGCTTCCATGCGGGTTAGCATGCCGCGAAATTCCATAGCGTCCGAAGCCACGAATAAAAGCCGCATCAAGCCGCGGGTACGCGCGCAGGCACACGCCAGGCGTCCCGGAACCACTCCACGGCGCACCGCAGCGCGGCCTCGGCCGGGAACGGATCGTATCCCAGCTCCCGCTGCGCCTTCGCGTGCGTGACCCACATCTTTTTGCGGGCCATGCGTACGCCTTCTATGGGCACACGTGGGGGCGTGCCGGTTACTCCTGCCCACGCTGTGCTGCAAACACCCGCGCAGTACGCTACTGCGTAGGGAAGCCGTAAATGGGGCGCTGGGCACCCGGAAATTTTCGCCAGAAGCTGGAGGATCTCGGCCAATGTCAGATTCTGAGATCCCAAGATGTAGCGCTCGCCGTTACGGCCCCGGTCCCAGGCCAACAGGTGTCCGTCGGCCACGTCGCGCGCGCTCACAATATTCAATCCCGTATCGATGAATGCGGGCATTTTGCCGTTGAGGAAATCCAGCACCGTCTGGCCGGTCGGCGTCGGTTTCCCATCGTGATCGCCCACCGGCGCGGTGGGGTTGACGATGACGACAGGAAAACCCTGCCGCGCGAAGTCCAGCACTGTCTGCTCTGCCAGGAATTTGGAACGCTTGTAATGCCCGGTCATCTCGTGAAGTGAGACGGGGGTGCTTTCGTCGCCGATGCCGTCCGGCGGAATACCGATGCAGCCGACGGTGCTGGTATACACCATACGCTCGACGCCGGCTTGGCGGGCCGCTTCCATCAGATTGCGGGTGCCATCGACGTTGGATCGGTATAATTCGGCCGGATCCTTGGCCCACAGGCGGTAGTCGGCCGCGACGTGAAACACGTCACCGCAGCCGGAGACCGCGCGATCGAGCGAGGGGCGGTCCCGCAAATCTCCCTGGACGCACTCGACGTCCAGTTCGATTACGTGGCTGCCCCCGCGAACCAGCGCCCGCACGGCACACCCACGCTCGAGCAGCGCCCGCGCCACGTGCCAGCCTAGAAATCCGGATGCGCCGGTGACCAGTACCGGTTTCAAATCCGTTGTCGAGACCAATCGCTTGGTCTGATCCGCCAGGCTGAAGCTCCTTGGACCGGGAGGATTCATCTTTAGCGCAGCATCCACGCCAGCATTTTCAAATTGTCGGCCACGCCCGCATTGATATTCAGAGCCGCCGACGGCTCGAATCCACAATGCACCATGCAATGCTCGCAGCGCGGATCGTTGCCCTGGCCGTAGCTCTCCCACGGCGTTTGCGTCATCAGGGCCTCGAAGGTCTTATAGTGGCCGTCGGTAATCAGGTAGCAGGGCCCCTTCCAGCCCTTCACGTTGTAAGTCGGATTGCCCCAGGCGGTACACGGCAACTCCTTCTCGCCTTTTAAAAAATCCATGTACAAAGGCGTTTGCCGCACCGCGTATTTCCTGGCGATTCGATCGATATCCTGGAATTTTTCGTGAATATCCTCGCGTGTCATGAAAATCTCGCGATCATTTACCGCCGAATAGCCATACGCCGGCGCGATCTGGTGTCCATCGACATGGAACTGCTTGAGGTATTCGAACAGTTCCTCGATCTCCCGCATATCGGTTTCTTTATAGACGGTGGTGTTGGTGCACACCTGAAAATCAGCCGCCTTGGCCGCCTTGATGCCTGCGATGGCTTCGCGAAAGACGCCCTCTTTCTCCACACACAGATCGTGCGTCTTCTCCATCCCGTCCAGGTGCACGTTGAAGTAGAAACGCTTGTCCGGCTGGAACTCGCGCAGCCGCCGGCGGATGAACATGCCATTCGTGCACAGAAAGATGTGCCGGTTACGATCCAGGATTCCCTTCACCAGCTCGCCGATTTGCGGATACATCATCGGCTCGCCGCCGCAGATCGACAC
>Ga0209698_10006715_pt1 | contig 12186 bp, 12 predicted proteins | sample LitLauG_LLR_2012_FD_187203 | JGI IMG/M metagenome (GOLD analysis project Ga0209698, IMG submission 187203) | Freshwater sediment microbial communities from Pennsylvania, USA - Little Laurel Run_MetaG_LLR_2012 (SPAdes) (version 2) | ecosystem: Environmental > Aquatic > Freshwater > Creek >...
GTATTTACCTTATCAAGTACCCATCTTCCATTTCTTTTACCAATTTTAAAGGAATTATTTCCTGATGTGCTATTTCTAGATCCAGCAGATTCGGTCGCACAACGCGTTTCAAAAATAATGAAACATAAAACATCAAAAAATAGTCTTAAAATTTATGCGTCAGGTAATGTTGAAAAGTTTCATCAACAATTGATAAAAATTGGAATTAAAAATAGAGTTAGCTCATTGTGATTTTACTTGAGCTTTTCTATATCCATGAGTGAATGTTTTATCATATAATTTTGAATATTCATATGATTTTGGATTCACAACGTCTCCAATTATTATAATTGCAGTCCTTGTTATTTTTTCATCTCTTATTTTTTTTTCAATATCTTGTAGAGTTCCTATGATTATCTTTTGATCTTTCCAGCTTGCGCGGTAAACAACTCCAACAGGTGTCAATTTCGGATAACCTCCCTTGATTGCCTCTTTTACAATGTTTGGTATCAAATGAATGCTGAGGTAAAAAATTAAAGTGGCTTTGTGTTTTGCAAGTTCTGAGATTTGTTCTCGTTTTGGTACTTTAGTTCTGGATTCAGCTCTTGTTACAATAATTGTTTGAGTTACACCAGGTAGTGTAAGTTCACATCCAAGTGCGGCAGCTGAAGCCAAAAATGACGTTATTCCAGGGATTATTTGATATTCTATTCCTTCTTTTTTTAGATTATCTGTCTGTTCTCTTATTGCTCCATAAATGCTTGGGTCCCCGTCATGTAATCTAACAACAAGTTTTCCTTTTAGTGCATTATCTTTTAGAATTTTAAAAATATCTTCTCTTACTAATTTTGCGGCATCATGTAATTGTGCTTTTTTACATAGTTTGATAATTTCCGGTGGAATAAGTGAACCAGAGTAAACTATTACATCTGCTTTTTGAATTAGTTTTTTAGCTTTGACTGTAATTAATTCTGGATCACCCGGACCACAACCTACAAAGTATACTTTATGCACGCTTGACCACCATTATGGAAAAATATTTAGTTGTAAAAGTATCTTGGGTAACTTCTCCCAAAGTTAGCTTTCTGACAATTTCCTGATCTGTTCCTACATCTTGTGCTATAGCAAAAAGCGATGTTTCTGGAAAACCAGCTTCTCTAAGTAATGCAATTACTTGGTCAAAATATCTTCCATCTTTTAGAAATATCATAGTATCACAATTTTTTGCAGTCTCCCTTACTCTTCCAAGATCATAACATGCTGGAATAACTGCCATAGTTTCATCACCTTCTGCAATACTGATACCAACTTTTGATGCAAATGCAAACATTGAGACTATTCCTGGAATTACATTAATTTTGATATCGGAGTATTTTGACTTTAATTCTCTTTGAACATAAATCCATGTGCTGTAAAGTGAGGGATCGCCAACTGTAAGATAAACAACATTTTTTCCAGATCTAACTACCTCTGCGATCATTTTTGCATTTCTTTTCCAAGTGTCTTCAAGAATTTCTTTATCTTTTACCATAGGAAAGACAAGATTAATGATTTCAGGTTTTTTTGTTTCGTCAACAAGTGTAGATACTATGGAATAAGCAATACTGTCCTTTCCTTCTTTAGAGGTGGGGCACATTATTACATCAGCATTTTTGATAGATTTTACTGCTTTTACAGTGAGTAATTCAGGATCGCCAGGTCCACAACCTACACACGTTATTTCTGTCATTATCAAAAATTTTCATGTGCCTAATTAAAATCTAGATTTTTGCGAAATGTTTCATAACAGGCACGAAATAAATCCTTATGAAACATTTTCAGATTTTTTATTTTTTTGTACAACCTTTGAATTAGAAAGTTTAAAAGAAAATATAGAGAAATAAAAAATTCCTAGTCTTTCAATGTTCCTGAGACTTTATTCTGTTGACTACTACTTTGAAATCATTCATTGGAACAATCTTCACGGTACTCATAGAGGATATGCCAACCGCAATACACAGATTCTCTATATCATGCGCATTTTTTGCATCGAGAATTATTATCCATTCATGTTCGAGTACTGACATGTAAAAACCAATAACTTTGATAATGTGGAACTTCTTTAGATTTTTTTTCATATTGTCTTGAATTTCGAGAAATATTTTCTTGCTTTTGGTATTGTTTAGTGGACATGATTCGGGACTGTGTACTGCAAAAACTCCAAACAGCATTCTATATGTACTAATATCATTTTAAATAAACTTAGCTGGACTTCAAGATTTTGCACTAGTTTAACGAACTTTGATATTATCTACAACAATATTTCTACGTAGGAATGGATTGTCCATTACATTTCCAAAAGAAGAACAGCGTGCTTTGAGACAACTCTATTTAGAATCCAAGAATATAGAGAAGAACTTCAACCAGAAATAATTTACATATTAATTTTATATATGAAAAAAAATATCAAATCACTTTGACCCGAGACGAATCGCAATTTGTAGAAGCATCCATGAACGTGTATAAACAGCTTTTTGAAGATCTTGGGAAAGAAATAAAAGACTTTTAGACTTTCATCTTACAACATACCAAATAGTTATTCTAAAATTCAACATAATTTGTCTATAGTCAAATTCTCAGATTTTAATAATTGACTAAAAATGAAATCCTTATGTGAAACATTTTCAGATTTTAATAAATTCAGTGTAACAATTTGAATTAGTAAAGTCCAGAATCGCTTGATCCCATTTGATGTAGGTGAGATAGACATGGTCATCCCATTTCACTATGAATGAAGATAAGAAAAGCATGAAAGCTTGAATGAAAAATTTACTAGTTGAGACTCAATTAAACAAACACAAATCTCATAAAGCCAATTTGTTTTTGGAAAAAGATATTGTAAATATGGTTGGTATGGAGTTGACAGATATTGTACCATGATGTTGTTCAATCACACTCTTGCAAGTTGCCAAGCCCAAACCAGTTCCCTTGGATTTTGTCGTAAATAATGGCGTAAATATTTTAGGCAATATTTCCTCAGAAATGCCTTGACCAGAGTCCTCAAACTCGATCATTGCCTTGTTCATATCGTCTTTTATTCGTATTTTTATTGTACCATTGTCGTTTATGGCCTGTATTGCATTTGCGATTATGTTGGAAAAAACAATAGAAATCCTGATTTCATCGCAAATAATTCTTGCATCGTTTTCAGGTAGTTCAATTTTTACAGTATCTGGAATTACCATGTTTTCAATGCTATTTTTTAATATGGATAACAAGGAGTATTCTCCCAATTTTAGGGACGAGTGCCTTACAAAATCTAGTGTATCTGCTATTTGTGCATCAATACGTTGAATGGTATTATCTAGTCTCGTAAATGATCTCATCTTCTGATCATCCATGTTTTTCTCTCGCATCTTTAACAAGGAAATTTCATTTTTAATTACAAACAGTGGGTTTCGTAAATCATGTGTCAAACGAGAAGTCAGTTGACCAACCAGTGCTAGTTTTTCGCTTTGAATTTTTTCTTCGTGCATTGACTTTATACTGCGATTCATCTGATTGAAAGATTTGGCAAGATCTCTCATCTCATCTGTGGAACTTTCATCTGCCTGTAAATTAAGATCACCTTTTGATATCTTGGAAGTGACGTCTTTGAGATTCAAGATACTTCTCATCATTGAACCGGTTATCATAAACGAGAAAAATCCTACTGCCAACATAGACAACACTCCCATTATCAAAATGCTTGCACCAAAAGACTCTAGTGATGTAGTAGGATCTTTTACAATATTGTAGCTTAATCCACTGATAAAAATAATGGGGATCATCGTTGCAATCAAGAAATAAGAAAATGCTTTCACTCTCCTCTTGAGGTATCCAGTTTGTACTACTGAGCGGTAAGGCTGTAAAAGAATGATTCCTGTACCTATCATTATAAATAAAATGCTTGTATGAAGTGCCATTGCACTACTGACCCCTTGACTAGCATAATATAGCTGAGGCAAATTTATAGCAAAACCGACAAGAGATGTTGCTCCAATCCCCGCAATTGCATAGCCAAACCAGACTGATGTTTTCCTAAGTTTGTCAGAGTTTGACAGTGAAAAAATCCCATATGGTATCATCAAGATGAAACTTGCCATAGTACCAACAGACGGTCTGCCGGGAACTGTTGTCTGTACGGGATTACCCGTTTCTTTGACAAAAATATCCTCTATGCCAGTATGGATAGAAGTAATGTTTGATATCAAAATTGTTGCCATGAAGAGAAAAATTACTAGTCCTGATGCAGGTAATAAAATCTGGGCAAAAGCTCCCTTTCCCTCCATATGTCTTGAAATGAAATAAAGTCCAATGCCGCTGAAAACAAATGAGACGCTCGTACTAAATTTCATTGTGGGATAATTTGGAAAGATGGACTTTAAGCTGTCAATGCCAAAAATCCAGCCAAGTGTAACCAAAATACCTGTGATCATTACAATAATTGCCAAAGTTTTGGTTACGGTAAACTTGTTCATTCCACTTTCTACTTGATTGATATTTTTAATGATATCCATTATGTGGAATTACTTTCTATTCTTACAACTTGTGAAGAAATTAATGTAGAGTTTTCATTGCTATGGAACTATCGTAGAATTTCCAAGATCTATTAGTGATGCAGTTTTGTTCTCGTCGTTAGGTGACACTTTAAGTTGAATATGCACTGTATCTCCATACTTCCATTGCAGACTTACAGGTAGTCCTATCATTTGATAATCAGGTTTTAGAAGTACATTGATTGGCAATAAAACTGACAAGTCATTACTTTTGGTACAGGACTCCTCATCACAAATGTTGTAGCCTAACAAATATGCAGTAGAGTTTGAGTTAATCTTTAGATAGAAATTGTTAGGAGGACAACTGGGTATGGTTGTGTTGGATGGAGGACTGAGGCAAGCTAATTGTGGATGGTAAATTACTAGAGCAGTTATTCCAAACGGATCATTAGCATTTGTACTAGTCATATGATTTGGTTGTGTTGTATTTGTTACCCATCCACGTTTTATCAAAACATTAGCAGTATCAGGTTTTACACATGCAGGAGAACCATCTTCTGCTTTGATTACAAGTTGAAGACCTTGTTTGCATTCTATATCATTAGCTGCAATTCCTGATTTGAATTGTTTTAGTGGTGGTTCGGGAGAATAGAGTGCAGGCGGTGGAAGTATTTTTCCGGTAACATCAACTCCGGTATCATTGTGTATTGTCAAGTTACTATCATTATTATCATGGGTTTGAAGGGATGTAACTTTAGATATTGATTTTGGATAGGTTACATCAGTGACATTTATTATTCCAGTATTCTCTGGATGATCTCTTTCAAAATAATGGTATACTCCAACATCGTTAAAGTTGTGTATGAAAAATTTTCCTGTCCAAATTTGTCCGCTGTCAAAAAGCATACCATTGTCCTTGTCTTCAGGTTTTCCGCTTACTAGTATGTGTAGAACTAGATCATTGTTTATCCATTCTATTGCAGTTCCTTTCTGTACAGTAACAGTTTGAGAGATAACACACCTGTTTTCACAGTTTTGATTGTTTGCTGTTCCTGAGAGCATTATTTCAACCAGTGGAACCGTTGCAGTTACATTTTGTGATAACATGACACTGAGTAAAACAAAACATGACAAAATCATAATGGAAATATGTAGAGTTTTCACTTTCTTACTTGTACGGTACTAGCATGAGTTAAAAAAGTGCTGTAGATTTTGCATAGTTGTAAAAAAGTAAAGTTTTCAAGGGTAAGAGGTGTTTTTGCCGAAGATAATAATGAATATGTAAATCATCAAAAAAATGCGGTTCTAGATTTTTGTTGCAGAGATTATAGTAACAGGATTTCTTGCAAGAAACATGGTACCTGTAGAGGTTTTTTTGCTCTTGGATATAGTTATTTGAATTATTTCAATTGACAAGAACTTTAGTTTATCAATGGTATTTAGTACAGAATATAGGGTTTCAATAAGAATAGTTCCGATTACTATTCTGCCTCCTTGTTTTAGTTTTGCTTCACATAGTTTTATTATTTCTGATGTGTCCCCACCTGTACCACCGATAAAAATAGCGTCAGCAATTGGTAATTCGTTAATTTTTTGCATTGCGTTTCCTAATATGACAGATACATTGGAGACTTGAAATTTGCTCAAGTTTTTCTTTGTAAGTTCAACTGCATTTGGATCAACATCTATTGAAAAAACTTTACCAGTAGATCCTACTTGATGTGATGCCTCTATTGATATTGATCCACTTCCACATCCAACGTCATACACTATTTGTCCTGGTGATAATCTTGCTTTACTGATTTGGATTACACGTACTTCTTCTTTTGTAATTGGCACATCTTCTACTCTTTCAAAAAATTCATCGGGAATTCCAGGTGTGCTATGTTTCCACATGAGTTTACTAAATTTTTATCAATATTTAGAACTACTTAACGGATGTTATTCCTACAGATGGATGAGTTATGGTAGTTACTAAAATCCAAGTAAAAATGAAGATAAGAATATAGCTTCCATAGCCTGTTGTGATAAGTTTCTTTTTTTCTGTTGGAAGAATAGGAATCTTCATAGATTTTGCTATCCCAATTGAAACAATAAACAGAATTATCATGATTCCAAGACCTAGCAAGCCTTTGTGAGATTGCATGGAATTCCCGATTAATGCAGAAAGCGTTCCTGCTAATACTGCCAAACCTATTCTAAGCCAGAATAGTTTATCCAGTCCATTCTTTACTCTTGACTCTTCAGTTTGAGTAGATGACCCTGCAGGATTATCCTTACTCTCATCAGTATCAGGTTTTTCATCTCCCTTTTTCTTTGGATGTCTTGCCAACTAAATTTTCAAATTAACTCGGATTAATCCCGTTTAAAATGTTTGGTTACTATAACAATAGTAAAGATATAATCAACGGGGTACAGAAATTAGGAATTATGACACTTGCAGGTATAGAACTACGTTATTTGATTACAGAGATGAATAAACAAGTAAAGGACTATTATGTAAGCAACATTTATGGTGTGAGTCGTAATAGTATTCTATTCAAGCTACATCATCCAGATAAACCAGATTTACTTGTCATGTTCTCTACTTTTGGTTTATGGATAACAAATGTAAAAATAAATCAGATGGAGGAAAACAGATTGATCAAACGATTAAGAAACGATCTTTTACGTAGTAAAATTGTAGAGATCAAGCAGCTCGGAAGTGAGAGAATTGTATATGTATCATTTTCAGGATTTGATCAGGAATTTATTTTGGTTGGAGAATTTTTTGGAGATGGCAATATAATTTTATGCAATAAAGAAATGAAGATTTTGTCCCTATTGCATTCAATTGATGTAAGACATAGAAAACTTGGAGTAGGTTTGAATTATGTTCCTCCACCTTCTTCTGGATTAAATATTTTAGATATTACTAAGGAGAATATTACAGATATCAAAACAAGTTCTACTCCAATTGTAAGATGGGTTGGAAGAACATTAGGATTACCAGGAAAATATACTGAAGAAATTATTAAAATGACTGGTTTAGACCCAGGAAAATTGGGTAACTCCTTAACGGATAAAGAAATTGATGGTATTTTCAAAGCAACAAAAGATCTAATTGATAAAGTGATCACAGGAAAGCATGATCCGTACATTATACGTGATATCAAAAATGCAGATGTAATTCCAATACCTCTTGGAAACATGGAAGGAAGAAATGCAGTTAAAGTATCTAGTTTCATGGAGGGATTAGATTCACTTTTTTCAGAAAATCTTCTTGAACACGGCAAATCATCTCAATCTACTACAGCAAATCAGAAAATTACAGAGCTCGAGCACAAATTAGAAGAGCAAAACAAGGCTATTTTGCTAGTAAAAGAGAGATCAAGCTCAATTGCAGTTGTAGCAAGAGCTCTTCTTGAAATATCATATACCGGTGTAACATCAATTGAAGACCCAGCAATTCAGTCATTACTAAGCAAGTACAACTCACAGATAGCAAGAGAAAGTGGTATATTTCTAATCAATATAGAAGGAGAGAAGATAAAGTTAGATCCTCAATCATCAATACAAGCAATTGCTTCAATATTATTTAATGAATCAAAGAAACAGATGAGAGCAACTGATACAATTAATTTAGAAAAGAAAAAGACGGAAAAAAGTCTTGAACTTGTTAAAAAACAAGCAAGTGTTGCTCAAGATTCTATTGTATTTGCAGTTCAAAAAAAGAAAGAATGGTTTGAAAGATATAGATGGTTCATTACTTCAGATGGTCGTTTAGCAATAGGAGGACGTGATGCCTCTTCAAATTCTGCTGTAATAAGAAAACATCTTAACAAAAATGATAGAGTGTTTCATGCAGAAATTGTAGGTTCGCCATTTTTTCTTTTAAGAGAAAGCACCGATGAGGATATCTCAAGTATAAAAGAAGTTTCGCAAGCTACAGTATGTTTCAGTAGAGCATGGCGAGCAGGCATTTCCGGATTGAATGCATACTGGATACTACCAGATCAGGTCAAGACAGCTGCCCCAAGTGGACAGTTTATTGCAAAGGGATCATTTGTCATTGAAGGATCTAAAAATTATGTCCAGGTTAGTACATTACAGTTGGCTATTGGTTTGTATGAAAAAGATGAGAGTTACTTGCTAATGTGTGGTCCACCATCAACAATTAAGAAACATTGTATCTATTATGTAATGATAGAACCTTCTGGTGTAGATATGGCAGAGCTTGCAAAGAAAGTAAAACTTGAATTTATGAAATTCAAAGAAAAGGAAGAGGTAGTGAAAGCAATTTCCATGGATGATTTTACTCGAGTACTTCCTGCTGGGGACAGCCACATAGTAGAAGCTGGTGAGGGAGAAGCATACAATTGAGTACTCAAAAACCAAGTTTTGTAGTAGATGCAATGTTAGGCAATCTAGCAAAGAAATTAAGAATTTTGGGATATGATTCAAAATATTTTTCTTCAATTGAGGATGATAAAATAATTTTAATAGCAAAAATGAAAAACGTATAATTTTAACAAAAGATGAACAACTTACAAAAATTGCTGAAAAACAAAATGTAAGTTTTGTTCTAATTAGAGGAAATGATGAATTAGAACAGATTATACAAATTAATGCAAAGTTCAAGCTCGATAGATTTGAGATAGTTACAGACAATTCCCGTTGTATTGCTTGCAATGGAAAGTTGGAAGTGGTGGAAAAGTTTAGAATAATAGGAAAGATTCCAGAGGGAGTCATAGAACGAGAAAAAAAGTTTTGGATGTGTGATTCTTGTAAAAAAGTTTACTGGGAAGGAACTCATTTTGAAAAACTTCAAGAGTTTGCAACCAAACTAAATGCTAGAATAAATTGAGTTTGTCAGACGAAGATGGTCAAATATTAGTAAGAACCGCTAGATTAGCTGTTACAGAATTTCTCAAAAAAGGAAAAAAAATTCAACTAACAAATGAGATCAAATCCAAGTTTTCATACAAATCAGGAGTTTTTGTTACATTAAACAAGGAAGAAAACCTAAGGGGGTGTATAGGATTTCCAACTCCAAATAGGATATTACATCAATCTCTTGTAGATGCAGCAATAGCATCTTCTACAGAAGATCCTCGATTTCCTCCAGTACTGCATGAGGAATTAAATGAGATAACATTTGAAGTGACAACACTAACGCCACCTGTTGAGATCAAGGTTGATGACCCATTAGAATATCCTAAAATGATAAAGATAGGCAGAGATGGTCTTATTATAAAATGGGAGTTTGGAGCAGGATTACTCTTACCTCAAGTTCCTATTGAATATGGATGGAATGAGGAAGAATTTTTGGGTCATGCTTGTGAAAAAGCAGGAGCTCCTGCCAATTACTGGACAAGAAAAAGCACCATAGTTTTAAAATTTGAGGGAATTGTTTTCAAAGAGATAGAACCAAACGGTGCAATCAAGAGATTAGAATTATGATATATGTCCCTTAATTGCATCTAGTACTACTTGCTTGTCTTCTTGCAACAAGTCATAATCATGTTTGTTTACAACAACTAGCGGAATGTTAGATATAGCACATCCAGATGCCGTGGTCAGATCTGCTTTTAGACAAATCATAGCTAATGGCGCACAATGATTATATTTCAAAGAGTAAATAGTATATGCACCAACACTACTTCCTATTCCATAAGGAAATGCTAGAATTTTATCACCAATAGATTTTCCATAGAGATCGTGATTTTTGTCATGTATCATTCCTGTTTTCTTGTCAATTCCTCCAAGAAAATTTAGTGGGTTCTTAGCTACAAGTAATGAACCCTTTGCTTGTCCCTTTACAATTACCTTTACGTTCATTTTGTTTCCTCTTCTACTATTCTTTTGAGGCTCTTTAGACTGACATCAACTTTGTTTGACGTTCTCAGATAGTAAGCACCCTTTACACTATTTGTGACAACAGAATCTACCTCTTTGTTATCAACTAGTGGAGATAAACAGGTACAACAATCAAACAAGAGTTCTCCTCCAGCACGTTCTATTTCTTTTCTATAACCCAAGTCTAACATTTTTTCTTTGATTGCACTTGGACAAAATATCATGCAACGTTTCTTAAATGATCTTCCTTTAAGCATAGCTGCCAAATCACCAATCTCCTCTAGTCCAAGTTGAGGGCTACCAAGTGTGATTAAATCTCCCCTCTCTGAGGTATTAAGTTCATCATGAATTTTTTGCATCTCTTTTTTATCAAAATCTATCTTTTCACCTTCTTCTTCTCCAAATGTGAACATTCCACAAGCTCCAGATGTACCCATTCCTGCACATAGAGATTTACAACTACGTCTATCAAGTCCATTTACTCCAGATAGTGCAACTGAGCTGCCTGCGACTTTGCCTGCAAAATATCCAAGCATTCCATAAGTCAATTCATTAGGTGACTCAATTTTCATACGAATTGTCAAATTTGGTTTTCTTGCAGCATTATCTCTTAGGTCAGAGCATGGACTTTTACCTGTGAGTGCACTTGCAAGAGCACTAAATGCACCTTCCTTGTTTGTTACGAGTCCAGAAAAAGAATTTGCATAAATTGCAGCGTTACTTTCTGCAAATGAAACATGGGTACCTTGTTTTGGTACATCAAATATCTCATATGGAATACAAGAATAAGATGGAATTGCTCCCATCTTTTCATACGAGTTTTTAATACTTTTCTGATTTTCAATGAATTTATCATCCAAATTATAACGAGAAACCGAATCAAAATCAAATCCCATTGGATTGACTGTTGTCTTTACCTTGAACTTTGCATCCTGACTTAAATGTGAGAGAAAGTCTCTACCTGCATCTCCTATTGTATTATAATTAACTCCTGATAAATGCGCCCATTCTATTGGAATTAGCCTTTCAGAACCTGATGCTTCTCCAATTGCTACAAGTGTTCTGTAGGCAAGAGCAAGAGTTTCTCCTTGCTTTCCATCTAAAGCCGATTCTTCTTCTTTTGTTAATTCCATTACACGACTTTGTTATAACAGATATAATAAGTTAGAAAAACGAGTGTAATACAACAGGCACATAGCCTTTGACCTGATGAAATGATAATAAAACGACACGGTTCAAAGCTGCCCAGTATAAACAATTATAGTATTACTAAATAGAAATTATAACTTCTCCAGATGAATATGTCGATTAAAAAAGAATATTAAAAATAAAAAATCTCTCTTGCCATAATAATTAAGATCAAAAATCTAGGAAAAGATTATTAGATAATCATCAGCCCATTGCGTGGGGTATCGGGATTGTTGTAGTCTTTGTGCAGACTAGGAAGACCTCGCTTCCGCACTTGCTTGATGTGTGCATGTTGTGAATGTCACCAGTGTATATTGCCTGGACAGTGTATGTTCCCACCTGGGTTGGGGTAAACGGTGCAGAGTTTGGAACTTTGCCGTTTGTTACTGTTACAACTGATGTGAATACCAGATTAGCAGGGTTGAATTTGGTTCCGCTGTAGAATTTGTATATCACCTTGCCGCCTGCATCAGGTGTCACACCTGTAAGCTTTGCATAGTCGGTGATGCTTCCTCCAAGGTGTACCTTGCTAGGTGAGAGGTGGGTAGTGATTGTAACACCTGAGACGGCTCCTACAGTTATTGTCTCAGAGTTGCACTCGCTGCTTGCACCAAGGTTGTTTGAATCACCAGAGTATTGTGCCTGGACGTTGTAGGTGCCTGCC
>Ga0209698_10006717_pt1 | contig 12181 bp, 12 predicted proteins | sample LitLauG_LLR_2012_FD_187203 | JGI IMG/M metagenome (GOLD analysis project Ga0209698, IMG submission 187203) | Freshwater sediment microbial communities from Pennsylvania, USA - Little Laurel Run_MetaG_LLR_2012 (SPAdes) (version 2) | ecosystem: Environmental > Aquatic > Freshwater > Creek >...
CGCAAGTCACCAAAGTCATACGCGGCCGCGCCGCCCGGGCGCTAGCGCGCCACGCGCTCGACCAGGCGCACCAGCTCGCGCGGCTGCAGCGGCTTGTGCAGGATGACCAGGCCGCTGGCATGGGCCATCTGCAGCAGGGCCGGCGACGTGTCACCGGTGATCAGGACCGCCGGCGTCGCGTCGCCGCAAACGGCGCGCACCGCGCGCACGGCATCGATGCCGTTTTGCTGCCCGCGCAGGCGCCAGTCGGACAATATGAGGTCGATGGGCACCGCGGCGTCGCGCGCCAGTGCCACGGCCTCGTCGATCGTGGCCGCCACCAGCACGTCGACGTGCAGCGGCCGCAGCAGCTCGCGCGTGGCCTCGCGTATCGCCCGCTCGTCGTCGATCAGCAGCACCGTCACGGTCGCGATCGCGCGCGGCGGCACGGTGTCGGCCTCCAGCGGCGGCGCCTCCAGGGCGGCGCGATCGCCCGCCGGCACCAGGATGCGGAACACGCTGCCGCGCCCCGGTCGCGACTGCAACTGCAGCGGGTGCTCGAGCAGCGCGCACAGGCGCTGCACGATCGCCAGGCCCATGCCCAGGCCACGCCCGCGGTCGCGCTCCGGGTTGTCGACCTGGTAGAACTCCTGGAATACGAGCTCGCGCTTGTCCGGTTCGATGCCCACCCCCGTGTCCCACACTTCGAGGGCGACGCCCGTGCCATGGCGCCGTGCCGCCACCAGCACGCCGCCGCGGCGCGTGTAACGCAGCGCGTTTTGCACCAGGTTGGCCAGCACCCGCTCGAGCAGCAGGGGGTCGCTTTGGACGACGCGGCGCGCGGCGCGAAAGCGCAGGGACAGTTCGCGCGCCTCGGCGTCGCCACCGAACTGCTGGTACAGGCGCCGGAACAGGTCGCGGATGGCAAAAGCCTGGGGCGCCTTTTGCACCACGCCCGCGTCCAGCCGCGAGATGTCGAGCATCGCCCCGAAGGAGGTCTCGAGGGCCTCGATCGCCTCCATCATGTTGCGCACCAGCGGCTTTTCCGGGATGTCCTGCAGGCGCTGGTCCAGCGCGGCGCAAAACATGCCCAGCGCGTGCAGCGGCTGGCGCAGGTCATGGGCCGCCGAGGCCACGAAGCGGGTCTTCTCGCGGTTGGCGCGCGCCGCCACATCGATCTGGGCGCGCAGCTGCTCGACCAGGTCCTCGTTGGTGTAGCGGGCCGCGGTGCCCAGCGCCAGCGCGTCGTTTTGCTCCAGCGCCAGGCGCAGCAGGACCAGCAGGAAGGTGCCCGCCAGCGCGGTCAGCAGCACCGAATTGCCGGAGCCTTGCAGCGCCAGCATGACCAGCAGCGGTCCCAGGGACGGCAGCAGCGACAGATAGATCGCCGGCCGCGCCGCGGCCACCAGCGGCGTGCACAGGCCCGCGGCGGCCAGCCAGATGGCGGTGCACAGCGTGTTGGCCGCCGGGTCGTGCGCCAGGAACAGCACCGGACCCGCGCCCCAGGCGGCCGACGACAGCGCGACCAGCAGGCGCCAGGTGGCGCGCAGCCGCGGCACATCGGTGGCGTGGTCCAGGCGCCCGGGCCGCAGCAGGGCGAAGCGGGCGCCCGCCAGCAGTACGCTCAGGCAGCACCAGGCCCAGGCCGCCAGGGCCAGCGGCCGGCTGTCCAGGGCCGAGGCGACGAACAGGCTGGCCAGCATCAGCGTGACCGCGCCGCGCCGGTCGCCGGCGAAGGCGACGCGATACAGTGCGGCGGTGACGCGTGCGTCGGCCGCCGCCATGGCCGAACTCATGCGGCGGCGCGGGGCGCGCCGCGCGGCGGCGGCACGCGGCCGGGGCAGAAGGCGGGCACGAGCGTGGCGCGCACGGTCTCAGTGGAACAGGCTGATCAGGTGCGCGCGCGACTCGACGTCGAGCGCCAGCAGGATCGCCGATACGTAGTTCTTGACGGTGCCCAGGGACAATTCGGTCGCCTTGCTGATCTCCTGGTTGCTGCAGCCCTCCAGGATGAGCTCCATGATCTGCAGGTGCCGGGGGCCCAGTTCGGCCACGCGATCGTAATGCGCGGTGCCGGCCAGCTTGGGAAAGCGTTCGGATATGGTGGCGCGCCCGGCACCGGGGGCGGCATCGAGCAGCGACAACAGGGCCGCCTTGACCTGGTCCGGGGTCCAGGACTTGAGCAGGTAGCCGACCGCGCCCATGGTCTGCGCCTGGCGGATCACGAACTCGTCCTGGGTGCCGGTGAGCATGGCGATGGCCTGCGCCGGGAATTCGTCGCGCAGCACGCGCAGGCCCTGCAGGCCCTTGGAATCGACCAGGTTCAAGTCCAGCAGCACCAGGTCAAACGGACCCTCCTCGCGGCAGGCGGCGCGCGCCTCGTCGAGGGAACGGCAGGGCCGTATCGTGCAGTGCACGCTGTCGAGCGACTCGAGCAGCACGCTGGTGCCGAGCCGGACCAGGTCGTGGTCCTCGACCAGCAGGATCTTCTTATGCGGTTTCATCGGCAGGTCCTCGGGCCAGCGGCTGCGGCGGCGCCGCGGCCAGTCGCAGTTTACGGATTTTGCGCCGGCACCCCATGCCGGCGGCGGCTCAGTTCTGGTAGGCGGGCGTCTGCATCTGCACCGTCGCCACCGTGCGGATCGGCACGCGGCCCCAGGCATAGAACTGGGCGCAGTCGCTGCTCAGGTTGGCCAGGCCGCCGCGCCCGAAGGCCGAGAGCCCGCTGTCCATGCCGCAACGCAGGGATTTGAAGAGTACGGCCATCAGCGGCACCTTGAGCGGGTAGGAATAGGTCACCTCGATCTTGAGCGTGTTGGCATCCTGGATCGAAAGGCCCGAGCTGGGTCCGGTGACGGTGTGCGGTCGATAGTCCAGGCTGTCGTTGGGAATGTAGACGTTGTTGTGCGCATCGGTGAGGCCGAAATCCTGGAATGCCGCCGCGCTGGGATTGAGCCGCGTGAGGTTCAGTGTCAAGGAGGTCGCGGTATCGAGGGTCGCCGACAGCTTGGCCTGCGTCAGCCGCAGCAGGTCGCTGCTGGTGGTGGCGTCCTGGTAGAAGGGAACCAGGGCCGCCTGCAGTGCCCGGCGCATCCCGTCGACATGGGCGTTGTTCATGGCCCCGTATCGTGCCGCGCTGAAGGCGGCCTCGTTGAGCACCTGCTTGGCGCAGAACACCAGCCCGAGCTGGATGATGGCCATCACCACCAGGATCGCGAAGGGGCTGATGATGACGAATTCGACCATCGTGATGCCGCTCTGGCGGCGGGCCTGGGGACTGCGGATCTTGGGCATGATGGGCCTCCTGGTTCCACGGGGCGGGTTCAATGCGCGCCGGCCGACGGCGTGCCCAGCAGCGGCGCGAGCTGGCGCTGCAGCTGGTCGGCCTGGCTGCGCTCGGCGCTGTCGGCAGCCAGGCGCGACTGCGCCGTGGTCAAGGCCGCCTGCGCCTGGGCCAGGCGCGCCAGCGACAGATTCAGCGCCGCGCGGCCGTTGCCCGCATCGAAGTTGACGGCATTGAGCAGGGCGCCGGCGGCCTCGTCGTAGCGGCCTTCGCGCAGCAAGGTGTTGCCCAGGCGAAACCACACCTCGCCATTGCGCGGCAACTGCTGCGTCAGCTGTTCGAAGGCGGCCTGCGCCTCGGGGAGGCGCCCGGCCAGATACAGGGCCTCGGCCTGCTGCAACGCGCGCACGCGGTCTGCGCCGGCCTGCGGCGCCGCGCCGGCCGATGCGGCCGCGGACATATCGGCCTGCGGCGCCGTGGCACACGCCGAAAGCACGGCTGCCGCCAGCGTCAGCATGGCGGCGACCCGCCGTGAACCCTGCCACCGCGCCCCGAGTGAACCTGCCTGCGCAACCTGAGCCTTCATCGCCGCCCTTCCTATGTTCCATGCAACCGTGGCCGCAGCATAGTGCGGGACACGGTTCGGCGGCGATAGGACTTTAGTCAATAGGCAGGCGTGCGCGTATCGGCCACGATTCGTTCCGACGGGTCACGCATCGGACGACAAATCCAGCGTAGCCGCCAAAAGGAACGTAGCGCCCGAACCCGGGCAAACCTAAACCGCTGGAGGAATGGAACATGAAGAGCACGCAACGCAATCCCCAAGTCCGCACCCGCAACGCCCGCAGCCAACGCGGCCAGGGCATGATGGAATACGTCATCATCGTCGCGCTGGTCGCCATCGCGGCGATCGCCGCCTACACCTGGTTCGGCCACACGCTGCAGGAGCAGGTCTCCGCCGTGGCCTATGGCCTGGCCGGCGACGGCACCAAGTCCACCGCCGCATCCAAGACGGCCGATACCGATGCGGGCACGTCCGAAACCAAGGCCAAGGCCGCGGTCGGCCTGGCCAACTTCGGCAACGGCGCCACCACGCAGTAAGGGCACCGCCCCCTGCCCCAGCGGGGGTGCGCCCGGGGCGCACCCCCAATTTCCCCTTCGACATTCCGGGAGACCCCCATGCTCCAAGTCGATCGCAGGCGCAGCGGGCGCCAGCGCGGCCAGGCCCTGCTGTGGTTCCTGGCGATGACCGCCGCCTGCTGCATGATGCTCGCGCTGGTCTACAACGTCGGGCAGGTATCGGGCGAAAAGGAAAAGACCATCAATGCCGCCGACGCCGCCGCGCTCAGCGGCGCACTGACGCAGGCGCGCATCCTCAATTTCGAGGCCTATACGAACCGCGCCATGATCGCCAACGAAGTGACCATCGCACAGCTGGTCAGCCTGGATTCCTGGGTGCGCTACGACAACACGCTGATGCAGAACATCGCCTTGTATACCTCCTGGATACCGGGCATCGATTACGTGACGACAATGCTCGCGCGCGGCGCGCAGATCGGGCAGCAGATCATCGATGGCGCCACCACCGCGGGTTTGCCCGTGCTGGAGGCCGCGAACACCATCTTGTTGAATTCGCGCGAGGGGGCCCATGCCGTGGGGGTGGTGGCAGCAAGCGCCATCGCGAGCCAGGTGGCGCAAGCCAACCAGACCACCTTGGGCGGACGCACGGACGCGGCGCCGCAGCTGCCCGGCGCCTTCATGATCTATGCCACGGGCATGAACGAAAGCTACTGGTTGAATTTCACCCAGGCCAACACCGGCAATGGACGCGGCAACGCCAAGGCGGTGATCCTCAACTCGCGCGACGCCTTCTCGACGTTTCGCGGCGCCGGCAAACTGATCGACGAAATCAACGCCGCCGCCTCGCTGCTGCAGTACGTGTTCGCGGACTATCCGGAACTGGTCAAGACCTCCGGCGGCACGACCTTGGCCAGCTACGACCATTGGGCCGCGCAGGACTCCTTGGATGCCGCGAATCACAGCTTCGGCTGCGACTGGTTCGATTGCAGCTGGTCCACCAGCTGGGTGCCGCTGCCGCTGGGCTATGGGCGCGTCGATGCCACGGCGACCAACACGCCCGATCCGCGCCTGTGTCTGGAGAATCCGGACACGCTCAACTGCCGCCTGGCCAAGAGCAACGCGCAGGGCTACCGCTGGACCGGCCCGATCGATCTTGCCGCGCCCTCGCAACGCGGCATTCCCAATATCCGCGATCTCGTCAACGCGACCGGCGTCGGCAATCCCGGCGACCCGAAGCACTGCGGCGTGCTCAACGGCAGCGACGGCCCAGGCTTGTTTTTCCTGGCGGCGGTACAAAAGGCCGGCAGCGCCACGATGACAACGCAGCGCATCGGCACGCCGGGCATGAATACGGCCGTCGTGCCCGGACCCCAGGGTTCACCGGACCTCAAGGACGCTCTGCAAAATGGCGACCGGATGACGGCCATCGCCGGAGCCTGTACCTTCTTTTTGCGCCCCGACTGGAACGCGCGCGACCGCACGCAAGGGCAGTTGCCGCGCTCCGACCGCAAGCACGAATATGCGAGCTTGTACAACCCGTACTGGCAGTCGCGTCTGACCCCCGTGTCCACCAAGCAAAAGGCGGTGCTGTACACGCTGATCGGCGCCGATCCGCTGTTGGCAGGGCTGACGCCATGAGCGCGCCCGCCGCTCCGGCACGCAGGGCCCAGCGGGGCCAGTCGATGACCGAGTTCGTCATCGCGATGGCGATCTTCCTGCCGCTGATCCTGGGCATCATCTACATCGGCAAATATTCGGACATCAAGCACCAGGCGATCCAAGCCAGCCGCTACGCGGCCATGGAACGCGCGCTCGATCCCTCCGGCACCCAGGAGTCCGATGCGGTCCTGGTGGAACTGACGCGGGCGCGCTTCTTCGAAAACGGCCTGGACAACAACGCGCAAAAAGGCGTCCTCAAAAACCCCGATACCACCGCCAAGCTGGCCACGGCCGGCACGCTCAACCCCCTGTGGACCCAACCCAACGGCGCCACCATGCTGGCCAAATACGGCGATGTCGCCGTGACGCTGGGCTCGTCCGACCTGAGCAGCGTGGCGCTCGCACCCATGAAGCCGGCGCAGGCGCTGCTCACCGGCCTGGACAACAAAGGCCAGATACAGGCCAACGTCGAAGTGGCCATCGCCAACGCCACCGGCTTTGCGCCCCTCTCGGCGCTGAACCTCAAGGTTGCCGCCACCACGGTCATCGCCGGCGACACCTGGAACGCCGGCGGCGCGGCCGATGTCGCCGGCCACCTGGGCCCGCTGGCCGTTCCCGGCAAGGCCATCAGCGTGCTCGACAAGATTCCCTTCATCGATGTGGTGTTCGAATGGCTCGCCGATACGCCCGCCCCGCAGTTCGGCTGCGTGCGCCCGGACGTGGTGCCGGCGGCCACGGCGCGCGGCGCCACCTATTCGACGTCCGACCCCTGCTACTGACGAGGACCGCCATGCTCCCCACCCGCCTCTCATCGTATTACCGCAACCCAAGCGTGCTGCGCCGGCTGGCACTGGCGCTGGGCCTGCTGCTGGCTCTGCCGGCGCTGCGCGCCCAGGATGCGACGCCCTGGCCCGAGGTGCCGGAGCCGCCGCACGCCGCCGTGCAATGGATCGCCGACAGCCTGCGCATCGACAACGTGCCCACGCGCATCCAGCAGTTCCAGTCCACGGCGAGCCGCACCGAGGTGGTCGCGTACTACCGGGCGTACTGGTCGGGGGCATATCCGCAGGCGCCTTCGGTCACGCCCTACCAGCAGGCGATCGTGGTTTCGCAGCGCCACGGTCCCTACCTGATGACGGTCAAGGTCAGCGATGCCCCGGGCGGCGGCAGCAGCGGGCTCATCAGCGTGAGCCGCATCCTGGGCACGCGCGCCGAGCGCAAGGCGGGCGATTTTCCGCTGATGCCGGGCGCGCAACTGCTGTCGGTCACCGAATCCGACGACCCCGGCCAGCAGGCCCGCGAGCTGGTCATCGTGCTGCCGCAGTCGGTCCCCTCGGCGCGGCAGTTCTACGAGAGCGCGCTGCGCAGTGCCGGCTGGCATGCGCTGCAAGCCAACGACGTGGCGGGCGCCGCCGGTAGCGGCGGCGGCACCTACCTGAGTTTTGCCCAATCCGGACGCCTGGCGCAGCTGAGCATCATGGCCGCGCCCGGTACTGCCGGCAGCACCTTGGTTGCCAACGTCGTGACCAAAGGCACTGGCCCGGCCGTCGAATGAGTTGCAAGCTTCCTACCGTGTATAGACCTGGAGTACGCACCATGCGCAAGCCCCTACGCCCCCTCGATCGCACGCGCCTGCTGGCGCCGGCTCGCGGCCAGGCGGTAGCCGAATACCTCGTCCTGTGCCTGGTGCTCGTAGCGGTCCTGTTCATGCCGATCCCCGGCACCGGCCAGGCCGCCGGCGCGCTCTTGGCCGGCAAGATCCACGATTTCTACACCTACCTGACCTTTTTCCTGTCCTTGCCCTGAGGAGTCGTCATGAACCTGATAGCTAAGCTGCCCTCGATCAACCGCAACTGGGTGATGCTCGGGGGTGCCATCGTGCTGGGCGTGGCCGCCATGGGCCTGAGCCACAAGCTGATCGGCGATCGCATGGCGCAGATCGACGCCGCGGCACGCGCGCAGCACACCATGGTGAAGGTGGTGGTTGCCAACCGCGACCTGGAGCGCGGCCAGCCCATCACCGCCGAGTCCTTCGCGGTGCGCGAAATCCCTGCCGAATACCTGCATGCCGGCGCCACGCCCCCGGAGAAGTTCGGCGACTACCTGGGCCAGCGGCTGGGGTCCCCGCTCAAGCGCGGCGAGCCGCTGCTCGACGTTTTCCTCGAATCGACGGCGGCCGTGTTCTCGTCCACGCTGGCCAACGGCAATCGCGCCCTGACCACCGAGGTGGACGAAGTCAATTCCATCTCCGGCATGCTGCGCCCCGCCGATCACATCGACCTGATGGTCACGGCCCACGGCTCCGGCGCCAATGCCGCGGAAGTCACCTTTCCGCTGATGTCCAACGTCGAGGTGCTGGCCACGGGGCAGGTAACCCGCAAGCGCGACGGGAGCAACCAGCTGCAGACCTTCACCACCATCACGTTGGGCGTCAGCCCCGAGGATGCCGAACGCATCGTGGTGGCCAAGAATTCCGGCAAGCTGACGGCAGTGCTGCGCAATCCGGATGACGTCCGTCCCAACAAGACCGCGGCGCTCAGCATCGACGAAATCCTGCCGCGCAAGGGTGCGGGCCGGGGCCTGGCGCCGGTGCAATACATCGTCGGCGGCCACGGCTGACCGCGCGCCGGCGCCGGTGGTCGAAAACGGCCCCCGCGGGGGCCGTTTTCATTGGGTGCGCCGCCCGGGTGCCTTTGGTCATGTCGCCCCGGCAGCAGGTGTCCTTGGTCACTAGCGGCACGCGCGTCGGCACGACAAGATGCGCCCATACGACGGACACCCATCGCGACCTCACGAACCGGACGCCACCATGAAAAAGACGAACACGATCCTCCTTGCTGCCGCGCTGTTGCTGGTACGCGCTGCCGCCGCCCAGGCCGACGGCGCCACCGGGGCGGCAGGCGCCCCCGACGCCGCCACGGCGGCCGTGCAGCCGGCCGGCAGCAACGGCGCGGTGAGCCTGTATCACGGTGAGGTGCAGGTGCTGGACCTCAAGAGCGTCGCGCGCATCGCCGTGGGCAACGGCAACGTGCTCAAGGCCACGCTTGCCGATCCGGGCCAGGTGGTGCTGATCGGCGAGGCCGCCGGCACCTCCACGCTGCGGGTATGGCTGCGCAACGGCGCGCAATACTCCTATGAAGTTACCGTGCGCCAGGACGATACCGCGCGCATCTTGCGCGACGTGCAGGACCTGCTGGTGAACGAACCCGGACTGAGCGTCAAGCAGGTCGACGGCCATGTCCTCATCGAAGGCGACTACAGTTCGGCCGCGACGGCCGCGCGCATCGAGGCCATCATGAAGATCTACCCGCAGGTGGTGAGCGCCGCGCCGCATCGCGATCCGGCGCCCTCGGTCTCGCTGGACCGCATGGTGCACATGGACGTGCGCGTGGTCGAGATCCGCAAGACCGCCCTGGAGCAGCTGGGCGTGGACTGGTCGCCCCAGGCCAACGGACCGAACCTGACGGCCAACGCCGCAACCTCGCACAACATCCCGCGGGCGATCAATGGCGGATTGTTCGGCATCGCCACCAACATCACCTCGGTGCTCGACCTGCTGGCCCAAAACGGCGACAGCTGGACGCTCGCCGAACCCAAGGTCAGCTGCAAGAGCGGTGGGCAGGCCAAGTTCGTGGTCGGCGGCGAGATCCCGATCCCGGTGTCCGCCGGATTGGGAACCTCGACCATCATCTACAAGAACTACGGGGTCATCCTCGAATTCAAGCCGGTCGCCGACGACAAGGGCAACATCAGCTCGAGCATCGTGGCCGAGGTGAGCGAGCCCGACCCCACCTATTCGAACAACGGGCTCGTGGCCTTTCGCCAGAACCGCACCGAGACCGAGGTGACGCTCAAGGAGAACGAGACCCTCGTCATCTCCGGGCTGCTGCGCAACAACGGCTCCTTTGCCCGCAATGGCGTACCCGGCGCGCAGGACGTTCCCGTGCTCGGCGCCTTGTTCCGCTCCAAGAATTTCCAGAACGAGCGCACCGAGCTGGTGGTCCTGGTGACGCCGCGTTCGGTCTCGGCGCAGTCCGAGGCCAGCCTGGCCGGCGTGCGGCAGGCCGACCAGCTGACGGCCGGCGTGAACAAGATCCTGACCCAGCAGATTGCGGAGTAGGCCATGTGGACCATACGCGTACATAACGGCAAGCCCCAAGCCACCGTCCTGCAGCTGCCCCCGGGGCGCCTGCGCATCGGCCGCGACGCGCAATGCGAGCTGCGCCTGTCGGGCTGGCGCGTTGCCGACCGCCACGCCGAGCTTTTCGTGTCGCAGGACCAGATCTTCCTGCGCGATCTGGGTTCCTCCGGGGGCACGCTGGTCAACGGCAAGCCGGTGAGCACCCACGGACCACTGGCGCCGCAGGACAAGGTGCAGGTCGGCGCCTACGCCCTGGACGTGAGCTGGGCACCGCCGGAAGCCGAGTCGGCGCTGGCCAAGGCGGGCGTGTCGGCCCCAAGCCCGTCGGCCCCCGCTGCGGCGGCCGACGCGGGTGCCGACGAAACCTTCCAGTGGCGCCGTACGCTGCACGAGCGGCTGCTCGAAGCCTTCGACCTGCGCCGGGTCGATGTCCACCGCATGTCCGACGCCGAACTGCGCAGCCGCACCGAGGCGCTGATCACCGAGATGATCCAGAACACGCCGACGATTCCGCCCAGCGTCGATCGCGCGGCATTGCTGGCGGCGGTGCGCGACGAAGCCATAGGACTGGGGCTGCTCGAACCCTTGCTGGCCGACGCCTCGGTGACCGAGATCATGGTCAATCGCGCCGACGAGGTGTACATCGAACGCAACGGCCTGCTCGAGCAGTATCCGCTGGCCTTCACCAGCGACCGGGCGGTGGCCGGCATCATCGATCGCATCGTCGCCCCGATCGGACGGCGCATCGACGAGAGCTCGCCCATGGTCGATGCGCGCCTGAAGGACGGCTCGCGGGTCAACGCGGTGATCCCGCCGCTGGCCTTGAAGGGACCGTGCATCACCATCCGCAAGTTCGCCAAGCGCAAGCTGGTGTCCGACGACCTGCTGCGCTTCGGCTCGGCCAGCCGCGAGATGATCGAATTCCTGCGCACCACCGTGGAGAACCGCAAGAACGTGATCATCTCGGGCGGCACCGGATCGGGCAAGACCACCTTGCTCAACATCCTGTCCAACTTCATCCCGCGCGGCGAGCGCATCGTCACCATCGAGGACGCCGCCGAGTTGCAACTGCACCACCCGAACCTGGTGTCGCTCGAGTCGCGCCCGGCCAACATCGAGGGCAAGGGCCAGGTGGCGATCCGCGATCTGGTGCGCAACTCCCTGCGCATGCGGCCCGACCGCATCGTGGTCGGCGAGTGCCGCGGCGGCGAGGCCCTGGACATGCTGCAGGCGATGAACACCGGCCACGACGGTTCGCTGACCACCGCCCACGCCAACAATCCGCGCGACATGCTGGCCCGGGTGGAGACCATGGTGCTGATGGCCGGGCTGGACCTGCCTGTCACGGCGATCCGCGAGCAGGTCGCCTCGGCCATCGACATCATCGTGCAGCAGACGCGCTTCGCCTGCGGCACGCGCAAGATCACCCACATCTGCGAGGTCACCGGCGTCGAGAGCGGGCGCATCCAGCTGCAGGACATCTTCTTGTACCGCCAGACCGGCGTCGATGCGGCCGGTCGCACCCAGGGCTACTTCACGGGCTGCGGCTTCGTGCCGGAGTACTACGAAGCGCTGCGCCGCATCGGCGTGCCGCTGAACCTGGACATCTTCACGCGGTGCGAGCCCGGTAAGGAGGCGGCATGAATCCGAACCTGATCCTGATCGCGGCCGTGTCCGCCGCCTTCGGTGCGGCATTCCTGCTGTGGCACGTGGCGGTGGCCGCCTATCACGGCTATCGGCGGCACTTCACCGAGCAGGCGCGGTCGCGCCTGCAGGAGGTGTTCGTCTTCATCGATCCGCACCGCGTCTTCCTGATGACGCTGGCCGGCGCGGTGCTCGTGCCCCTGGTCCTGTGGCTGCTCACGGACGACTGGGTCGCGCCGCTGCTCGGCTTCGTGTTCGCCGTGGCGCTGCCGCGTCTGGCCTACGCGGTCTATCAACGGCGGCGGCGCCAGCGCCTGGTGCTGCAGCTGCCCGATGTGCTGCTGATGATCGCCAGCTCGCTGCGCTCGGGCACCAGCCTGCAGATCGCCATCGAC
>Ga0209698_10006719_pt1 | contig 12180 bp, 8 predicted proteins | sample LitLauG_LLR_2012_FD_187203 | JGI IMG/M metagenome (GOLD analysis project Ga0209698, IMG submission 187203) | Freshwater sediment microbial communities from Pennsylvania, USA - Little Laurel Run_MetaG_LLR_2012 (SPAdes) (version 2) | ecosystem: Environmental > Aquatic > Freshwater > Creek >...
CCAGAGAAGCCGCCGCCGAAACCGCCGCCGCGGCCGCCGAGGATCTGGGTCGCCATGAGCAGCGGCGAACCGAACAGGGCCAGGAAGAACACCAGGACGCCGGCGATCCCGCCCAGGACCAGGGAGGAAAACACGAAGGCGACGATGGCCAGCGAGCCGCCGGCGGCGACCAGGGCGCCGAGCACGCCGAACAGGCGGCGCAGCAGCGAGCCGACCAGGATGCCGCCAATCAGGAAGGGCAGCACCGACTGGATCCGGTCATCGAGTCCCGGGCGGCCGCGGCCGCCGGCGCCCTGTACCGGGCCGGGCGCCAGCCCGTCGTCGAGGCCGCTGCCGGGCGCGAGGCCCTCGGCGCCGATGCGCGCGATCAGCACGTCGAGCGCCGCGTTTAGCCCGCCGGCGAAATCCTGCGCTGCGAAGCGCGGCCCCATCTGGCTGCGCACGATGCGCCCGGCCTCGATGTCGGTGATCGCGCCCTCGAGCGCGCGGGCCGGGTCGATGCGCGCCGTGCGGTCCTGCACGGCGACGGTGATCAGCAGGCCGTCGCCGATGCCCTTGCGGCCGATCTTCCAGGTGTCGCCGACGCGATGGGCGAAATCAGCGATCGGTTCGGGCTTGGTCGACGGCACGAGGACGATGGCGATCTGCGTACCCTGCCTGGCCTCGAAGGCCGCCAGCCGCGCATCGAGTGCGCTGCGCTGCGCCGCCGAGAGCACGCCGGCGGCATCCGTGATGCGCGCCAGGGGCGGCACGCGCAACAGGCCGTCAGGGCCGCGCGTGGCATCGCCGGCGCTCGCCGGCGGCAGCGCGGCCCGTGCCGGCGCGGGCGTACCGAGCGCGGCGAGGGCGAGCACGGCGCCAAGCGCCGCGAGACTAGCGCGCCAATCGCGGTGGCGGCGGGCCATGATGGCTGCGCAAGGCGTCCGGCCCGGCAGGCGGACCGGAGGGTTTCACTTCTTGCCGCCGAAATCGACCGTGGGCGCCGTCGAGATGGCCTTTTCATTGTCGACGGCAAACTGCGGCTTTTCCTTGTAGCCCAGGGCCATCGCGGTGAGGTTCTGTGGCAACTGGCGGATGAAGACGTTGTAGGCCTCGACCGTCTTGATGTAGCGGTTGCGGGCGATCGTGATCCGGTTCTCGGTTCCTTCGAGCTCGGTGCGCAGTTCCTGGAAGCCCTGGTTGGCCTTGAGATTCGGATAGTTTTCCGAGGCAACCAGCAGGCGCGACAGCGCCGAAGACAGTTCGCCCTGCGCCTGCTGGAATTTCTGCAGGGCCGCCGGATCGTTGGCCAGTTCCGGGGTGACCTGGATCGACGTTGCCTTGGCGCGCGCCTCGACCACCCGGGTCAGGGTTTCCTGCTCGAAGTTGGCCTCGCCCTTCACCGCGGCGACGATATTCGGGATCAGGTCGGCGCGCCGCTGGTACTGCGACAGCACTTCGGCCCAGGCGGCCTTGACGGCCTGGTCCTGGGTCTGGATCTCGTTGTAGCCGCAGCCCGACAGCAGGCCGGCCGACAGCATCAGCAGTAAAGCAGCTCGCAACATGCGCATGGTTCCTCCGGAATCGGCGCGCGCTCGGCGCGCAGCAAGCTGCGCCTTCCCGGCTTGCCGGGCACGGCGCTTACGCGAGCCCGGGACATCGAGCCCGAGCCTGGCCTACATTCACTGCATGGGCACACTGGCCGCAATGCCCCGGCCGGTGCAAGGGTAGCGCAACTTTGCCCGCCCGGCCGGCGCGCCGGCGGCCGGCCACCCGCCGTTCGGCCTACGCCGCCGGGGCGAGCAGCATGATCTTGCCGACGTGCTCGCTGCTTTCCATCAGCGCGTGCGCCGCCGCGGCCTCGGCGAAGGCGAAGCTGCGATAGATCACCGGGCGGATCTTGCCGACCTCGAACAGCGGCCAGACGTGCTGTCGCAGCTTGCGCGCGATTTCGGCCTTCACGGCCACCGGCCGAGCGCGCAGGGTCGACCCGCTGATCGTCAGGCGCTTGACCATGACGTCGCGCAGATCGATGGTGGTCTTGGCGCCGCCCATGGTGTTGATGAACACCAGCCGGCCGTCCTCGGCCAGCGCGGCGGTCTCGCGCAGGAGATAGTCGCCGCCGATCATGTCGAGGATGACGTCGACCCCGCGGCCGCCGGTTTCGGCCTTGAGCACGGCCACGAAGTCCTCGGTGCGGTAGTTGATGGCGCGCTGCGCGCCCAGGCTGACGCAGGCCGCGCACTTCTCGGCGCTGCCGGCCGTGGCGTAGACGCGCGAGCCCAGTGCGTGCGCCAGCTGGATCGCCGCGACGCCGATGCCGCTCGAGCCGCCCTGCACCAGGAAACGTTCGCCGGGCTTGAGCGCGGCGCGGTCGTAGACGTTGCTCCAGACGGTGAAGAAGGTCTCGGGCAGCGACGCCGCCTCGATGTCGGTGAGCCCCACGGGTACCGGCAGGCACTGCGCCGCGGGCGCGATGCAGTACTGGGCGTACCCGCCGCCCGCCACCAGGGCACAGACGTGATCGCCGACCACGAGGCCCGTCACGGCCTCGCCGACCTCGACGATGACGCCGGCGACCTCGAGGCCGGGGATGTCCGGCGCGCCCGGCGGCGGCGGGTAGACGCCCTTGCGCTGCATGACGTCCGGCCGGTTGACGCCGGCCGCCGCGACCTGGACCAGGACCTCGCCGCTGCCCGGCTGCGGCCGCGGCCGTTCGGCCAGGCGCAGCACCTCGGGGCCGCCGGGCGTTGCGATCTCGACAACTTGCATGTTTCGTCTCCCTCGCCGGGCTAGCCCGTGTTGCGCAGGCCGGCGGCGATGCCATTGATCGAGATGTGGATCGCGCGGCGCGCACGATCGTCGATCCCGTCGGCACCGGCGGCGCGAAAGCGCTTGATCAGTTCCACCTGCAGGTGGTTGAGGGGGTCAATATACGGAAAACGGGCGCGGATGGAATTGGCCAGTACGGGATTGCGCTGCAGTCCGGCCGACTGGCCGAGGATCGACAGCAGGTGGCGCTGGGTCAAGGCGTGCTCGGCCTCGATGGCGCCGAACACGGTCTTGCGCAAGCGCGCATCGGGGACCAGGCCGGCGTAGCGCGAGCCCACGCCCAGGTCGGTCTTGGCCAGCACCATGTCCATGTTGGCGAGCAAGGTGGCGAAAAAAGGCCATTCGCGGGCCATCCGGCGCAGCAGCGCGAGCCGCTTGGCCGCCGCGGCCTTGGCCGGCGTCTTGCCGGCGGCGTCCGCGCCGTTGTCGGCCAGCCAGGCGTCGATCGCGCTGCCGAAGCCGTACCAGCCGGGCAGCAGCAGGCGGCACTGGCCCCAGGAGAAGCCCCAGGGGATGGCCCGCAGGTCTTCGATGCGCCGGGCGCCTTTTTCGCCGCGCGGCCGGCTCGCCGGGCGGCTGCCGATGTTGAGCTCGGCGATCTCGGCGATCGGCGTCGCCGCGAAGAAGTAGTCGGCGAATCCGGGCGTCTCGTAGACCAGTCCGCGGTAGGCGCGGTACGCCAGGGCCGAGAGCGCGTCCATGGTGGTCTCGAACTCGCGCTGCTGCGCGGCCGCGGCGCCGCCGCGCTTGAGCTCCGGGGCGAAGCTCGCTTCGAGGGTGGCCGCGACCAGGGTCTCGAGATTGCGCCGCCCGGTTTGCGGGCTGGAGAACTTGTTGGCGATGATCTCGCCCTGCTCGGTGACGCGGATCTGCCCGGCCACCGTGCCGGGCGGCTGGGCCAGGATGGCGTCGTAGGTCGGGCCGCCGCCGCGCCCCACCGTGCCACCGCGGCCATGGAACAGGCGCAGCGCGATGCCGGCCTGGCGGAACAGTTCGACCAGGGCCACCTCGGCCTTGTACAGCTCCCAGTTCGAGGTGAGAAAGCCGCCGTCCTTGTTGCTGTCGGAGTAGCCCAGCATGATCTCCTGGGCCGCGCCGGGGCCCGGCGGATACAGCCGTACCAGGCCCTTGAGCGCCAGCGCCGACTGCATGATGTTGGGCGCATTGCGCAGGTCGCCGATGGTCTCGAACAGCGGGATGACGTTCAGCGCGACTTCGGCCGGGTGGCCGGGCCGCGCCTGGCGGGCCAGCCCGGCCTCCTTGAGCAGCACGGCGACCTCGAGCAGGTCGGACAGGGTCTCGGTGTGCGAGATGATGGCGTTGCGCACCGCCATGTCGCCGTAGAGCCGGCGCACCTCGCGCGCGGCGACGAACACGCCCAGCTCCTTGCGGGTTTCGTCGGAATATTGCGCGTAGGGCGTATGCAGCAGCCGCGGCTGGCTCAGTTCGGCGCACAGCAGGCTGACCCGGTCGGCCTCGGCCAGGGCGGCGTAGTCGCCGCACACCGTGGCGGCGCGCAGCAGCTCGGCGACGGTACGCTCGTGCACGTCGGAGCTCTGGCGCAGGTCGACCGTGGCAAGGTGGAAGCCGAACACATCGACCGCGCGGCGCACCCGGCGCAGGCGCGGCTCGATGAGCGCCGCGCTGCCGTGCTCGGCGAGCGACTGCATGACGATATCGAGGTCGGCGGCAAAGGACGGCGCATCCGGATACGGCTCGCCGGTGCCGATCTCGCGCCGCTGCACGACAACGTGGCCCAGCTCGCGCGCGCTTGCCGCCAGCCGGGCGTAGACCCCGACCAGGGCACGGCGGTACGGTTCGCCCTCGCGGTGCGGCGAGCGGTCGGGCGACCGGGCCGCCAGTTCGAGCAGCGCCGGGCTGGCCGAGGCGAGGACCGAGGACACCGAAAGTTCGCTGCCCAGCAGGTGCACCTCGTCGAGGTAGTACTGCAGGATCACGCCGGCCTGGCGATCGAGCGCGTGGCGCAGGGTGGCGGCGTTGACGTTGGGGTTGCCGTCGCGGTCGCCGCCGATCCACGAACCCATCTGCAGGAAGGACCGCAGGCGCGGCGCCGCCCGGGCCGCGCGTCCGGTGGCCGCCGGCTTGATCTGCGCCAGGCGCGCCTCCAGATCGGTGTACAGGCGCGGGATCTCGCGCAGGAAGGTGAGGCGGTAATACGACAGCACGTTCTCGATCTCGTCGGCCACGGTCAGGCGCGAGTCGCGCAGCATGCGGGTCTGCCACAGCGTCGTGACGTAGGACCGGATGAGCGCGGCGTTGGCGTCGCGCTCGCGCTCGGTGAGCGGCGTGCCGCGCTCGGCGAGCAGGCGCTCGATTTCGCGCTCGGTATCGAGGATGCTGCGGCGCTGCACCTCGGTCGGGTGGGCGGTGAGCACCGGCACGACCAGCGCCCGGTCGAAGAATTCGACGATGCGCTCGCGCGGCACGCGCGCCGCCTCGAGCCGCGCCAGGGCGAATTCGGTGCTGCCCGGACCCGGCGGCAGTCCGGCCAGTTCCTCGGCGCGCCGGGTGCGGATCAGGTGCAGGTCTTCGGCGATGTTGGCCAGGTGCGAGAAATAGCTGAACGCGCGCACCACGATGTTGGCCTGCGCCGGCGTCAGGCGGTCGAGCAGCTTGTACATGCGCGCGCCGGCGGTCGAGTCGGTGCCGCGGCGGAACTGCACGGCGAGGCGCCGCACGGTCTCGACGATGTCGAACACCTTGGATCCGGCGTCCTCGCGGATGATGTCGCCGAGGATGCGGCCGAGAAAGCGGATGTCCTCGCGCAGTGCATCCTGGCGGGCGTAGGCGGCGATACCGGATTCGGGCATGGCCGCAGAATATCAGCGGATTGCGGCGGTGCGGTCGGGTTCTCGAGACACCACGGGAGTTGGCGAGTGTGCAGCGGCCGCGCGATCCGCGCCGCGGCCACGACGGGCGCACTTGGCTTGTGCACGGCGCACGGCCGCTGTGCCATCAGCGCCGCCGCGCGGGGCGGCGTCCTTGCCGGCCGGCCGCGACCGGACCCGACCGCGTCGGCCAGCGGCGGGGCGGCGCGCGCAGCGCCGATCGCCCGCCGCGGCGGCGCAAGCGGCGAGCACCGGGCGCAATTGCATCCGGTTTCCTGTCGTTTCGTCGCACGGCGCGGACCGCCATGCCGGTGCGGGCGCACATTGGGCCGGTCGCGGGAGTGGCCCCGGCATCCAAATGAAGGGAGTCCTATCGTGCTGCGGATGATCCTGCAACATACCCCCGGCTGGGTCTGGGGCCTGCTCGCGCTGCTGGTGGTGATCGGTCTGGCCCAGACCCGGTCCCGCGAGATGAGCCCGGCGCGGATCAGCACCCTGCCAAGAGGCGCGTTCGGCGCGCGCCGCTAGGCGGCCGCTTGCTGCAGCTGGCGCACGGCGTCGGCCACGGTGTCATGCAGGCCCGCGGCACCGGCCGCGACGTGGGCCTCGATGGCGCGCAGCATGCGCGGCTCCCAGAAGCGCTTGAGGTGGTCGGCTATGCCGGCCACCGCCTCCTGGCGCGTGCCCTGCGAATCGAAGAACGCGCCAATCTGGTTGGCCATAGTGACCAGGTGTTCGACATTCATCGGCATGCCCCGCCCGGTCGCCTTCAGGTGAGCGCCGGCTTGCGCGTCTCGACCAGGCGCAGCTGCTCCTCGGAGAAGCGCCGGTAGCGCTCCTGCCACTCCGAGGGATGCGAGACCAGGCTCACCTGCACGGCGGTCACCTTGTACTCGGGACAGTTGGTCGCCCAGTCGGAATTCTCGGTGGTGATGACATTGGCCCCGGACCCGGGAAAGTGAAAGGTGGTGTAGACCACGCCCGGCTGCATGCGCTCGCTGATGCGGGCGCGCAGCACGGTCTCGCCGGCCCGGCTGGCAATGCCGACCCAGTCGCCCTCGCGGATGCCGCGCTCCTCGGCATCGTGCGGGTGGATGTCGAGCCGGTCCTCGGCGTGCCAGGCGACGTTGGCCGTGCGGCGGGTCTGCGCCCCGACGTTGTACTGCGACAGGATGCGCCCCGTGGTGAGGATGAGCGGGTAGCGCGCATTGACGCGCTCGTCGGTCGGGACGAACTCGGTGACCACAAAGTGGCCCTTGCCGCGCACGAATTCGTCGATGTGCATGACCGGCGTGCCCTCCGGTGCCTGCTCGTTGCAGGGCCACTGGATGCTGCCCAGCCGGTCGATCGACTCGAAGCTCACGCCGGTGAAGGTCGGCGTGAGGCGGGCGATCTCGTCGAGGATCTGCCCGGCGTGCTCGTAGTGCATCGGGTAACCCAGCGCGTTGGACAGCGCCACGGTGGCTTCCCAGTCGGCCAGTCCGGCCAAGGGCGGCATGACCTTGCGCACGCGCGAGATGCGCCGCTCGGCATTGGTGAAGGTGCCGTCCTTCTCGAGGAAGGAGGCGCCCGGGAAGAAGACGTGGGCGAACTTGGCCGTCTCGTTGAGGAACAGGTCCTGCACGATGAGGCATTCGAGCGCGCCCAGCGCCGCGGTGACATGCTGCGTGCCCGGATCGGACTGGGCGATGTCCTCGCCCTGAACGTAGAGCGCCTTGAAGCTGCCGTCAAGCGCGGCGTCGAACATGTTGGGGATGCGCAGGCCCGGCTCGGCGGCCAGCTCGACGCCCCAGGCGCCCTCGAACTGGCGGCGGGTCGGCAGGTGCGAGACGTGCCGGTAGCCGGGAAACTCGTGCGGGAAGGAGCCCATGTCGCAGGAGCCCTGCACATTGTTCTGGCCGCGCAGCGGATTGACGCCGACGCCCTCGCGGCCGATGTTGCCGGTGGCCATGGCGAGGTTGGCGATGCCCATGACCATGGTCGAGCCCTGGCTGTGCTCGGTGACCCCCAGGCCATAGTAGATCGCCGCATTGCCGCCGGTGGCGAAGAGGCGCGCGGCGCCGCGCACCAGGGCGGCCGGCACGCCGGTCAGCGGTTCGAGGGCCTCGGGCGAGTTGCGCGGCTCGAGGACGAAGCGCTTCCAGTTGGCATAGGCCTCAGGCTCGCAGCGCGCGGCGACGAAGCGCTCGTCGAGCATGCCCTCGGCGGCGATGACGTGGGCCAGGGCATTGATCACCGCGACGTTGGTCCCCGGGCGCAATTGCAGGTGGAAGTCGGCCTGGACGTGCGGCCCGTCGACCAGGTCGATGGCCCGCGGGTCGACGATGATGAGGCGCGCCCCTTCGCGCATGCGCCGCTTCATCGCCGAGGCGAACACCGGGTGGCCGTCGGTCGGGTTGGCGCCGATCAGCAGGATGACGTCGGTGGCGCGGATCGAATCGAAATCCTGCGTGCCGGCCGACTCGCCCATGGTGGCCTTGAGGCCGTAGCCGGTGGGCGAATGGCAGACCCGGGCGCAGGTATCGACATTGTTGTTGCCGAAGGCGGCGCGCACCAGCTTCTGCACGAGGTAGGTCTCCTCGTTGGTGCAGCGCGAGGAGGTGATGCCGCCGATCGAATCGCGGCCGTACTTGGCCTGGATGCGGCGCAGTTCGCCGGCGGCATGGGCCACCGCCTGCTCCCAGCTCACTTCCTGCCAGGGATCGGTGATGCGCTGGCGGATCATCGGCTTGCGGATGCGGTCCTTGTGCGTCGCGTAGCCCCAGGCGAAGCGGCCCTTGACGCAGGAATGGCCGTGGTTGGCGCGGCCGTTCTCGTCCGGCACCATGCGCACGACCTCGGTGCCCTTCATCTCGGCGCGGAACGAGCAGCCGACGCCGCAGTAGGCGCAGGTCGTGATGTGGGCGTGTTCGGCCTGGCCCTTCTCGATGACCGACTTCTCGATCAGGGTCGCGGTCGGGCAGGCCTGCACGCAGGCGCCGCAGGAGACGCACTCGGAATCGAGGAAGGGGCTGTTGGCGCCGGCCGAGACCGCCGAGGCGAAGCCGCGCGAGTCGATGGTCAGCGCGAAGGTGCCCTGCACTTCCTCGCAGGCGCGGACGCAGCGCGAGCAGACGATGCACTTGGCCGGATCGAAGGTGAAGTAGGGGTTGCTCTCGTCCTTCTTCGCGTCGAGGTGGTGGGCGCCGTCCATGCCGTAGCGCACCTCGCGCAGGCCGACCACGCCGGCCATGTCCTGCAGCTCGCAGTTGCCGTTGGCGCTGCAGGTGAGGCAGTCGAGCGGGTGGTCGGAGATGTACAGCTCCATCACGCCGCGGCGGATGCGCGCCAGCGGCTCACTCTGCGTGCGCACCTTCATGCCGGCCTCGACCACCGTGGTGCAGGAGGCCGGATAGCCCTTGCGGCCGTCGATCTCGACCAGGCACAGGCGGCACGAGCCGAACGGCTCGAGGCTGTCGGTGGCGCACAGCTTGGGCACCTTGCTGCCGGCCTCGATGCAGGCGCGCATGACCGAGGTGCCGGCCGGGACGCTGACCGCCACGCCGTCGACCTCGAGCGCGACCTCTTGCGTCGCGCTGCGCCGTGGCGTGCCGAAATCGAGGGTTCTGAGGCTGGGCATGGCAGGGCTCCTTGCGTGGCGCGCCGACCCGGATCGGCGCGCGGTTGACGGCGTGGGCGGGCGCTTACGGCGCGGCGCCGGCCTTCGCCGCCGCCAGTCCGAGGTCTTCGGGGAAATGCTTGACGATGCTCAGCACCGGGAAGGGCGCCATGCCGCCCAGCGCGCACAACGAGCCGGCGATCATGGTGTCGCACAGGTCGCGCAGCAAGGCGACGTTGGCGGCGGTGCCGGCCGCGCCGCCCTCGCGCGCCCGGATGCGGTCGATGACCTCGACGCCGCGGGTCGAGCCGATGCGGCAGGGCGTGCACTTGCCGCAGGATTCGATGGCGCAGAATTCCATGGCGTAGCGCGCCATCGCGCCCAGGTCGGCGCGGTCGTCGAAGGCGACGATGCCGCCGTGCCCGATCATGCCGCCGACCGCGGCAAAGGCCTCGTAGTCGAGCGGCAGGTCGAACTGCGATTCTGGGATGTAGGCGCCCAGCGGGCCGCCCATCTGCACCGCACGGATCGGGCGGCCCGAGGCCGAGCCGCCGCCGAAGTCGTACAGCAGCTCGCGCAGGGTCAGGCCGAAGGCCTTCTCGACCAGGCCGCCATGGCGGATGTTGCCGGCGAGCTGGAAGGGCAGCGTGCCGCGCGACCGTCCGGTGCCGAAGTCGCGGTAGGCCGGGGCGCCGTTGGCGAAGATGGTCGGCACGCTGGCCAGCGACATGACGTTGTTGATCACCGTGGGCTTGCCGAACAGGCCCTGCACCGCGGGCAGCGGCGGGCGAAAGCGCACCATGCCGCGCTTGCCCTCGAGGCTCTCGAGCAGCGAGGTCTCCTCGCCGCAGATGTAGGCGCCGGCGCCGCGCCGCACCTCCAGATCGAAGCTGCGGCCCGAGCCCATGACGTCGGGCCCGAGATAACCCGCGTCGCGCGCCAGCGTGATGGCGCGCTCGAGCACCGCCTCGGCGTGCGGATATTCCGAGCGGTTGTAGATGTAGCCGCGGGTCGCGCCGACGACGATGCCGGCGATGGTCATGCCCTCGATGAGCACGAAGGGATCGCCCTCCATGACCATGCGATCCGAGAAGGTGCCCGAATCGCCTTCGTCGGCATTGCAGATCACGTATTTTTCCGGACCGGCCGCGGCGAGCACGGTGCGCCACTTGATGCCGGTCGGGAACGCCGCGCCGCCGCGGCCGCGCAGCCCGGAATCGACCAGCTCCTGGACCGCGTCCTGCGGCGTCATGGCGAGCGCGCGGCGCAGGCCGGCGTAGCCCTCGTGCTGCAGGTAGTCGTCGAGCGAGCCCGGGTCGACGATGCCGACGCGGGCGAAGGTGCGCCGCTCCTGGCGGGCCAGGTAGGGCATGCGCTCGGTCAGGCCGTGGCCCAGGGCATGGCGGCCGCCGCTCAGGAACCCGGCGTCGAACAGGCCGGCGACGTCGCCCGCGCCAACCGGGCCATAGGCCACCCGGCCGTCGGCGGTCTGCACCTCGACCAGCGGCTCGAGCCAGAGCATGCCGCGCGATCCGGTGCGCACGATCTCGATGGCCACGCCGCGCGCCGCCGCCTCGCGGGCCAGCGCCTGCGCGACGTCCTCGGCGCCGACCGACAGGGCGCAGGCATCGCGCGCGACGTAGACCCGGGCCGTCATGCCGGCTCCCGGCACTGCGCCACCACGGCGTCGAAGCGCGCCGCGTCGACCCGGCCGACGAGCTGGGCGTCGTCGACCAGCAGGGCCGGCGAGCAGGCGCAATTGCCCAGGCAATACACCGGCTCGAGCGTGATCGCGCCGTCGGCCGTGGTGCCATGCAGCTCGACGCCCAGGACCGCGCGGGCGTGCGCCACCAACCGGTCGGCACCCATGGACTGGCAGGCCTCGGCGACACAGACCCGCACGACATGGCGGCCGGGCGCCTGCTGGCGGAAGTGGTGATAGAAGCTGATCACGCCGTGCACCTCGGCGATCGACAGATGCATGGCGCGCGCGATGCGCGGCACGCAGTCGGGCGGGATGCAGCCGAAACCGTCCTGTACCGCGTGGAGCAAAGGCAGCAGCCCGCCGGGTCGCTGCGCATGCGCGGCAATCGCGTCGCCGAGCACGCTGCTGACATCGGCCTGCATCATGTCGTCTCCAAGTACCCGCCGTCGTGGTGTGCTGGGGCAGGCCGGTCGGCGGTTGGCGTGGGCGCGGATCGGCCGCGCAGGATCTTGGCATCGGCGCATATGCAACCTTTCGCATATACTACCGCTGCCCGGCCAACTTCTCGACGGAAACTAGCACTTATTGGTATCCGGTGGAATATGCATTTTCATGCCTATAGGCACCGAAATCGGTTGGCATGGCGAGAGCGCGCCGCGATCCGTCCGGCGGGGCGCGGGCCATGACGCGGATCCTGATCCGGCCTTCGTGGACCTTCTCCACCGAGAGCGGCGAGACCGTCGACCCGCAGCTGTTCCGCCTGCTGCGGGCCATCCATGAAGCCGGCAAGCTGACCGAGGCGGCGCGCCAGGCCCGCCTGTCCTACCGTCACGCCTGGGACCTGCTGGCCAAGTGGGGCCGCTTCTTCGGCACCCCGGTGGTCAAGATGGAACGCGGCAAAGGGGCGAACCTCACGGCGCTGGGCGCCAAGCTGCTGTGGGCCGAGCAGCGCAGCGGCGCGAGCCTGTTCCCGCAACTGGAGAACATCGCCTCGGAGCTGAACCTCGAGATCAGCCGGGCCTCCAAGGCGGCGCAGACCGTGCTGCGGATCCACGCGAGCTACGGCTACGCCGTGGAAAAGCTGCCTGCCCTGCTCGATGCCGCAGGCCATGCCAGCGTCAACATCCAATACATGGCCAGCGTGGCCGCGCTCGCCTCGCTGTCGCGCGGCCATTGCGACCTGGCCGGATTCCACGTGCCCGAGGGCGACCTGGGGG
>Ga0209698_10006721_pt1 | contig 12175 bp, 12 predicted proteins | sample LitLauG_LLR_2012_FD_187203 | JGI IMG/M metagenome (GOLD analysis project Ga0209698, IMG submission 187203) | Freshwater sediment microbial communities from Pennsylvania, USA - Little Laurel Run_MetaG_LLR_2012 (SPAdes) (version 2) | ecosystem: Environmental > Aquatic > Freshwater > Creek >...
GACGCCCGGCTCGGTGCTGTGTGCTGAGGAGGACGCTCTGCCGGTGAGCGGCATCGCCATCAGCAACTCTCCGACCCAGATCGCGGCCACGGACCTCGACGGCCGCGTCCTGGTGCAGCGATCCAGCGCAGGGACGCCCGTCGTGGCGGCGGTCACACAGAACGACATCTTCGCCGGAAGTCTGGTCGTGGCCCGGGCGACGGTTCAAGCCTGCCTGTCAAGGAGACCGCGGACCCTCACGCTCGTCGCCTCGGCGGACCATCCCGAAGACCATGCGTGCGCGCTCTACATGGAAGGGATGATCCGAGGTGAGCCTGTGGATCTCGATCGGCTGCTGGCGCCTCTTCGCGACAGCGACCGGTACCGTCGCGTGCTGAGCGGTGAGTGGCCGGGCTTCCCCCCGACTGACCTCGAGCTTGCGCTGGCGCCCGATCGATTCAGCTTTGCTATGCCGGTGACACGACGGCGCAATTTCCACCGGCTCACCAGAGCCGATCAGCGACCAGCCACCAGCTAAGATTCAGCCAGGGCACCAAGGGAATCCGGTGTGATACCGGAGCTGTCGCGCAACTGTGAGCGGGGAGCCTCCGTCCGAAGCAACCACTGAGGGTCGACCTCGGGAAGGTGGACGAGGGCGGCGATCCGCGAGCCAGGAGACCTGAACGCCCTAACGGCGAACCCGTCCGCGCGCAACGGCACGGAAGCTCCATGGCGGTCGGCTTTCTGCGGCGCGTACGGGAAGGGCAGACCGCCTGGAGGGACACTAGTGCGTACTCATCGCATGCTGGCCAGCGCGACACTGGCTTTGGTCTTGACCGCCGTCTCCGCGTGCGGGAGCTCGTCTTCGACCGGCTCCGCCAATCCGACTGCTGGGTGCATCAACGCCAGCGCTCCGCACCACGCTTACGTCGTCGTCGAGCATCTCTCAGGGTCGACCGTGCAGCGATGCGTCGGTTTCAGCACCGACAACATCGACGCCTCAACGCTCATGGACAGCTCGGGCATCGAGTACCAGACGCAGACATTCAGCTTCGGCAAGGCCATCTGTCAGATCGACAGCGAACCGAAGCAGTACACGGAATGTCTGCCCCAGAACCAACCGTACTGGGAGCTGTTCCTGGAGTCCAACGGCGCGTGGGCGCCGGCCCAGACCGGTTACGCGCAGGTGGCGCTGCGTGACAGAGAAGCCTTGGGATGGCAGTACGTGGCGCAGACCGGTCCCACTCCCGCACCTCCGCCTCTTCCGAACGAGGTCTGAGAGCCAAGGTGAACGCCAGGGCAGTGGCCGCCTGGTCGTTCGCCTGTCTCTTCGTCGTGCTTTTCACCACCAACCCCGCATACAAGGTCCTGGTGCTGGCGGCGGCGCTCAGCGCGCTTGCCGCCGGAGTCGGCCTGGCCAGGGCCCGGGGCCTGCTCTTTGGCGTAGCCCTGATCTCTGCATTCGCGCTGCTGCTCAATTTCGTTTCGGCCCACCTCGGAAGCACTGTGCTGTTCAGCCTTCCTCCCGAGATTCCGGGACTGGGGGGGCCGTACACCCTCGAGGCGCTCGCCTACGGCGCATCAGGGGGGATCACCATCGCCACCGCCATCCTGGCGGCTGCGCCGCTCTCGCTCATGCTGCGGACCTATGAGGTGATGGACGCGCTTCCGGCAAGCCTTTCGCGGACGGGTGCCGCCATAGCCGCGTCGCTCAACCTGGTACCTACCGTGGCGACCTCATTCGCCGAGGTCGGCGAAGCGCAGCGGCTGCGCGGGTGGCGACCCCGGGGGCCCCGGTCCTGGGCTGAGATCGTCGTGCCGGTCGTGCTGACCAGCGTCGAGGGATCGATTCAACTGGCGGAGTCCATGGAAGCGCGCGGATTCGGCGCCGGTACCCGCACCTCGATGGCAGCCGCGCCGCCTCAGCGGGCCGACCGTTTGCTGGTCACCGTCTCCGCAGTCGTGGTCGTGGGTTTCGTACTGGCACGCGCGTGGGGATTGGCGTCCGACTGGGCGCCGTATCCAACCCTGTCTCTCCCCGCGCTCGACCCATGGGTGTGCGCGCTGTGCCTTCTCCTCTTCACACCGGTCCTCCTGTGGCGATCGCGCGACTGACCCGCCTCACGTACTGGTATCCGAACCAGGGATCGCCCGCACTGCGCGACGTGTCGGCCGCCATAGAGGATGGCCTCACGGTGGTCGCCGGCCCCTCAGGCGGCGGCAAGTCGACCCTGCTTCGGGTGCTCAACGGCCTCGTGCCCCATTTTCACGGCGGCCGGATCGCCGGCGCCGCTGTCGTTTCCGGCATGAGCGTGATCGAGACTCCCACCCGCCGCATGGCGCGCTCGGTCGGCTTCGTCTTTCAAGACCCTGAGCTGCAGACGGTGTACGACTCGGTGGAACGCGAGGTTGCCTTTGGCCTGGAGAACATTGCGCTTCCCACTCGCGAGATGCCGGTGCGGATCGACGACGCGCTTCACGAGGCCGGGGTCGAGCACCTGGCAGGGCGCCGCGTGAGCACTCTCAGCGGCGGAGAACGCCAGCGGGTGGCGATCGCTTCGGCGCTTGCGATGAGGCCGCGTGTCCTCGTCCTCGACGAACCTACGTCACAGCTCGACCCAGCAGGCGCGGCGTTGGTGCTGGCCTCTGCCACGAGACTGGCGCGTGAGGGCCGGGCGGTGGTCGTCTCAGAACACCGGTTGGATCAGCTGGTTCCCGCCGCGCGTGCCGTGCTCGAGGTCGACCGCGGGAGCGTCACGAGCATCCGGCCCGAGACGTGGTCCTCGCCTCCAGCACCGATCAAGCCTCCTCGGCGCCATGCACCGGCCGGCGAGGCATGGTCTCTCAGCGACGTCAGCGTGGGTTTTGCCGAGCGGGCTGTGCTGGAGCACGTGACCCTCGCCGGTCGAGCCGGCGAGGTGATTGCGCTGACCGGTCCCAACGGCGGTGGGAAGACGACCCTTCTGAGAGTCATCGCGGGAGGCCTCACACCGCTCGCCGGCCGGGTGGAGCGCCGTCCTGGACGCATCGCCTACCTGCCTCAAAACCCCACCGCGCTGCTTCACCGGCCGACCCTGCTCGACGAGGTGAGGCTCACGCTGGAACGGTCACATGAGACGGAAAGCCCGGACGTGATCCTGCGGGCTCTGGGCCTGGTCTCGGTCGCCGGCCACTACCCTCGCGATCTGTCGTGTGGCGAGCGGCAGCGCGCAGCGCTGGCCGCGGTGCTGCCCGGAGCGCCGCGCCTCGTGCTTCTCGATGAACCCACGAGGGGCATGGACGTGGCCGCGCGCGACGCGCTCATACTCCTCGTCGCCCGACTGCGCGACGAGGGTTCCTCGATAGTGCTGGCCACTCACGATTCAAGCCTCATCTGTGCGCTGGCGGACAGGGTTCTCCACGTTTCGGACGGCGCGGTTCGTGAGCGCACACCTGAGCTTGTGGGCGCATGACGAGAGCACTGCCGGTCGGCGTGGTGTCGCTTGCCGGCCTGGCGCTCTTCTGCTGGCCCTTCGTGGGGAGCGGCCTTCCTGCGAACACGCCGGCCTGGACGCTGATGCTCGCCTGCGTTGCCGGCCTCTTCCTCGTCGAAGCGGGTACCCGCCAGCTCGACTCCCGCGCCGTGGCTCTTCTGGCCGCGATCGCCGCGATCGACGCCGCGCTGCGCCTGACGGTCATCGTCGGCATCGGCGGCTTCAACCCGATCTACTTCCTGGTCCTCTGCGCCGGGTACGTCTTCGGCACCTCTTTCGGCTTCATGGCGGGGGCGCTGTCGATTCTGGTTTCCGCGCTCTTGAGCGGCGGAGTGGGCCCGTGGGTTCCGTACCAGGTCTTCGGTCTTGGTTGGGTGGGCGTGGCAGCAGGACTTGCCGGCACCTGGAGGCAACCCTCGCCGGGCCTGCGCGACATCATCGTGCTCGCGGCGGTCGGGGCCGTCATGGGCTGGGTGTTCGGAGCGCTCCTGGACGTGACCGATTGGGTGCCCGTGTACCGGGGCAATCCGACTCTCGGCTGGCTCCCGGGGATGTCCCCGGCGACCTCACTGCTCCACTTTGCTCGCTTCTATCTGCTCACCTCGCTCGCCTACGACACCTTCCGCGCCGTGGGCAACGTCGTGATGGTGGTGGCACTTGGTCTCCCCGTGCTCGCGGCGTTGACCAGGCTGCGGGGTCGCTTGACCTTCGAGGTGGTCCCCGCGCGAGGCTGAGGCCTCAGGCCACCTTCGCGGCCAGGTCGGCGAGCGCAGCGCCCAGCACGCGATTGAACGCCGGGAACGGGTGGATGACGTCTGCCATCGTCCGCACGGGGATCCCTAGCTTGATCGCGAGGACCAGCTCGCCGAGGATCTCCCCGGCACGGGGAGTCACCAGCGTCGCGCCGACCAGCACACCGCGCCTGCGATCGGCGACGAGCTTCAGCGCCCCACCGTGAAAGTCGTGGATGTATCCGCGTGCGGTCTCAGCCGGATCGATCATGGCCACCGCCACGTCAAGGCCCTGCTGGCGCGCCGCGCTCTCGGACGCTCCGACCGAGGCGACCTCGGGGTCGGTGAAGGTCACGCGCGGCACCGCCGAGTGGTCGGCTCGCGCGTCCTCGCCCCGCAGGCGGCGGGCCACGATCTGGCCGTGGTAGTAGGCGAGGTGGGTGAAGCCGCCGAGGCCCGTCACGTCGCCAACGGCATACACGCCCGGCCGCGCCTCGAGAGTGGTGGGCTCGACCTTGATCCAGCCCCGCTCCGATCGGGCCAGCCCGACGTCTGCCCAGGCCTCGAAGTTGGGCCGCCTTCCTGTCGCGACGAGCAACCGATCGGCCGCCACCGACGCTCCGGATTTCAAGCGCACGACGACGCCCGCGGACCGCGTCTCGACGCCGACGCACGGGTCGCCGACCATCAGCGTCATGGCGTCAGCCTCGAGGTGCGGGCGGAGAGCGGCGCCGGCCTCCGGCTCCTCCAGGCCCAGGAAGCGCGCGCCGGCCTCGATGACCGTGACCTTGGAGCCCAGCCGCGCGAAGCCCTGCCCCAATTCGATCCCGACGGCGCCGCCGCCGAGCACGGCCAGCCCGCCCGGCAGCTCACGCGGCACAGCAGCCTGACGGTTCGTCCAGTAGTCGACGTTTTCCAACCCGGGAATCGGAGGTATGGCCGCGGTGCTCCCGTTGGCGATCACGACCGCGCGGCGCGCCACCAGGCGCTCGCCGCCCACCTCCACGGTGCGCTCGTCCATCAGCTTGCCTGAACCGCGGAACAGCTTTGCTCCTGTGGCCTCGAGCGCCGCGGCGGGGTTCCTGTCATCGAGATCGCGCGCCATCCAGAGCACCCGCTTGGACACCTTCGGGAAGTCCACGTCCCACTCCACCCGGGACGCGGCGAGCGTCCGCGCGCGTGAGGACTCGACGAGCGATTCGCCGGAACGCAACAGCGTCTTGGAAGGCACGCAACCCCAGTACGGGCACTCGCCACCCACCAGCTCGCGCTCTACGACCGCCAGGCTGAGCCCGCTGCCCTCCAGGCCTGCGGCGATGGCCTCTCCCGCCACGCCTCCGCCGAGACACACGACGTCAAACTCCTGTGGCAACTCGATCCTCCCCTTCCTCACCCGCCCGTCGCAGCGACTCCAGCAGCGAGGTGGCTGTGAACGTACCGACGTAGCTTTCGCCATTGAAGACCGCAGCGTGCTCGGTAGGGCTTTCCAGAGCGGCTGCGAACGCCTCCGCGAGGGTGCTCTCCACCGTCACCCGCGGCTCGCCGGGCAGCGGGCCGGTGACAGGGTGCTCCAGGGCGTCGGGATCGATCCGGGCCACCGACATCCTCCGCACGAGTCGCTCGCGGCCCAGGAACTCCGCGACGTAATCGCTTGCCGGCCGCGTGAGGATGGTCTCCGGCGTGTCGTACTGAGCGATCTCCGCGCCCATCTTGAGCAGGCAGACCCGATCGCCGACGAGGACCGCCTCGTCGATGTCGTGTGTGACGAAGACCACGGTCTTGCGCATCGACCTCTGGATGTTGATGAACTCGCTCTGCAGGCGCTCCCGCGTGATGCGATCGACTGCACCGAAGGGCTCGTCCATCAAGAGGATCGGCGGGTCCGCTCCCAGCGCGCGGGCGAAACCGACACGCTGCCGCTGGCCGCCGGACAGCTGGTGAGGGTAGCGGGCTCGGTACTCACGTGGATCAAGGCCGACGAGCTCGAGCAGCTCGTCGACTCGCTTCTTGATCCGGCTCCTGTCCCAATCCCACAGACGCGGCACCGTGCCCACGTTGTCCGCCACGGTCATGTGTGGGAACAAGCCCGTCTGCTGGATGACGTAGCCCATCTGCAGGCGAAGCCGCGCCGGGTCCACGGTGCGCGTGTCCACGCCGTCGAGGAGGATGCGGCCGTCATCCGGATCCGTGAGGCGGTTGATCATGCGCAGGGTCGTCGTCTTGCCGCAGCCGGAGGGACCAATCAAAACGCACGTCTTGCCGTCGGGGATCTCAAGAGTCAGATTTCGCACGGCGTTCGAACCGCCGGCAAAGCTCTTGCTGACGTTCTCGAGCTGGATCACCCGACCATCACCAGCGGCGCCGGCCGATCGATAGAGCTCTTGGTCCCAACCACCCTAAGTCCTCCGCGACTCGCCCCCGAAGTGGCGGCTGCTGTCCGCCGCGCCCCACCGCGCTCCACTACCGTATCCGAATGGTGGGGCGGCTATTCCTGGACTACGTGGATCCATGGATCAACTGGGACTGGCTCTCGCAGCACGTTCCGCTTGTGCTGTCCGCTCTGTGGGACCACATCACCCTGACTGTCATCGCGGTTGCGCTGGGGCTGGTGATCTCGCTCCCGGTCGGCGTCGCGGCGCACCGCTGGCGATGGTTCAGGCTCCCGGTGCTCGCCGCGACCGGGGCCTTCTACACCATCCCGTCGATAGCCCTGTTCGCCTTGCTGGTTCCGTACACGGGTCTCAGCGGGACCTCGGCCGAGATCCCCCTCGTCGGATACAACGTAATGATCCTGGTCCGGAACGTGCTGGTGGGCCTGGCGGCGGTGCCGCCCGACGTTCGCGATGCCGCGGACGGCATGGGCTACCGTCCCATGGTCCGGCTGCTTCGCATCGAGCTGCCCCTGGCGCTTCCAGCCATCTTCGCCGGGCTGCGCATCGCCACTGCGTCAACCATCGGCATCATCACGATCACCGCCGTCATCGGGGTGGGCGGCCTGGGTCAGCTCATCCTCAAGGGATTGATCGAGAACTTCAACACCCCACTGGTCGTGGCCATGGTGCTTTCGGTAGCACTCGCCTTCGCTGCGGACCTGGTGCTCGCGGGATCGCAGCGCCTGGCCATGCCATGGGCCCGCTCGCGGTGATCGCATGACAATTCTCGCCAACACCTGGCGCTGGCTCATCAACCCAGCACACTGGAGGGGTTCGGACGGGATTCCAGTCCGGCTCGGCGAGCACCTCCACCTGTCGATCGAGGCGGTTGTCATCGGAGCCCTGATCGCGCTCCCGATCGGCGTCATCCTCGGGCACTACGGCCGTTTCGGCAACCTAGCCATCGGCCTCTCCAACCTGGGGCGAGCCATACCGTCCTTCGGAATCCTGGTCATCGCATTCAGGGTCTTGGGGTTGGGCGACTTGCCGATCGTGATCGCTCTGGCAGCCCTTGCAGTGCCGCCGATGCTCACCAACACATACGTGGCCATGCAAGAGGTCGACGCAGACGTCCGCGACGCCGCCCGGGGGATGGGCTACCGGGAGCTCGCGCAGCTCATTCGCGTGGAGCTGCCTCTCGCCGTGCCCTTGATCATGTCGGGTGTGCGCACCTCAGCGGTGCAGGTGGTCGCGACGGCAACACTCGCCGCGCTGATCGCCGGCGGTGGCTTCGGGCGCTACATCGTCGACGGCCTCGCCCAGCAGGACAACGCAATGCTCGCGGCGGGGGCGGTCCTGGTCGGCGCTCTCGCGCTGGCCACCGAGCTCTCGCTGGCAGGTATGGAACGACTGCTGATTCCCAGAGGGATCCGGCTCCTCAGAGCACCCACCGCTCAACCCATGATCGCCTACAAGTCCGCGTAAGTGGAAGAATGATCGCCTTGCGAGGGTTGAACTCGCGAGGCCCAACCGGGCTATTGGGAGGGGAGTCAGATGACACGTAAGATCGGCATGGGCTGGTTGGTGGCCGGATTCGTCGCGCTGACGATGGTGGTCGCGGCCTGCGGCAGCAGCTCCAGCAGCTCGACCAGCAAGGGCACGGTCACGATCGGGGGCTTCAACTTCCCCGAGAGCAGCATCCTCGCCCAGCTGTATGGCGAATCCCTGGCGCACGCGGGATACACCGTCAACTACAAGCTTCTCCTCGGACCGCGGGAGATCGTGGCGCCTGCGCTCGAGAGCGGGCAGATCGACGTGTACCCAGGCTATGCGGCGACGGACCTCGAGTACTACAACCAGGGCGCCGGCGAGGCGAGTGGTGACGTGACGGCGACGAACGCCAAGCTCAACTCACACCTCCAACTGCTTGGGCTCGAGGCTCTGACGCCGTCCGCTGCGGTCGACCAGAACGCCTTCGCAGTGACCAAGGACACGCAGTCCAAGTACAACCTGACCAAGCTCTCCGACCTCGCGCCCATCGGCAGCCAGCTCATCCTCGGGGCAGGCCCCGAGTGCCCCACCAGGCCGTTCTGCCAGCCGGGGTTGAGCAGCGTCTACGGAATCACGTTCAAGGACTTCAAAGCGCTCGACACCGACGGACCGCTGACTCGCGCCGCGTTCAAGAACGGCTCGATCCAGGTCGGGCTCGTGTTCAGCAGCGATGCAGACCTCACGAGCCTTGGGTTGGTGGTGCTCCAGGACGACAAGCACCTGGAGAACGCGGACAACGTCGTGCCAATCATTCGCACCTCGGTTGCGTCGGCTGACGTGACCACCATCCTCAACAAGCTCAGCGCGGGCTTGACTACCGCGGATCTTGTGACGATGAACGGCCAGGTCGAGCTGCAGCACCAGGACGCGGACGCGGTGGCCCAGACCTACCTACAGGCGCACAACTACTTCGCATAGAAAGCACGGGGGAGGCAGGCCTCCCCCGTGGTACCCCCTCCAAGTGGCACCTTGTCAGGAGTCGTTTCGAAGGTGACGTGCCCTGGTTTCGGCCGGAGTAAATCCGGCCTAGGGCAACCCCCGGCGCGGGTGAGGACAGCTGTCCTCCCCCGCGGAACCCCCTCCTCTCATGCGCGGCGTTGGGAGGCGTTCAGAAGGGTGGCCAGCAGAGTTGACGGCCGGAATGAATCCGGCCGGTGCACGACGCCGGGCTTAGGGCAAATCCGGCCTAGGGCAACCCCGGCACTCTTGGGCACGGGGGAGGCTCGCCTCCCCCGTGGTACCCCCTCCAAGCAGCACCTTGTCCGGAGTCGTTTCGAAGGTGACGTGCCCTGGTTTCGGCCGGAGTAAATCCGGCCTAGGGCAACCCCGGCATTCCTGGGGGGAGGCAGGCCTCCCCCGTGGTACCCCCTCCAAGTGGCACCTTGTCCGGAGTCGTTTCGAAGGTGACGTGCCCTGGTTTCGGCCGGAGTAAATCCGGCCTAGGGCAACCCCGGCTGCGATCTATCAGGGGAGCCGGTTGATCCAGGCGTCGGTCGAGTACTTGGAGCCGACCAAGCCCTGCGCCGTGTCCAGCTCTTCGGCAGAAAGCTCGCCTTCCGCGGTTCGGAAATCGCGGGCAAACGAGTCGTGCAGATGACGCGCGACGTCGGCGCTCGACAGCTTGGTGAACCATGACAAGGGAGAGACCGCCTTCTCCGCGCTGCGCACGCCAAGGTCGGCGAGGCTTTCGCGTCCAATCCTGATCAACCGCGGCACCAGGGTCACGTCGATGTCGTGCGCAATGGTCGTGTGGTGCAGCACGAATCCGCGGCGCCGCGCCTGAGCCGCACCCGCGATCTTGCCCTGCGGAGAGATGATGTCGTTGATCTCCCGGTAGGCGGCCGGCACCCCGAGCTCGACCAAGGCGCGCACCGCCCAGTCGTCGAGGACGGCATACGACTTGCGGAAGCTCACGCCCGCGACAGCCGCCTCGGGCAGGTACATCGAGTAGGTGATCGTCCTACCTGGCTCGCACAGCATCGTGCCGCCGCCGGACATGCGCCTCGTCACCGTGAAGCCCATCTGACGAGCCGCCGGCAGATCGACCTCATTGGTCACCGATTGATGTGAGCCGATGACCAGGGCGGGCTCGCCCCAATCCCAGAGCCGCATGGTCGGTCGCCTCGCGCCGGAGATGACCCGTTCGAGGAGCACCTCGTCCAGCGCCATGTGCAGATGAGCGGTTTGGAGCGTGGGCGCGATCAACTCCCACTCGAGCTCCCGCAGCCGCTTGGCGATCGGGCGAAGCGGGTCAGCCGCGAAAGTCATCGAGCTCGCGCCACCCATAGGCAACCTCCTGCAGCGTCGCCCGCCCGATGGTGATCGGCTGGGTTCGAACGTACACACCGCCGAGGCGCTCGTAGAAGGAGCGCGCGTCCGGATTGTCGCGCAGCACCCAGATGATCATGTCGTTGAGACCCATCTCGCGCAGGCCCGCCACCACTGCGCGCACCAGCCTGCGGCCCACGCCGTGTCGCTGGGCGATCTGCTGGACATAGATCGCGTACAGCTCGCCCTTGTAGTCGCTCTCGCCGGCACGCTCGGGGCCGCCCGAGGCGAACCCGACGACCCCCGTCTCATCCTCGGCGACGTACACGCGGCTCGAGTTGTCGGCGATCCCTCTGCGCCAGCGGTCGAGGTAGCTCGCCTCGGTCAGAGAGTCGAGAAAATCTTCTGGCAGCAGACCCCTGTAGGCGGACTTCCACGTGTCGACGTGCACTCGTGCGATCGCCGCGGCGTCCGCGAGCTCGGCCGGTCGCACCATCGACCACAATCTAGTGGACTGTGGATGCGGGCGAACCCGGCCGCGGCGATCACGCGCGGCGCGCGGCCATCGTGATGGCGGTAGCTCTGGCGGCGATCCTGGTCGCGGCTGTCATCTACCTGCGCCCGCCCGCGAGCCCTGTCAAGCGAATCCTGGTTGGGGGCGTGCAGTCGCCGACCCCCCAGTGGCTTCCGGGCCAGGTCAGGGCCACTTACGACTTCGTGTCGCCGAAGTTGGGATGGTCTCTGGTCACCGAGTATCAGGTCACGACACAGGCGCGTTTCTGGGTGTTCTCCACCACCGACGCGGCGCGGAGCTGGCGGCAGCAGTTCAGCGGAACTTGCGGATCGTTTGGGGCCGTGCCATCGCTGCAGTTCTTCGATCGGAAGAATGGATTCTTCTCCGACTGCGCACCGATGCAAGTGTTCCGAACAGTGGACGGTGGGGCCCACTGGGCGTCCATTTCCCTGCCGGCCTACTCGCCATCCCTATTGGTGACTTTCGGCGACCCGGCCGACGGGTGGTTGGCGACGTTCTCCACTGAAACGGCCCTGGTCACCAACTTCCTGTCGACGACAGACGGCGGGCGCACGTGGATCCCGTTGCCGGTTCCGCCTGTTCCGAGCGCAACCAGCAAGGGCGGCCAAGACAACCTGGAGTTTCGGAGCCGGCTCGAAGGATGGATGGGCGTGGCGGGCCCCGACACGCCCACCGTTGCCTCGACCAACGATGGCGGTCTGAGCTGGCAGCCGCACGTGCTGCCGACCACCGAATTTCAGAAGCTCTCCAGCGCCGAGGTGGTGCTGCTTCCTGGTTCGGGAGTCATGGCCACGACCTTCGACCACTTCGGCAACCCCGTCGCGTTCACGTCGGTTGACGGCGGAGCCACCTGGCAGAAGCTGGCATCGCCCCCAGGCGGGACCGACTACACCGACTTCCGCTTTGCCGACGCCACACATTGGTGGGCCATGCACAGCGGGATCCTGTACAAGTCTGCCGACGCGGGACTGACCTGGAACCAGGCATTCATAGCGCTGGACTCCTATGACTATCAGCTGCAGGTCATCGACCAGAATCACGCCTGGGCCCAGCTCACATCGGTGCTGCCCGGCCCGCCAGGCCCGGGGAACGTGGCTGTGGTGGACTCGGGGCTGGCCATGACCTCCGATGGCGGCGTGAGCTGGACGTACGTCCACACGCCGCAGCCGCGACTAAGCTGAGCTCACGGCGATGGAAGGGCTGGAATCCGAGCCGGACGGCGAGCAGTCCCTGCGGCCTGCCCGCGCCTGGCGTGGCTTTGCAGTC
>Ga0209698_10006722_pt1 | contig 12174 bp, 5 predicted proteins | sample LitLauG_LLR_2012_FD_187203 | JGI IMG/M metagenome (GOLD analysis project Ga0209698, IMG submission 187203) | Freshwater sediment microbial communities from Pennsylvania, USA - Little Laurel Run_MetaG_LLR_2012 (SPAdes) (version 2) | ecosystem: Environmental > Aquatic > Freshwater > Creek >...
GCCCTCCGTACTCAATCACCTGGCGCGTGATCTCGTCTTCCCCAGCCGTAAACTCGCACAAAGCCATTTCCTCGCCGGCGCGAATCTTGTCAATCAGCGAGAACTTCGTCGACGTCAGCAGACCCAGGTTCTGGCAATTCTGCTTGTAGATGCGCTCGATGTTCTCGGCAATCACCACCCGGATCCCCGCGCACATCTCCGCGTACGGCGACTGCTCCCGGCTCGACCCCTTCCCCCGCCGCTTCCCGCTCACCGAACAGACGAATCCGCCTTTCTTCACATCCGACCGCCCGATCGGAACGACGCCTCCGCAACGCAACCCCAAGTATGGAATTTCCCCCAGGGTCTGGTCGAAGTAGAAGCAGTAGTGTGCGGGGGTGATTTCGTCAGTCGAAATGTCGTCCCGTAGTTTGGGATTGTTGGCAGGATTCTTGGTATCCCAGGGCAGATCCTCACCGGCCAGTTGCCGCTTGATCAGCTCGGGATCTTCGGTGAGAAATAGAATCCGTCCCGACAGGCGCACCTTGTCAGGACGCTTCGCGATTTCGCGCTCGAGCAATGATCGCATCACGATAAAACCTGCGAACTATGGTGTCGGCGTCCTAAAGAAAATGCATCGGATGGCAGGATTGCCGATCTTCGACCCCACAGCCATATTCTACCGCTCGCAGGCCGCCGCTGGTGGGTTACGTCTGGTGGATTGCTATACGTGCAGCGCTTAATTTACTTCCGGTATTCCCGCGGATCCGGCAGAGGTTCCAACCCGCGGCCATTGAAGATCTCGTCAAACTCGTGCAGCAGTTCCGCGTGAATCAGCCCGTTCGAGGCCACTACGTCCCGGTCCGTGACCTCCAGTGCCTCGCCTCGGGGTCCGGTAACCTTGCCTCCCGCCTCTTCCACGATCAGGATCCCGGCCGCCGTGTCCCAGGCGTTCAGGTTGAACTCCCAGAACCCGTCGAACCTGCCGCACGCCACCGACGCCAGATCAAGCGCCGCCGATCCCGCGCGTCGCACCCCATGGGAACGCAACGTGAGCTGGTGATAAAAGTAAATGTTGGGATTCTTGTGCCGCTTATGACTCGGGAACCCAGTCGCCATCAGGCTTTGCACCAGCTTCGGCGTCTTCGACACTTCAATCTTCTGCCCATTCAGGAAAGCGCCCTTGCCCCGCTCCGCCGCGAATAACTCATCTCGCGTGGGATCGTACAATACCGCCGCCTTCCGCTTCCCCTGAAACGCGAGCCCCAGTGAAACACAAAACACCGGGAACGAATGGGCAAAGTTTGTGGTCCCGTCCAGCGGATCGACATACCACCGGTAGTCGCCGCCCGTTTCGATTCGCGCTCCTTCCTCCCCGATCACCTCATGCGTCGGCCACTGGGAGCGAATCCGCTCCAGGATCAGCTTCTCCGAGGCGCGATCCGCCTCGGTCACCAGGTCCGCGTCGCCCTTGTATTCGATTTTCACCCGCCGGTGGAAGTACTCCATCAGCAGCCCGCCCGCTTCCCGGGCGATCTCCGACATACGCGGGACGAATTCGAACTGAGCTCCAGCCTGGGCCATGGTTTCCGCTGCAGAAGCAGATTTCACGAGAGACACCACTCCTTCTTCTATGGTCGCCTGGACCGCGCAAATAGAGGCGCACGCGCCTAGCTACTTCCGCTTCGCCGCCTCTTCCGCGATGTACATGATATCGTGCTTGAAGATGAACAGGTTCGGCGCACCCTCCCGGGTCAGGCGCACCATGTTCTTGTCGTAGTATTCAATCCAGCCGCGAACGACTTCCCCGTCCGCCAGCTTGATGCTGACCGGTTTCTGTTTTTCTCCCAGCAATTTCAGATAGGCGGCTTCTTCGAAGGTCTCATCGGGAGGTGGAGTCTTCCCGCCCCGGCGGGCGGCTCCTTGGGCACCAGCATTGAAAGGCATATCGGCTATTTTACACGGCCCGTCCGCTTCGCCACAGGCGCGACTTCGATTGCCCAGATGTCATCATGAGCGAAGTGAGGCGTCAGCCGAACGCAGTCGAAGGACCCCGATTGTGCCGGCAAGGCCCCCGGCGGAGGTGATCGTTTTTACCACGGCAGATTTTCGCTCAGACCGCACCGCCACAGCCTGCACGTGAACTTTGGCGGACAAGGCCCGCGCCGCGTTCTTAGTTCTCTGCCAATCCGACGGAAAAGGCGCACTCCTCAGAACGTGACCTTCACCCCGAACTCCACTTGCCGCGGCGCGCCATTGTTATACACGCCCGACCCCGAACCGATCCGCAGCACATCCTTTGACGGGCCTGAAGGCGTGCCATTCGCCGAACCCGCGCCTCCCGACACCGGCTGTCCTGGCCCCGGATAGTAGTACGTCAGCTGCCCCGACACGGGCTGAAAGTTCGCAAAGTTGAGAACGTTAAGGAAGCGCGCGCTGGGCTCGATCGTCAGCCGCTCCCCCACCTTCAACGGCCAGCTGATCGCGGCATCGAGCGACTTGAAGATCGGGTTGCTGAACTGCCCCGCCGGCGGCACCACAATGTACGGAGCATTTCCGTGCAAAGTCGCCAGCTGAAATTGCGTGAATAGTCCTGCCGACACCAGCGCTTGCCCAGCTGGCGTCAAGCCACCCGCCTGCGAACTGTTGTAGCTGCTGATCTCGCTCGCCAGGCTGCTGCTGGAAAGTGAGCTGAACGGCCCAGGCAGCTTGGCCGGAAACAGATCTCCGGACGTTCCGTCCCCGCTGAAATCGGTGCGAAAGATTTCCCCGGGCGTCGCTTGCGGGTTGCCGGACGTCACCAGCATCGAGGGCAGTAATGGCGCCGGGGACGCAATTCGTCCAATGAAAGCCAACCGCCCGCCCCAATGCGAATCCAAGGTCCAGGCGGCCGTGAACTGGTGCCTCCGGTCCAGTGGAGAGGGCCCCTTGAACAGCGCCGGATTCACCGAGTCGTGACCGAAAAAGCTTTGCGTGGGATTGTCGCCACCATTCGTGACGAACTTCGAGAACGTGTACGCCAATTGCAGGTCACCGCCGTCGAATATGAAAAACTGGTGGTGGACACGCTGCTTCAGCCCCAGTTGACCGCCGTTGTACACTGCCTGCCCGGCCGATAGCTGAAAATCTCCCTGCCCGACCAAGGAGTTGACGCCCGAGAACGCCGCTCCGAAATCTCTCGGGTCCTGTCCGCCCCCCGGTTGCACGGCCACGGTGGCCGGCAGACCTCCCAGGAAAGCAATGCCGGAATCCAGCCCGTTGACCGCGAAATCATTGATGTTGGCGGTCGGGACGGTCGAGATGTAGCAGGAAATCGCGTTCTGCACGATCGCCCCCACCGACAGCGGAACCCCCGGCAGGCAGCTGGGCGCTTTCTGTGCCACTGTGTTGGTGATCGCGTTCAGCGCGGCGGTGGGAATTCCAGTGGCGTTCTTATACAGGTAGCTTGCGTCGCCCAGGTGATTGGTGTCGCTGATTAACCCGAAGCGCTGGCTTACATTGCGTACGAAGTCCAGCGTGAACGTCCCGCCGTTCCACACCTCTCGCGTCAGGCCCAGGTTCATCTGGTAGGAGCGCGGGGTGCGGTAGTCTGGACCAAACGCAGCCAACCCGTTTGCCGGCAGGCTCATCGACAGCGTCTTCCCCACGAAGCCCGGGTTCCCCGCCGCTCCCGCCGCAACGACCGCGGCCTGGTACGCCGCTTGCAAATCGGCGACCGCGCTGCCCGCCACTCCCACCGGCTGTCCGCAGACTTGCGTGGCCAGGTCCTTGCCATCGATCGAGCGTACCGCCGACGGCAACCCGCCGGCGTTCGGGAAATACACCGCCACCGTTCCGGCCGCGGCCCCGGGAGAGCATGTCAGCACGTTGGTCCCCGAATACAGCCCCTGGCTTAGCCGCGCGGGGCGATCCATGTAGATGTTGCTGATCGCTGAATTATCGTAGAACACCCCGCCGCCGCCCCGAATGATCGTTCTCCCGTTCCGCACCGGATCCCACGCAAAACCAAATTGCGGGCCAAAGTTGTAGTTGGGCTGCGTTACCTTCTGTCCCTGCCCCGGCACGTTGTCGAACTGGTCCAGCAGCCGCGTCGTACCGCTGCAGGGCAGGAACGCCGCCGGAATGCTCGCATTCGCCGAAGAGCACAGGATCTTCGCCAGGTCGCTGTCCACGCGCCCATCTTCGCGCACATAGTGCACCCCAAACGTGAACATCAGATTCGGGCTGAACCGGTAAGAATCACCGACGTACCCTTGCAGCCGCGTGTCGACGAGTCCACCGTGCGACAGGCCAAATCCGGATTTCTCCGTCCCGAAGCCCTGCCCGTTGCTCAGCGTCGCGAACAGCACGGGATAATCCAGCGGATTGGCGTCCGTCCCCGTCCCCAACGCCGTCGCCACCTGTGGTGCCACCCCGTACGCCTTCGCGTAACCACCCGAGGTGATACGGTTCACGCTGCCGCCGAAGTGAAACGTGTGATCCCCCGCCGCGCGCTGTCCGTCATAGCGGAGTTCCAGATTCCGCTGGAACGTCTCTTGCGGCGCAAACGCGCTGGCTCCAAACTGCGCGCGTCCGCCGGCAATGTCGGTGAACTGAATATTGACCGGAACCGCCGTCCCCAACGGCGTAAACCCGCTGGTCGCGTCCTGTAGTGAGTTGTGATATTGCAGAAACCCGAAACGCACGCTGTGAACGTATTGTCCGCGCGTAAAGTCCAGGCCGATTGCGTGCGATGGAGAGTTGGAATGGTTTTGGTAAATCGAGTAGTCGTCCCCGAAATTGTCCACCGACTTGTTCAGGTTGTAAGCAAACCGGTAAAACGCGTGCGCCGTCTTCGAGAGATTCCAGTCCAGCTTTCCGCTCGCCGACGTATTGCGGAAGTGTGACGAGAACGATCCCGTGGACGACTGCAACGGCGCCGGCATCACCACCGCCCGGTGCGCATCCTGGTTCACGTGTTCCGCGTCCAGAAAGAAAAACCACGTGTCCTTGCTCAGCGCCCCGCCCACCCGGCCACCAACGTCCTCGCGCTGGAACTGCAGGTCCTGCCCCCCGGGAGCCTTCGCGAACCCGAGGCTCTTGTCGCGAAACAGCCCGTAGCCTTCTCCGTGCAGGTTCTCGCTCCCCGAGCGCGTGGTCATCCGCACCACGCCCGACGAAGTCAGCCCCGAAGAGAGATCGAACTGTGCCCGGCTGATGTCGAGTTCCCCCACCGAACTCAGGGCCACGTTCTGCGTGGCTGCGCCGTGGGTCTCGTCGGTCAGCTCGACGCCATCGAGCGTGTAGTCGGAAGCCTGTCCGCTGGCCTTGCTGATCGACAGCGCGAAATTGCCCGCCTTCGTGGGGTCCAACCGCCCCCCGTCCTGCACCAGCACTCCCGGCTGAAACTGCGCCGTGTTGAGCGCATCCCGCCCGTCGATAGGAAACTCGGTGTTCTCTTCGGGAGAGATTCGCGCCGCCACCGTCGGCAATCCCGGATTGATCGGCACCAGCTTGCGATCGCCGTTTGCCGTCTCTCCGTTGCGGACGGTCACATAAAAGATGCTGATCCGGAAGTTCCGAACCTCGATCCGAATCGTATAAAGCGCAGCCGCGAGGGGACCGGAATCATACTTTCCGTCCTTGTCGGTGGTCAGCGCCAGCAGGGTGTCGTTGAACTTGGACGTGACGGCTACCGTCGCGCCCACTACCGGAGCGCCTGAGGCGTCGATCACCACTCCCTGGATCGAGCCCCTCCCCGGTTCCTCCTGCGCGAGCCCCACCGCGCTCGCCAGCAGCACGATCCCCAATGTGTACAGCAGACTTATAAATGCCCGATGAACAGTGCTTTCCCCAAGGCCAGCCGCAGCGCGCAATTTCGACAAACGTTTCTCCTTCCCATTCCCGAACCTGCGGGTACTGCCACATGGAGTCACGCCCCGCGGGAATGGTTGCTTCCGCTTTACAAAGTCGAATTGCCTATCTTACTAAACAAGCTGGGAATCTGCGCGGAGGGAAGCCAGAAAGCGGCCGGACTGGGAAATTGCCTTGGCCATGCGAACCGCCGGCGAACCAGCAAAAAAGGGGCCGGTTTCCCGGCCCCTCAAGCACTGCAAGGCTTCAATTTAGAACGTGTAGCGCACTGCCAAGCGCATGCTCCGCCCGGTCTGCCAATACAGCGGCAGCCCATACTGGCTGTTGCCGGTGATGGGAACTCCGCCGGCTTGTCCGTTGAAATTGCCCAGCAAAGCCTTCCAGTTGTAGGTGTGCTCGTATGCCGAGTACGCTGTTGGTCCGCTGGTAAAGAGGGGCAAGCCGCCCGGCTGGATCGAATTCGCTGCGAATCCAGTATCCACCTGCGAATAGTACGCGGTGACTTGGCGCCGGTTGAACAGGTTCGTGACGTTGGCCTCAAAAGCCAGAACCTGAGCCTCGTTCTTGCCGATTTTGAATTCCTGCCGCAGGCTGGCGTCCGACTGAATGTACCAGGGCGTGCGACAATCGCACACACTGGTCACCGTCGGAATCAGGACTCCGCTGGCGTTGGGAACCTCCGAGATGTTCGCCCACTTCCCACGACCTTCCGGATATACCGGGAAGCCGCCGGAGAATGGGTTCGCATTGAAAGCAGCACCCACGTCAACGTAGCTGTTCTTGGGAGTTCCACTGTACAGCGTCTGGAACCACCCGATGTTGGTCGAGGTCTTTCCGCCCAGCCACGGAATGCGATAGTACGCGAATCCCTTGAAGGCATTGGGGCGATCGGTTCCCAAGGGCCCGCTGGAGGACTTGCCGTACGAATCCCACTGGAAGAACGGCTCGTCAAAGGAACGGCTATTGTTTGGAGCGTTCCGACCTCCACCACCGTCGGCGATGTCACTGCTGGTCAAGCCAGAGTAGTTGCCGCGGAGGTTGCTGTACGTGTAAGAGAACATCCCGAACCAGTGTGCACTTGCTGCTCTGGTCAGGCGCAGTTCCAGACCGTCGTAGCTCCGGGCCGCCGGAATCATGTTCGGGCAAGCCGGAGTTGTCGTCGCGGTGCAGCCGCTGGAGGTTCCGTACAGGGTCTGGTAGTACCCGTCAAACGTGCTGGCTACCCCCCTGCCGGGGTTCACGATCAGGAAGTTCTCGGCCCCCGTGTTCGTTGCGATGGCCGCGTCCTCGATCACATAGTCCAAGCGCCTCCGGTCCCAACGAGCCTCAAAGGCCAGGTTCTTCATGATCGCGTAGTCGACCCCGAACACCGATTCGTGCTGACGGTACGGCTTGATCCCCTTGATAGCGCCTTCATTTGTACGTTGGTTCTGGTTCTCGATGAAGCCCAGCCCCGCGGGAGCGGTTCCTCCTGCAAAATTGCCGCCGGTCGAAACGCTGCCCGAACAATAGCGTTGGGGTGTGGCGTTGTTGAAGACCACACTGATGGTGCTCAGATCGGCTGTGTTGAGCGTGTAGTAGCAATTGTTCCAGTATTGGCCACCAAATGAACTGATGGCCAGGTTCAGCTTCATCACGTCGTTGAACACGCCGTAGCTGCCGAACACTTTCATCCTGCCATCGCGGAAGACGTCCCAGGCCGCCCCGAAACGCGGAGCGATCTTGTCCCCCCAGCCAAAATTGATCGGTTTGGAAGGAAATCCGTTGGTCGTAACCTCAGCGGGCACGTACTCCTTTTCCAGGCGCACGCCAGCATCGATCGTAACCCCATGACCGATCGTCCACGAATCCTGCGCAAAGAAGCCGTGGTTGTAGTTGGATGCTTTTCCGCCCGTGCCGAAGTCGAGCAGGTTGACCCACCCGTACTTGCCTCCACACCCGCCAGCGTGGGCTGGATCGGCAACGTTCCCGCTCCCTGCCATTGCCACCAGCGCTGCGCAGTTGTTCGCGCCCACCGTACTGAGCGGATCGTAGTACTGTGCAGGCGCCAATTTGTTCGTAGAATCACCTACGTTCAGGGTTACAAGCGGCTCGTTATAGTGTTGGCCCACAACGTTTGCAATGTGGTTGAGTTGGTACCCGAATTTCAGGTTGTGCGTGCCGAAACGCGATCCCTTAAACCAGGCCACGTCCAGGTCGAGTTGATGATGTTTGTCGGCGTTGACCGTGGTGAAATTGGGATTGGTTGGACCGGAGAAAAACCCGGAGACTTGTTTAAGGTCCCCATTCCCGATGGTCCCCAGGTTGCTGCCATCCGTAAGCCAGTTGAAGAGAGTGCCCGTGGTTGGCAGACCGAAATCGTGGTAGTTCGCGAAGAAATATCCGAACCGCGCAGTTGCAACCACCTTCGGCGTAACTGCGTAATCGAGCCCGATATTCACGGTCTGATTTGGGGCAGCAAAACCGATGTTGTGTTCGTAGTTCGTCAAAGGGTTTTCCGCGCTGGCGTTTTCGAGCCCCGTAGTGGAGTCGCCATAGGGCACCAGCACGCCACTCTCACGCTGATATTGGTACAGCCAGGACGTGAACACACGAATCTTCTGGCTCACACTTGCGTCCACACGCCCGCTGGTGAAGTAGGTTTGCTGGTCCTGAGTAAAAGTTGTGGGCCCAAGCGAACCTACCGCGCCCGGCTTACTCCCCACAACCGTTCCAAAGTTCACCGTGGTCCCGGTGCTGGTGTACTTCGGATCGAACCCCAAGAACACCCACACCCGGTCCTTCAGGATCGGACCACCAATCGTGAAGCCGGGCTGCACGTAGCGGAAGTGATTTGGCTTCTGCAGATAGATCTGCGCCGCCGCGTCCGCATTGGTGGTAGTGTCGATCGCGCCTTTGGGGTCGTAGCGAACAAACGGTGTGTTCTGGTTTGCATCGAAGATGTCGGATTGGTACTGCGCACTCAGCGAGCCATGCCAGTTGTTGCTGCCATGCTTCATGATCACGTTCACCACGCCGCCCAGCGCGCCACCGTGTTCCGCCTCAATGCCTGAACTCTTGATTTCGACCTGATCGATGAATTCGAAGGGAACATCGGTGTGCGAATATCCCCCGGCCAGGTTTGCCGTGTCCTGCCCCTCAACGAGGTACTTATTCTCCGAATCGGAACCGCCGCCAACCTGGAACCCGAAGCCTCCCCCGTTCGACGTATTTCCCGCCGAACCACCACCCGTGCCGCCGTGCACCGCGCCTCCAGCGCCCGTGCCCGCGACGACGTTGTTTCCCATCAACGGCTCATTCCGCGCTGATGGAGCAAACTGAATCACCGACTGGAAAGAAGTACCGTGCGGGACATCCAGCACCACGTCCGGCGTGATGTTGGTAACCGTCCTCGAGGTCGTCGTGTCAATCAGCGGAGCCTCGCCCGTGACTTCAACCACCGTGCTGCTCGCGCCCACCTGCAGCTGTATATCAAGAGTGGGCAGGTGGCCGACCTCGATCGGGATCGCATCCCGCCTCACCGCCTGAAATCCCTGAGCCGTAATCTTCAGGGTGTAGTTGCCCGGCGGCAGGTTGGCGAAGCGAAAATAGCCGCTGCTGTCGGTGTCCAGGCTCTTCGTCCCCACGAGCGAAGTGCCCGTAAGCTCAACGTGTGCCTTCGCTACGACCGCACCGGTTGAATCCTTTACCGTTCCCTGCAAGCCGCCCGTCGTTTCTTGTGCAAATGCGGTTGACATCGTTAGTGAAACAAAGAAAACAACCAGGACTGGAACCACTTTCCAGGCCCTGCGCGTTAGGTTCGCACCGAATCGGTGATTCATGCGATTTGTCTCCTCACAAAAAGTTTTGCGTTCTTCCGACAAGCTCAACAAAAACAGCTCGCTCCTGTGCAACGAGCGAAATGCTGCGCCAACCGGGCGTTCTGCTGCAGCAGAGAACCAATTCCCGGCCCTGTATGTTCGTGATCAACCCAGGGAGATCAAGACGCGCCCGAGCGCCTCGTGCAGGAAGAAGCAATGGACAGTCCATAACACTCCCGCCCGACAATGCCTTTCCACTAAGTGCGTTGACGAGCGCTCAACTGCGACTTACATTCTGTCTATCGCTAGACACCTCTCCTGAAATTCGGAAGACACTCCGTGAAATGGAAGGAAGACAACTCGTCCCGCAGATCACCTAACGAAACACGACGCGTTGTCTTGTTCACCCGGAAGGAACTTCTATCTCGGACGCGGAACTCGGATCTCACAGGAGAACTTACCACCGGTCTCATAAATGGGTTTGGGAAGGGCACGACTTTTAATCGTGCCCATAAGGTCCAACAAACATGCGGCTTTAGCCCCTGAGGGCGACCGCCTTCGCTCACGAACCATTTATGAGACCGGTTCTAGAAAGTCTCAGTAATTAGCACACCGGAAGAAGACCTCGTGTGTGACCTCGCGTGGAGCAGACCCGGGAAGGGCACAGGTTCAGAGACTGGTGAAACTCTCAGGTTCGTATCAGGGCGCGTCTTCAGACGCGCCGCAACCGCAACGACAAGCGACCGGCTTCAGCCGCGGTCCCGAGCTTCTTCCGAACGGCTGATCTGTCGAGACGTAGCGGGAAGGGCACGAGTTCACTCGTGCCGCGAAGACTTGAAATGCGCTGCGCTTTAGCGCCTGAGGCTTGCCCTTCTAAGCACGGAACGCATCCCCTGGTGGCAACTTAGATCTCGGAATAAGTGGGGACAAATGGCGTGTCTAACCGCAATCAGAAATCCGATTTCGCCGAGTAATATCCCGTCCGGTTCCGCACCCGGTAGTCCCCGCCCTCGGGGACTCCCTCGAGATGTACGTCGATCCGCCGGAACTCGTGGTCCGACGTGCGTTGCGAAGGATAGTAAGCCAGCAGGTACTGCGTGCGCAGTTCGTCGCTGATCTGGCGGAAGGCGCTGTCCAGTTGCGGCAGCGAACTCGCGTAGTAATACTTCCCGCCCGTGTCCTCGGAGAGCTGGATGAGGGCGTGCTCTCCGCCGGTGTCACGTCCCGCGCTCGCCTCCACCGGAACCACGATGATGCTGTAGACGATCGCCTCGGCTTCCTGCGCGGCCCGCACCGCGTCGCGATAGTCCGTCTTGCTCACCGTGTCGCCTCCGTCGGTGATTACGACAATCACTTTCCGTCCCCTCCGCCGGTCCAGCGCCCGCGAGCTCAGGTACAGCGCGTCATAAAGCGCGGTCGCCGACCCGACACGAATCCGGTCGATCCCGTGATCGATCGTCTTGATATCCGCCGTAAACGGCACCACCTCGTCCACGATCTCGCTGAACTGGTACAGCGAAATCGCGTCCACCGGACGCAGAATGGTGTGGGCGAAGTGCCGGGCTGACGCCAACTCTAGCGGCAGATCCTTTTTCGTGCTCAGGCTGGTATCGACGGCAACAACAATGGAAAGCGGCAGCACTGATTCCTTGTCGAACACGGCAATCTTCTGCTCCTTGCCGTCTTCGCTCAAATGAAAGTTGTCTTTGGTCAGCTTGGCTACCGGCGCCCCGTGCGGATCGGTCACGGTCACAAACACGTTCACCAGCCGGACGTCGATTTTGACCGTGGCGGCCGGCTCCTCCTGCGCATAACATGCGCAGGCGGCGAACACACAGGCCAGCAAAGCAGTGACGGGTCGCGTCATCGTCAGTCGATTCACTTAGATGCAGGCTGCCCGCTGGGGCTGCCTTGGACGCGCGGAATCTCCGCCGGGAACGGCTCCCCAGCGGCCCATACCGCTCCATCCACGAAGTATTCCTTCTTCCAGATTGGCACCGTCCGCTTCAGCGTATCGATGAGCCACCGGCAGGCATCAAACGCCGCCGCCCGATGGGCGGAAGCTACAACGATCAGCACGCTGGTTTCCCCGATCTCGAGCCGGCCGAGCCGGTGCACCAGGGCTACGTCCCGTACCGGAAACTGGGCAAGCGCCTGCCCCGCTAACTCCTCCATCTGCTTCAGGGCCATCTCTTCATACGCTTCGTAGTCCAGATACAGGGTGTGCCGTCCCCGGGTGTGGTCCCGCACCACGCCCTCAAACACCACCGCCGCCCCATCTTCGGGACGCTTGATCCCATCCAGTACCGCCTGCGTGTCGATCCGGTCGCGCACAATCGCCGTATGGTCTGTTCGCGAGGCTCCTCCGCTCACCGGCGGCAACAAGGCAACCTCATCGTCGGGTCCGAGAATCGCGCCGGGCCCTGCATAGTGCTGATTCACTGATAGCGCTATCGTCGGCAATACTTCCCTGATCTTTGGAATTCTCGCCTCGTAGTGATCGAGCACATCCGCCACAGTCGATCCTTCGCTGAGTTCCAGG
>Ga0209698_10006723_pt1 | contig 12173 bp, 5 predicted proteins | sample LitLauG_LLR_2012_FD_187203 | JGI IMG/M metagenome (GOLD analysis project Ga0209698, IMG submission 187203) | Freshwater sediment microbial communities from Pennsylvania, USA - Little Laurel Run_MetaG_LLR_2012 (SPAdes) (version 2) | ecosystem: Environmental > Aquatic > Freshwater > Creek >...
ATTGAGACCAGCCTTCCCGCCGAAGTCCTCGAACTGAGTCCGTACGCACCAACCCGATCCACCATTCACGAAACGCCGCTTGGTCCTGAAGAACTGCGCAACGTCGAAACTTATTGGAGAGCATGCAACTATCTGAGCTTGGGGATGATTTATCTGATGGACAATCCCCTGCTGACTGAGCCGTTGCGGGCCGAGCACATCAAGAACCGCCTGCTGGGGCATTGGGGATCGAGTCCTGGGCTGTCGTTCATTTACGTCCATCTGAACCGGCTCATCAAAAAATACGACCTCAACATGATTTTTCTCGCTGGGCCCGGGCATGGGGCGCCGGGGGTTCTTGGCCCGACGTATCTGGAAGGAACTTACTCCGAAATCTATCCGGAGAAGAGTCAGGACGTCGACGGCTTGCGTGAGTTCTTCCGCCAATTTTCTTTTCCTGGCGGCATCGGCAGCCACTGCACGCCTGAGACGCCTGGGTCCATTCACGAGGGCGGAGAACTGGGATACGTGCTCTCCCATGCTTGCGGAGCGGCCTTTGACAATCCCGAATTGATTGTTGCCGCCGTGGTGGGCGATGGGGAATCGGAAACTGGGCCTCTTGCAACTTCATGGCACATCAATAAATTCCTGAATCCTGCCCGCGATGGAGCGGTGCTGCCGATCCTTCATCTCAACGGCTACAAGATCGACAACCCGACCTTACTCGCGCGGATTTCGCATGAAGAGTTAGAGCATTTTTTCCGCGGATTCGGCTGGACGCCATATTTCGTCGAGGGATCGGATGTTGATTCCATGCACCAGGCGATGGCTGCGACCACCGAACAATGTGTCCAGGAGATTCGCCGGTATCAGCAGTCCGCGCGCGAGGGAGGCGAGTTCACTCGTCCTCGTTGGCCACTGATTGTGCTCCGTTCGCCGAAAGGCTGGACTGCTCCCCGCCAGATTGAGGGCCACTACCTCGAAGGCTTCTGGCGCGCTCACCAGGTTCCCTTGCCAAAAGTGAAGACCGACGCGGAACAACTCCGAACGCTGGAGAAGTGGATGCACTCGCAGATGCCGGAGCAGTTTTTCGATCACAATGACAAACTCTCGCCGCTATTCCGTGAGCTTTCGCCTTCGGGTAGGCGGCGCATGAGCGCAAATCCGCACGCAAATGGGGGCCGGCTGAAAAAGTCTCTGCGCTTGCCCGATTTCCGCGACTACGCTCACCAGGTCGACAAACCGGGAACATCGCAGGCTGAGAATACACGCCCCCTGGGAATGATGCTGGCCGACATCATGAGGATGAATCCGAATAACTTCCGCGTGTTCGGACCGGACGAGACTACTTCTAATAAGCTCGATGATGTATTCAAAGTTACGAAAAAGCTGTGGCTCGAGGAGCGCTTCCCTGAAGACGACGATGGCGGCAATCTCGCACGCGATGGCCGCGTCATGGAGATGCTCAGCGAACACACCCTGGAAGGAATGCTCGAAGGCTATCTCCTTACGGGGCGGCACGGCTTTTTCTCGTGCTACGAAGCCTTCGTCCACATCATCGATTCCATGTTCAACCAGTACGCCAAGTGGCTGGAGATCTGCAATCACCTTTCCTGGCGCGATTCCATTGCTTCTCTGAATTTGCTGATCACCTCCACTGTCTGGCGTCAGGACCACAATGGATTCACGCACCAGGATCCCGGCTTTCTCGACGTCGTCGTGAACAAGAGCGCAAACGTCACACGCATCTATCTGCCACCGGATGTGAACTGTCTATTGTCCGTTGCCGACCATTGCTTGCGGAGTCAGAACTATGTGAACGTCATCGTCTCCGACAAGCAAAAGCATTTGCAGTACCTGACGATGGACGGCGCGATCACGCACTGCACGAAGGGCATTGGCATTTGGGATTGGGCCAGCAACGACGAGTCCGGCGAGCCGGATGTGGTCATGGCCTCGGCCGGAGACATTCCAACGCAAGAGGCTCTGGCAGCGAGCGTGCTCCTTCGCACTCAGTTCTCCGACCTGAAAATTCGATTCGTCAACGTGGTGGACCTGTTCAAGCTCCAACCAACTAGCGAACATCCTCACGGATTGTCGGATCGCGACTTCGACTCTCTATTCACCGTGGATAAGCCCATCATGTTCAATTTCCACGGCTATCCGCAGTTGATCCACCGGCTGGCCTATCGTCGAACCAACCATCACAACATCCACGTTCGCGGGTACAAAGAGCAGGGGAACATCAATACTCCGCTGGAACTTGCGATCAACAACAATATTGACCGCTTCAGCCTTGCGATGGATGTTGTGGATCGCGTGCCAAGGCTGCAGAAAATCGGTGGGCACGCCAAGGAGCGCTTCTTGAATGAGCAGATCGCATGCCGGAACTACGCGCATCACTGGGGCATCGACAAACCAGATGCGACGGAGTGGACCTGGCCGTACTGAGGCGTGGCTGGTCGTTGGTCGCTCGAGGTCTCACCAGTAGGTTCTTCACGACGGGTGCGGCACGCCCTCGATGACCCGCACAGTGTCGCGTGCGATGAGGAGTTCCTCGTCGGTCGGAATTGCGTAAGCGCGAAGCTTTGCGCCCTCCGTCGAGATCATCGCCTCCACGCCCACTGTCTCCTGGTTCCTGGATTCGTCGAGTTGAAGCCCTGCCCACTCCATCCCCCCGCAGATACGCGCGCGGACATCGGGAGAATTTTCGCCAATGCCTCCCGTAAGAACGATAGCGTCAGCACCGCCCATCGCGGCGAGATACGAACCGATATACTTCCGTGCACGATAGCAAAAAATCTCGATCGCCAGGCGCACGCGGCGGTCGTCATGCTCTTTCATTTCCGTCTGCAGTTCGCGCATGTCGTTGGTCAGTCCGGAAATTCCGAGCAGGCCTGATTGGGTGTTGAGCAGAGTTTCAACTTCCGGCGCGGATATCCCTTCTTTGCGCGCAATGACGCCGACAATCGCGGGATCCAGATCGCCCGCCCGTGTCCCCATGACCAAACCTTCCAGTGGAGTCATGCCCATGGATGTGTCGATAGACTTTCCGGCTTTGATCGCAGCAGCCGAGCAACCATTCCCCAAATGCAGGGTGATGATGTTCGTTTGCTCGCGCGTCAGTCCACGCAGTGCGCGGTAACGAAACGCGACGTATCGATGAGATGTTCCGTGGAATCCATAGCGGCGGATGCGATGCCGCCGATAGAGATGATAAGGAATGGCATACAGATAGGCGTGATCCGGAATGGAGTAATGGAAAGACGTGTCGAACACGGCGACCTGCGGAATGTCTTTGCCGAACAATTCGCGTGCCGCAAGAATCCCCTTGATGTTGTTGGGATTATGAAGAGGCGCCAGATCGATGCAGTCCTCAATGGCCTTCAACACTTGATCGTCGACAAGGGCGGATTCGTTGAAGTGCTCTCCACCATGCACCACGCGGTGACCAACGGCATGCACATCGGAGGTGCTTTTTATCTCGGTCACTCCCGATTTTTCGGACGCGATGTAGCGGACTATGTATTCCAATGCCGAAGCAATATCTCTTAGCGACGCTGTCAAAGTCTGGGCCGGCTTGTCGCGACGCCTGAACCGGAGAATTGCCTCACCGCCGATGCCTTCAATTTCGCCGCGGCAGATGCGGTCGTCTTTGTAGTCCTTGATTCGATCAAGATCTGTGGCAATGATCTGAAATTTCAGGCTGGAACTTCCCAGATTCAAGACGAGGACATTCATTGAAAGGGCCTTCCTGAAAACCGCACTTCGCCTGCGGCGCGTGGACCTTCAAGATTACATCAGCAGGAGAATCTCAGGTCTTGATTGTAGCGATTAGTTCCCGCACAGCTCGATAAGCCTGGTCGATCGCGGCATCGGTGTATGCAGAAGCACCCGCGTCAGAATTGGCGATTGCGATTCGTCCGAATGGCTTTCGCCCTACGACCCACGGCTGCTCGCCTTCGGCCCAGTCGGGATCGAACAACGAGTTGTAGCCGTAGGCATATCCGTGGGCCCAACGGTTCACGGTGATTGCCTCAATATCCCGCGCCGGATCGAAACCGCCTCCCGCGAGCATCCGGCCCAACTGATCGCGAATATTTCGCTCGAAGGTCGCGAATGGCGTTTGCATCAACTCATAGCGTCCCGCGCGGTGCTGGTCGCGTTGCGGCAATCCGGGCTGGCAGGGCGTCCGCAGCATCAACAGCACCATGGGCTCCTCTGGCTTCTTCGGAAATTCGTACGAGCCGAGACTCACTGGAAAATCCAATGCGATGTAGTTGTGATAACTCGCGGGCGCGGCGATCTGGTGAACTCCCAGCTTCTGGAAAGACGTCCAGTTTCGAATCGCGACGTGCGTGTAAACCAACGGCGCCTTTACCAGATAGGAGAGCGCGTCCTTCTGCTTTTCAGGAAGTTCCGGACACAGATACGGAATCATGCCGTTGTAGCAGGCCAGCACGCAGGCCTTTGCCTGGACGGTCTGAACTCTGCGTCCGCGTGCGTATGTGACTTGGACCTCCGAGCCGGTATGCTGCACGCGGATTGCCGTGCTGTTCAGGCGAATCCGAACTGGCGCTTCGGGTTGATCAAGCACGGCATACCTTGCTCTCGCGGTGACAACATCTTCCATGTTGCGTCCCGTCACTGCGTCCGGAATCATTGAGCGAACCAGCATCCTTGCGATGGACGCGTTCCCGTCCGGAAAATGAAAAATGTAAGGTTCGATTTTCTCCGGTGACCGCTCGCCCTCACCCCCGAGATTCATTCCTTGGAAGCCCGGATAACCAAACCCGTAATCGTCGCCTGCCTCATAGCAATCGCGTGCCGACACTGCTTCGATTCCCACCGCCCAGAGATCGTGCGTGCGCGATTGAAAGAACGGGAGCACATCCGGGTGCAGTTTGACGCTCTTGGTGAGAAAGTCGGCGTAGCTGATCTTCGCCATTTGCGCCAGTTTCTGGTCGCGCGAAAGCCCCGGCAGATAATCTACCTTCTCGGTGTAAACGCGTGCGATGTCCTTTCGGACCACATCCGACAGCGGAGACTTGGCTAAAAATTCAGCCCAGGGCAACGTGCCCATCCCGGCCACAAGGCGATCCTGCCCAAACGTCTCGCGATCGAAGAAGATGCCAGTTCCAAGTTTGAGCGAGTCGTAAAGCTTCTGGTCGTAAGCTTTGTAGAATCGCTGCGTATCGATTCCGAGATCTTTGAGTAGTCCTTTGGCAACGTCGCTATAGCGCCCGGGACTCTCAATCGACTGCGTGCCGCCATAACTCAGGAGCGTGCGGTTCCCAGCTTTGAATTCATTTCGCTTGGCGTGTCCGCCGAAATCATCGTGATTGTCGAGAACTAGAATTCGCGCCTTGTTGCCCACAGCCTTGCGATAGAAATATCCGGCAGAGAGGCCGCTAATGCCTCCTCCCACAACGACAAGGTCGTAGGTCTCGTCAGTCTTCTCCGGCGTCCCGATGCTGTTCCAGGACTCGCCGTCGCGAAGACGATGCGCGAAGGTGAATGTGCCGTCGTGATTGCCTCTCATCCCGGTAAACGCCGGAGGATAATATCCCGGCGCCTTTTCGGGAGCGTATTCGTCTGCCGCCAAGGCGGCGGCCCAATCGGGCGCGGCCAGCATGCCTGTGCTGATCGCAATTCCGTTCAGGAAATCGCGCCGCGTGATTTCACGATTCATTCCGAGTCTTTGATCTTCTTTTGGGTCGCTCATAATCTCCGCTAAGTAAAATCGCGCAATGAAGCCGCAGCCAGGCTGCGGAGTTTGAACCGCTGCACCTTACCCGTCGCGGTTTTTGGAAGCTCCGGCAGGAACTCCACCCAGTGCGGGCGCTTGTAGACAGGCAAAGTGCTCAAAACGAATTCCTGCATCTCTCGGGCGAGTTCCGGACCGCCGCTCGTGCCGTTTCGCAGCACAACGCAGGCCATCGGCTTGGGCAGTTCGTCGGCATCGGGCCGGAAGACCACTGCCACTTCCTGTACCGCGGGATGCTGCATCAACACGCGTTCGATCTCGATCGGACTCACCCACGCCCCGCTGACTTTCATCATGTCATCGGAGCGTCCGTCATACCAGAAATAGCCGTCCGCATCCTGATGATACTTGTCGCCGGTCCGCAGCCAGGGCCCGGCGATCGTGGTCTTTGTTTTCTCATGCTCGTTCCAGTAAAGGGCACACGTCGAGTCAGCCTTCACCAGCAGGTTGCCGATCTCCCCCCGTGCTACTGGCTGATCGTTGTCGTCAACGATCTTTGCCTCAAAGCCAGGAAGAACCTTGCCGCTGGAGCCGGGACGGATCTGGCCTGGGGCGTTGGAGATCATCATATGCAGAGCTTCAGTTGACCCGATCGCGTCGAGAATCTCAACTCCGAAACGCAGCTTGAATTGATGGAACACCGTGGCCGGAAGGGCCTCGCCCGCGGAGACTCCATGCCGCACCGAGGAGAGATCGAAATCGCCTCCCACTGGCGCTGTGTGAGTCAGCAACTTGACGTAATTCGAGGGTACAGAGAAAAACAGTGTCGGACGGTGGCGTTCAATCACCTCGAACACGCTCTGCGGTTTCGGTGGACCAGACAGCAGAATGCTGGTAGCCCCCACGGCCAATGGAAAGTACAAGCCGTTTCCCAATCCATAGGCGAAGAACAGTTTCGCAACGCTGAAGAAGCGGTCATCCTCCGAGATTTTCAAGATCGCCTTCGCGTAGCGCTCGGTGCTCACCACCATGTCGTGCTGCAGGTGAACACATGCCTTGGGTTGGCCGGTGCTGCCAGAAGAATAAAGCCAGAAAGCAGCATCGTCCTTGCAAGTCGGGGCCGGCTCGAGGCGGGATGAACTGTTTTGCGTCAAATGCCTGAAGGAGACGGTTGCAGCCACAACCTCTCCCACTACGACGATCGTCTCCAGAAAGCGCAAGTCGTTCTTGGGAATCGCCTGGATGAGTGGAAGCAGCGCCTCGCTGACAATTGCGACTCGTCCCCGGGAATTGTTGAGCAAGTACTGGTAATCCGCGGCTTTGAGCAATGTATTGACGGGAACCGGGACAGCTCCGATCTTAATCGCTCCGAAGAAGCTAACCGCGAACTCAGGCGTGTCGAGTAAGAGCAGCAGCACCCGCTCTTCCATGCGAACGCCCAGGCTTTTCAGCCCATTGCCGAACCGGTTTACGAGTTCGGAGAGATCGCCATAAGTGACGCGTGTATCGCCGCACTCAATCGCCGTTTTGGCGGCCCGGCCTTCCTGGATGTGGCGGTCAACGAAATATGCCGCCGCATTGAACTCATCCGGAAGCACGACAGGAAACGCCCAGCTCATTTCAGTTCGTTGCCGTTGTGTTCATCGCCGACTGTTACTGCGCGCGGTAAACCGTGGTGCCCCCGATCATCGTCCACAGGACTTTCGTATCCCTTATCTCCTCGGGCGAAACCGTCAGCACGTCGCGATCGACCAGCACCATGTCGGCCTGCATCCCCGGCGCAAGAAACCCAATTCTATCCTGCTGGTTCAAAGCTCGCGCCGAATTGCGCGTGTAGGCGAATAGCATCGCCTCCCGCGGCATGCGTTGCGAGGCATCGAGCACACCTTCCACACCTTTACGCGTTTCGGCCTGGTAAATCGCCCAGAAGACATTGGGGCTCGACACGAACCAGTCGCTGGCCCCGGAAATCGTCGCTCCAGCATTGAGCAGCGACCGCGCCGGATACTGCCAGCGATACAGTTCGGGATCGACGTAGGGTTTCACGGCTTCGATGGAGTCGAACTCGGCCGTGGCCCAGAGAAGTTGCAGCGCTGCGATCACTCCAAGCTGTTTCAAGCGAGGAAAGTCTTCAGGATCGGCAAACTGGATATGCGTGAGTGTATGCGGAAGCCCGCTGTTTCCGTTTGCCTTGCGGGCAGCCTCAATTCCATTGAGCGCCTCTTTCACCGCCCGGTCCCCCAGCGCGTGCACGTGTACGATCAGGCCTTGCTTGTCCGCTTGAGTAGCCAGTTCGGCAAATCGCCCGGGCTCAAACAGCAAATCCCCCGAACGTCCGGAATTCTTATAGGGCTTGGTCAGAGCAGCGGTCTGCGAAGGAAACTCGACCACGCCGTCAGCAAAGACCTTGATCCCGGGGATCGCAAGATTGGGAATGCCGGCGTACTTGCGCCGCACGCTCTGCACAATTTCAAGCTCTTTGGCTGGATCGTTGCGCGGATTGACCTTCCAGAATGCGGCCACATGCGGCGTCAATTCACCCCTTTCGGCGAGGCTCTTATACGCAGCGAGAATCGGTTCATCCACCGACGCATCGAGCCACGCTGTGATTCCAAGACTCTCCAGATAGTGCACGGCGGCTCGTCCGCCAGCCACCTGCTGCTCTGAAGACGGAGCGGGCACAGCCGCCTCAATCTTGTCTTCGCCGGCATCTACGGCAAAGCCATTGGGCTCGCCACCTTTGCTGACGCCGTAATACGCCCGTTGCGCGTCCGAGAGATTCGCCAGGAAATTCTTTGTCACCCCAGCTCGAGTGAGCAGAATGCGATTGGCCCAGCAGGTGTGACCGTCTGATCCGGAGAGAAGGACCGGATTAGCAGCAAACTCGCCGCTGTTGAAGCGCGCGTTCAACTCATCGGTCTTCGACCAGAATTCCAGAGGCATGCCGCTGACTCGCAGGACATCTCCTTTCATACCCTTGCCGGATTTCCTGGCTGCCTCAACGAATGTAACAAGTGCCTCGATCGATGGCTCCTGGTCGCTGAAATCCGCGCCGATCAGGTCAACGCCGCCGTCGATGGGATGGGCATGGCTGTCGATCAGCCCGGGAAGAAGCATCTTCCCCTGAAGATCTGCTCTTTCCGCACCGGCCGAGACGGCCAGAGATACTTCCGAAAGATTGCCGACCGCGACAACTTTGTCTCCCCGAATAGCCACCGCCTCGGCGTATGGGTGTTCGGGAACCCCGGTGAACACTTTGGCATGGAACAGAATGCGTTCCGCTTTATCAGTTCCCTGCGCAAACAGGGCACCTGAGAGACAGAGTGTAAATAGGGCAATACAGGCCAACGTCCCGACGCGCGGTCTGGTTCTGCTCCGCGCTGCGAGGCAAAACTCACCTTGCGAACGACTCATTGAGGATTCCCCTTTTAACACCATGCAACCTGAGCATCTTTTGACAGGGTAAGTGAATTTGTTCACGCTGTCACCATAACACCACAGTCGAGTTCTCAGACGGCAATCCCCGAGTTTTACGTCTTTGCAGATGAAGGAATTCGGCAGAACCCCGCTAACCGGGGCGTAACCTTCCTCTTTTCCCGACAGTTATTCAGTCAGAAACTGTGGGTCACACGCGGGTTTCATGCAACCGATTGCGCTGAGAATCGTGCAGAAGTTCCGAATCCAAAGCCGCGCCTGTTGAATCTAGTTACAAAACGTTAGTAGCGGTGGGGGTTCCCGAAGGGAAAGTCATGGCAAAACGCATGGTTTTGATGCTCGGTGTTATGTTGGTCCTGCTTTCGAGTCTGGGCTTCGTAAAATTCAAGCAAATCCAGTCGGCTGTGCAAGCCGCTTCACACTTCCAGATGCCGCCTGAGGCGGTTACAAGCATCGTTGCGCATCAAGAGCAGTGGCCTGCGACGATGGGGGTGATCGGCACGATGGAAGCCGTCCACGGCGTCAATGTCAGCGCGGACCTCCCCGGGACTGTGTATAAGATTGCCTTCGAGTCCGGCCAGTTCGTGAAAGCGGGAGAGATTCTCGTAGAGCTCGACACCCGGCAGGAGCGCGCCCAACTGGCCGCGCTCGAAGCCCAGCGCGACCTGGCCAAGATTAATTTCACGCGCGAGCAGCAATTAGTCGACGCCGGAGTCATTTCCCGCGCAGACTTCGATGCCGCGGCGGCCCAGCAGAAGCAGACCGAAGCCAATGTAGCCGAGACTCGCGCCACGATCGAGCGTAAGACTATCCGTGCTCCCTTCTCGGGCATTCTTGGAATTCGCAAAGTGAACCTCGGCCAGTACCTGGCAGCTGGCAATGCGATTGTGCAGTTGCAGTCTCTCGATCCTATTTATGTGGATTTCGGCGTACCCCAGCAGGATTTGGGGCAGGTGCGAATCGGCAATGGATTGCACGTGGCATCCGAGGATCTCGGCGGACAACAGTCCACGGCGCGCGTCAATGCCATCGACTCCGTAATCGACCAGACCACGCGCAACGTGCAAGTGCAGGCGACGCTCTCCAATCCCAAGGGCAAGTTCAAACCGGGTATGTTCGTTCAGGTGGAACTGGGATTCGGCAAGCCTCGCCAAGTCGTCGCGCTTCCCGCGTCGGCGATCAGCTACGCGCCCTACGGCGACTCGGTTTACGTCATCACCGACTTGAAGGACCCCAAAGGCAATTCCTATCGCGGCGTGCGCCAGCAGTTTGTAAAAGTTGACGGCTCCCGCGGAGACCAGGTCGCGATCGTTTCCGGCGTGAACCCCGGCGATGAAGTTGTCACTTCGGGCGTCTTCAAGCTGCGCAACGGAGCAGCCATAAAAGTCAACAACAAGGTTCAGCCGGAAAATAATCCAGCTCCAAAACCTGCGGATAGCTAAACCCGCAGCCGACATACTTCGGGGACCGTCATGAAGTTTACAGATCTATTTGTCAAACGCCCTGTGCTGGCGATCGTTGTGAACCTGGTGATTCTGATTGCCGGGTTGCAGGCGATCCGCTCACTTAGCGTCCGGCAGTATCCACGCAGCGACATCGCGGTCGTGCAAGTTTCGACCGTGTACGTCGGCGCAAACGCCGACCTGGTGCGCGGGTTTATCACCACTCCGCTGGAGCGTGTGATCGCCAGCGCCGACGGCATCGATTACATGGAGTCGTCGAGCGCGCAGGGACTGAGCACGATTACCGTTCACCTGAAGCTCAACTACGACACCAACGCCGCTCTAACGCAGATTCAGGCCAAAGTGGCGCAAGTACGCAATGATCTGCCTCCCGAGGCGGAAGCGCCCGTCATCGATCTGCAGACGGCCGACAACCAGTTTGCGGCGATGTACCTCGGCTTCTCGTCGAAGGATCTTGATCAGAACCAGATCACGGACTATCTAACCCGCGTCGTGCAGCCCAAACTCAGCGCCGTCAGCGGTGTGCAGCGCGCCGACATTCTCGGGGATCGCACGTTTGCCATGCGCATCTGGCTCAAGCCTGACCGCATGGCTTCCTACGGAATCTCGCCTTCAACCGTGCGCGACGCCCTGGCCCGTAACAATTATCTTTCGGCCATCGGCAGCACCAAGGGCTCCATGGTGTCGGTCAACCTGGTTGCCAACACCAACCTGCGTACGCCCGAAGAATTTCGTCAGCTCGTTATCAAGAATGAAAACGGAGTCGTCGTCCGCTTGGGCGAGATCGCCGACGTCGTGCTGGGCGCGCAGAACTACGAACAGGACGTTCGCTTTAACGGTGAGACCGCAACCTTCATGGGAGTCTGGGTTCTGCCTACCGCCAACTCCCTCGACGTAATCAAGCGAGTGCGCGCCGAGATTCCGGGAATCCAGGCCCAGTTGCCCGCTGGCATGAAAGTCGGCATTCCTTACGACTCGACCGCCTACATCCAGGACGCAATCAACGAGGTCCTGAGCACCCTCTCCGAAACGCTGCTGATCGTCATTGTCGTTATCTTCTTGTTCCTCGGTTCGATGCGTTCCGTGCTCATCCCGGTAGTGGCCATCCCGATCTCACTAATCGGCGCCGTCTTCCTGATGCTCGTGGCAGGCTTCACCATCAACCTGCTGACACTCTTGGCGATTGTGCTCTCGGTCGGGTTAGTGGTCGATGACGCCATTGTTATGGTGGAGAACGTGGAACGGCATCTCCACATGGGCAAGTCCTCGTTCGAGGCGGCAAAGGACGCTGCCCGCGAATTGGTCGGCCCAATTATCGCAATGACGATCACGCTCGCTGCGGTGTACGCGCCGATTGGTATCCAGGGTGGCTTGACGGGCGCGCTCTTCCGGGAATTCGCCTTTACACTTTCCGGCGCTGTCATCGTCTCCGGCATTGTGGCTTTGACCTTGTCGCCGATGATGGGATCGAAGCTCCTCCGCCCGGGTGATACCGAAAAAGGTTTCGCCGGCATGATCAACCGCCAGTTTGAGCACGTGCGCGACTGGTACTCCCGTGCGTTAGGTGGAACGCTCAAGTATCGTCCTGT
>Ga0209698_10006724_pt1 | contig 12169 bp, 11 predicted proteins | sample LitLauG_LLR_2012_FD_187203 | JGI IMG/M metagenome (GOLD analysis project Ga0209698, IMG submission 187203) | Freshwater sediment microbial communities from Pennsylvania, USA - Little Laurel Run_MetaG_LLR_2012 (SPAdes) (version 2) | ecosystem: Environmental > Aquatic > Freshwater > Creek >...
CCACTATTTCAACCTGAACCCGCCTACGGCAGCGTCACATTCATCCCCAGGTTATAAGCCACGAACGACCACTCATCCGCCATCTCCTCGATGGTCTTCGAGATCGGCTTTCCCGCTCCATGTCCGGCCTTGGTCTCAATCCGAATCAGCACCGGAGCCGCTCCCGCCTGATCCGCCTGCATGGTCGCCGCGAACTTGAAGCTATGCCCCGGCACCACGCGGTCATCGTGATCTGCGGTCGCAATCATCGTCGGAGGATACTTCGTTCCTGACTTCAAATTGTGCAGCGGCGAGTAGGCATACAGCGCCTTGAAATCATCAGCGTTATCAGACGATCCGAAATCCGAAGTCCACGCCCATCCAATCGTGAACTTCTGAAACCGCAGCATATCCATCACTCCCACCAACGGCAGCGTCGCCCCGAACAGATCCGGACGCTGAGTCAAAACTGCTCCAACCAGCAGCCCGCCATTGCTCCCGCCGCGAATGGCCAGCTTCGGCGTCGATGTATATTTGTTCGCGATCAGCCAGTCCGCCGCCGCAATGAAGTCATCGAACACGTTCTGCTTCTTCGCCTTTGTCCCCGCCAGATGCCAGTCTTCCCCATACTCCCCGCCGCCGCGCAGGTTCGGCTCCGCGTAGATGCCTCCCATCTCCAGCCAAACCACCGTAGGAATGGAAAACCCAGGCGTCAGCGAGATGTCGAATCCGCCATAGGCGTAAAGCAGCGTCGGATTCTGACCGTCCTGCCTCAATCCGTTCTTGTAGGTCAGGAACATCGGTATGCGCGTCCCGTCCTTGCTGTTGTAGAACACCTGCTTGGTCTCGTATTTCGTAGCGTCGAAGTCGACCTTCGGCTGCTTGAAGATGGAACTGGTCCCCGTCTCCGGGTCGTAGCGATAAATCGTGGTCGGCGAGATGAAGCTGGTGAACGAATAGAAAGTCTCCTTATCCTTTCTCTTCCCGCCGAATCCCGCCGCCGTCCCGATCCCCGGCAAATCCACGTTGCGCAGGAACTTTCCCTGCAGGTCATGAACCCGCACCTCAGTCCTGGCATCTTTCAGATAACCGAGCAGAAACAGATTGTCGACCGCTCTGGCGTCTTCCAACTTGTCGGCGCTCTGCTCGACCAGCATTTTCCAGTTCGCCCTCTCCGGATGCCGCGTATCAATCGCGATCAACTTCCCGCGCGGCGCGTCCAGATCGGTGCGAATCCAGAACACCGGCCCGTCATTGTCGATAAAGCGGTATTCCGCGTCGAAGTCGTCGAGCAGTTTCACCACCTGCGAATCCGGCTTGGTCAAATCTTTGTAGTAAAGGCGGTTTTTCGGAGATGTCCCCTGCGATACAAAGATCACCAAATAGTGACCATCATTGGTGACTCGACCGCCAAAGCCCAACTCTTTGTTGTCAGGACGCTCGTAAATCAGTTTGTCTTCCGATTGCGTCGTGCCCAGCTTGTGGTAGTAGAGCTTCTGAAAGTAATTCGTATCGCGCAGCGCCGTTCCCTTCGGCTCGTCAAAGCGGCTGTAGTAAAAGCCTTTTCCATCCTTCGTCCACGAAGCCGCGGAAAATTTCACCCACTTGATCAGATCCGGAAGATCCTTGCCGGTGTCCACGTCGCGCACGTGCCACTCCTGCCAATCCGATCCCGAAGCCGCCGTCCCGTACGCCATGAGCTTACCGTCGTCGGTAATCGCCTCGCCCGCCAGCGCGATCGTACCATCCGAAGACAGAGTATTCGGATCGAGCAACTGCCGCGGCTCCGCACGCAACGATTCGGCCACCAGCAGCACGTTCTGGTTCTGCAGCCCGTTGTTGTGCTCATAGAAATATCGTCCGCCCTGTTGCTGGGGCACGGTGAAACGCTCATAATTCCACAACTTCATCATCCGCTCCCGGATCGCCTTGCGATTACGAAATCTGCTCCAGATACCCAAACGTCAGCTTGTTCTCTTCCTCGACCCACGCGTGCGTGTCGGCCGAATCCGTGTCCTCCAGCCAGCGATACGGATCCGCGACTTTCACCCCGTGATAGTCATCCACCTGCTCGACAGTCTTCGCCTTCGGATAGGCCAAACTTCCGCCGCCGTCTTGAGCGGCCGCGCAAACGCCGGCGAAAGCAAGAAAGACAAAACAGAGAACGTTTGTACGCATGAATGTCCTCTCAAACCCCGCAGAGTACGGTACCTCAATGCCACCACAGCTTTTACTCAGGCGATCACAATACCGTCAAGCGAAAAATTCCCGAGGGTGCCCCGCCCTTGCCTCCGCCTTTGTTGCGGAGACTGGGTGGGGATTTTGCCTTATCTGGAAGACCAGACCGCAGGTGTATCACGGTCTCGACTCGTAAATTTCCCCATTGACTCCACTCCCGCCCTCGGGTTCATATAATTCCCTCCGCCCAGGAGTACCCATGCAGAAGATCACTCCCTTCCTCTGGTTCGACACCCAGGCCGAAGAGGCCATGAACTTCTACGTCTCCATCTTCAAAAACTCAAAAGCCGGACGCATCACGCGCTCCCGAGGCGCTGTCATGGCGGTGACTTTCGAACTCGAAGGCCAGCCCTTCATGGCCCTGAACGGCGGACCGACGTACCATTTCACGCCCGCGATCTCCTTTTTTGTAGACTGCGAAACCCAGGAAGAAGTCGACGACCTGTGGCGCAAGCTCTCTGAAGGCGGAAAACCCGGCCGCTGCGGCTGGCTCATCGACAAATTCGGCCTCTCCTGGCAGATCATCCCCAAAGGACTCGGCGAAATGCTGTCCGACCCGGATCCCGCCCGATCCCAGCGCGTAATGAAAGCCATGCTGCAAATGAACAAAATCGACATCGGAGGTCTTAAGCGAGCCTATGCCGGCGAGTAAAAAGAAGAACCGCACGAAAAAGAGCAAAAAGAGCTCTCGAAAGTCCGTCCCAAAGCGCAAGCGTGCGCCATCAATCACGACCACCGTCGCACCCTGGCTTTGCGTCCGCGGAGGCGCTCGCGCCGTCGAGTTCTACAAAGCAGCTTTTGGCGCGGTGGAATTGTTCCGCATGGGAGACGGCGAGAGCGCGGTTGCCAGGTTGTCGATCGAGGGTGCCGAATTCTGGCTGAGCGACGAATCGCCCGAGCATCACAACTACAGTCCCGAATCGCTAGGCGGCATCACAGTCCGAATCATCCTCACCGTCGCTGATCCCGATGCCATCTTCGCGCGCGCCGTGAAAGCCGGCGCCAAGGAGGTCTATCCCGTCACCGAGGAACACGACTGGCGCCTCGGTCGCGTCGTCGACCCCTTCGGCCATCACTGGGAAATCGGTCGCCCCCTTTCGTGATTCGCAGACTGGCATGTAACGGGGCGGCCCCTCGACTCTGCGTTCTCCGCGGCCTTTCTCAGCGATCTCCGCGGTTGAATAAGACCGCTGATCCCGACCAGAAGACAGAAGATTTCTCTAATGCCCAAATCGCGATGATGCAGAAAAACCGGGAAGGGAACTACCGCCGCTTGCCCTGCGACGAAAGGGCCGCCACCCGCAGCAACATCTTCTGATCGCTGCTGTGCGCATCATGACATTCGATGCACTGGCCTTTCACCGCCGGCACGTGCTCCCGCAATGCCGCCGACTCCTGATGACATGCGAAGCATATCTTCTGCTTCGGCATCGAAAGGCTCACCAGCGTCATGTCGCCCTGAGTCTGAGTCACATGACACACGTCGCAGGAAGTCGCCATCACCGAATGCACGGACGTCCCACGGATTTTCGCCGCGTGACACGACGTGCACTCCGCATCCTTGGGCACAACTCCGGGATGCTCGACAGCGACCGCCGGCGTGACTCCCGCCATCAAGAGCGAAGCAGCGAGAAGGCAGGTCCTGGAGTTCATGGCGACCGGCCATTCTATTCAGGAACCAGACCACATTCACTACTAAGAATCAACTAGGCCAGCAGGTTTTTCGCTTTGTGTTCAACACCCGCCTTAGAGCGAGCGCAGGAAGTTCAGCAGGTCCTGCTGATCTTGTACTGTCAGCCGCTTGAAGGTTTCAATCACCCCGTTCGCCTCGGAGTCCGCAGTTTGGCTGTTTCCGACGCTCTGATGGGAAAGGACCGCTTTGACCAAGTCGGTCGTTCTGCCATCGTGGAGAAAGAAAATACGTTGCCCCAGTCCCCACAGCGGAGCAGTGCGGAATTCGTCACCCCCCGCTGCACCCTGGCTCACACCATCCGCGAGCCGCGGTCCCATGTGATGCAGCAGAAGATCAGAAAAGAGGTTGACTTTAACGTTGCTAAGTCCCGCGACCGACGATTGCCCTGTCGTGAACGAAGGCGTGTGGCAGAGCGCGCAGCCAAGCTGGGTAAACACTTGCTGTCCGTGCGTGGTCGAGGCCGTGGCCGGGGCCGGGCGAGGCTGGTCCAGAAAGCGCATGAAGATGGTGAACAACTCGACGTCGCTCGGAAGGTTTGTCCCGCTCTGATCGAAGTTGGTCGCGTCCTCTGGAGTTCCGTTGAATAGGCAGCCGGGAGTCTCGTCGCGTTCGTTGGGGAACATCTCATTTGTGACTCCCACCTCCACGTTGTACGCTTCACCGGCAAAGATTGCGAGCGACTTGTTTTGCGCCTTCCAGCCAAATCGCGTGATGGTAGCATCGTTGCCGCTCGTGTTGGGCACGCCGCTCACTGCCCCCTGTCCCCCGCGCGAGTCCTTGTAGTTGGGACGTCCGCCAATTCCCATGTGCTGCTTGGCTGCCCGGTTGGCGTTCATGTTAGAGAGGATGGCGGAATCGGTGATTGACTCGATCAGCCCGCCTCCAAACACTGGAGTGGGAATGCGGAAAACCAGATTGCCGGCGTTAGCCGCCAGCTGGAAGTCGGGTTGAGCGATCTTGCATCCTTTGGCATCGCTCCGGCCTGTGATCGTGAACAAATCATGCACGCTGCCGTCCGGTTGCCGGCCATCGGCAGTAAGTGGAAACCGGGCCTCGCGCACCGGCCCGCCGATGGTGAGGAAGAAGGGGATCGTATTCGTCGCGCCCTGGTCCACGGCGGCGGCGAACTGTGGATTTGTCGCAGGACTTGTTCCTCCAAACGACGGCTGCGAGTGGCACTGCCCGCAACCCTCCCCGTTGAATCTCGGCCCTAGTCCGGCGCTGGTACTGGCAACGGTTCCGGTGACAGATTGGTTTTCTACAAACTGCGCCAGCCCTGCGGCGAAGAAGGCTTTCTGGCTGTCGCTGAGACCGGCAATCGCTCTGCCGGCACCTGCCGGCCCGGTGCGCGCGCCAGGGTCGCTGACAACGGTCTGCGCCTTACCAATTCCTTTCGCGAACAAGACCACAAAGACCGACAGGAGAAAGAATCTGAATCGGCTAATTGACTCGAGTTTCGATGAGCGGAGGGTATTCGCTTTCTGGGACATGACTTCTCCTTAGGGGGGACCTCAGTGGAACCTCGACGGGTTGGCTGAGGGAGGCGTTAACCGGCCTCCGCGGTTGAGTCGAGAAGTGGTCGTGCAGTGCGGGCATTATTATCTGTGTGCAAAAAATCAGGCTAGGTGCCGAAGGGGCCGGTGAGGCTGGTCACAAGGCTTAGGTCTACCCGTGGCTATGTGGACGGGGTCCGCCGAAGTGACCAGGGTTGAGTCTGGTCAACTTTGAGTTGATGGATTTCAAAGCGTTGCTGCCAACCGGCCTGCAACGTGCGGGGAAGAGGGCCGCGATGTGACCATCGAGCCATGCCCTCAAACGAACGGGCCATTCCTTTCGTGGCGTAATTCCTCTAAGGTAACGGCATTACATCTCAAAAAGTGTGCGAACGGGCCTCGATTTGTTCCATAGCTCCCCTGCTAAGGCACCATCGCTAGACTCTCGACAAAGCTTCGCGATTTGTGCGCGAGTCGAATAGTCAGGAGTGCGGAAAAGTATGTCGCAAGAGATTGTCCGCTGTCCCTATTGTGTGCTGGGCAGCGAATTCCAGCCCATGTTTCGGCGATCGGAAAATACTTTCGCCTGCGGAAAGTGCGGCCACACCTCGTCGCCCGAAGATCCTTATCTGCGGTGCCCCTGCCCACAATGTACTCGGATGACTCGCATCGCGAACCGCCTCGCCGTGAACGTCCACGCCTGGCACCAGCCGTGAGTTTCTCAATCCGAAATGAAGACTCACTGACCATAAGCTGTGGGCTTTCGTCGAATAACCAGGCCCCTTAGCGGCGAAAGGCAGTTTTCACGCACAGGCCCGAACTCACACCGCTTCCCCCTTCGCCGCTTATGCCTTTGTGGATGCAAACGCCTTTCGTCCGGAGTATGATTTCTCCCTTTCCAATCCTTTCCCTGGCAATGTCGCGTGCCTGAAGCGGTGGAATGGGCTGAGCGGAATCGTTGAACGAATCTGGACTGTACATATGGACATTCAGTCGAGTTCCATATCCGCGCAAGTACACGGAACCTTCCTGGACCGCCAGATTCAACGCACCAACCGCAATCTCCTGCTGGTGAGCCTCGTCCTGATCGTGGCGGTCGTCGGCTATGCCGTCGGCGAACGCCGCTACCTCTACAACTTTTTCGCGGGGCCTTTCCAGGTTAGCGGTCCGCAACTCGTCACCATCCAGCAGCCCGGCTCGCAGTTGCGCTATTTCGTCAAGGTGACGGGAGACGAGTCCTCCGACACAGGCCTGCAGGAAGTTGAGCGGGAAACCGAAGGCGGAGCGGTGAAGCACGAGACCGTCAAGGCGAAGTACTTGATCCTGCTTCTTGCCAAGCACCTGCTCATCGTGAAAAGTGACCCCAATGAGAGCGGCACGGTCTACACGGGCGAACTCGACGATCTTCCTTCCGACGTGCACTCGAACATCGTCACTCCCCTGCTCAAAGAGCATCCCAACGCCAATCAGGCTTTTCTGCCCTTCATGTTAGATACGACAGGCTTTCGCGACGAAGGCTATGTCGCCCTCGCTCTCGGCATTCCCGCGTTCCTGCTCGCCGCGTGGCTGATCGCCAAGGTCATGCGCCGCAGAGCGAATGTTTCCTCGCATCCGGTGGTTCAGAGAGCATCCACCTACGGCACCCTCGCCGATGTTGCTCACCAGTTTGACATGGACCTTCAGGGAAACACCGTCAAGATCGGCGGGGCTACGGTGACTCAGTCCTGGGTGTTTCTTCCGCGCCGCTTCGGACTGTCCATCTGCCGCATTCCAGACCTCATCTGGGCCTACAAGAAAGTCACGAAGCATTACACGAACTTCATCCCCACAGGGAAGACCTACCAGATCATCCTGTACGACCGCTCCGGCAAGCCCCTGCAGATGCAGGCCCGCCAGAAAAAGATCGACGCCATGCTGGCCTTGCTGGCCGAGAGAGCACCCTGGGCCGTCTTCGGATACAGTGATGATCTCAGCAAAACTCTTCGCACAAATTGGGGAGGATTGGTTGCTGCGGTGGATCAGCGAAAAGCCGGTACCGCAGCCTCGAAGTGACGGTTCGAATCCGGGCCGGGCCGGCCGTTACTCAGCGACTTCATCCAGGAAAATCAACTCGGAACTGTTCGCTACGGGCAGTCTGACTTTCACTCCAACGTGCATCAATTCCCGCCCAGTAACCGTACGATCGGTCGCGCTGTGATCGTGGAAGCGGAGACGGTATCGTTTGTCGGACTGTAGACCCAGCAGAGGGAACGAGTGTGTCGGTTCTTCCTCAGTCTTGCCGCGAAACGCGTAGACGACGCCGCGCTTCCGCTGCGGATCCCAGTACTCGACTCCGTCCCAGTGAATGCCATCCGGCCGGGCAGACACGTGATATAAATCCGCGTCGCGAATCAGCCCGCGCAGTTCGTTCTTGTACAATTCAATCTCCTCTTTCGCCGTCTGACGCTGCTCCGCCGACCAGGCACTGGTATCGATCATGATGGTCAGCCACCCCATCATGCCGCTGCGCAACATATAGTGGAAGTTTTCGATGCGCGGTGTCGGCCACTTTTCCACATAACTCTCGAGCATCGCAGCCGGGAGCGCATGGCTCGTGTCATAAAATGCGCGCCGGTTCGAGACAGGATCGTAAGTGTCAGTGATCGAGAAATAATCTCCATGCGCGGCCGTCCCGAAATCGACCATGCGGCCGCCATCGGCGCAGATCTCGAACATCAGCCCGGGATGCTGCTTGCGCATCTTGGAATAAATGTCGTAATAGGCGCGCACTGCGTGATAGCTGACGTCCGTGGAGTTCGAACTATCCACCCAATACGCCCCCCACGACTTGTAGATACATTTATTCAACGGATCCGGCGCTGCGTGCGGGTGATCCGTGCGGTCGCATCCGTGAGCGACGAGATAGCCGTCATGCTCCAGCATGTCGAGGTGATAGTCCGTGATGATGCGGTCGACCTCCCGCTCCGCCCACTGCTTCGCCTCCGGAACTCCCAGATCGATCGTCTGCCCTTTGAACGGTTCAGGCTGCCAGTCTGCCGGAAGATCGGTGACCATCCAGTCGCGCACTTTCGGATCGCGTGCGTTCAGCGCGCCGGGTTCGGTCGAAAGCCCTGCCTGCGTCCAGTCGACCCACAGGCCAAATTTCAGCCCGTGCTTGTGTGCATCGTCGGCAATGGCCGCAAGTCCATGCGGAAATTTCTGCGGATTCGGATACCAGTCTCCAACGCCCCGGAACCATCCGGCATCAACGTGAAACATCTCGACACCCAGTTCAGCTGCGTCACCAATCATGCGCTGCGCCACACCTTCGTTCACGTCCATCCCGCCGCCCCAGCTGTTGTTCACGACCAGCGGATAATTCGGATTCTTCCAAGTCTCAGGATTGCCCAGCGTCGCCCGCACCCACCGCCGCAGAACGTTCCCGGCCCCTTCCGCGCCATCACGAAATCCGCCGAGAAAGACAATGGGTGATTCAAATACTTCCCCCGGCGCGAGCCGCGTGTGAAACGGCGCCGGATCCGGATTCAGACCAAGCGCCCCCTTCAACGAGTTCTTCTCGCGGGCCAGCGAAATCCGCGTCCGTCCGCTAAACTCGATTCCGCCGTACCATCCGCTGTGCGCCGCGTCGTTCCGCTCGACCAGCGTCCACGGGATAATCTCTCGCGGCTCTCTTTCATCGATATCGCCGTAGGTGCTCGCCGTGCCCGCCCAGTGGTATCCGTCGGCAACCGTGACCTCATGCGTACCCACCGCGGAAGGCGTGTTCGCCCCCTTCTCGACAAATATCTGCTGCAGCGGCGCATTGAGATTAACCTGCCAATCGAACGCGAGGCTGTCCTGAATCGGAATCCAAATCTCTCGCTCGTCAAGGTTCTCGATCCGGATCTGGTGCTCGATCGGACCGTACGTCTGCCGAACCCTCCACTCCCAAGTCAGCCGCAAATGGGGCGAAGGGCAGTCATAAACAAACGCAACCCGCTGTGCACTGATCTCGCTCGCGTCACGATTGAACGCCCAGGGCAGCGGAGTAGCATTGCCATCGACCTCCGCGGACGCAATCAAAGTCTCTGAGGCGCGGTCGTCCCACTTCGGTTGTCCCGGGAATGCCAGGCTCACCAGGCGCGGAGCATTCGCAGAGGTCTGGAACGCGAGTTCCGTGTCAGAAGTCCGAAGCTGCGCCGTGGTTTGCCCCAGCGCAGGTGAAAGTAATGCCAAACAGAGTAGAACGGCAGATACGAGGCAGGATATTTTCGACATGAGAGATCCGAGGCCCATTTGCGGGGAAGAAGCGAAAATGTCGGGCTAGCCGCCTCCGAAGCATCCTCATGCCACGGGCCGCGGACCTGATCCGCTGGTTCCGGGCGTTATGGACTATACGACTTTTTCAATAACCGCCGAGCAGCAGATTGAAGGTTAAGCTCCGGGTGGTGTGGCTTCCTCTAACCGGGCAACTAGTCTTTGGAGGTGTGTTTCGATCTGGAAGTCGGACTGGGCCCGTTCGGAGGCACCAGACCCACGTTACGACCGGAAGTCCCCGACGAAGACATCCTGGGACAGAAAAATCGAGGAAGGCACTACTACTCTACAGTCGTGCGACCACGCACGCCCCACCAGGGCCGCTTCAATCGCTGCGGGCCACGGCGTCGTGTCCCTCCGAACAACGGAAACATCCGGTCTATCGCCACGTTTTCCCTCAAGCGTCTTTGCGCCAGGACGAAGGAGACTCGCCTGTTCGCCTAGTATCGCCGTCGTCGGCAAGTAGATGAGCGACAACTTGGAGAGCGGCAATTTCCTTCCGGATGCGCTCGATCGCCACCTCCTTCTCTCGTAGAATTTCGTAAACATCCTTCATAACGCACCTCCGCGCGAGAGGTAATTCTACCAGTCGGGCTCGAATTCGACAGAGAAACTATGGCAAGTCGGGACATAACGGTTTTGGGCGCGGCCTAGTCTTCTGGAGAATTTTCAGAGGGAGAGGTCCGGAATGCCCTACCCTTTGCCAAAAGGCGCAAGGGTTGGCGCTCCCGCTAAAAATATCAGGTTAGGCGGAGTTCTCTCGGAATTTGCTCTAGTCTTTCTTGTCATCCTTCTCCCTTTTGTCGCGTGCCTCCGCCCGGTCGAATACCGCTTTGATTAGGAGGACGACGCACACTAGCGCGCCCGCAATTAGCAGAAGTTGGCCCACCAGAACAACTTATCGTGTAACGACGGGCCAGTCGAATGGCGTCGGTAATGGCACTGGTAATACCACGAAAGAGCGGCCCACAGCCACTTTCTTGCGATGTTGAGCTCACGCCAGGCTGTGTAGCATGCAGAGAGTGATCTACGGACTCACCATCCAAAAGGTTGGAAAGAGCTTTGAGCTTCGCTGCCCCGAGTGCACCTGCCTGACGGGGAGGCTCGGCCTGGTTCGTCAGGATGGTGTGCGTATCCGGCTTCAGTGCCGCGTGCATCCAGAGAATTTCGGCGAGTGGAGCTCGGAACCAGACATGCAACGTGAGAAGCTCGCCTTGGCGGGACGGATAGGACTGAACTAAAGGCGAACTGGTGCCGACGCAAACTGTAAAGCATGTTGCAGGACTAGACACCAAGAGCACAAGGATTGGCAAACGGCAGTCGGCGCTCCGCTCGCGCCCTTTGCGCCGTCCATTCTGACTCGATCTCCACCCGTCCGATGCAGACATTCAGCACAAGGTCCCCACTCCGCAAACCACCGCTCTCGCAGTGATCTGCTCCGGTCGGGATGACAGAGTTGGGTGATCTCAACATCCCCGCTCACGCCAAAAGCGGGCTTGAGTGGCCACCCGCCAGCGGTGATGACGGTTCGGACATTGGCTCAGGTACAAGAGTTAAAGGAGAGAGAGCATCGAATGCCCACCCTTTGAAAAAAAAGAGCGCAAAAGATGTGCTGCCCAACTTGTGCTGGTTTGAAAGATGTGCCACCCGCACAGGTTTTTCTAACGTCCGATAATCATCTTGATGCCAATGGCTATAAGGCCTATGCCAACAACGATGCAGAGAAGACGCCCTAGCCACGTCGGGATCCTTTGCTTCAACTCATGCAGGGTAATTGCGTCCGCGGAGCGAAAATCCTTTCCAAAGATCGCCCCTGCTATTCCCAAGGCTCCGAAAATTACCAGAATAGTTCCGATCATTGAACCCTACGCATCGAGCCGGGTGGCCCATTGTCTGCGCTTTTTGCAAAGGATGGGCGGCCCAGCCTCTGACCTCAACGTCCCGCCATCTTTTCCCGCAACCGCTTCTCCGCGTCGGCGCTCCAGTAGCCGCATTCCAGGCGGATGAAGACCGACGTGTAGGGAAGCGTCATGTTCGTTTTCAGCACCAGGACGTGGAACGTCTTGCCGGCTTCGTCCAGCTTGGAAATGACTTCCTCGTGCGTGAGAGATTGCACTTCAGTTTTTCCGAGAAGACTCGTGAGTGCTTCGCGATAGGCGGTCACGCCCGCAGCGTCGGTTTCAGGGACGACCTTCAGCTCGGCATCGGTGAAGATGACAGGGCGCACGTGTTTCACCTTGCTGAGCTGGTCGAGGACCGTCCTCACGACATCCAGTTGATTGGCGTTGGTTTCGACCGTCTCGACGCCCGCGCTCGTCTGCAGGGGATACGCGGAATCGACCACCGCAATCCAATTGCGATGGCCGAGGAGCGGGAGTTCCTCATTCAGGCGGGTGCGCCATTCGAGCGATTGCGCGGAGGCAAGGACGGGAGCGAAGCTCAGAATGGTTACGGTGAGAAGGCGTCTCCA
>Ga0209698_10006725_pt1 | contig 12169 bp, 7 predicted proteins | sample LitLauG_LLR_2012_FD_187203 | JGI IMG/M metagenome (GOLD analysis project Ga0209698, IMG submission 187203) | Freshwater sediment microbial communities from Pennsylvania, USA - Little Laurel Run_MetaG_LLR_2012 (SPAdes) (version 2) | ecosystem: Environmental > Aquatic > Freshwater > Creek >...
GATGAAGGTGGCGCGCATCGAATGCGCGGAAAACCCGCGTGTCAGTCCGATGGCTGCCGCGTGCTTGCGCAACACGCGATCGATCGCGTCGGGGTCCATGTGGCGCCGGGATTCCTGCCGCTTGCGATTGTGACTTAACGGGCGGAACATCGGCCCGTCAGGATCGTCTGCATGGCCCGCCGCTTCCAGGTAGGCTCGGATGCGCTGGGCGACATTCGGGTGGATGGCGAGAGCGTCGCGTCTGCCGCCTTTTCTGACGATGCGCAGCGAGTCGAAGCCGCGGTTCTGGTGAAGATCTTCCACGGTGAGTGTGGCGATTTCCGCGCGGCGGAATCCAACCTGCAGGCCCACGGAGAGAATCGCGCGGTCGCGCAGGCCTTCGATCGTGTCTTCCGCCGGGGTGTTGAGCAGCTTTGCGGCATCGGCCTTGGAGAATGCGAGTGTAGATCCTTCCCTCCGGTTGATGGCGGGGCGTTCCACCTCGGCAACCGGGTTGAAATTCACATGGTGGTGGCGCTTGAGATGCTTGAACAGGCTCGACAGTGCCGCGAGCCTGCGCCGGACGGTGGAAGGGGCGGCGTTCTCGGTTTCGCGCATGATGCGCTCCCAGGCGATGACGGCGCGGTGGTCCACCTGGCGCAGTTCGTCGTAGGACGTGATGTGAAGCGTGCGCATGAAATGCTGCACGTCGAGCTTGTAGGCGCGGCGGGTGCGCTTGCTTTTCTGCTTGGCGAGCCAGATGTCTTCCTCGGGGATGTCGGCAAGCTGGGCGATGGGCGATAAAGCGCCGGGAGAGTCGGTGACTATCTGGAGTTCCTTGCTGGTTTCCATACTACTTCAGTTGTTTTGGGTTATCAGGCATTTGGTGATCAGCTGGCACAAGTTTGTAATGTTTAAGGTGCTGATGGATAAGAGCCCTGTCGGTGTTCAATATATACGGGCTGCTCAGATGGATGGTCGCTATTGCTTCCTGCTCCGCGACTCTGCCGATCTTGGTCAGCGCGTGCGCGCCACTTTTGAGATCAGGAGTTCCTCCGCCGCAGAGATCAAGCGTCTTGAATCCAATCACCACGATTTTGCGCGGCTGGATTGCGCTAATCATTTGTTTCACTTGGCGCTGGCAGAAGTCCTCGATGTCCGAGCGAAGTGCGCTATGGAATGTTCTCGCATATTCCTTCTGCCTGGGCGATCGGAAGAAGATCGCATTCAGCCCGGTGCAATCTTTGAGCAGGTCCGGGCCGAACATTTTCTGCATCTTGCGCGCGAGCCGCCACGTCTCATACGCGTATTCACATTTCTTGGGCCATTCGACATGAGCGCGAAGTTCCAGTTCATGCTTGTATTCTTTTATGCCGCCGCCGGGCTGGTATGCCAAGAACAGAATCTCTGGCCGGGGAACCGGCGGGCCGTAGAGGATCTTGAATCCCAACCCGCAACCTTCCTTGACGCGCGATTCGTAGAACGCATTAGTCTCCCTATAAACCTGCCGGCAGATTTCTTCCGCGTCGCTCATTGAAAATCCCTAACGCCCGTTAACTCTTTCATGCCCCCGACCCCATATATCCCCTACGTGATAAACCGGATTATCACGTAGGGAGGAAAGCGGCAAGAAACGTTCAGGCTAATGGGTGGGATTTGTTTCGCGCGATGCGAAACAGCAACGATGGACGATTCGGTAGATCTTCCCGAAGGTATACTAATTGGGAAACGCCGGCAATCGGATGCTTGAAGTAGCGATCGTCCAGCATTTTGAGAGTTTTTCCGCTGCGGTGCGTGACATATCGGGGCTGTAGCTGTTAACGCATGGGATCGATGATCTAGTCTTTGATATCGTATCGATCATTCTCCATTGATGGCAGCCTTCAGTTCCAAGATAAAGGCTTGGGACGCGGCTGCATTGTCCTCATTCTGAAGCCAGAGCCGCACACTCGCCGCGCGGATAACAGAGACGTGAACATGAAGTGCTCTCGCAAGCTCGGTAAAAAAATCATGCGAATCAACACCTGCCGCGTGATTGAGAGCCAGAGTAAGCTGCGCCGAGGTCTTATGAAGCTCCGCCGCGAGCAGGTCTGCTGTATCTGAGCCAGCCTGCAAGTGGGTCACGAGCAGCTCCTCAGGTGCGGCTGTTCCAGGCAGAAACTTAAACGGCCAATTAAAGCCTTCCCCCTTGATGCCGGCCCTAAGGTCACCGTCGTAAACGCCCACCAAAGTCAGCCAACTTCCGGTCTTTGGCATGTTCTCGAGGATGGCGGAAATGCGGGGCGCAGAATTTGCTGACACAATTTCATATTGCTTAAGCAGTGATGGCGCGTTCTCATCCAAGAGGGCTGCTAAGAAATCGCTTGCCGCTTGATCCTCCACAAGAAATGCGCCGGTCAGCGTGACCCCGCCACCGAGCAAGAGCGCGATATCGGTCTTGGCAATGTTGTCCTGTATATCGGCAAGGCCAGTGCCTCGCGCAAGCAGTCTCAGATGCTCGGCGGGAACGTGGCGTATTATTGTTGGCGAATGCGTCGTGACAATGGTCCAGATGCCCTTCTCGAGGCTAATCTTCGCTACGATGTTCATGAGGCAGTCTTGGGATTTTGGAGAAACGTGGGTTTCCGGCTCCTCCAGCACGAGAATCGAATTTCGAGGGACATCCTTCAGGGTCCAATATGTCAGAAGTAGCGATAGCTCTCCACGGCCCATCCCCTCACTACCGTAGGTTATGCCTGCAGCCGTCACTTTGAGATAGGGAAAACGCTCAAACCCCGCATAATCTACAATCTCGTAAATCGAGACATCGCTATAGGTCTTCCCTACAAGATAGTTCGCAATGGCGAGCTCATCCGCATCCAGCTGCTGCGGCGTTACAGACTCAAGTAGATCGGCGAAATTCGTGTCTACGCTGATTTGTGAGATGTAACGCCCAGCTAGCGAAGATGGATCGAGCCACTGGTATTCACCGGCGAAGGGCGCGCCGGTTACTTCGCGAGTCCCGCCAGCTCCGTCCTGAACTCCTAGGGTCAGGTTTTCGCCCTCATGCTCCACGGTCGCTGCGAGACGGCTTCCTTTTAGGCGAATGCGATGGTTGGAGTCGTCCTCACCCTCGCCGTTTGCAAGTAGGTCCGCTATCGCCGCAAGCAAGGTAGATTTCCCGACACCGTTTGCGCCGACAATTGCAGTGATACCAGCCCGGAAATGTATTTGCGAGTCGCGTAAACTCTGTAGTGCCTGAAACGACACATAGGTTAACTTGCTGGGGTACGCTCTGGTGTACACTCGTCGCCAAGTGTCGTCCATCCTGGCTTGTCGGAGGTTCATACAAGATCGCCCCAGCCACTTGAAAGCAGGCTCCTCGCGATATGATCCTCGTCCAGGCCATTCTCACGTGAGCCAAAAGCCTCGAACACAGGCTCCAGATTGCGCCTCGATTTCGCCCATTTCTGAAGTTCAGCGAACGTCAGCCAAATGATGCCGTCGCGTAGTATCACTGACGAGACATCTGCGACCCGCGAAGATGCTCTGCTTTCATAAATGGAAAACAATTTGCCGGCCGGAGCAGAATCAGCGACAAGTCGCTCTCCCCACTCCGTCTCTCGAGACGCATTTCTTCGAAAGGTTTCAAAAAACTGCAAGAACTCAGCGAGATTTTGCTGAGATAGCGGTGTTCTCAATATTGAGCGCACGATGAAGATTAGCCAGCTAAAGAGAGTCGCCTTGTTAAATTTAGGAACGCTGCCGTTCGTGTTCATGCTGCTTCCCAGCGCGCGAATTGCTTCTTCAAGAAGATCGATAGTGTCGTCCTTGAGAGGGCGTTCCGAGCGATATAGATTGGTGAGGTCAGCAGATGTGATTTTCTCCGCAAGCGTGCGGCGCTCGATGGCGAGAGCAGTCCTCGACAGGACGTCGTCGTAAGCCATTCTCGAGTTCGAAAACCCAAGGACATCCTTGCTCAGCTCATGTGAGTATTCGGAAACCAGTTTCTTGATTTGCTCTCGCACTGGGCCATAAAACGCATTTCTTTGTTCTGCGCCAGTAAGGCTTGCCGGCTGATTGAGTCGGAAGAAGAGCTCGGCGGGTTCACTGGATTTATAATCGACAATTCGAAAGACTCGAATCGTGAATTGATTAAATTGCCTACGCCACTTCTCTGGAAGTTCACGAAAAAGCATCCCGTCAAGTGACTGGATGGCGGGATCTTGCGGCTCGATCTGACCGTCAACAGGGAACTGGTTGTCTACAAAATCTCGTATAGATGCAAGTCGTTGCTGACCGTCAAGAACTTCTTGCTTCTTCGACGTTGCGTTCTCGATAACATGGATGGGCGGGACGTGCCAGTCTCTAAGGATGCTATCAACGAGACGCTGCTTCCTTGGCTTACTCCATACTTCTCCACGCTGGAATTCTGGCTGGAGATCAATGTCGCGGCTCTTTATGCGGCTGACAATGGTTTCAACGTCAGGATCTGAAGGGAGCAATCTCATGGGTGTTTCCGTCTGTGGTTCGTTGGTTGTGTTTTTTCATGTTAGGTCATGACGAGGTCATTGTGAAGGCAGAGGTTTTAGCAGATCGCGGTCTATCAAATTCCGGAAATAACCACCGACGGCAAGAGCGATGGCACGATCACGCATCAGAACACCGAGCTCGATATTTCGGTCCAAAGCAGCCTCTGTAAGGTTTGCCGAGGTGATGAATACCGCTTCATCGTCGGCAACTACGGCCTTCGCATGAAGAACGCTACCAGGACCTTCCAGATCAAGCGCTCGCGGGTCGTAAAATACGCTGGGACGCGACGATCCGGGCCAGTCCGTCTTCCAAAAACGGTCCGCGAACCTCCGCACCAATTCATCTGAAGCGGTTGTGTCTCCCCTCTTACGTCGGATGTTCAACAAGAGCGTGACGCGGAGTGCTGGAGTTGTCTCCATGCGGCGAGCCAAAACCTCGAACGCCTTGGGGCCGTCGAAAAAGGCGTAAGTGCTCGCCCAAATCGAGTGCTCTGCGGAGCCCAGCAATTCTTCGTAGACACGCCTAGTGTCCCGAGCGTGCAAGCCCGGCGCTTCAGGTCCGGACCACACAAGGTCGGGCTTCCGGGTGCTCGCGGTAGCGCGATCAAGAGTTCGGAGCCAGGCGGCAGCAGCCGGGCCGGAGATTCCAAGCCGCCCGAGTTCAACAAGCGCTGCGGCGAGACCTTCCGTATCTTCTCGATTCCCCAACACCGAGCGGAGCGAAGCGAGAGTGGGAGACGGGCCCAGAAGGCCGGACTCGAGAGCACTCGACAAGCGATTTCGGAGATGGGACGGCAGATCGAGTAGGATGTCGCTCATGAAATAGCTCGGAAGAATGCCGCGTCGGGAAAGCCGAGTACCGGCACGACAAGTGCTCGGTCCAGGTAGTCATTCCGCATTTCGCAGGAGGTTTCGGCTACCAGCGAGCAGCCATGGCACGCAGCCCCATGGAGCCAGCGACTCTCCAAGCTCTCACCCGGCACGTGCTGGGCGCAGACCGGATCGTTTGAACATAGCGCGCTCATCCTAAGCGCTTGCGCAAGATGGTCCTCGATGTGGCGGGCTTGCTGCACAAGGCCACCCAAGGTCCCGTCCGCATCGGGACTTCCCGTGTAAAGGAGAATGCCGAAATGTTGGGCCTCGGCATCGGCGTAGATCCTCTCTCTAATAGAGCTAGCGGGGTAGCCGCAGCGCATGGCAAGAGACTGGATAAGGAGATGTGAGAGCGTGTGCAGCAGGACGTACGGTCCACCAGGGAATAATCGCTTGCTCTTGCGGTCCTTTTCCCAGTGCTTGTGTCCTCGCGCGAGCGCATCAAGGCGTTCCTTCACGGCAGCTCGCCCAAGCCAGCGAGTGACTGATTGGGCATTAAGCTGGATGAACAGCCCTTCCCCACGGTTCTCGACCGCGGGGAACCACTTTGGGTCGAGCGCGATCTGCGCACGCTCGACATCGGTCTCGTATTCGCCGTTGATATCCGGCGTCACCGCTTCGAATCGTGTAAAGCCGACGAGAGCGAGAACCTCGCGTAAACGGTGTACCTGAATTACAGCTTCGATACCGTCGCTGCGCTTTGAGTGCCGCCAAGCTTGAGCCGGCAAGCTGCGGGCATGAAAGTTGGGATCGATCGGCACGTCGTCCCCAAAACCCTCGGGTGCTGCGAGCAACGCATCCAGTTCGACCTGTTTGACGGGTTTTTCCTCGGTCTTGCCCCCCTTAGCTTCACGAATCGCGGCAAGAACCTCATCGTTGCTAAATGGGGCAAGTGCCTCCATGATTTTCGGCTTTTTCTTTAGAAATGCCAGATCTGCGGCGTCATCGACAATCTGAAGATCGTCCCAAAGCTTTCCGACGGCTGTCTCCACAGCACCTCCGCGATCCGGAAGCGACAGAACGCTCACCACCTGGGGGAAATAGGCGTTGGAAGCCGTGCGGATCAGCAGACGGCTCGGTAGCTTGCAGTCCTCGTGCGTGCCTCGTCCAAGCCATGGTCGAGTGCCACGGCACGTGCCGAGCGAGTTCATCTCGAACTGGGTAGCCTCGTACAGACTGCGTGACTTCTCGCATTCGCATCTCACTACGAGGTCGGCCAGATCGCCGCCCGTACCACGTTCGTCGAGCCACAACCGTTGGCGGCAGGTGTCTTGAGCCCCATGCACGTAATACCGCCAGTCGAGATCGTCCACGTGTCCCTTGGGGCAGGCGCGCACAAAGCGCGTCGCCACAACTGGCCGGTTGTCGAAGCGTCCTTTCTCATCAAGCTCCTTACGATGGACTAGTCGACGGGATCGGCGGTCCCGCTCCCCACCGCCGCTGGCCTCTTGTACGATGAACCATTCCGGAAACCTCCAAACGCCAATTCCTTTCGCGGATTCACGAGGATCGTTCTCGTCCGGCGGTGGCGCAAAGAGCCGTGGCGCCGTTACGCCTGTCATGATTTGGAGCTTGCGTGTGAGGCGTAGCTCCGAGATCTCCTCGAGCTCGCTAGTCTTCGGCCAGTTTTCGAGGCCGCCGACAATTGCTGAATGTCTTGGCAAGTCGATGAGTGCTCCTGGCCCATAGGTTGTGATCACCTGGCCCCGCCTGACCTGTCCATGTGATTTGCGGCTCATGAGGGGTCCTCCACCTGCATGCCGCTCAAATCCTTCAGGAACAGATTTACCTCTGGCTCCACGTCGCGGAGTGACCGATTGGCGCGGAATCTCCGGTGGTAATCTGACTCAAAATCCTTGTCGAGCATTTCCCGAAGCAATGGACGGGGTTGCCTCAGCTCGTATTTCTGGTACTGCATCGATATGCCATCGGCGCGGTAGTCGTCCAAGATTTTACGCCACGAGTCGAGTAGTTCAACGATCCGGTTCTGAACGCTGCGAAGGCACTCTTCCCGCTCCGATTCGTCGGCAAAGGGCTGCTGCCGGACGCGGCCGAGGAAGGCATCGAGGAGCCGGCGCTCAAGAGCTGCTCGCACATCCGTGATCAACTCAACTCCTTGGGGCGGCGTCAGCTGTGGAATCGCGTGCCGGGCCAACCCAACGAGCGCGCCAGCAAAGCCACGGTCGAGGGCGCGCGCTGAGAAAGGCGTGATACTGGACACCTCCACTGAGCGATAGAAAGTCTCGTGGTAATACCGGAAACGTTCGTAGTGGGAACGGTCGCGCGGCTTGTGAATATTGAGAAGGGTGAGCACGAGTCCAGGACGCTTATCGTCGCGGCCCACGCGGCTAGTGGCCTGAATGTACTCGGCGTGCGTCTTCGGTTGACCCAACACCACCATCAGCCCGAGCCGCTGGATGTCGAGGCCGACGGAGATCATGTTCGTCGCGATCGCACAATCTACCCGCTGCTCGATATTGTGGAATGGCGACTCGAGACGACGACGCGCCTCTGCCACTTTGTCCGTAGAAACGCGCGAGGTGAGTTCCACTACCTCCGAAAAGCTCTTTCGGTCCTGGAAGAGTCCTCTCTCCTCACCGATCCGCTTGCGGCCACCGTAGGCCTTAATTGTGTTCTGGACTTCCTCTTCGAGGATGCGGCGTGCTCCACCCAACTCCCGAAGGCTGTTGAAGTAACCGAGAACGGTCATATACGGGTCGGCGGGGTTGAATTCGTTCTTATGACCACCGGCGTCGCGGTAGGCGCGCTCGGCAGCCCCCATCAGGGCGAGCCAGACCTTACGCATGACGACTTTCGGGTTCTTACCCTGTGCAGCGATACCGAGATAAAGCCTAGCGGCCGTTTGCGACGAGGAAATCGTTTTTGCGAAGAACGAATCGCGTCGGTCAGGTCCAGGCGGCGGAAACACTTGTGTCAGTGCCCGCGCAAAGAGGGCCTGAATCTGGTCCTGCGCCCGACGCACAGTCGCGGTCGAGGCAACGATCTTGGGACGTATGGCACGCCCGTCAATCTCTCGCACGCACAGCGCTTCGATCGCAGCCTCGTAGAGTCCAGCCATCGTGCCGAGTGGTCCCGAGATCAGGTGCAGCTCGTCCTGGATCACGAGGTCGGGCGGCGGTAGCGGAGTGGTGAGGCGCGTACCCCTGCCCGACTCAGCGGCACCATAGAAGCCCGTAGCATCGTGCCGCTCTGCCCCACCCAAGAGCACCCCCGTCTGCCCAACCCACGGGAGTGAGGCGAATTTGTCAACCGTTGCAATTAGGAAGGCAGGGAGCCGTCGGTAAATCGGCTCATCCACAGCCACAATAGGGAGACCACGCCGGGCAAAGTCACACTCGAAGTTCACACACACGATTCGCAGCGTCGTTGGGTGATCATCATTGGCTCGTTCCTTGTCATCTAAAAGAGCGAATGAGTCTGGTCCGAAGCGTGTTCCGCACCAGGGGCAGTTTTCAAGTGGGATTGGCGATGGCTTACCTTTGGGGTCCGCCTTAAACTGCCGCACCTTGGTGCGGGCAGCGTCCGTGCGCCCGTCGCCTTTATGCCCGAGAATGTTCGGTGTCGCTGCTTTGCCCACCCAGAGACCGATCTCAAAGGGCCACTCGCCATAGCGTGAGGCGTCCTTCCCGCGTTCGAGCTCTAACGCGCACATAAGCCCGGCGGCTCGCGCGAGCTGATCGAGGGTGAGCAGTCGGAGTGTGTAGCGCATGATAACGCTCACGCCAGCACCCGCTCGCCCGTTCTCGCCAGGATTACGGAGCCGACGTAGCACCATCGCAAAAGCAGCGAGGCCAAGGTAGGCCTCAGTCTTGCCACCTCCCGTGGGGAAGAACAGGAGGTCCACCGTTGCGCGATTGGGGTCGCGCGGGTCAGCAAGCCCGGGGAGGTTTAACAAGAGGAAGGCGAGCTGAAATGCGTGCCAGCTCGGGGCCTCGATATCAAGGCGTTTACGGAGCGCCCTAGCCACCGACCTATTTGCCACGCGGAAGGCGTCCAGCGCCTCCGCATCTCTGGCTAGAAGCGCGATACCCTGCGCGATTCGGTCCGCGGCAACGGCCGCAAGTCGCGCGAGTTCGCCTGCTGTTTCGCGGCGACTTCCTTGCAGCGCAGCGATGATGGGTCCACGCTTCTCAATCCAATCTCGATACTGAGCGACGAGCGGCCTAAGCGCTGTTTCGGCGGCAGCACCATCAGCCAGCGCACCAAGTGCCCCCATGGACAACTCGACGCCCGGCACCGGTACGGTTGCAGTCTTTTCTACCTCGGCACTCGGTATCCACGCACTGCGGAGCAGCCTGCAAGCATCATCCATAATCTCCCATTCGGCCGAGACACCGTGGCCTGTGGCGTATTCGGGGGTGTCCGCGTAGTGGAGATCGGCCACCTGCTCGTCCCATTCGGCGGCCTGCGCGCCGCGTAGGTCCGGCCGGGGAACGAAGGGACTGTCGCCGCGGACCTCGATCTCAGCCTGGAAAACATACGCAACATCAGGTTTTTCTTTATCCGGTGCGCGATGATTTACCAGAAAGACCGAAACCGACCGAGTACCTTGAGGGATATGACGATCAAAATCGTCGGCTGAGATTAGCCGTTCGACGATGTGGAACTGAAGGCCGCCGGAGGCGGGTACATCGTGCACGATGGGCTCCTTGGCCCCTGTCAGGGCTACAACAACCACCTCCTCGTGCGCTTGTCGCTGCCAGACGGACAAGGGTTTGCCATCGTCACCCTCGATCTCCGTCGGGGTGTAGTCGCCCCAGCGTACAATTATGGGGATACTGCGCGCTTCCTTCGGAACAAGGAAGCTCAGGCCCATCGACGATGGGAAGAAACCCTTCTTGGCGGCCTTGCGCTCGTCATTAGATTCCTCTGCCAGGCCTGCTGACTCTGGTACCAGCTCGAATTCATCGTCTTCGTCGGCGTCGGCGCTCTTCTCAGGTGGAGTGCCTACCGGAATCAAGAAACCGGTCAGATACCAGTTTGATGGACGCACCCAACCAGGCAACCGCTCGTTAGCGAGGGCATGGCCCGCCGAAGGACCAACGAGATCCAACTTAAGCGCCTCAACTAGCCGTCCGCGCACCTCTAATGAGGTTGCAGGCACATCGGTTTTTGTTACTGGTGTCATGAGAATAGGTCCTCAGTGCGCGGTGCTGTGGGTACGCTCTTAGCTGCCCCTTTTTTGCCACCCATCTTTATCGCAGCAGCTCCAGAGCGAGCCTCTTCCTTGGCGCGCTCGGTGTTGAGTTCTAGGAGGCGCGCCAGAACCTCATCGCGAACGTCATCAGGCCAGCGGTAGCGGTATGGCTTCTTCTTGTTGCCCCATTCTTCCTCGTCGATCTCGTAATCCAGGATGAACTCGCAGTCGGTTGGGATATCGCTCCATGTGTAGGCGTCGAGGACAGCGCGGTCCATGGCTGCGTGCAATTCGCGGAGCTTCACGATCTCCGGATCTAACTCGTCGGGATCGTGAAAACGGTTATATGTCTCGGTGAGGCCTATACTTCTCTTCCGCATTAGCGTTGTACGGACTCGATAATACGTCTCGCCTGCAACGTCGAGACTGCCTTTTTTTATTGGTCTCGGAAGTGGAAAATTCCTGAAGCATTTGGTTGGAGAGTAACGAAGGTCGTCCTTCATCGATGACCCGAAGAACCGCGCCCAGGCCTCATGACAGCGACCTTGCAAAACACAAAAATCCGCAAAGGACTCAGATGGAAAAACGACTAGGGACTCAGAAAACACCATGCGAGCTGGGAGTTTGGCAATGCTGAGATGGGGACTGACGCGGCACGTAACAAAAACGTGGGCCATTGACACTGTTGCTTCATAGAGCGCGTGCTGCGCCTCGGCGAAAAGCCACCAATTGTCCCGATACGCCGCTCGGTTGAGACTAGCCCGAGCTGGTCGTACTTTCTCCGTCACGATCTTCAGCAGTTCAGGGAACGCGGATCGAACCTCTGCCAGAGATCGACGCCCGAAATTGATGACCCACCGCCGGTTGGCGAAATCAGGCGATGAATTCACCTCTTCGCCTCCGATATACGGCAAAATGACGTCTTGGTAATGCGGATTCGCTACTAGAAGCTCGCGCATGGTTGCCACAGGGGATGCGTCCGGCGCTTTATCATCGAACGTAAAGCCCATGCCTAAAATAATGCTCCCCAAAAAACTCTTGCCATCGTTTTCCGCTAAAGGTTTCGGTTCAGAATGTTCGCCTGCATGGAACAGGTACGCGGTGATTCTCGGAACCTCGATTCCATCCAGTATCGGCGGCGTGACGGGATGTCCCTTATGAACATGCACTACCGACACGACGACAGCAGCTGAGCCTGGCCATTTGATTCTTCGGGTAGCAGCGTAGATCTCTCCTCCATGGAGACAGATCCACTCCAGACCGGTTGAGCGCGTCTCGGCCTGACCAATGGTGTTCGTCGCAATCAGACCAAAGTTGCCGATTTCGCGCAGGAGGGCGAAGCTCTTTCGAAAGAAGAAAGCGACTAGATCGCCGTTGATGTTGGACTCAATAAAGGTTTCGAGCAGATAATCACGATATGACGAGCCAAGAGCCGTGCTTACACGCTTGCCGCCGAGAAACGGCGGATTGCCAATTGTAGCGTCAAAGCCTGGGCGCTCACGGTCGAACACCTCAGGGAACTCGATCTCCCAGTGAAACGGCACGAGCGGTCGCTCGGCGTGTCTCCATCCCTCCAGCCAGCCCCGGTAGCGTTCGGCCTCGCCACTCGCAATCGCGCTAACGTACTCGGCCCTCTTCCCCTCCCGCT
>Ga0209698_10006728_pt1 | contig 12166 bp, 12 predicted proteins | sample LitLauG_LLR_2012_FD_187203 | JGI IMG/M metagenome (GOLD analysis project Ga0209698, IMG submission 187203) | Freshwater sediment microbial communities from Pennsylvania, USA - Little Laurel Run_MetaG_LLR_2012 (SPAdes) (version 2) | ecosystem: Environmental > Aquatic > Freshwater > Creek >...
TCGTCATCATGACGTTGGTGTCGATCGTGGTGCTGGCACAACGCCGACTGCGAACCCCTGCGCCCTCCGGCGAGCCGGGCGGTGGCACCGCCACCCGGGAGACGGTCGCATCGATCGGGGCGGCAGCCGGCGCCGGCCTCGATACGCGGCCCGCCGACATCGACACCACCACCGCCGCCGCAGAGGGCGCGGGGACCGCGACGTCCGGCGGGCAGGAGCAGGAGCCGGGTCGACGTTTTCTGTGGGCGGCCGTGGGTGTGGCGGCCGCCGGCGTGGTGCTGCTCGCCTGGTCTCTAGTGCCCCTCCCGGACTGGCTCGGCAAGGTCACCCTGCTCAACCGGGTCCCCGGCCAGCGGACTTCGCTGGCGCTCGGTCTGGTCACGATCTTGTTGCTCGCCATGGGCAGCGCCAGCCTTCGCGGGGTCCGCTGGCCACGACCATGGGTGCTGGCCTGGGGTGCGGCGACGGCGACGACCGTGTGGCTGATGGTCTGGGCGGCTGACGTACTGCCGTGGGGCCGCTCGGGCCAGCCGCACCTGGGGTCGCTGCTCCTGGTCGCGGTGGCGTTCGCGGTGGCGTTCACTTTGGTGGCCACGGGCACTGCGCTGCGAACAGGCCTTGCCGTGCTGGTGGTCGGCAGCTTCGCCACCTGGGCGCTGGTGAATCCGCTGTACCAAGGGCTCGGGCCGCTCACCAACGACCCCCTGGTCCGGGCGATGGAGCCGCTGGCTGCCGGGCCCAACCCGGCCAGGGTCGCGGTCTTCGGGAGCTTGACCCTCGACGCTCTGGTGCAGGGCAGCGGGGTCGTGACGCTGTCGGGTCTGACGGTCTACCCGGACGCGGCGGTCTGGCTCACCCTCGCACCCACCCAGGAGGAGGAGTGGAACAACTACGGCAAGTACACGTGGGTGGCAGATGCCAGCGCGAACCCGGCAGTGATCGTGTCCAGCGGCAGCACCAGCCGTGTCCTGCGCATCGACCCGTGCGCACCGCAGACGTTGGCACTGCACCTCGACTGGGTCGTCGCCGACACCGATCTGGCCTCGTTCTCCTGCCTGCGACCGGTCGACACCATCAAGCGCGGCAAGACCCTGCTGTACCGCTATCGGGTCATCACACCCTGACCGCTGCTGTCCCAGGCACGAGCGGCGCGACCAAGAGCCGCCCACAGCAGCACAAGGACCACGGTGCTGGCCATCAGGTAGGCCACCTCGACCCGTGCGATGGGCTGCAGCGGCAGCAGGCACCCGACGACGAAGGCGGCGCCCGACGCTGTCCAGGCGACCGCCACCGTGCGGTGGCCGCTGGTCGCCAGCGCGGCTGACTGCAGCAGGGCCGCCAGCAGCAGCAGGACGCTGGAGAACGTCAGGACCACCAGGTCGAACCGCCCCACGATGTAGCTGGGTCCGAAGAGCAGTCGCACCACCTGGGGGCCGACGGCGGCCACCGCACACAACGCCACCACTCCCAGGCCGGCCACAGTCCTCAGCAGTTGGCGCAGGGTCCGGTCGAAGCCTGGCCGGTCGCCGACCTCGGCGGCCTGGACCAGCCGGGGCAGCAGGGCGGCCTGCAGTGCTCCGGTGAAGAACAGCGGGAGCCGGACCAGGTAGAAGCCCGCCGCGAACTGGCCCACCGTGGCCCGGTCGACCCCCAGCAGGCCGAGAACGATCGGGCCGGCGTTGGCCATCCCCTGGGCGCAGACGGAAGCGACCAGCAGCAGCCCGAGGTTCTGGGTCACCTCCGGCCAGCTGCCTGGCATTCGGTCCCCGCCGGGGCGTGGGAGCACCAGGAACGTCGCAGCCAGGACAATGAGTGGCGCGAGCCCGACGGCGACGCCGATCGAGCTGACGGTCGCGGTGCCACCGAGCAGCACAGCGATGGTGAGCCCGAAGCGGATGACTCCCTCACTGGCCAGCTGCCCCGCGTACCGGCCGAAGCTTGAGGTGCCGGCCAGCACTCCACGCGTGATGTACAGACCGGCCATCCCGGTCAGGGCCATGCACAGCGGCACCACCAGGGCAGTCCTGCCCCCGAGCAGGTGCGCGGACACCGATGACCGGGCCAGCAGGAGCACTCCCACCATCACGACCAGCAGGGCGCCGCCGAGCAGCGCAACCCGGATCACCACCGGCCCCATGCGCTCACCTCGCTGCATCCGCTGGGCGACCGCCCGGGTGGTCTCCTGCTCCAGAGGAAGGAAGAAGCCGCCGGCGAGGGCGTACAGAAGGAACCACAGCGCTGCGATGGCCGAGAAGTCCGCGGGTGGTAGGTGGCGTGCGGTGACGGTCAGGAAGCCGTACGAGGCAATGCCCACGACCAGCAGGCCGGAGGCGACGATGGCCGCGCCGCGCGAGGCCGGTACCGGCTCCTCGGGTCCTTGCGTCATCCCTGGTTCCCGTGGCGGCGCAGGCTGCGCCCGCGGACGTCGAGTGCCGCCTCGGCCATGGCGCGGGCAGCAGTCAGGTCCCCGGCCCGCGCCGCAGCCCCTGAGCGCGCCAGCGAGTGAAGCCTCGAGGCCAGATGGACGTCTGCTGCCCGGGCGGCGCGGCGCCAGCCGTTGCGAAGAGCCATGGAGCGTGCCTCGGCGAAGAAGGCGAGCTCCTCACGGAAGCGGCCACCGTTCTCGGCGGCGGTCGAGGACAGGCTTGCCGGGTGGCGGCGGTACTCGAAGCAGACCTCCTCCACCAGGGCCAGGCTGGCGCCGTCGACCAGCATCCGCACGTACAGGTCCAGGTCCTGGACGACGTCGTATCCCTCACGGAAGCCGAACCGCTGCAGCCAGGTACGACGGAAGGCGACCGACGGGAAGTACATCCAGTTCGCGCGAAGCAGCGAGCAGGTGAGCTCTTCGCCGCCGACCAGCCGGGTGCCGGCCACCCGCATCGCCAGCAACGACTTGACCCGGTCGCCCAGCGGGCGTACCTGCTGCCCCCGCTCGTCGATGACACGGACCCCGGGCTGGACCATCGCCGCCTGCGGGAAGACTTCGGCCGCAGCCACCACGGCGGCAAGGTAACCGGGCATGAGCCTGTCATCGGCTCCGACGATCACCACCAGGGCGCCGCCGGCGACATCGACGCAACGCTGGAAGTTGCGGTTGATCCCGAGGTTGACCGGGTTGTGCAGGTAGCGGATGCGCTCGTCATCCAGGCTCGCGAACCAGGCGGACAGAGCCGGGTCCGGCGGACCGTCGTCGATGACCGTCAGCGCCCATCGCGGGTCGTTTTGTGCTCGGACGCTGGCTACCGCCTCTCGCAGCAGCGGCGAATCGCCGAACGCCGGCAGCATGACCTCGAGCACCGCCGCGCCGCCACCGGAAGCGTCCGTTGGCGCACTGGGGTTCACAGGCGGCTCGTCGGACATGGCCGGTCAAGGTTACCGCCCGGCGGGCGGCTCAGGCCGAACGCAGCCGGGCGGCGGGCCCGGGGCGGGGCCGAACCTGTCGGGCGACGAGGTCGCCGTGACCGTCGCTGCAGCGCAGCTGCAGCTCCACCGGCGCCCCGCAGTCGCGGTGGTACAGCTCCAGGGACGGTCCGGCGGGGTCGGCCAGGTAGCGGTCGCCCCAGGTCATCAGCGACAGCAGTACCGGGTGCAGGTCGATGCCCTTGGGAGTCAGGCGGTACTCCATGCGCACACGCTGCCCCGGCTCACGGTAGGGCTTGCGGTACAAGATGCCGTCCTGCACCAGACGGGCCAGCCGCACACTCAGGACCTGACGTGGGATCTGGGTCCGGGCCCGCATGTCGTCGAACCTGCGCACCCCCTGGAACACCTCACGCAGGACAACCAGGGTCCACTTCTCGCCGATCACCTCCAGGGCGCGCGCGACCGAGCAGTTCTCGGTGGACCAGTCCAGCGCGGCAGGGGGCGACACCCCCACATGCTAGGTCTTCTTGACAGACTCAGCAAGTGGCTGGCAGGCTCGCGCCATGCCTGAGTCCACTGATCAGATGCAGCCGGGTGTGCGGGAGCGAACGTACTCCTGGGGAGACCCGGCCCCGGCCCTTCGGGCCCTGTCGACGATGTCCGGGCTGGCGATGCTGGAGGCGATCGGTGCAGGCAGTTTGCCCCGGCCGCCGGTGATGGCGACCGTGGGCATCACGCTGGTCGTGGCCGAGGCGGGTCGGGTGGTGTTCGACCTGGAGCCCGCGGTGTGGCACCTGAACCCGTTGGGGACCGTCCACGGCGGGGTGCTGGCGACTCTGCTGGACACCTGCACCGGCTGTGCCCTGCACTCGACCCTGCCGGCCGGCACCGGCTACACCACCGTCGACCTTTCCGTGAAGTTCCTGCGGCCGGTGACCGAGGCCACCGGCGCCGTCACCGCCGAAGGCACGGTCGTCTTCGCGGGGCGGCGCACCGCACTGACCGAGGCCCGCGCCTTCGACGGACAGCACCGGCTGATCGCCCACGCCACCTCCACCTGCCTGATCCTGGACCCCGACGGGTGAGGCGGACGGGTCGGCGATGACGCTGACTGCGCGCGCCCCGTGCGTCGCGGCGGCACACCGGGCCGGGGCCGCTCCCACCGGGCCCGGGCACGTTGCGGCCTGGCCGCGGTTCACGCTGCGCCCGGCCCACAGCAGGTGACGTCGACGAGGTCAGCCGGTTCCTGGGCGCGTTGAGCCCGGCATCTGCGTTCGCCCGGTTCTTCAGCCCGCTCGGCCATCCGTCGCCGACCCTGGTCCGGACCCTGGTGCAGACCGGTCCCACCCGCGGAGCCTGGCTCGCGACCACTCCGGGCGGACCGCAGGGCACCGGGGCGCAGCAGGTAGTGGGGCATGCCTCGTGGGCAGCCACAGGGCGAACCGCAGAGATCTCGGTAGTGGTGGCCGACCAGGTCCAGCGGATGGGACTGGGCCGCGCCCTGGTCCAGCAGCTACTCCAGGATCTGAGCCGGACCCCCGTCGACCGGCTCGCGATGGACGTGCTGGCCACCAACCGGGTCGTGATCGCGATGATCGGACGCAGGTGGCCAGCAGCCCGCCCGGTCCGCGACGGGACCGCGCTGACCTACCTGGTCCAGCTCGACTGAACCGGGCCTGCCTCCTGCACCCCAACACAACCTACGCTAGCGTAGGTTACTGGCAGGTAGGTGGTGGGAAGGGTGGCGTCGATGACAGCGACGACGGATCAGATGGTGCTGCTGCACGGCCGGCAGCTCGCATACGCCGTGCATCGCGCGCGGGGACCGCAGGCGGACCGCTGCGCGCTGCCGTTGGTGATGGTCCACGGCGTCGGCTCGAGCAGCATGACCTGGGACCCGGTGGCTGTGCGGCTCGCCGCGGCGGGCGTAGCCGTGGTCACTGTGGACCTGCCTGGCCACGGACGGTCGGCGAAGGGCCGCGGCGACTATTCGCTCGGCGCGCTGGCGTGCGTCCTGCGTGACCTGCTCGACCACTTGGGCATCGCGACCTGCATCCTGGTCGGGCACTCCCTCGGCGGCGGGATCGCCATGCAGTTCAGCTACCAGTTCCCGGACCGGGTCAGCGGACTGGTCCTGGTCGCCAGCGGCGGCCTGGGGCCCGAGGCTTCCCCACTGCTGCGCGCCGCCACGTTGCCGGGCGCCGAACTGGTGCTCCCCCTGGTCGCACACCCCCGCTCCGTGCGGGTCCTGGCGGCAGTCAGCCGAGTCGCCGGGTTCCTGCGCGTCGGGCCCCCCCTGCTTGACGAGGCGTCGCTGACGATCCTCGCCGACCTCGCCGACCCGGCGGCCCGGGCCGCCTTCCTGGCGACACTGCGCTCCGTGGTGGACGTGTCGGGACAGCGGGTGTCGGCCGTCAGCAAGCTGCCGGCCGCGGGCCACCTTCCCATCCTGCTGGTGTGGGGCGACCGGGACCCGATCATCCCGATCGCACACGGCCGGGCCGCCGTGAAGCTGCTTCCACACGGGCGGCTGGTGATCTTCCCGGGGGCGGGCCATGAGCCGCACCGGCACGATCCGGTGCGGTTCGCTGACCTGCTCCGCGAGCACGCCGCGCAGGTGGAGGCGGGGACCGCCACCGGCGCCGGGGGCGCGGTCGCGGGGGCTGCCCCGGGATCCGCCGGTCAGGTTAGGTCGGCCAGAGCGAGGACGTCCGACGCCGCCCGGTCACCGGTGCGCAGGGCGCCCTCCATGAACCCCGACCAGGCTCCGGCGGTCCACTCCCCCGCGAGCACCACGCGGGCCAATACCCGGGCGCCCAGGTCAGGCTCGGTCGGCTCGCCGGTCGTCCAGGCACCGGCGACCGGGTAGCTGTAGGCCCCGAGCGCCCACGGGTCGGCGCTCCAGTCGGTCACGACGGCCCGGTCCAGGTCGAGGTCCAGCTCGGGCCGCACCGACGCCAGGCGGGCGGCCCAGCCAGCGGGGCCGTCGCCGACCTTCAGGCGTGACAGCGCATCCGGTGACCCACCGAAGCAGTGCACCACCGCCGCGGTCGGCGCCAAGGCATCCGGCCCGGCACCGTCGTCCGGGCCGGCAGGGTCGGTTGCGGTCCAGCTCCACCACCGGCCGGGGACGTCGAAGACAGCACCGGTGGCGGGGGTGGTCAGCAGCGGCACATGCAGCTTGGCAGCATGTCCTTGACCGAGACGGTCCAACAGGTCCACCCCCGGACCCGCTCCCCGCAGGCCGCTGAGGAAGCGGCGCGCGTGCTGCATCGGGACGGCCAGGACGCAGGCGTCGGCGCGGACCGTGAAAGCGGCGCCGCCAGGGCCGCCCGTGCGGCCACCGACCGTCACGGCGTCCTCGTCCACGGCCAGCACCTCAACCGGGTGGCCTACCCGGACCGCGGCGGGCAGTCGGGATGCCAGCTCGATGGCGATCAGCTGGTTCCCGCCAACGACGCGACGACTCTCGATGTCAGCAGTGGACTGGTCGAGGTCGGACAGCGAGCCGGCGGGCTGCGCGTCCAGCGGCGCGCCGTTGGTGGCGGTGACCCTGGCGGTCAGCGCCTCCAACGCGTGCGGGTCGACGCCGTCATCGGCGGCGCGCTGCAGCGCGGCCGCGGCGCTGATTGCCCCGGCCATGGCCGGTTCGCGGGCCAGCATCTGCGACACCGCCAGCGCTGCCTGGCGAACTTTCGCGGTCGAAGTGGGCACCCCCCGGTACTCCCGGACTCCATAGCTCATACCCATCCCGGCCAGCGACAGACCCAGCTCGGCGACCACCGCCTCCACAGTGCTGTTGCCAGGCAGCACGAACTCCGCGCCATGCTCGAACCTGACCTTGGGACCGAAGCCGCCGGTCCAGACCCGGCCTCCGACCCGGTCGCGGGCCTCCAGGACGGTAACTTCGACGCCGGCGCCAGCCAGCACGTGCGCACATCGCAGGCCCGCGAAGCCGGCCCCCACCACAACCACCGTCCGAACGGTCACCCGTGGAGGCTACCCCAGTTGCTGAACGCTCAGTCAGGACGTTGGGGGCGGTCAGAACAAGGTCGGCGCCACGGCAGCGCCCTCAGCGAGCAGCATCAGCCGCTTGGTGTCCGCTCCGCCGGGAGCCGAGAACCCACCCAGGCTGCCGTCGGCAGCCAGAACCCGGTGGCAGGGCACCACGATGGGGCAGGGGTTGGCGCCCAAGGCCTGGCCCACGGCCTGCGCCGCGCCCGGGGCGCCAGCGGCGGTCGCCACCGCCCCATAGGTCGTGGTTTCCCCGGCGGCGATCGCCCGGGTCACCTCGTAGACGCGTCGGTGGAACGGGTCAACGTCGCGCAGGTCGAGCTCCACGGCGGACAGGTCGGCAGGGCGGCCGGCGAGCAGCGCGACCATTGCGTCGATGGCCGCTGCGACCTCGGCGGGCGGCGCCGACTGCACGGCGCCCGGCAGCTGGCGCTTGACCCGCGCAACCGTCTCCGACTGGGCCCGCTCGGGCAAAGCGACGGCCGCGATGCCGACGCTGGTCCAGCCGACAGCGCAGGTCCCGATCGTGGTGTCGAACAGGACATAGCCGGGGTGGTCCACGTGACCATCATGCGCGGACCACCGACAAGGCGGCCACCCCTGCGATGACTGTGACCACGCCAGCCAGCTGCATCTTGGTCAGTCGTTCGCCGAACAACAGGTAGGCGGCGACGGTGGCGATGGCCGCGAACTGGGAGACCAGGACGGCGGCCACGGCGATGCTGTGTCGCGCGCCGAGGGTGTAGGAGGCGGTCCCCATGACTTCGCACAGGCCGCCCACCAGGACCAGCGGAAGCGCCCGTCGGGTCAGCCGCAGCCTGCGGCTCAGCGCCAGTGGAATCGTCAGGACCAGCACGCCGAGCAGCCGGGGCGGGAGCAGGACCCACGGCAGCGGCAGGGACCCGCTGATGTGGCCGACGGCGAACAGGTTGAGGCCGAAGCACGCCGCGGCAGCGGCGGCGGCGGCCACTGCGAAGGACTTGTTCTCTCCGTCGACGGGTAGGTCCTCCGGTGCCGCTGCGGCCAGCGCGACACCGCCGACGATGACCGCAAGGAGCAGGGCCGAGACCGTGCCCATGGACTCTCCAGCGAGTACAGCGAGCACCGCCGCGATGGCCCCCTCGGTGGAGATGATCGGGGCGACCAGGCCCACCTTCCCGCGGCTGACTGCTAGATAGGCGAGCAGCAGACCAGAGACGTTGCCGGCGCCTGCAACCATCATCCAGCCGATGGTCGCGGCGCTGACATTCGTGGGACGAGCGACGGCGGCGACTGCGACGAGGTTGATGACCAGGCCGGTCAGCATCACCCAGGCGAGGGCCGACGCGGCACCGACCATCCGGGCGGACCTCGACGAGCAGACGGTGGCGACCGAGAACATCAGCGCGGCTCCGAAGCCACCCAGGATCGCGGTCACCTGCGGGACGGTACGGGGTGTCGGCGTTGGCGTCCGAACTCGCACCTGTCCTCGCCCGGCCTTCGGCCGTCACGGGTAGCTGGAAACCGGGCCAGGGTCTGCGGCAGCGCCTGCCAAGCACCGCCGTGCGCTGACACAGGCCCCGGCGTATCGGCCGGCCGTCTTCCTGGCCGCCGGGGGAGCTGGCTTCGCAACCACAGGCCCAGCCGTGAGTGCCCACCAAGGAAGATCACGACAGGGCACAGACCAAGGCCGCCGTGTACTGCCTCACGCGCGCGATCACGGACGCCTTCAACGCCTGTTGCACGTCGACGCGCACGCTCTCAAGCGGGGCCCGGGAGACCTCCACACACGCGGGGGCGGCTGCGGATCTTGGTCGGGCATAGCCTGAATGTTCCAGTCCTGCACCTCAGCGTCGAAAGCGACACATGAGCCCCGATGCACCGTCTCACGACCGGCCTCATCGCACCGCCGGATGGCTCGTCCTGGCGGCCGTCGCCTGGAGCCTGGGACTGCTTGTCCTCGCCGACACCCTCCCCGTCGAGATTGACCAGACCTACGCAAGGCCAGGGCCACAGCCGCGATACAGCCTGGTGCACATAAACGGCGCCAGCGTTCTGTGGATCGTGGCCATCCCACTGCTGGCTTCGCTCGCAGTCGCAGCACTCCTGCTGCTGGACGCCCGCCGGCGATCACCTGCGTCGCGGCGCCTGGCCACGGCGGTGGCCGGCGCCGTGACCATCGCCGGGTTCGTGGGGACAGTCACGATCCTGATCGGTGTCTTCATCCTGCCTACCGGTGTGCTCTTGCTTGCAGCGAGCCTCTCGGTTCGTGCCCAGTCGCGTCCGGTTCGGGGCTGGTATCTCGACCCTTGGGATCCTGCGAGCAGCAGGTGGTGGGACGGCAAAGACTGGACAGGACACACGGTCCCCTGACGTCCGAGCCCTACCGAACCTGGGCACATGCCGCACGCTCGATCCGGCACCATGGGCAGGTGACGACGAATCTGACTGGTTTCGTCAATCCACGGTGCCAGTCACAGGTTGGGGACCATGTCGCCCCTCGCTTCTGGGGCGCCCCCCGAGCGGATCTGCGATGATCAGCTACACGGCCTCAGTCGACCCCTGGTCCGTTTCCGGCGGATATGACGGTCCTGAGACGTTCGCCACCGCGCAGCTCGCGTGGGCCTACCTGCTACTGGTGAGGCAGCGCGACGAGGGCCCCGAAACCACTACCCACTCTTCAGCGACGGAGGACCTTCTAGATGCATTGAGCCGTGGTCATGCCGCGTTCTTGCGATACGCCCGCGACAACCCGACATCGGCTGCGCTCATCTGGAGCGACGGCACCGGCTCCGTCTACGGGCCCAGCCCCGGCTATGAGGGCCACCACGACGACATCCGAATGACCTACACGGTGACCATCGAGCACGGTTGAGGCGCGAGGCACCGACAGCGGCTCCCCCGGCAGGCACTCAGTACACGGTGACCGTGCTGGTTCACTTCGCCCGTCCCGGGAAGCTCAAGTCGCCAGCCGCCCCCGGTCCGGCTCTACGAGGTCCTGGACCAGGGACGCAGCCGGGCTCGGAAGGACCACGAGTACCGCGTTGGTCGCCCCTGTCGCGCGGATCACAACTGGGGGATTCGCGGGACAGTCCTTCCTGGTGGCCGTCCCAGCCTCGATGGACATTGAGCGCCGACTCCGGGGCGTGTGCTCTGCCCCTTTCAGCCGCCGATTTCGAGGCAGCCTGGACCAGGGCCAGCGACGCGGAGCAGCTCGCCGAGGCGCTGAGCTCGTGCCGCTGATCCCACCCGAAGCGCCTACCTGTTGGATGTCGGCAGAATGCGGCGAGAAGTCGCGTCAGAGTGCTCCCAGCACGCAGCGGCGCCGTGGTGCACGTCGGCGCGGCAGGCTCCCCTCCCGAACCGGATCGAGGAGATCGGATGAGCGAGGCGACGAATGCGCGCCCCTGGCAGGCGTCCAAGAGCCGGGTTGAGGCATTCAGCGATGGGGTGCTCGCCATCGCCGTCACATTGCTTGTCCTAGATCTGCGGCCGCCCGAGGTGCCGGGCCACTTCGCGCACGACCTCGCGGCCGAGTGGCCGTCCTACCTTGCCTATGTCGCCGCGTTCGCGATGGTCGGATCGGTTTGGCTGCATCATCATCTGCTCTTCGCGCGCGTCGCCCGGGTGGACATCGGGGTGATCCTCACCAACCTCGTCCTGCTGTTGACGGTGTCGGTACTGCCGTTCCCGACGGCTGTCCTGTCCAGCGCCTGGCGGCTGGGACAGCGCAGCGACCGGGTCGCCGCCGCCGTGGTGTTCGCGCTGTTGTCGGCGGCGATCTCCGGGGCCTACATCGGACTATGCACGTACTTGGTGCGCCACGCCGAACTGCTCGCTGACTCCGGCGCCGGGGCCATGATGCTCGGCGAGCGTCGACGCGCCGCCATCGCGATCCTGGGCACGGCGGTGGCCGCCCTCCTGGCCTTCCTGTCGCCGCTGCTCGCCCTCGTCCTCTTCGCGGTTACCCCGGTCTTCTATCTGACGACGCTGCCGCGCTCAGCGGCCGAGGACCCGGGCACCGAGATCCGCCAGCCGACTGAATGACCTTGGGACTTCTGGCACCAACCCTTGGCCGGATCGGGGCCGCTCACAGTCCCTGGTCGACGGAACCCGAGTGCCATCGTCGACCCAATGACGTTGCGACCAGCTGTGGACGAGACGAATGCGCTGCGACTGCGGGCCGAGCTTGGGGGCCGTCCAGGCAGAAGGTCGCTCGCCAAGTCGTGCGGGACTTCGTAGAACGCCGGAGCTGTCATGAGCTGCTGGACCACGTTCTGGATCTGGAGCTGCCGCGCTGCGGCGAGGCGCTGGAGCGCTGGACCAGGTCCCGTCGCTTGGGACCAACGCTGGCCGGGTGCCGCCCTGCGCCGGGGCCGGCGGCCGTTCTAGCCTGCAGGGGTGGAGCTCACCGGCGGGCAGGTGCTGCTGCGACCGCTCACGGCCTCCGACACCGCCGAGCTGGTCCGGATCCGACGTACCCCGCAGGTCGCGGCGGCGTGGGACGACGTCGACGAGGAGCCGGACTTCCCGTTCGAGGAACCCGACTGCGAGCGCTGGTGCATCGAAGTCGCAGGGCAGGTCGTCGGGATGATCCAGGCGTGTCAGGAGCTGACGCCGAAGTACCGACACGCCAGCATCGACCTGTTCGTCGACCCGGCGGTGCATGGGCGAGGGATCGGGCGCGACGCGGTGCGCGCGCTGGCACGCCACCTGATCGACGACTGCGGCCACCACCGGCTGGTCATCGACCCATCAGCCGCCAACGCGGCTGCCATCCGGTGCTACACCTCCGTCGGGTTCAGAC
>Ga0209698_10006732_pt1 | contig 12163 bp, 7 predicted proteins | sample LitLauG_LLR_2012_FD_187203 | JGI IMG/M metagenome (GOLD analysis project Ga0209698, IMG submission 187203) | Freshwater sediment microbial communities from Pennsylvania, USA - Little Laurel Run_MetaG_LLR_2012 (SPAdes) (version 2) | ecosystem: Environmental > Aquatic > Freshwater > Creek >...
CGTGATGAAAGATGGCCAGGTCTTCCGCTCGAAACAGTAGTCGGCGAAAGATTCCTCGGAGTAGCTCTGTGTCCCCTGTAGTGAGAGCTTTTCGGTGTTGATCGAGCGATTGTCCTTGACATCCGCTCCGCTGTGAGCATAATGCGTCAATCCGGTCCAATTCGGCCGAACATTTCCCCCTGGTCGAAGGAGGTTCTCATGAGTGTCTTGGAGCTTTGTGACCGCGAAATCGCTGCTGTAGGTCTTGACGCGACCGTCGCCGAGGCAATTCACAAAATGCTCGATCACCACGTCGGGGCTGTTGCCGTGGTCGACGATGAATACCGCGTTGCCGGAATCTTTACTGAGCGCGACGTGCTTCGTAAGATGTCTCTGACTCGCCTCGATCCCCAAACTACTTCCATTCGCGACCTGATGACCACTCCGGTCGAAATGGCGACGCTGAGCACGGGGCCTGGCGAAGCGCTCAGCACCATGCTCGAACGCCACTTCCGTCATCTTCCGGTCGCGGATGAAAGCGGTCGGCTGCTCGGAATTCTCTCCATCCGCAACCTCCTCGAGTGGCGCGTTGACGACCTGAGCCGTGAACTCGAGTCGCTCGAACAATACGTTTCCAACGACGGACCGGGAGGGTAGAGCCTTACAGTGCTAAGAATGAATGAGGCTGCCCCACCCGGCGTGACTTTCGCAGGGTGGGAGGTTCTCCGCGAAATCGTGCGCTCCACTTCCCCTGATGCCTTCCACTTCCTCATTGCGGCCAAGACAGAAAGCATAAAGAAGAAAGATGTGGAGATGTGCACAACCGCGAAGCCTATTCTCAGTTCTATCGGTCAAAATCGCCCAGTGCTTTGTGGGCCGGCGAACAGTCGGCGTCGCGTGACTTCAAATCCCCATGGTTGTTCTGCCTGCCGTCTTCGGTGATCAATTTGCCCGTCTGCTCGAGATCGATTTGTCCGTGCGCATTATAAGAGGCTGCACGGTTTCGTGCTGAGTCCGCAGGTTTTCCTGCTGTGCTACCATCTACTGTTTTCTTTCGCCTCTGCCGAGCGAAAGAGAGATTCCGGCCACCTTAAAGACGGAATCCGAGGGGCAGTCATGAAAGACATGCTGGGGGTTCTACTGGCAGGGGGCGCTGGGGAGCGCCTTTATCCTCTAACCCGCGATCGGGCCAAGCCCGCGGTCACATTTGGCGGCATCTATCGCATCATCGACATCACTCTCTCGAATTGCCTTAATTCCGATCTGCGCCGCGTTTACATTCTCACGCAATACAAGGCCCTTTCCCTGAACCGCCACATCCGTGAAGGATGGAACGTGCTGGGCCGCGAAGTCGGAGAATTCATCGAAGTGCTTCCGCCCATGAAGCGGGTGAGCGACCAGTGGTATCAGGGCACGGCCGATGCGGTCTATCAGAACATCTACTCGATTGGCTCAGAGCAGCCCAAGTATGTGCTGATTCTTTCCGGCGATCACATCTACAAAATGGATTACGGCAAGATGATGAAGCAGCATCGCGACTCGGCGGCTGACATCACCCTGGCTACGATTCAGATTGATCCTTCGCAGACGTATCAGTTCGGTGTGGTGGACGTCGACAAAGACGGCCGCATCAATGGCTTTCAAGAAAAGCCCAAGGTGACGGCCTTGCGTTCGCCCTGGAATCCGGAGAAGGTCGCCGGTTCCATGGGCGTTTACATTTTCAATGCCGATGTTCTCATCCCTGTTCTGCTCAAAGACGCAGAGGACCCGCAATCCAGTCATGACTTCGGCAAGGATATTTTGCCCAAAATGGTGGATGACTATCGCGTCTATGCCTACGACTTCGTCGACGAGAACAAGAAGGAAGCTTTGTACTGGCGCGATGTCGGAACGCTGGAGGCCTACTACGAAGCGAACATGGATATCGTGTCCGTCTCGCCCATCTTCAATCTCTACGATGAAGAGTGGCCGATCCGCACCCACCAGAGGCAATATCCGCCGGCAAAATTTGTTTTTGCCGAGGCGGGACGCACTGGAACAGCACTCGATTCCATCGTCTCCAACGGTTGCATTGTGTCAGGCGGAACGGTCAAAAACTGTGTGCTGTCGCCGGACGTGCGCGTCAACTCTTACTCTGAAGTGGATTCCTCGATTCTGTTCTCGCACGTGAGCGTGGGCCGACGCTGCCGCATTCGCAAGGCGATTCTCGACCGGGACGTTCACATTCCGGAAGGCACCACGATCGGCTACGACGCCGAAGCCGACCGCCAGCGATATTTTGTGACAGAAAGCGGAATCACCGTGGTGACGCGAGATTACTCGTTGTTCGAGAATCCCGTGACGGTGGACTACTTCACACCTGAATAGAATCACGTCTTGGGCCGGAGGCGCTGGATGCAGCGGATCGCGCCTGAAGACCCAAGACCCTCTTGTTTACTGCGGTCGATTCTCGTCCTTCTTTTGTTCCTCCTGTTTCTTCTTCTCCTCCGGTGTTGGATTCGGCTGCGGCCGTTGCTGCTGAGCTGACGGCGGCCGATCCGTTCGCGCCGGAGGCGGTGCCGGATGGTTCTGCTCCGTCCTCGGTGCTTCCGGACGATTGTTCGGAGGAGGCGCCGTCTCTTGTCGATTCGGCGGCGGTGAAGGCGGACGGTTGGTTTGCTCCGGCGGCGGCGTCGGGCGATTCGGCTCCACGCGATTGTTAGGCGCCGGCTGCGGGGGTTGCGCGCGATAGTTCGGCTCGGGAGACGGTGGCCGGTCAGTTCGTGCCGGTGGCGGAGTGGGGCGACCCGGTTGCGCCGGCGTCGGTTCCGCGCGATTCGGTGTCGGCTGATTTGAAGTTGGCGGATTCGGCTGTGGCCGATAACCCGGCTGTGCTGCGGGTGGAGTTGCCGGTTGTGTCGTTGGTTGCACCGGGCGATACGCCGGTGGCGAAGGTTCAGGTCGATTCGCCGGAGTCGTTGGATTTGGTTGTGGCCGATAGCCCGGCTGTGCTGCGGGTGGAGTTGCCGGTTGTGTCGTTGGTTGCGCCGGACGATTCACCGGACTTGGCGAAGGTTCAGGTCGATTCGCCGGAGTCGGTGGATTCGGCTGTGGCCGATAATTCGGTGCAGTGGATGCTGGTTGCTCCGACCGCGCGGGAGGCGGAGTCGGCTGAGGATGGTTGTTGGCGGCTGGCGGGTTCCCTGGTTGCGCGTTCCCCGCTGGGTTCGCTGGCGGGCCTCCCGGTCCAGTTGGACGATTCATCGCCGGAGTCGGCGTCGCGGGCTTCCCTGGAGGCGCCTGCTTCACAACCGGCGCGGCCGGACCGCTCGCCGGACGCATCTTTGCCAACTCCGCCCGAGGCACGGACACGCCAGGATGCTGTTGCAGAATCTGCTGCCGTGCGGAGAACGACGGCGAAGGCGGCGGTGGCGTCGACTTCGCGATGACCGCTCGATTTACAACGGCAGCAGGAGGGGCCGCCACTCGATTCGCAGTATTCGCGTGTGCGCCGAGCACGGCTTGCGACGACGGAGAGACGGCTGCTCGCGACACGACCGACATGCCCGCCATCTGGCGCGTATTGACCGCAACCGCCGTACGCGCGACCGGCTGCGCCGTGGCAAACGCCTGCTGTGGCATTGCCGTCACGCCTCCTTGCACGTTTCGGTTCACGTACGTGACGTTGTTGATGGTCGTGTTGTTATTGATAATCGTCGTGTTATAGACGTTCGTAATTGTCGTCTGATTGACGGTCGTGTTTGTGATGTTCACGCGATTCACGTACGCGGGACTCACGTGATACGAAGGAACATAAACTTCGCGTGGGCCGAGCGGGAACCACGCTACAGTCGCACCCGCAGCGAAGCCGCCTCCCACAAATGCAACCAGGGCCGGCGCATACACCGGATGCTCTTCGCGAGGGCCGGGCACCCAGCCCCATCGCCCACCGAAGTTCGCCCAGCGTCCGTAGTGGAACGGCGCATATCCCCAGCGCGCATCATCAACCCACGTCCATCCCCACGGATCGATCCAGGCCCAATGCCCGTCGTGATACGGAGCCCAGCCGGAATCTACACGCGGAAACCAAACATTGCCGTACTGACGATCCGGTCGCCAATCGCCGTAGTCGTCGAGATCTTCAAAACCAACCACGCGGCGGGAGCAGTACCGGGCTGATGGAGAATCGTCGTAGCGTTGTTCGCGGCGATAACTCCAATTGTCGAAATCATCCGGGCCGCCGATCTGATCCACTTCCGCGTTGAGGGAAGTCGTCCCACTAAATGTGAAGCGCTGGCCGGCGCGCATCGTGAAGCTTTGCCCGTTGCCGGTGGACTCGCCTTCGCCTTCGCGAACCGTGATCACGGTGTAGTCGCCGTTTTCCGAAGCTTCGACGCGATAACGCCCGGGCTGAAAAGCCGTGAACGCCTGGTTGGGCGTATCGATTTCAAACACGTTGTCGCGATCCATGTTCCAGAGGCGGACGTTGAGGCTTCCGGTGCTGAGCTGGATCTGAATCGTGCGGTCATCGAGATTGAGAAAAGAGAATCCGGTGTTTGGGGCGAGATCGATCATGGCCGAACCCAGTTGCACTTCAGCGCGCGAGTCGCGATCGGCCCACAGTTTGTCGCCCGTGGTCATCGGACGGTTCGGAACCGCCTCAACCCATTCGGACTCTCCAGACGGCTGAAACGACACCGAGCCTTCGAGATAAGCGAGCCGTGCGACGCGCCCCGGCGGATCGTCCGCGTCCTGCGCCGCAAGACGCGGGACATAGAAATTCAAAACCGCCACTGCCACCAACCCAACTGCCCAAGCAAAGTTTTTTAACATCAGATGAAGTCCTTTCTGCATTTCACCGCACCAACGAATGTGCGAAGCCGCCCGAGCGCAACATTCTGAATTGTCTGGCTACCCCATAAAATAGATGCCAGACGTAAATTTCACGACATACTGTGATTGCCGTACAGCACCGGTATGACCATATACAGTCCACGATTCACTCAGGAAATCGTGGCGACGATCGCCGCGGAAGCAGCATCCTCTTCTGCCTGTAGTACGCGGTGGAGGGCGAACATCGTGAGGAGCATGAGCCGCTCTTCCGATATGCCCGCAACGTTTCGATTCTCGACCATTCTCTCCTGCGCTTGTAGTGACAAAACCGTTTCGCGATTTTCTGTGGTGATGCTCCATACCGGGTGCCACACGCCCTTGCACTCGACATGAAAAACTGCGCCGTCGGCGAATGTCAGCATGCCCTGCATTCTCCACGATGACCGGAACATGGCGATCGGCCGCTGCGTTTCCATCTCGAGAATCTGGGCACTTGCCCCCACAAGTCCGCTGCGACGGAAGATCCATTTTCCCAGGCCGGCTTCAGCGCGAAAATCGGAGGACGCTGGTCCAGGGTACAGCAGGGTTCCTATGACTTCACCCCGCTGGTAGATTTCGTAGCCACGATTTTTGGGAAGTGATGTCCAAGTAAGACCGCTGGAGATAGCCGAAGGAAGAGGAATCATAAATACCTCCGGAAAGGCATTTCGATCCAATCTCATGGTAGCAGAGTTGGATTCATTGCCGGCACTTCAAAATTGTGTGTGGCTGAACTCCCTCAGTGATTCTGTGGCCGGTTTTCTCGCAGCGCACTCGCCAGATTGGCAATGAGGAGCGCTCCGTGCGTGCGCGCGTCGTTTTCTAGGGCGAACAATTCACGCCGGATCGTGACCGCATTCGGCGACATCCCAATTTCTGCCAACGCAAGCCGCAACTGGTATTCGTAGATGCGGTAGCCGAACTGGCGTGCCGATGCGATCGCGTTATCGAGTTCCATGCGCGCTTCGGGTGTTTTTCCGAATTTCGCCTTCACACGGGCATTTGCGAGCACGGCTTCATAACGAGGAGACTTCCCGGCTATTTGTCCAGAGAGCGTGACTGCCTTTTGTGACTCGCTCCGAGCCTCTTCGAGTTTTCCTGCGCTGAGTAGGATCCGTGACAGAACCGCATGAGCCCACGCGCCGCTGCCGGAGGAGTTCGTCTTGTCAAACGTGGCGGCGGCTAACCGGGCTAAGGATTCTCCATCCGCCAGACGTTTCTGGTAAAGGGCGACTGTCGCCAATGCCGTGCGAATCTGCGCCGCAAAGTCGTCGTCCTTCAATTCGACACACAGCGCCAGAGCTTGCTCGTACTGTTTGCGGGCAGCTTCCAAATTGCCGCGTGCCTGCAAGACATCCGCAAGTCCAGACGTCGGGTAAGGCTCGCCGCGACGATAGGCAATTTCGCGATTCATGGCCAGTGCCGCAGTGAAATTCTTCTGAGCATCATCCAGATTTCCCATCTCCACGGAAAGATTGCCCAGATTGTTCAACGTGGCGGAAGCTCCGCGGCGCTCTCCGATTTCGTTAAAAGCTGTGAGCGCTTGCTGCTGCATCTTCATCGCGCCTTTCAGATCGCCCAAACCGTCGAGCGCGTTGGCCAGGTTCCCATAATCGCTCGCCAGTCCATTGGGGTCGTTGAAGTCGCGATCGATGCGCAGAGCCTGGTTGTAATAGTCTTCGGATTCGCGCAGCTTTCCCTGGCTGTAGAAGACATTCCCGATGCGTTCGTAGGTGGAGCGGATACGAGTCTGGTCGCCGATTTCCTGAAAAACTGGAAGCGCCTTTTCGAATTGCTGCTTTGCGCCGGCGAAGTCGCCCTGGTCATAGAGCAAATCGCCCTCCATGAGCAACGTGCGCGCGGCGCCTTGGCGATAGCCTGCGGAGGTGAACAGGTCGCGCGCCTGCTTTAACAGTTGAACCGTTCTTTCGGATTCGCCCATGCGCTCGCTGGCGTCGCCTTCCAGACGCAGTGCTTCCGCGACCAGCAAATTGGCCCCAATCGTCCGGCCGCGCGTGGCGGCTCGATCGGCTGCGGCCTGGCAGCGTTTGAAGTCGCTTTGCGACATGGCAATTTGCGCTTCAGCGAGGTCGGTGCGCGCGAGATCTGCGTCCGAAAGCTGGAGCTTGCGCAGGCTGGCCAGGGTGACCTCGGCATCGCTGCCGTGTCCACCGTCCATCTGAGCCCGAATCAGGCGAAGCGCGTAATCCGGCTGGTCTGGCAACAGAGCCCAGAGAGCGCGATAGCTTTCGATGGCTTGCGCCGGCTCTCCCATCAAGGCATGCCAGCGGCCCTCGATCAGCAAACGTTCTTCCCGCGGGAAGTTTGCCGACAGGTCGTAAGCGCGCTTGGCCTCGTCGCGTGCCTTGCTCTCGTAGCCCAGGCTGGCCCAGGCCTCGGCGAGAGCCCGATGTGCGGGTGCATGCTCCGGCGCAAGGGTGACGGCTTTTTCAAGAAAATCGCGCGCGGCCAGCGCATCGAACAGGCGGAGTTTCTGCAAACCAAGGGAATACAGCCGTGCCGCTTCGGGCGATGCCGGTAACGAAGCGCGCACCAGGGCCGATTGAGCGTCGGAAAGCTCACCGGCTCCCAACTTTGCGCGCAATTCGGCGCCAGCTTTGCTGACCAGGGAGTCGATCTCGGTCTCGCTCCCTTTCTCCGAGACCGAAGCTAGCGTCTCGCCCGCGATTGCATCCTGCAAACGCACATCGAGCCGGAGAAGGCCGTTGCCGAGCAAGACATAGGAGCCTAGTACTACGGTGTCGCTGCCCAGATTCTGGCGGATGCGGGTGAGAGTCTGTTGGCTGAAGCTGTCGGCATCGGGCAGCGAAAGACTCGCTTTCATTTGCGCGACGCTTTCGCCTGGGATCGTGCGCAGCTGATCTCCCTGGCTCAGTTCTGTCGTGAGCATCTCGGAAAGTGCCGTCGAGAGCCATGATTTTTCAGGATTGCCCGAGAGGTTCTTAAAACCGAGTACTGCGACCGAGCGACGTTGCTTAGCGACGGGTGCGGAAACTCGCGCTTGACGGTGCAGGAACAGGTATCCGGCAGTCGCGAGAAGGATCGCCACGGCTGCGACCGCAAACACAAAGAGTCTTTTGAAAGATCGCGAATCTCGGCTAGCGGACCGTTCGCCAAGCTCTTTGCCGAGTTCTCCGGCAGATTGTTGACGCTGTGCCGGGTCCCGCGAGAGCGCTTTCAGAATCACTCCTTCCAAAAACGCGGGTACTGCCGGGTTCAGTTTGCTGGGAGGTTCGGGGGATTGATTCAGGATCGCGCTGATGAGAAGTGCCGGGACCTTCTGATCAAACGGAGATTTCCCGGTGGCCATTTCGTAGAGCACCGCGCCTGCCGCCCAGATATCGGTGCGTACATCGGAAGGTTCTCCAGCCAACTGCTCCGGCGCCATGTAGGGCAAGGTTCCGCTGGTTTCCTGCGATTGAGTTACCGTCGCGGTTGCGCCGTATTCGCTGGGATGGGGCAGGAAGTGGGCCAGGCCGAAATCGAGAATCTTGAGGCGACCGTCCGACGTTACGCGCAGATTCGCTGGCTTGAGATCACGATGCACAATGCCGTGCTCGTGCGCGGCTGCGAGTCCGGACCCGAGTTGAATACCGAGACGGACAACCTCGTCGGCAGGGAGCGGTCCGCGACTCAGTTTCACGTCGAGAGTAGTCCCCGCGATGTATTCGGTAACAAGGAAGTCGATGCCGTCCTGGCTTCCGAACTCGTGCACCGTAGCAATGTTGGGGTGATTCAGGCGGGCGAGCGAAAGGGCTTCCTTCCGGAATCGGCGGTGAGCTGCCTCGTCGGCGAGAGAGCCGGGTGGGAGCACTTTGATCGCGACGTCGCGGTCGAGTTGCTCGTCGTGCGCCCGATAAACAACGCCCATCCCTCCAGCGCCGATCTGATCTTCGATTTTGTAGTGCGACAGCCGTTGTCCAACCATGTCCGGCTCCGCAAACCGGGGAACGGAAACAGCTCTAGAGAATGGTGAAACTTATCGGGTCAAACGTTTCATGCCGGAGCACGCTCTACAGAAATTCTACTCCGTGTCTGACCTAGGGATCGGTTTTGACCGCAGCCGGCTGCGGATTGATGTCGTACTCCGGATGCGGGACCGACAACATCCACTTGTCGAACCAACCCACGATGTGCTCCAGCCGCTCGATGCGGTGCCAGGCCTCGCCTGAGCGCGAGAGTTCATGGGTTTCGCGGGGAAAGACAACCATTGCCGTTGGACGCTTCAGGTATTTCAGGGCACGAAATAATTGCTCGCCGCCGGAATCTTGCGGCGTTCGATAGTCAGCCTCGCCCAGCACGAACAAAACTGGTGTGTGGATGTTCTTCACGAAGGTGATGGCAGAGCGGTTGTTGTAGTCCTGCGGATCTTCGAAGGGCGGAGCCTTGAACCAATTTTCCTGAAACAAAGTGAAATCCGCGGTGTACCACCAGGACGCCCAGTTGGAAATATCGCGTTGCGAAACCGCTGCGGCGAAGCGGTCGGTGTGCGTGATGGTCCAGTCCGTAAGCACTCCGCCGCCGCTGCCTCCCGTGACGCCGAGTTTCTTGTTGTCGATGTAGCCGCGTTTGACAAGTTCGTCGACTCCGACCATCAGATCGCGGTAGTCGTCTCCCGGGTAGTGATACTGGATGATGTTCCCGAATTCCTGACCGTATCCGGTCGAGCCGCGAGGATTGATGTAGAGAACCACATAGCCTTTCGCCGCCATCCATTGAAATTCGTGATCGAAGACCCAACCATAGGCGGCGTGCGGTCCCCCGTGAATGTCTAGAATGAGCGGATATTTCTTGTGCGGATCGAAGTCGGGCGGTTTCTGGATCCAGCCCTGAATCTTCCTGCCGTCGAAGCTGGTGTAGTTGATCTCCTCCGGCGCAGTGAGGTTCAACTGTGACCAGAGCTTGCCATTGAAATCCGTAAGGCGGGATTGCGCTCCATCGTTCGCGACTGTAAACAGGTCGCCGATTGCAACCGGGGTTGAGACGAGTGCGACAGTGATCGTGGCATCGGGGCTCACGGAAAAATCAAGCACTGCCAGATCGCCCTTCGTAATCTCCGTTACTGCGCCACTCTGCGCGTCGACTTTTACGACTGGCGTGTGGCCTTGCTTGTCGACTGTGTCGAATAGCCATCGGCCATCGGGAGACCAATAGAGAGACCGTCCGTGTCCACCGCGCGGCGCAGCATTGTCGCCGAAAACCGAGTCGCCTATGTCGAAGTCGTAGTCGGCCGTCAGGTTCTTAGGCTTTGCGCCAGGCGCGACATCCATCACCCAAAGATCAGGTTGTGAATACGAACGAACAGGCTGCGAGACCGAGCCGTGAAACGCGGCCTCGCGGCCATCCGGGCTGAGGACAAAATCCCCGATGTACATCGGAATCGTCGTCAGCTTTTCAGCATTGCCACCTGCGGCGGGTACCGAGTAAATATCGGTGCTCGGCAGTTCGTAGTAAGGTTCATCGATGCGCTGTGTCAGGAAATAGATACGCGAGCCGTCAGGAGCCCAAGCCACATCTCCCTCATCGTAATTCCCAGTGGTGAGCTCCACCGGTTTGGCGAGATCGTCAAACGCCGCGGGGACCTCAAGAATCCAAATGTGCGCGTGCCGCTTCGGATCGAGGTATCCCTCGTCGTTGTCGCGATAGACGGCACGGCTGATCACGTGCACGTCAGATTCGTGCTCAACCTCAGCGCCGCGAGCGTCGCCCGTCTTCGCAGTTTTCTTCTGCTCGCTCTTCTGAACGTCCTCCGCCGTAGTGGAACTCACGAAGGCGATGCGCTTGCTGTCGGGCGACCACGCCGGATCTGCCGCGCCTTTCGGCAGATCGGTAACGATCCGCGCTTCCCCTCCGGCAAGCGAGAGCAGCGCGAGTTGCGCCGGTTTCGGTTTGCCCGATTCGTCTTTGTCCCCCGCTCGAACAAATACAAGGTACTTGCCATCGGGCGACCATCGCGGCTGCGCATCGTGCTTGCCGCTGGTCAGCCGCACTGGCGCTTCCCTGCCATTCGTAGCCACGGTCCAAATAGAAGATTCGTAGCCGGTTTTCTTTTCATCGACATTCACGCGAGTGAAGACGACGCGCGCGCCATCAGGCGACAGTTGTGGATTCGCGATCCAGACGAACTCGAATAGATCTTTCTCTGTGATCGAGCGCTTCAGCGGAATCGGCGACTGCGACTTGTCCTGTGCTGCAAGGGAAACAGCAATCGCGATGATCACAAACAGGGAGCGGAATCTCATATCGTCGCCTCGGGACCGTCAATGGGTAGGTGAATCAGAGATTGTGCTCTTGTACCTTCCGGTGGTCAAACCACTTTTGCCGTGATCGTCTTCGCAGATTCCCAAAGACTCACTTGCTACAATGCCCTGTTTCGCGATCATGATCGGGTTCGAGCGCGAACTTCAAACCCCGCAGGCACGTACTGTCTAGTGGGGGCTTGGAAGTCTCGCTGATCCGTCCAGGTCCGAAGTCTCGGTTGAAGCACATTTCCGGGGAGTGCAAGTGGAAGACGTCCAGGTCGTTGCGATGCTGGTCCGGCGCTGTATCGCCGGCGACTCCGCCGCCTGGGAGGAAATCGTGCAGACCTATAACCGCAGGATATACAACCTCTGCTACCGCTTTGCCGGGTCGCCCGACGACGCCGAAGACCTCACCCAGGAGGTCTTCATCAAGATGTACCGCACCCTGCCGAGCTACGACCACGCCAAAGGCGCGTTCGTCACCTGGGTCACGACCATCACCCGGAACCTGCTGGTCGACCATTTCCGCAAGACCAAGCAGGATCGGATGACCGACTCCATGGACTCGACGTCGTCCGAACACGAGGACGCCCAGCCCCTCAGTGAGCAAATTCCTGACCAATCTGCCCCCCCGGATGCCCATGTCCGCAACCGGGAGGTCTCGGAGACGGTGCACCAGGCTTTGGGCAAATTGTCGCCTGAACTCCGGGAAGCAGTGATTCTAAGGGATTTACAGGATCTGGACTATCGCGAAATAGCCACAGTTTTGAAGGTGCCGGAGGGAACTGTGAAATCTCGAATAAATCGAGGGCGAGCGGAACTAGCACGCCTTTTACAACGTACCTATAGGCAGGTGATGTGATGCCAGAACACACCAATAACGGAATGGGTTGCAACGAGTTCGACCTCCTCCTTTCAGACGCGCTCGATGGCGTGCTGACCGGGGCCGAACTCGACCGGTTCCAGGCCCACGCTCAGGGTTGCAAGGCGTGCGGGCCGCTGTTCGCCGAAGCAGAGGCGGGCCGCTCTTGGCTGAAGGGTCTCACGGAGGTGGAGCCTCCAGCCACGTT
>Ga0209698_10006733_pt1 | contig 12163 bp, 8 predicted proteins | sample LitLauG_LLR_2012_FD_187203 | JGI IMG/M metagenome (GOLD analysis project Ga0209698, IMG submission 187203) | Freshwater sediment microbial communities from Pennsylvania, USA - Little Laurel Run_MetaG_LLR_2012 (SPAdes) (version 2) | ecosystem: Environmental > Aquatic > Freshwater > Creek >...
TGTTGATCGGAGGTGGATTCGACACCACCACCGCTCTCACCGCTCACTCCCTGGAGTGGCTGGGCGAGCATCCAGAGGAGCGGGAACAACGCGAACAGCCCGTAGTAGGCCACCAGGGCGGCGCGCTTGCTCTCGCCGACCAGGTTATTCGTTCCGTCGGATGCAATCACCTCATCGAACAGCCCGGTCCGATCAGCCACCGCCTTTGCCAGACGGGTGTCGCTGCCCGTGACCAGAACCACGCGCCGCCCGCCATCGCGCTGCGTACGGATCCAGTCGGTGAGGTCGGCTCGCAATGGCAGTGAGCCGATCTCGATGCTTGCGCGTGCGGTTACGGCCTCCTTGAGGGCGGCCTTGCCCCGGCCAAGCAGCAGGGGCAGCCGCAGAAGCAGCATTGGCGAGCGCCGCACAAGGTTAAGCAGGCTTTCGTGCAAGGTGTCGACAGGCGTCAACGTGCCGTCGAGATCGATGCAAAGAGGAACGTCTACTTCCATGTAATGAACGATGGTTCCGGCGCGGAGCGGGCGTCAGCGGCAGCTGTTGCCGCTAGGCAATCGGCCGGGCTCCTCGGACCAGGATCTGGCTGCTCCCCACGTATGCGAAGAACCTTGGGCCGCGAACCAGATAGCGCCATGCCAGGCGGCGCGGGTTGCGCAAAAGGCGATAGAGCCATTCCAGGCCCACGGCCCGCATCCATGCCGGGGCACGTTGCTCGGCACCGGTGAGAAAATTTATGGAAGCGCCTACGCAAAATGTAAGGCCGCGTGCGAGTCCACGCTGGGCCAATCGCAGGGCCAGCAGTTCCTGGCGTGGGGTTCCCAGCGCAAGCAGGCAAAAGCGGAACGGGCTGTTGGCCTCTACGAATTGGAGACATTTTTCAACTTCCTCCGGATTCTCCATAAATCCCATGGGAGGGTCGTAATGATGCAAGGCTTCCAGGCTATAGCGCTTGCGCAGGAGCTCCGCCTGCCACGCTCTGGCCCCAATGAGAACAATGCTATCGCCTGGGACGATGACTTCATCGAGAAGCGCGGCAGTGAGGTCGCTGCCGGTACAGACGGGAATACGGAGTCCGTGGGTCAGGCGCAGGGTGAAAGCTGCCACGCGGCTGTCGAGCAAAACATAACTCGCTCCGGCATAAACGGCGCGAAAGTCACTGCTGTCGTGGTAGTAGATCATGTGGTCTACGTTGGGAGTCACCACATATCCAAAGGATTCAGAGCCGAAACGCCGCGCTTCGAGGAGGAACTTGGGCAGGGTGTAGTCATCGACCTGCATCACGGCGGGCGCTGACGCGGTCGCCGCGGGACCGGCCGTTGCTGCTTCCACTGTCGTCTTCATCAGAAATTGTTGATCACTGCGCCAAGAATATCGGCCCGCGATGAGGCAAGTTGTCGCAACATGGCGCGGGCAGCCTTGTAGGAGGTGTACGGTGCTCGGTGCACGGTGAGCACATGTCCAATGACCGTGGAAATCACGAGTCCGTCGGCGAAATCAGAACAGCTCGGCGTGTCCACGACAATATAGTCGTACGTGCTGCGCAACTCATCCATCAGTAATTCGAAGCGCCCGTCAGATAGCAGTTCGATGGGCTTGGCCGGGCATATCCCTGCCGTCATGAGCGACAGCGCGTCGTATCCCTCGACCCCATAAAGAGACGTGGTTTCGCCACGTTCGATGGCCTGGGCAAGTCCGTCGTGCAATTGCGTTCCAAACAGAAGATGCTGCCGCGGGTGCCGCATGTCCGCGTCGATCAGCAGGGTGGACCGATTGAGCTGGGCCAGCGACAGGGCTAGTTCGGCAGCCAGCAGCGAGCGGCCTTCGCCGGCGCCGGCGCCAACGACGGCGACGGCAATGGCGCCACGCTGGGTTCGGTGCCGCAAGAGGATTTCGGTACGCAACAGGCGCAGGCGCTCGGCGCGCGCCACGTCGGAAAGAGCGCCGCGCAGTTCGCCACCGATCTTAAGGGGATCGAGAACAACAACCGGAAACTGCGGCGCGTCTTCGTGCGGCGGGAGTTCATCCGCATCGGTCCCGGCGGCGATTCCCGGGCTCTCGACAGCGTCTGAGGGCGGCTCGAGATCGGACTCGAAGGGCGCGGGGGGAACCAGCGACGATTGCCGCATGCCGGGCACGGCACGATCGCCCCCGAACAGGCGCTCGATATCACTCATGGGCGCAGCCATGGGGCGTTCACGTGGCGGCCAGCGCCGACGGCTTCAACACTGGAAATTCAACCAGCACCGGTATGCCGAAATCGCGCTCGACATCGTCCCTGCAGCGGATGCGGCGATTGAGCAGTTCGTACAGGAACGGGAGCACCAGCGCCAGCAGCAGGCCCAGGCCGATTCCGACGCCCATGTTCTTGATGGCATTTGGCTTCTCGGCGCGTATGGGGGGCCGCGCGCGGCTGGCGACGTTGATGTTCGTGGAGTGAACGAACATGATCTGATCGTAGCCGTCCAGCGCGCGCTTGTAGGCAGCCTGTGCCGACTCCATTTCCAGCTGGTACTTGGCGCCCTCGTCGCGCGAACGGCGGCTGTCGAGGACTTTGCGGCGCTGTTCATTGACCGCCTTTTCCAGCGCGGCTACCTCGCTGTTCGAAACGGCAATCTCCGATGTGGTCGCCCGCGAAAGACTGGCCAGAGCCGCGGAGAGGGATGCATTGTTGGCGTTGATCTGCGATTGCAGTTCCACGATCTGGGGATGATTTGGCCCCAGGGATATGCGCAACTGCGCCATGCGTGCGCGCAGCCGCGCATCCTCCTCGCGCAGCTTGCTTACCGTCAGAGATGCCATGACGGGCGCGCTCACGTCCTGACTGCCCGCCGTCTTGGCCTGACTGGTGACGAGGCCATTGCGCGCTTCCTGCAGGCGATGCTCGAGGTTCGTCAGGGCATCCATCTCGACGTCGACTTTCGTGTCCAGATCTATCGTGCCCGACCGGGCACGAAACTGCGTGGCTTCATCCTGGGCCTGCGTAACCTTCTTCTTCAGGTCTGCCAGTTCCGCGGCATAGCGTTTGGCACGCTCGCTGGCCGGCCCATTGGTGCGCTGATCCTGCTGGCTGGTGAAGGCATCGGCAACCGCATTGGCGATATCGGCTGCCCGAACCGGGTTGGAGGCTGATGCCGAGATGTAGATCAGCTGGCTGCCGCCGCGGCCCTGTTCGATTTCGACGCTCTTGCGCAGCCTGGTCTCGACCCAGTCGTGCAAGGTGGCGTCACCGCCGCGATTTCCGGCGGCATATTCGGGATCCGCTGTGAGATTGAGCTTCTCGATGACGTCGCTAAGCACTTCCGAGCTCTGCAACAGTTCCATCTGCGTAGCGACGTAATTGCTCAGCATGCCCGCTGCCGTGGCGACCTGAGCGCCGGCAAGTGGGTCATTGGCCGCGCTGTTGACCATGAGGGCCGCGACGCCGACGTAGGTCTTGGGCATGAGCTTGGTCACTGCCGCCACGGCAACGACGACGGTGAAGAATATGACCAGCGATGACTTCCAGCGGGCCGCAAGAATCGTCACCACCTGGGCCAGCGACATGCCCTGCTGCTCGTCGCGCGCCGCGACCGTGAAGGTGTCGCCGGCAGGACCGTCGGCAACGACGAGCTGACCAGAATTTGCGGGCTGATATTCCAGATTACCCTCCAAGGCAATCGAATGTGGCATTGTGCATGCAGTGCAATTGCAGCCTGCTCGCCTGGGCTCTTGGGCGGCCGCGATGCTCCGGATGGGGCAAACCGCAGCGCCAGCACATGAGGAACCGGAACAGAGCGGGAACAAACGGCTGACCGGTAGCCCGTTACCGGCTGCAGCGTACCCCATCAGACGGAGTGTCGGCAGGCGCACTACTATCTTGATACTATACTACTCTTATTGCAGCGCAACAATTCTCACGAAATTTCTGAGAATCGGTCGCAACAGGCGTGCCTGCAGCAATGCCATCGCAACCGCGCGGGCCACCGCTTGAGCCAGGACCTGCGGTCGCAGCCGGGCGTCCCGACCGCACCCCAGTCCCGCAACCTTGCCAGATAGCAGATGAAAACCTTCCTCGAACTGGTGCTTGCGGCCCTTGCCATTCCGGCAACTTTTTCCTGTGGCTATCTTTTTGTCCTGACCCTGCTGTCCGGCACAACACGACCTCCCGGCAGGTCGAGCCGGCAGATGCGCTTCGATATCGTCGTACCCGCGCACAACGAAGAATCGGGTATCGCCCGCACGGTCCACAGCCTGCGTCAGATCGACTGGCCCGCGGATCGATTCCGCGTGTGGGTGGTTGCCGACAACTGCTCCGACGCCACGGCCACGGTTGCGGAAGCTGCTGGTGCCCATGTGCTGGTGCGCAACGATCCGGCGCTGCGCGGCAAGGGTTATGCGCTGACCTTTGGATTCGGCGCAAGCCTGGAGGAAGGCTGGGCCCAGGCCATCGTGGTCGTGGATGCCGATGCCGAAGTTTCCGCAAACCTCCTTGAAGCCTTTGCTGCGCGCATCGAGGGCGGCGCAAGCGCGGTACAGGCACACTACGGCATCCTCAACCCCTGGGCGTCGTGGCGCACACAGTTGCTCACCATTGCCAAGGGCGCCTTCCACATCGTCCGCTCGCGCGCGCGGGAACGCCTGGGGCTCTCCTGCGGCGTGCGCGGCAATGGCTGGTGCGTCACCCACGAGCTGCTGCGTGCGGTGCCCTACGCATCGTATTCACTCACCGAAGACCTGGAATACGGCATAGAACTGGGACTGGCGGGTTACCGCGTGGCCTATGCCGACGAGGCGCATGCCAATGCGGACATGGTGTCGAACGAAGGCATTGCCCGCAAGCAGCGGCAACGCTGGGAACAGGGACGGTTCGATCTGGTTCGCACGCGGACGCTACCCCTGCTTGCCGCGGGATTGCGCCGGCCAAGCTCCATCTGCCTCGACCTTGGCCTGGACCTGCTGGTACTGCCATTGTCCTATGTTGCCCTGAACCTGACAGCGCTCATTGTGTTGGGTGCGCTGCTAGGGTTTCTCTACCCGGCGCTGTGGATCTGGCTCGCCTGGGGATTGGTCTGCGGCCTGCTGCTTGCGGCGCATGTGCTGCGTGGCTGGCAGGTCAGCGGCATCGGATTGCGCGGCCTGACTGCGCTGCTGCGCGTTCCCGGATTTCTCGTGTGGAAGATCCTGCTGATGTTCGAGCGCAAATCCGACGGCTGGGTGAAGACGGAGCGCGAGCGGCCCGGAGGCCACTGACAAGATCGACCGGGCCGTTCAGGTCCGGTCCGGCCGGGCGCCGAAGCGGGGCCGCCGGTCGGCTGCAGCAGGCTTTGGCAGCGCCGCATCCTGGCCGGAGATCTGCTGGAGCAGGTCGAGCGCCAGCGCCATGCTCTTCTCGATACGCTCCAGGCGCGCGGCAAGTGCCGCGGTTGCGACGGGCCGGACACCCGCGCGGTTTTCGCGCAGGGCGGGCAGCTCGGTGTTGTGGGTGTCGGTGCCCAGGGCATCGCGCATTTCGCGGACGGTGTCGTCGAGTTCCGGTACCCCAACTGCATGCAGGGCATCCAGACAGGCGCGCAGCAGCAGGCGGTCGCAGACCGCGTTGATGACGCGCGGCACGCCGCCCGTGACCTCGTACAGGCGGTCGAAGAATGCCGGCGCGATAGCCGGATCGTTTTTCCAGCCCACGCGCTCGAGCCGGTGCAGGACATAGGCCCGGGTCTCGTCTCTTTGCATGGGCCCCAGGTGATAGGACGCAATGACGCGCTGGCGCAACTGGGTCATGTTGGGCGCGCGCAGGATTTCCCGCAATTCCGGCTGCCCGACCAGGAAGCTCTGCAGCATGGCCCGCGTGCCCAGCTGGAAATTGGACAGCATCCGCAACTCTTCCATCGCGCCCTGCGATAGATTCTGGGCCTCGTCGACGACCAGTAGCGCGCGCTTGCCCTCATTGGTAAGGCGGGTGAGAAAGATCTCGAACTGGTCGAGCATTTCCGCTTTGCTCAGGTCCTTGATCGGCAAACCGAAGGCTGCGCTCACGGCATGCAGGAGATCGTCGGCGTCGAGCTGCGTGCTGACAAGCTGCGCCGCCACGATGTGGTCGCTGTCGAGGTCCGCCAACAGAGCCCGCACCATGGTGGTCTTGCCGGCGCCGATTTCACCGGTGAGCACGATGAAACCCTCGCCCTGGTACACGCCGTACTTCAGGTACGAATAGGCGCGGTTGTGCCCTTTGCTGGCAAAGTAAAAACCGGGATCCGGATTGAGCTGGAAGGGTTTGCCGCTGAGCTTGTAGAACGTCTCGTACATGGCGTGGGGAACTCAGGCGGTAATAGGCGCGTATTGGGCGTTACGGCGTGGGGTTACAGCGTACGCCGGCTGCGGTGCATGCTAACAGAGGCGGGCAGCCCGCCCGTGCGCAATGCTGTAGCGGCAGGCTTGAGTCCCGGCGCATTGCGCGCACCATCGAGACGCCACTGCGCCAGGGCTTGCACCCGCGTCAACAATACGGAAACGTTGCGCTCGAGCCGGTCCAGGCGCGCCGCCACGGAAGAGAGCGGCAAGGACGGGTTGGCACTCCTGCTGCGCGCCAGTGCGATGGCACGGCCAGCCCGAAAGCCCGCTACCGGAAGCGCGTCGACCCCCAGCTCATCACGCAACTCGGCCGAGGTTTCCTCGACATCGCCACGGGTGATGCGTTGCTTGCCCTCCAGGTAGGCAGCCAGCAACAGGCGGTTGCACAAGGAATTGATGAGCCTGGGTATGCCAGCGGTGGCCACGGCGATGGACTCATAGGCCGCGGTGTCGAAGCGGGGTTTGTCTCGCCATCCCGCTACCCGCAGACGGTGCTCTACGTACAAGCGCACTTCATCGGTGTCGAGCTGGCCCAGGTGGAACGCCGCCAGTGGCGGCAGGCCGGCACGCTGGCGCGCAGCCTGCTCGATACGCAAGGACAACTCCGGCTGCCCCACCAGCACGCATTGCAAGGCCTGCGCGCTCTTGTCCCTGAGCATGATAGCGAGGGTAAAGAGTTCGTTAAGGGCTTCGGCCGACAGGTTCTGGGCTTCGTCGATGACCAGTACGGCTTTCATGCCGCGTTCATTCAGCCTTATCAGGAAATTTTCGATATCGCCGAGCCCCTCGCGCGCCGAGCGGGGCCGTGTCTCGCCCACGCGGGCCGGCAGCGCCAGGGCCAGCCGCAAGGCCTGCACGAAATTGACCGCGTCGAACTGGGTGCTGACCAGGTGCACCGCCATGGTCAGGCAGGGATCGATTCCCGACAGCAGCAGTTGCGTCAGCGTGGTCTTGCCGGCGCCGATCTCGCCGGTCACGACAATGATGGTCTCGCCCTTGTCGAGGGTGTCATGCAGGCTGCGATGGGCAGACCGGTGCTCACGGCTCCAGTAAAAATAGCGCGTGTCGGGCTGCAGCCGGAAAGGATTGGCGTTGAGGCCGAAACAGGCTTCGTACATTTGACTCCCGGATTGCACTGCCTTGAAAACCAGCGCCGCGCGGTCCCGCCGGCCCGCAGCCGGCAGAACCTTTATCAGGAAAGAAAGATCCAGTAAAGCAGGGCAAGGATGAGGACGTACTTGCCGGCGTTGAACAAGGGCTTGTTCCACCGCTTGATGCGCTTGAGCTGCTCCTTGAGCAAACCGATAGGCTTGTAGGCACGGTTGATCCACCCGATATCCTCGGATTGATCGTTTTGCGTCGCGGCGGCGCGCAGGAATACGCGCTCGAACAAGCGGTTCAGCGCCCGGATGGGCGCGCCGTGCAGGGGCCGCTCGATGTCGCAGAACAGGATCAGGCGGGTCTGGTCGGTACGGTTCTCGGCGTAGTGCAGATACGTTTCGTCGAACATCACGTCCTGGCCATCGCGCCAGGAATAGCGCTGACCGTCGACGACGATATAGCAGTCGTCGCTGTTGGGCGTGATGATGCCCAGGTGGTAGCGCAGCGACGCAGCGCTAGGATCACGATGCTCGTTGAGCCGTGCCCCCGGGGGCAGCAGCGCGAACATGGCAGCGTTGACCGAGGGGACCGATTGCAGCAGGGCCACGGTCTTGGGGCACAGCGCCAGCGCGGAAGGCGGCGGGGTGTCGTACCACTTGAGATAGAAACGGCGCCAGCCCCGCTGGAAAAACGAATTGAAGCCGATGTCGACGTGATCGCTGGCCGCCTTGAGACCGCCCTCCCCGAGGAGGACGCGCGCCTCGTCGCGGATGGTCTCCCAGTTGTCGCGCAACGTCGCCAGTTCCGGGAATTGCTTCAGATCGGGGTAAGGACGCGTCGACACCGCCGAGAACGCGTAGAGGAACACGTTGTAGGGCGCCATCAGCGTGGAATGATTGCCAATCTGGCGCAATAAGGGCAGGCGCGCACGGCCGCGAAAATGCATGTACAGCGTGGAGCCCAGGAAAACATACAGCACCAGGAACTTGGGTGCGAGAAAATTGATGCTCATCGCGGGTGCCTCACGCAGGCGGGCCGGCCGGCGGGGGTATGGCAGGCCGGGAAGCACGGCGTCCTGCCGGCCAGGCAGCGGTATCGGGCAGAGGTCATAAGTCGTCATTCTACGGCCGGCAGCCCCCCAGGTGGATCGCCCGGCGCGGGAAGCGTCAGCTGCCGCTGGCGTTCAAGGCTTGAGTCCGTAGACGGTCAGCTGGCCCGAAGTACCGATCGCGGCGCCGCCGCCGGCCACGTAGACCTTGCCGTTGGCGATGGTGGGCACCGTGAACTTGACCCCATAGCCACCCACATCGGCCGCTACATTGCTGCTGGAGTACAGCCCGTTCGCAAGGTTGGTGGCGTCATATGCCCTGAGTATCGCTGGACCATAGGGAGCGCCGTGGGTCCCATTTGCGCCGTTGTCCAGGATCCAGACGATGGGATTGCTGGCAGCGCTTTGGCCGGGGCCTGCCGCTGAGATCGACGGCGTACCGCCTAAGCCCGAGATGAGATCAGCGCCTTGCATCGTCCACGATGCACTGACAACGCCGCTCGCAACGCTGAAGGCACGCACTGCAGTCGCCAAGGGTGCGATGTAGATATTCCCGCCCCACACGGCAGGCGTTCCCCAGATCGGTGCCCCGGCCGACACTTCCGAAACATTGCCGTCCGTGCCCGCTGCTGCGCCACCCAGGTAGCGGCCCATGTTCGCCGTGTCCTCCGCGTAGAACTTGCCCGGTTTGCCCGTGGCGATGACCAGTTGCGGATGGGCCGCGCTGCCCATCGAGGTCGGCAGCACCACCACTCCGCCGCTACCGAAATCCTGGTCAAGGGATTGGTCGGTCGCCTGGTCGCTGGGGGTAAAGAAATCCTGCAGGACCAGACTGGGGTCGAAACGCAGCAGGCTGTCGCCCATGTCGTTGTTCGTGCTTCCCAGGGGCACCACGCTGTTCGTATTGTCGAAGGTGCCGTTGGCCGTGGAAACGAAGATGGACGTACCGTCGGAAGCGGGGCCCGAGCCGCACAACCAGATCGCCCCTTGGGCCGCCCCTGGGGGACCATTGGGCGCCACGTTGTAGGCAGCGGTCTGCGCGAGTGTCGCTGCGTTGTACGCCAGCAGCCAGCCGAAGTAGGCGCCGGTATCGCCCGAGGATCCGAAGCCAATATAAACCGTGCCATTAAGCAACAGCAAGGCTGGGCGCTGCGCCTGCAGCATGGGATCGAAGCTGACCATCGTGCCTGATTGGGCAGTTCCCGGCACCGTGGCCGCGATGGTCACCGGGGAGTTGGCGATGTCGCTGCCGGTAGCGATGTTCAGGGCGCGCAGCTGCTCGGTGTACGCCACCGCAGTTGTCGTCGTCTTCATCCGAGCAACCATATAGATGGTGTCGCTGCTCGTGCCGCCGCTGATTACCGGCGTGCCCATCACGCCCATGGTGCCCGGCACATCTCCGGCACCGGTGACGTCCGAAGCCGGCACGGGGGTCACCCCCACCGTCAGGAAGTTGCGGTACCAATAGGTGAGGCATCCGCCGCGCACCGGGTCCACCGCACCATCGGCGTCTATCGCATAGACGCTGTCGTTTTGCGTCACCACGAACACCACGTTGTGCACGCCGCCCGCTAAAGCCAGGTTGGGAACGTACAGCGGTTGGGCGTAGACCGTGCCGTCCAGCGCACAGGAGAACAGCTTGCCAAAGGCCGTGGGGTCGGCAACGTTGCCGGCATTGAGCGCGTACTCATGCAGGTTCTGGCCCGTGCGCGCGATGTCGTTGTGATACGTGAACACACCGGCAAGATCCGTCACGCCTATCGTGGCCATGGCAGCCTTGGTGGCGTCGGCATTGCTCGTTGCCATCACCGTATGGGCGCCGGCTGTGCCGGGCGCGGTGTACAGCCCGCTGGAATTGATCGTGCCAACCGCGCGGCTGCCCCCGACCATGCCGTCCACGCTCCAGGTAACTCCCGTGTTCGCCGTGCCCGTAACGGTGGCGGTGTACTGCTGGGACTGGGAGATCGGGATGCCGGTCTGGCGTGGCGCGATCGTGATTCCGAGCGCGGTGGTACTGGGCGTTACGGGCGTTGAAGCGCTTGACACCGGGCCGGTACCGACCGCATTGGTCGCTATTACCGTGAAGCTGTAGCTGGTGCCGTTGGTCAGACCACTGACCGTAACCGCAGTGGCGACGGAGGTGGCGGTAGCGCCACCCGGGCTGGCTGTCACGGTGTAACGGGTGATGGGGCTGCCGCCGTTGCTTGCAGGGGCGGTCCACGTTACATAGGCCGTAGCATTGCCGGGCGATGCCGTCACGGCCGTGGGTGCATCCGGCACAGCGGCGGGTGTCACGACCCTGGACAGCGGCGAGGGCGAACCCTTGCCCAGCGCATTGGTCGCGGTAACGGTGAAGGCGTAGCTGGTGCCGTTTACCAGACCGGGGACGGAGACGGACGTGACCGCAGCACCGGCCGTCGCCGTTGGCCCCAGCGTCGCAGCCGCGCCGTTCGGTCCGACGACATAGGCGGTAACGAGGTAGCCGGTAATGGGGCTGCCATCGCTGGAAGCCGGGGTCCAGCTGACCAACGCGCTGGCGTTCCCGGCTATCGCCGCGATGCCCGAGGGCGCGCCCGGCGGCGTGGCGCTGGGCGGAGCACTGCCGCCCCCACCGCCACCACCGCAGGCCTGAAGGGCCAAGACCGCTAGAAATGCCGCAATTAACCGGGTGGAATTCAAAAAACGGGCGAAATCATTGAAAAATAGGTGCATCGAGATACCCAAACAGCCCTTGCGCAAGCATCGAGCCGCAGTTTCGCGGCAATTGCTACCGTGATTTTGAAGAAAAATGTACCGCTTCAGCGCTTCAGGCCCCCGTTTGCCTGCCTAGGCCATCGGCACGTGCACGCGCGCGGAATCTCGCACCTTGCCTGACACAACGTTTAATCGGGTTTGCCGGCCGACTTCTGAAGCGGCTTGCCTCCGGTGCAGGGCAAATCGCAGTTTTCGCTGCGCAATTCACGGCACCCAGTGCACCTCCTGCCCTTTGCGGCCCGGTGACATGTTATCGAAGGAAGTCGCCAGCCCTGCGGGTGGGCGGCTGAACGGCGCACCCTGGGCGGACGACCGGCAGGCCAGCGCGGGCCGTCTGGCAGAATCGGTGTCCGCACTCGCGGAAAAGCCGTGCGGCGTGCGCACACCCTCCCAACTGAACTGCCCTACCCCATGAACTTACTTCAAGTCCTGATCCTCGCCGTCGTGCAGGGTTTTTGCGAACTGCTGCCGGTCTCGAGCTCGGCCCACGTCATCATGGCGGAGAAGCTCATGGGCCTGGACCCCACCGCGCCCGCCATGACGCTGCTCCTGGTTGCCCTGCACACCGGCACGATGTTCGCGGTGATCGTGTATTTCTGGCGCGAATGGAAAACCACCTACTTCACCTCCGGGGCGGCGTTCCTCCGCAACGCGGGCTGGATCGCGCTGGCCACGGTCGCCACGGGTGTCGTGGGTCTCGCGCTCCTCAAATTGCTGCCGATTCTCCTGGGCGTTGATCCCAAGAGCTTCGAGGTCGAACAGTTGTTCGGCAGCCCGCGCCTGATCGCCGCCGCGCTGGGCATGGCCGGCCTCTTGATCGCGGTATCGGGCCTGCTGACGCGCAATCGGGAGCGCCCTGTCGACATCGGTGCTGCTGCCTCGTTGGGCATCGGCGCGGTCCAGGGCCTGTGCCTGCCGTTTCGCGGGTTCTCG
>Ga0209698_10006734_pt1 | contig 12160 bp, 11 predicted proteins | sample LitLauG_LLR_2012_FD_187203 | JGI IMG/M metagenome (GOLD analysis project Ga0209698, IMG submission 187203) | Freshwater sediment microbial communities from Pennsylvania, USA - Little Laurel Run_MetaG_LLR_2012 (SPAdes) (version 2) | ecosystem: Environmental > Aquatic > Freshwater > Creek >...
CATGGATAAACCCCTCAAGGGCATACGCATCATCGATTTCACCCACGTCCAGGCCGGCCCGGCCTGCACGCAAATGCTGGCCTGGTTCGGCGCCGACGTGATCAAGGTCGAGCGGCCGGGTTCGGGCGACGTGACGCGCACGCAGCTGCGCGACATTCCCGACGTCGACGCGCTCTATTTCACGATGCTCAACAGCAACAAGCGCTCGCTCACGCTCGACACGAAAAAGCCCGAGGGCAAGATCGTGCTCGAGAAGCTGATCCGCCAGTCCGACGTGCTGGTCGAGAACTTCGGCCCCGGCGCGCTCGACCGCATGGGCTTTTCCTGGGAACGCATCAAGGAGCTCAACCCGAAGATGATCGTCGCCTCGGTCAAGGGCTTCAGCGACGGCCACCATTACGACGACCTCAAGGTCTACGAAAACGTCGCGCAATGCGCCGGCGGCGCGGCGTCGACCACCGGCTGGTGGGATGGCCCGCCGACCGTGTCGGCCGCGGCGCTGGGCGACAGCAACACCGGCATGCATCTGGCCATCGGCATCCTTACCGCCCTCATCGGCCGCAGCCAGACCGGCAAGGGCCAACGCGTGGCCGTCTCGATGCAGGACAGCGTGCTCAACCTGTGCCGGGTGAAGCTGCGCGACCAGCAGCGCCTGGATCGTCTGGGCTACCTGGAGGAGTATCCGCAATATCCGCACGGCAAGTTCACGGATGTCGTGCCGCGCGGCGGCAATGCCGGCGGCGGCGGCCAGCCGGGCTGGGTGCTCAAGTGCAAGGGCTGGCAGACCGACCCCAACGCCTACATCTATTTCACGATCCAGGGCCACGCCTGGGAGCCGATCTGCAAGGCCATAGGCAAGCCCGAGTGGATCACCGATCCGGCCTACACCACGGCCAAGGCGCGCCAGCCGCACATCGAGGAGATCTTCGCCACGATCGAGAAGTGGCTGGGTGACAAGACCAAGTTCGAGGCGGTGGACATCCTGCGCAAGTTCGACATTCCCTGCGCGCCGGTGCTCACCATGAAAGAGCTGGCCAACGATCCCTCGCTGCGCGCCAGCGGCACGGTGGTCGAAGTCGATCACAAGGCACGCGGCAAGTACCTCACGGTGGGCAGCCCGATCAAGTTCTCGGACATGAAGCCCGAGATCACCGGCTCGCCGCTGCTGGGCGAACATACCGACGAAGTGCTGGCCGGCCTGGGCTATTCCGGCGCCGAGATCGCGGCACTGCATTCGGCGCAGGCGGTCTGAGCCCGTCCCCCCAGGGCAAGCCGGCCGGGTCTTCATGAGCAGCACTATCGACCCGGCGCAAGTTCTGGCTGCCATCGGCGACGCGATCGTCGTCACCGATGGCAGCGGCGCGATCACGCTGTGGAATGCCGGTGCCGAACGCCTGTTCGGCTTCACGGCCGCCGAGGCGCTCGGGCAATCGATGGATATCTTCATCCCCGAGCGCCTGCGGCGGCGCCATTGGGACGGCTTCCACGAGACCATGCGCACCGGCCACACCAAGTACGGGACCGATGTGCTGCGCGTGCCTGCCGTCGACAAGGCCGGCCGCACCCTCTCCATCGCCTTCACCCTGGCCATGCTCAAGGACGCCGAGGGCACGCCGACCGCGGCGGTCGCGATCATTCGCGACGAAAGCGCCCGCTTCCAGGAGGAGCGGGCGCTGCGCAAGCGCCTGGCCGAACTCGAGGGCGCGGCGCCGCCGCGTTAGTGCCGCGGCCCGCAGTCTTATTGGGTCTGGCCACCCGTAGGAGTGCGGCGCACCATTCTTGGCGCCGGGGAGCGCAAGCAGGACTCTGCCGCAAGTTCCCTGTGGCCACCTACCGGAACTCCCCTCAAATCGCGGGATATCCGTCGATTTATGCCAAACCTGAGCGGCGGCATGCAGCCACATGCCCGGAACGCCGGCTACCCTAAATGAGCATTCGGAAAACGCCCGACCACCGTTTTCCGGACGAAATGACTTCATTTAAATCGGCTGCTGTTTCAATGCTAAAGACGAGCATCAGGACCGGTAGATCCAATCTAAATTCGCTATCAGCATGCACCCAGCAGGCTGAGGATCCGCGCCGCCATGCATCCATGCGGCGCCGGGGCTACGAGCTCGACCTATGAGGCTGGCGAATCGAAAATTTTAGAGCTTCCCTCGGCAACCCTGCGCAGTCCAGTGCCGTAGAACCGGCCGAGTCCCGTGGCGCGGCTGTGGCCCCCGCCGGCACTGATCCGTCGGTGCTGGCCCATGATCTCGCCCTATTGCATTTTGGCATCAACCGGATGCGCGATGCCGCCTACCTGATTGGTCCCCAAGGACAGATTCTGTACGTCAACGACACGGCGTGCCAGTTTTTGGGCTATAGCCGCGCCGAGTTGCTGACGATGACCGTGCTGGACATCGATGCGACATTCAGCGCCGACCAATGGTCGATGCACTGGCGCGACTTGGAAAAGCACGGCGCCGTTTTGCTCGAAACCAGTCACCGCTGCAGCGATGGGCGCATCGTCCCCATCGAGGTCGCCGCCAACTACTTTACCTACCTGGGCTCGTCATTTAACTTGGCCCTCACGCGTGACATCAGTGAGCGGCGCCGGACGGCGCAACGGGTCGAGCGCCTGATTGCCCTGCGGCAAGCCTTGTCGGAGATCAGCCAGGCCATCGTCCGCATGGAGCAGCAGGCGGAACTTTTTCCCCTGGTCTGCCGGTGTGCCGTCGCGTTCGGCGGGATGAGTCTGGCCTGGGTCGGACAGCTCGACATGCCGAGCGGGGAAGTCCGCCCGGTGGCGATGTACGGTTCCAATTTGGACTATTTGGCCGGCATCCGCATAACCATTTTTCCGGACGATCCCAACGGTCAAGGACCCACCGGCGTCGCGATGCGGGAAAGTCGCCGGGTACTGGTCAACGATTACGAAAAGGACCTGAGCGCCCAGCAGTGGCAAAAGCGCCGCCTGGGAACCGGGTTTCGCTCCGGGGGTGCCTTTCCTATCTTGCGTGGCGGTGCGCCTTTTGCCGTGCTGGCGGTCTATCACTCCCAGGTCGGCGCCTTCGACGACGAGTCGGTGTCCCTGCTCGACGAGCTCTGCATGAATATCAGCTTTGCGCTCGACAACTTCGATCGCGAGCTCAAGCGCAAGGCGGCCGAGGAAAAGATCTGGCGCAATGCCAACCTGGATGTCCTGACGAACCTGCCGAACATGGCGCTAATGAAGCTGCGGATCGGCGATGCGCTGGAGCAGGCCAGACACAAGAAGAACGGGAGGTTTGCCATCCTCCTGGTCGACCTGGACAACTTCAAGTTCATCAACGACAGCTTTGGCCACGGCTTTGGCGACACGCTGATCAAGGCGGCGGCAGCCCGACTGATTTCGACGCTGGACGCGCGCGCGTACGTCGCGCGCCTCGGCGGCGACGAATTCGTCTTGTTGATGGAGCTTTCCGGCAAAAGAGCGGAAGCGTACATACTCGCGCAACAGCTCGTCGAAACCTTCCGCAAGCCGCTCAGTATCGGCGGGCGCGATGTCGTCGTCACGGCGAGCATCGGCGTGAGCTTGTATCCGGAGAGCGGCACGGTCGCGGAAAGACTCATTTCCAATGCCGACATCGCCATGTACCGGGCCAAGGCGCTTGGCCGCAACGGCTACCAGTTCTTTACAACGGAAATGAGCGAGGCTTCACGCCTGCGAACGCAGATCGAAGGCGAACTGCGCTTGGCCGTGAGCCGCGACCAGCTGCATCTTGTGTACCAGCCGAAGATTGACATGGCAAGCGGATGCATCATCGGCTGCGAAGCACTGCTGCGCTGGCAGCACCCTGAACTGGGCGCAATCTCGCCAGCGCAATTCATCCCGATTGCCGAGGATACGGGCCTGATCGTCGGCATCGGGGACTGGGTCCTGCGTACCGCCTGCAAGCAGAACAAGGCGTGGCAGGAGGCAGGCCTGCCGCGCATCGTCATGTCCGTCAACGTATCGACGCGGCAGTTTCGCCAGAACGACGTACCGCAATGGGTGCGCGACGTGTTGGTCGAGGTCGACCTGGACGCCGAGACCCTGGAACTCGAACTCACCGAAAGCATCATCGCGGAAGACGCGGAGAATGTCATCGAGTCCATCGACACCTTGAAGCGGATGGGGTTGAAACTCTCCATCGACGATTTCGGAACCGGCTTTTCGAGCTTGTCCTATCTCAAGCGCTTTCGTGTCGACACCCTGAAGATCGACCAATCCTTCGTCCGTAACATGCTGAACGATCAGGACGATGCAACCATCGCGCGCGCCATCATTGGTCTGGCGCATAGCCTGCGCATGACGGTTGTGGCCGAAGGCGTCGAATCGGCCCAGCAGTGCGAATTTCTGCGAAAAAGCGCGTGCGATGCCTTCCAGGGGTATCTTTTCAGCAGACCTGTGCTGCCCGAATCGCTGGCGCAAATGCTCCGGTCCGACAAGCGACTAAGCTTCGATCCCGAATAGCGCGGGCTTAAAAGATTTCTGGTACTACTCACAACAATTGAGCGACCTTGTAAAGTGCACGGCGATGTTGGCCGACATGGCGCAGGGGAGCACCTTCAATGAAGTGTATCGATCGTTCTTCTCCGGGTAATTTCCTGCGCGCAGCGCGTTTGGCGTGAACGGTCTTGCGTTGGGCGCGCGCGTGGAAATCGAATGCATCGCGGCGGCGACATAGCGCCCCGGATTCGAACGAGCGCAAGGCGGGTGGCGGGTCCGTCAGCCCCGGCTTCCATAAGGCGCAGCGGGCGGCTTACGCCGGTGTCCGGCAGGCGGCCAACACGGTCTGCGCGATTTCGGGGTCGCATGCACGCGCGATAACCGCGGCGCCCACAAGCCTCGCGAAATCTCGAATCGCCGCGGTCTCGCGCGCCTCCTGCGCGCCCGTGTGACAGAGCGCCACGGCCCTGAGCATCTGTTCCACGCCTTGTCCGAAAACGGTCTTCAGATCCGCCTCTGCCCGCGCAATGTCGCCGGCCAGGGTCGCGACCGGGCACCCGCTTCCCGGATGTCCAAGATGTTTCTCCGACAGGTAGTAGTCGTGCAGCATTTGCCGGCCGATCGCGGGCGGTTTGTCGCCAAGGTTCTGTTCGATCAGCTCCGTCATCTGGGAGAAGGCCGACTGGATCGCCGACTCCACCAAGGCGGTCTTCGTCTCGAAGTGTCGGTAAAAACCGCCATGCGTCAGTCCGGCGGCCTGCATCACGTCGGCAACGCTCGTGTTTTCCAGGCCGTTCTCGCGCAGCAGGCGGGATGCGCCGCTGACGATCCGCTCGTGGCTTCGGTCCATTTCCTCGCGCGATACCCGCATGGCGGCCAGCCTCTCTGGAATTTTTGCTTGACATTTTAGATGATACTAGTAATCTTATTTAGCGGTCAATCATCATCTATATATTTCACACCATTGCACGGTCTGGACATCCTTGGCGAGGGCTATCGACATGACAAATCCGAAGGTACTGGTCACGGGTGCTACGGGGGGAACCGGCCTGCCCGTCGTATACGAACTGCTGGCAAAGGGCTTCCCGGTACGGGCCATGGTGCACCGGCGCGACGCACGCAGTGCCGCGCTCGAACGACGCGGCGTAGAGGTCGTGCTGGCAGACTTGTACGACAGCGATCGGATTCTCGATGCCTTGCGCGGCGTACAGCGCGCCTACTACCTGCCGCTGTTCGAGCCCTACATGATTCAAAGCGCCGCGGCCTTTGCCGTGGCGGCGCGCGAGGCAAAACTCGAGCATGTGGTGCAGATGAGCCAATGGACCTCGCATCGCGCGCATCCGACTGCGCTGACCCAGCAAACCTGGCTGGTCGACAGGCTCTTCGCCATGATCCCGGGGCTTGCCCACACCATCCTCAATCCGGGCATGTTCGCGCACAACTTCCTGCGGACGATCGACTTTGCCACCCTGCTCGGCATCTACCCGGTGCTGTCCGGCCAAGGGCGGGCTGCTCCGGTATCCAACGAGGACATGGGACGCGTCGTTGCCACGCTGCTCGCCCAGGGGCCGGACCGCCACGCGGGTCGCTGTTATCGCCCCACCGGGCCGCAGCTCCTGAACGGCCGTGAGATGGCGGCCATCATCGCCAAGGTCGTGGGTCACCGCGTGATGCCCGTGGACCTGCCTTTCTGGATGTTGGGCAAGGTGGCGCGGCAACAGCGCATCGATCCTTATTCGATATCCTGCCTTCGGCACTACATGGAGGACATGAAGCGCGGGACCTTCTCCTTCGAGGGCGGCGTAACAAGCGTCGTCGAGGACCTGACGGGCATTCCCGCCGAGTCCTTCGAGGCCACGGCTCGTCGCTACGCGGCACTGCCGTTTGCGCGCCCAACCATGGCCAGGCGCATCAGGGCCTTCATCAATTTCAATTTGACGCCGTTCTACCCGGGATACAACTTCGACAAATGGGATCGAACCATGCGATTTCCCGTCCCGGCACATCCGAGCCTGCCGCTCGACGACGACGCGTGGCGCCGGCTTCATTCCGCGCAGATGGCCGAAAGCGCCGACCGACGCGGTGCCGCCCGACGGCTGCGCATCGCCTAGCCGACACAAGTTCCTACGAATCCGCTTGAAGGGAGCAAGACCCAAATGCTCGAAAATAGAATTCCTCCGCCGCTGGTCGTCCTTGTCGTCGGCTGCGCCATGTGGGCAACGGCCTACGTTACCCCGCACCTCGCGGCCGACGCCGTGGCGCTGCAGGCGCTCGCCGGCGGCATCGGCATCCTCGGGTTTTGCTTCGGCGCGAGCGGTTTCTTGGCGTTCAGCCGCGCGGGAACGACCATCGACCCCGTCCAGCTGGAGCGGGCCTCGGCCCTCGTGACGACCGGCGTCTTTCGTATCAGCCGCAACCCCATGTACGTGGGTTTTGCGGCGCTCCTTGCCGCTTGGGCGATTTATCTGTCTGCGCCCTGGTCCTTGCTGGGCGTCGTCGTGTTCGTGCTCTTCATCCGGCGCTTCCAAATCGCGCCCGAGGAGCGCGTCTTGCGGGCGAAGTTTGGTCGCGCCTATGAGGAATACCAACGACGCGTGCGGCGCTGGATATGAATCCGCGGCGCTCGCCCTAGACCACGCCCTTGGCGCGCAGCGCCTCGAACTGTTGCCCGTCGATCCCGATCGATGCGAGGATTTCCCGGCTGTGTTCCCCGAGCGCAGGGCCCAGCCAGCGGGTACGCCCCGGCGTCTGGCTGAGCTTGGGCACCACACCCGGCAATTCGATGGGCGTGCCATCGGGCAGGGTATGGCGCTCGATCATGTCGCGGGCGCGGTAGTGGGGGTCGGCGGCGATATCGGCCGCGCTGTAGATGCTGCCGGCCGGCACCTGCGCGGCGTCGAGCGCGGCGAGCACGGCAGCGCTGTCGCGCGCCCCAGTCCAGTCGGTGATGGCCGCGTCGATGCGCGCCGCCTGTGCCACCCGCCCCGCATTGCGGGCGAGCGCCGGATCGTCGGCCAGGTCGTCCCGTCCGATGGCACGCATCAGGCGCTGGAAAATCGAGTCGCTGTTGCCGCCGATGGCCACGTAGACGCCGTCGGCGCAGGCATAGGTGTTCGAGGGGCAGATGCCCGGCAGGCTGGCGCCCGCGCGCTCGCGCACGTAGCCGTCGTGGGAATATTCCGGCAGCAGGCTTTCGGTGACGGCAAACACCGATTCGTAGAGCGCCACATCCACGTACTGCCCCTTGCCGCCTTTGGCGCGCAGGTGGTGCATGGCCATCAGCGCGCCTATGGTTCCGTACAGCGAGGCCAGGGTGTCGCCCAGGCTCACGCCGGTGCGCACCGGCGCGCGGTCCGGATAGCCCGTGAGATGACGCAGGCCGCCGATGCATTCGGCGATGGCCGCGAAGCCGGGGCGCTCCCGATACGGACCGCTTTGCCCATAGCCCGAGATGCGCACCATGATCAGGCGCGGATTGAGCGCCGACAGCTGCGGCCAGCCGATGTCCCATTTCTCGAGCGTGCCGGGGCGAAAGTTCTCGATCACGATGTCGACCTCGGCGGCCAGACGCCGTACGATGTCGCGCGCCTCCGGCGTGCGCAGGTCGAGGGTGAGCGACTTCTTGTTGCGGCTCTGGCTGTACCACCACAGCGAGGTGCCCCGGTGCAGCCGGCGCCAGCCGCGCAGGGGGTCGCCCTCCTGGGGCGCCTCGACCTTGATGACCTCGGCGCCGAACTGCGCCAGCAAGGCGCTGGCGTAGGGACCGGCGATCAGCGACCCCAGTTCGAGGACCTTGACCCCATCGAGGGGCGATTTCACTTCGGGGTCAGGCAAGGTCATGCGGCAGTCTCCTTGAAAAGGCGACGACGAAGCGCAGCGTCCGCTCGGCAACCCGTTGCGACGCCACCGACCCCAGGAGCATAGTGGGCACGCCGCAGCATCAGGCTCGCGCCCGACACGCGGCAATCGATGGGTCTACGAGCGCCAAGATCACGATCACCAAGCCACGCAAGACATCGATCGCGTCGACCCGGTAGGAACGCCGGTCGCTGTCGGTAGTGGCCATACCTTCCCTCGCCCTGGGCGGCGCAAGGCCGCGTCACGCAAGCTGGATACGCCGTGTTCGCGGCACGATGCCCATCTGGGCCATCGGCCGCGCGGCGGCCGAATTGTGACAGCATTAGCCGCGCGCAGGCGCCACCCGCGAGGAATATGCCGTGAAATTCGCTCCCCAGATCGTGCACGCCCAGGCCATCGCGCCGCAGCCGTGGCGCAATGGTGGTGGCCAGACGCGCGAACTGCTCACCTGGCCGGCTGCCTCGGCGTCGGCTGCGGCGCCAGGGGCGGCATCGGCCTGGCAGTTGCGCATCAGCCTGGCCGAAGTCAGCAGCAGCGGCCAGTTTTCGGCGTATCCGGGCGTGCAACGCTGGTTCACCGTCGTCGATGGCGCGGGCGTGCGCCTGATGCTCGATGGCATCAAGCACCACCTCGATGCCGGCAGCGGACCCTTGAATTTTGCCGGTGAGGCCGTGGTGTATTGCGAGCCCGTCGCCGGGCCGACACGCGACCTCAATCTGATGTACGCCAGTGGCACCGCGCTCATGCTCCCGTGCCGCAGCGATGCCTGCTGGACCAGCCCGCTGACACAGCGCGGCTTGTTCACGCGTTGTGCGGGCCGCTGGCACATTGCCGGGGGACCAGCCCTGGAATTGCCCGCCCACACCCTGCTGTGGCTCATCGATGCGGCGGGACTGGATTTCTTCTTTCAGGCGCCACGCCGCAACCATCGCGGCCCGGCCGGCTGGTGGCTGGGCTACACGCCGGGATAGAGGCGGCACAAGACCGGTATCCGGCCGTGTGCCGTCGCGCCCCGGCACGAGCGCGCCACGGGTCCAGGGTGCTAGGATGGTCCGACCTCATGTGCGCTGAGCCGCTGTGCGGCAACGGGAGCCAAGTATGGATGCAACGCGGGAAAAGCTGGTCGGCGACATCAAGACCGTACTGACCGATGTCGATGCGCTGCTGCGCCAGGCTGCCGAAGCCACCGGCGACGAGGCGCGACAGTTGCGGCGCCGGGCCGAAGACATGCTCGATCTGGCGCAGAAAAAATTTGCCGCCGTGCGCGACGATGCGCTGGAAAGCGGCCGCGCCGCCACCCGCGCAACCGACGAATGGGTACACGACAACCCCTGGAGTGCCGTGGGCATCGGCGCGGCGATCGGCGTGCTCATTGGCATGCTGATTGCGCGGCGCTGAGGCGGGCGGCGCCGGGAGCGCCCCGTGGGGCCGCTGCGCCGTGCCGCGCGCGCCTTGCTTGAGCTTGGGCTGGCCCGCGCCGAATTCGCCAGCATCGAGCTGACGCTGGCGGCGCGCTCGGCGTTGCGCTGGGTAGCCGTGGCCCTGCTGGCCAGCGTGCTAGGCATGTTGGGCCTGCTGGCGCTGGGCGCCACGCTGGTTCTGGCGCTGTGGGAGCGCTACGGCTGGTATCCCTTGGCCGCGCTGGCCCTGCTGTTTTGCGGCGCTAGCGTGGCGCTGCTCGCCTGGGCCGCCCGATCGATCATGCGTGCGCCGCCGCTGTTGGCCCAGACTATTTCCGAACTGGGCAAGGATGGCGCCGCATTACGCGCGGCCTGCGCCCCGCCGCCGCCGGAAGAAGACGCCGATGCGCGCTGAACGCGACCTGCGGCAGCACCTCGAAACCGTGCGCTTGCGCGGCGCCCGCCAGCGCCTGGAGCTGGCCCTGGCGCTGGAAGAAGTCGCCGATCACGGCGCCGGCGTGCGGCGCGGGGCCGCACTTCTCGTGGCCGCTGCCCGCTGGCTTGGATCGCGTCGGCCAGGGGCACACGAAGACGGGGAGCGTGGCCCGATGCGCTGGCCGAGCCTGCTGCGCCTGCTGGCGCTGGCCATCGGGGTAGCGGCCGGTTCCGGCAGTGCGCGCCGCTGGGCAGGGCTGCGCCGTGCGGCCGACCTGGGCGCCCTGGCGCTGCTGCTACACCGGCTCTGGCGCCGGCGCCGCCGGGCGCCGGACTGAGCGCTGCGGCCTCACGCTACTCTTCGTCGGGGTCCTTGTATTCCTTGGGCAGGTGGTGCGCGATGCCTTTGTGGCAATCGATGCAGGTCTTGCCCTGCTGCTGCGCCTGCATGTGGTTCTTGTTGGCCGCCACTTTCTGGCGCTCGGGATTCATTGCGCTGAAATTATGGCAATTCTGGCATTCGCGCGAGCCGGTTTTTTCCATACGCGCCCATTCATCCGAAGCCAGGCGCATGCGGTTGGCCTCGAATTTGGCCGGGGTGTCGATGGAGCCCGTGAGCTTGCCCCAGATCTCGAAGCTGGCCTTCATCTTGCGGGCGATCTTGTGCGTCCAGTCGCGCGGCACGTGGCAATCGGGGCACACCGCGCGCACGCCCGAGCGGTTGGAATAGTGGATGGTCTGTTTGTACTCCTGGTACACGGTATCGCGCATCTCGTGACAGGAGATGCAAAAGTCGAGCGAGTTGGTCGCCTCCAGCGCCGTGTTGAATCCGCCCCAGAACAAGATGCCGAGCACGAACCCACCCGACAGCAGGGCCACCAGTGAGTACTTCGCGCTCGGACGTCCCAAAAAGGCCAGGAAGCGGCGGATCGCGCCGGGCTTGTCAGTGCTGCTCATTACGTTCTCCATCAAGCCGCACAAGGCGGCACATGCCTGTTCGATCGGAGCGGCCCGGGCCGGCCCCGGCCGCTTGCGGCCCGGGGCCGGCGCGAAGCCGGCGAAGCGCCATTACTGGAAGCTGTATTGGTACGCGACCCCGATCACGTGCACCGCATAGTTGGGCGCGGCCTCGAAGCTCGGAATGACCGTGCTCGAGGTGTTGGCCGGAAGGTTGGTTGCATACTGGTAGTCGTTGGTATGCAGGTTGAGATAGGCGTAGCTCAAGCGTGCGGTGCTGGCCTTGGTCAGCTTGAAATCGCCCGTGAGGCGCAGCCGGATCGCGGTCGTGATGACGTCCGGCATGGGCGCCGCGCTGATAAAGTACGCCGCTGGCACCCCCGAGACATAGCCGGCAGCCGGATTGGCCGAATAGCTGCCGCCGGTGATGCTGTTGGTGGTGGTCGTGCGCGTGTAGCTCAGGTCGCTGCGCACGGTGAGCTTGGGCGTTAGGAAGCGCTTCTTCGTCAGTGCAATGCCGACCGTATCGGTTTTGTCGCGCATTTGCGTCGACCAGTTCAGGCAGGGATCGGTCTTGAGGTTGTTCTGGTAGATCTGGTATTGCGTCGGGTTGGTGATGCCGGCCACCGCCGTCGAATCGCCCGCGCACAAGCCCACTACCTGCGCATTGACCGCGGCACCCGTCGTCACACCCGGTGCGCCCGAAACGTAGGCCGGCCCCAGCGCCGTGGCCGCCACCGCGTTCACCGTGCCGTTGCTGGCGGCATCGCCTGCGCTGCGCTGCAGCTGGTTCTCGTAGGTGAAGTAGCCGCTGACGCTCAAATCCTCGCTGGCGGCGAAGTCGCCGTCCAGGTTCAGGCTATAGGCATCGGAGGATTTGAGCCCGTAGACCGATTCCGGATATTTGTCGTGCCGGTAATCGCCGCCGAACTGCACCGAGAACTGCTCGGTCGCAGCCCAATCGAGCGCGCCGCGCACCCGGCTGTGGTCGCGGTTGGCCATGTTGAAGATGTCCAGGCCCTGCCAGTACGGCGTGAAATTGTTGCTGCCGAAGTAG